>Ga0268299_1000591_pt1 | contig 104183 bp, 76 predicted proteins | sample NOBtaG_FD_193484 | JGI IMG/M metagenome (GOLD analysis project Ga0268299, IMG submission 193484) | Activated sludge microbial communities from bioreactor in Nijmegen, Gelderland, Netherland - NOB reactor | ecosystem: Engineered > Bioreactor > Aerobic > Activated sludge | place: Netherlands...
CTCGCAACGCAGCTGTTTGAGTGTGGCCATGTTTGGTCTCTCCGAGGGGATCGTGAGAGAACCTTAAAAACATGCCCCAAACCATTGAGAAACATCACATATTCCGATATGCGAATCCCCTGCCCGTAACCGGGGGAGGTGCCCCGTCATACGGGGCGGAGGGGGAAAGCCGCAGTCGAGATGCTTTGGATTCCGACGTCGGAACTGAAGAAACTCGACTGTGGCCTTCCCCCTCCGCCCCCTGCGGGGACACCTCCCCCGGTTACGGGGGAGGAAAGTTCAAAGGGAGAGGAAACATGCGGCGGCAGAAGAAGTTCTATGCCTGGGGCTACGCCGACGAGGATCTGTCGGCCGACGAGATCGTGCCGTGGGAGGCCGAGATCGCCCAGCGCTACGGCCTCGACGGCTTCGATGTGACGCCGCCGCCCAAGCCCGAGGAGATCACGCTGCGCGCCTCGCGCGTCGCCCCGCCGGCGGCGCTGCAACCCATCGTGCGCACCGACCATCTGACGCGGCTCGAGCACAGCTACGGCAAGGCGGGCTTCGACACCACGCGCATGTTCATGCGTTCGGTTCCCAACCCACCCGACGCCATCGCCTTCCCGGAGACCGAGCAGGACGTCGTGCGCGTGCTCGACTGGTGCGACTCGATCGGCGCCACGGCGATCCCCTATGGCGGCGGCTCGTCCGTCGTGAAGGGCATCGAGGCGCCGGCCACCGCCGACAAGGTCGTCACGATCTCCACCCGCCACATGGACAAGGTGCTCGAGGTCGACCCGGTGAGCCACGCGGCGCGCATCCAGGGCGGCATCTACGGACCGGCGATCGAGGACCAGCTGCGCGACTCGCCGTTCACCATGCGCCATTACATGCAGGCCTATCGCTGCTCGACCCTGGGCGGCTGGATCGCCACCCGCTCAGGCGGTCACTACGCCACGCTCTACACCCACATCGACGATTTCGTCGAAAGCACGCGGGTGGTGACGCCGGCCGGCACGCTCGAGACGCGCCGGCTGCCGGGCTCCGGCGCCGGCCCGAGCCCCGATCGCCTGTTCATCGGCTCGGAGGGCATCCTGGGCATCATCACCGAGGCCTGGGTGCGCCTGCGCAAGAAGCCGACGTTCCGCGCCTCCGCCTCGGTTCGGTTCAAGGATTTCTTCGCCGGCGCCGACGCGGTTCGCGACATCACCCAGGCCAACCTCTATCCCGCCAACTGCCGCCTGCTCGAGGCGCGCGAGGCGCTGCCCGGCATCCCGTGGAGCAGCGAGGAGGCGGTGCTGGTGCTGGCCTTCGAATCGGCCGACCATCCGCTCGACGCCTGGATGAAGCGCGCGCTCGAGATATGCGCCGCCCATGGCGGCGTCGCCGACGCCGGCGCCGACGACGAGAACGCCCATCGCTCCGGTGCCGCCGGCGCTTGGCGCAACCGCTTCATCCGCGCGCCGCATTATGGCGAGCACGCGGTGGCGCGCGGCATCCTGTCCTCGACCTTCGAGACCTCGATGACGTGGGAGAGATTCCGCGACTTCCACCGGAAGATAACGACGATCACCAGGGACACGATCAGGCGCGTGACCGGGCGCGACGGTACGGTGACCTGCCGCTTCACGCACGTCTACCCCGATGGCCCGTGCCTGTACTTCACCTTCGGCGGCATCCTCGACAAGCGCCGCCAGCTCGAGCAGCTCATGGAAGTGCTGTCGACCTGCACGGCGGCGACGGTCGAGCATGGCGGCACGACCACGCACCATCACGCCGTCGGGCGGTTCCACCGGCCGTTCTACGACAGGCAGCGGCCCGAGCTGTTCGCCCGCGCCTTGCGCGGCGCCAAGCGCGAGCTCGATCCCAAGGGCATGATGAATCCGGGCGTGCTGATCGATCCCTAGGACCGTCGGCGCGCCACTTCAGTGCGGGACGCCGATCAGCGCCATCTGATCCTGGATGAACGCCAGCACGGCGGCTTCCGCCGCGGTGATGCTGTCCTGCGTGCTGTTCACCTGATCGACGATCTGGTGGGCGAAGGTATTGGCAGCCGATGGGTCGCTGCCGAAGTCGATGCCGGCCGCCGCGAACTGGGCGACCATGAACTCGGCGACCGTCGCCTTGTTGTCGAGCGTCGTCAGGTCGAGGGCGAGCTCGGAGTTCACTGCGCCGAACATCAGCAGCAGCGGGAAGACGCCCACCGCTTCCGGGGACGCCAGATTGGCCGTCAGGTAGCTCTGCCAGTAGGCCAGACCGGGCGCATCGGGGGTGCGGCCGAACAGTTCCTGGTACTGCGCCGTGATGAAGGCGGTGACCTCGGCCGGAGTGGCCTGCCCGGGATCGGCGAGAAACGGGTATGCCAGGCCCGTCTCGGGCTGCACCGCGAAGCTCGCCGCCATGGACTTCAGGCGCGATGCGCTGTCGCCCCGAGCGAGCTCGCTCTGCCAGTACGCCGCCCCAGCCGGGTCGCCCGCGCGGCCGAGATACCCGATGTAGAGCATCTCGACCTGGGTTGCCGGGTCGACCAGCCCGACGTAGCTGCCGCCGCTGCCATCGGCCGTCACGAAGAAGAACGCGCTCTGCTCGGGCGGCGGCAGGGCGATCGACGCCACCACGGCATGGCCGTCGTAGACATCGAGCACGCCGCCCGAGAACAGGACGGAGACGCCGGACGCAGCGAGATCGGTGAAGTTCAGCAGGTCGCCGGGACCGAAATCGACGACGGAGATGGCGGCGAGCTCGGCCGTGGTACCCTGGATCACGTTGTTGCCCGGACCGCCTGCGATCACGTCGGCCCCGCCGGAGGGTTGGATGAGATCGTTGAAGACGCTGCCCTGGATCTGCTCGGCGATGGCGGAGCCTTCGATCAGATACTGCTGCCTGGGGTCGAGGCGGTAGATCGTGATGTCGGCCGGATTGGTGGACACCCAGTAGCTGGCATCGTGGATGCCGATCGATTCGACGCCGTTGGCGAAGGCGATGTTGTCGTAGACGCTGATCAGGCCCTCGCTGGTCACGGCGCCGAGAACGGTGGTGGTGTGGCCGCTCACCGCCTCGGTCGACGGGTCCTCGGGATTGAACCAGCCCATGCGCACGATGTCGCCCGGCTGGACCTTGGAGGACCAGTCGATCACCGGCGAGGGTTGCGCGCCGGAATAGACGATGCGCCAGAAGCCGCCGGGCTGGTTCTCGGTCGGGTCGAGCGCAAAGTTCGCCGGCGGCATCGAAGCCCCCGCGCCGGCAGCCACGTTGTCGGCGATCCAGTTGCACAGGTCGTTGTTGGGAACCGGCCCGTAGACGCCGGCGAAGGCCTGGGCCGAGGCGACGATCGCGGCCGGAGTAGGCAGGCCGGTGAAGCCCGCCGCCTCGACCTGGTCGACAACGTCCGGGCTGACCGTCCAGACGTCGTAGACGACGAGCGCGCTGGCCGGGCCCGACGCGGTCGGCGTGGTCTGGGCCTGGAACTGGGCAGGCCAGTTGATCTGGTTGCCGACGACCAGCTCGACGTCGTCGATCGCCGTGACCGTCGTGCTCTGGGTGATCTTCTGGCCTCCGACCAGCCACTGCGGCGGCGTGCTCGAGGGCCCCCAGAACACGTTGTTTCCCGTCGTGTCTGTCGCCACCTTGGTCGGCAACAGGACGATCTCGGTGAAGTTGGGAGCCGTCGTACCGAACGATTGCAGCAGGATCGTCGACAGCGAGACCGTCTGCGGAGGCTGGCCGCTCGCAGTCGGCGCGGCGACGACGGCGACGGGCAGGGCCTGTTGCAGGACGATCGGCCCCGCCGCCGGTGCGTAAGTGATCAGCGTGCCGCCCTTGCCGTCGCTGCTCAGGTCGAAATCGTCAGCGGTCAGGGTGTTGGCGACCGGGAAGAGGGACCCCGCGTCGATCATCTGGACCGCCAGGGTGGCGACGATCGAGCCGGTCTGGCCCGGACCCGCGTAGAGCGTGAGGTAGGTACCGTCCGGTGTCACCAGGAAGCCGTCGGACTGCGCGGCCACGCCCGCCACGTCGATCTCCGCCCCGCCGATGGTCGTGAAGCCGAAGACGCCATCGAAGTCCACATTGATCAACGTCACCGATCCGGTGCCGTCGGCAAAGTTGATCTGGTGCCCCTCGACTTCGCCTTCGACCGTGAGCCGGCCGCCGGCCTCCAGCACGACGGAACCCGATCCGGTCAGGGTCGCGCCCGCCGCGAGGCGCATGCCGCCATCGATTTGGATCAGGCCGCCATTGGTGAACGTGTCTCCCTCGAGGGCGAGGAAGCTCTCCTGAGTCACCAGGATGGTCGAGCCCTGCAAGGTGAAGTTTCCCGGCGTCCCGCCGCCGCCCGTCGACTCGATGGTAAGGCTGCCGCCCATCGCCTGGACGATGATCTGGCCTTCGAGCGACGTGTCGCCCTCGACGATGAAGGTGGCATGCAGGGGCGAGGTGACGGGATGGCCGCCGCTCACGCGGATCTGCATGTCGTTGTCGTCGGTGTCGGCCGGCTCGAACGTCGTGGCGATGGCGGCGAGAGACACGGCCGATGCCGTCGGCTCCCCGCCCAGGACGATCTCGACGCCACTGATCGTCGAGCCTTCATCGATGGTCGGAAATCCGGAACTGACGATGAGGAGGTCACCCGTCGCCGGTGGAATGCCGGACTCCCAGTTCGACCCCGTGGCCCAGTCTCCGACGGCACCCGAAACCCAGATCTGCGTGGCCATACGCCCCCCGAATACGCTGACGCTCCCCGGGCGCAGGCTAGGACGGGTGCAGCATCATGGGTAGCCACAACATCTTGCCCTGAGATTGCAATAGTCCCTCAGTGCTGGGCGGCCCGCGGCACCGATGGCTGGGTCATCCGATCGACCAGGGCAATGCCGATGGCCGAGAGGATGAACAGGGCATGGATGATCGCCTGCCACATGATGCCGGCCTCGGTGTAGGTCGACTTCTCGGTGCCGAGGCTGCCGGCTTCGATGAAAGTGCGCAGCAAATGGATCGAGGAGATGCCGATGATCGCCATCGCCAGCTTGATCTTGAGCACGCTGGCGTTGACGTGGCTCAGCCACTCGGGCTGGTCGGGATGGCGGTTTAGCTCCATGCGCGACACGAAGGTCTCGTAGCCGCCGACGATCACCATGATCAGCAGGTTGGAGATCATCACCACGTCGATCAGCCCCAGCACGATCAGCATCGCCTGCAGCTCGGTGACCGTCGCGGTGTGCATCACCAGGTGCAGCAGCTCCTTGAGGAACAGGTAGACGTAGACGACCTGCGCCACGATCAGGCCGAGATAGAGCGGCAGCTGCAGCCAGCGCGAGGCGAAGATGAGCCGCGGAATGGGCTTGAGCCCGCGCGGGTCGCGATCATCGTGGCTGTGTCCCGGACTGGTCATGTGATGCCTGCTGAATCGACGGCGAAGTGTCGTTCTTAGTTCGGGAAGAACGTGACTCCCATGTGAACCGCCTGTGGATTTCGCGGATAAGGGCCTGTGACAAAACAAGTGCTTCAAATTCCGGTAGTGACGCATGATGCGCGCTGCAGAAATGATGTCATCCCGAGTAAGGCGCTTGCTTCGCAAGCGCCTTACTCGGGATGACAATCTTGCAGGATGCGCTCATCTCGTAAAAATGGAGCACTTGTTTCATCACAGGCCCTAAGGGCACCGGGCTCCGCCAGTGGCGCGAGCCCGGTGCCGGTGACGGCCGGTCACGAAGCAAGAGGCTTGTTCGGCACATGAATTCTCCTGGCAGGGCGCCACGGTTCAGCCACGGTGCAGCGGGAGGATTCCCCCGCAGCACCCGGGCACATGGCTCGGGTCGATGGGGGCAAGGCGGCGCCGGACAGCGACATGCCGCTGGCGCCGACCAGCGGCAGGTGGGAAGGTTGGTCAGCACGACCAGCCTTGGGAGATCGACATGCCGGTGGTGAAGAACGACGAGGCGCGGGAAATTCCCTGGCGTCCGGGATATCGCAACTACATCCTGGCCGGCGAGGCGCAGGGCGTCTCGGTCAGCTCCAGCATGGCCGTCCTGGAGCAGGGCGCCGGAGCCCCGCTGCATTTCCACGAGGAGGTCGACGAGGTGATCGTGGTCATCGAGGGCACGCTCGACGTGCGCATCGGCGACGAACGGCTGCTGGTCGGCAAGGATCAGACGATCTCGGTTCCGGCGCGCACGCCGCATGCCTTCACGGTGGTGAGCCCCGGGGGTGCGCGCTTCATCGCCTTCCTGCCCAAGCAAGGCGCGCACATGGCGACGCGCTATCTCGAGGGCGGGCCGCCGCTGGGTGCCGATCGGAAGTAGGGGACGCTGACCGCCGCGAGGGGGGGTCGACTCAAGGCTTGCTGCGGCAATCGCACTAGCGATTCCGGCGCCGGCATGCCGCAGCGACGGCGTTCCTGCCGCCGTTCCCTTGCCTGACTGGTCTTGCCTTTGCGGTGGAGGGGTCAAAGCGGCGGGAGGCGCCGTTCAGCGCGTCACCTCACCGGCCTGGGCCATCCCTTGTCGGCGCAGGCCTGGGTCGCGAGCTGTTCCGTCGGGCTCCTGCCGCTCAGGCGCTCGATGCGCTCGCAGAGACGGAAAAACTCGGCACGATTGCCGCATGGATCGGCGTTGCCGTCGAGCGCCAGCATCGCGCGCATCGCCTTCCAGGCGGTCGGCGAATCGTGCCAGCTCATGGTCGGGCCCTTGATGCCCTCGACGCGACACTGCCGAAAATGGAAGAAGTCGACGTTCCTGTCGTAGCCGAGCCTGGCCGATACTGCGGCGCTGCTCCGGGCCTCCCGGTCGAGCCGCTCGTGCACGGTCGCCCGCGTCTCGACGATTCGATCGCGCAATGCCGTCGCCGCGAGCTCGCCTCGCGCCACCCGCCCGTCATAGAGGGCAAGCAGGGGATCGACCAGGAGAGTCGCGTGCTCCGCTGCCGCAACCGGGCATTCGGGCCAACCGTTGCCGGGATGCTCGACGGGAAGCTCGCTGCCCGGCAGGCAGTCGGGATTGGCGACGGTCGCGCCCGGGCCGGAGCGCAGATGAAGCCGATCGAGGGAGGGATCGCTGCTGATGAGGATCGCGATCGGCGTTACCAGCCTGTCGCGGTCCCGCGCCTCGTCGATCCGCTCGACCAGATAGCGAAGCACCTCGTCCGCCAGCACCGCGCCGAAATTCTCGAACAACCCGCCGTCGACCACGCGCGTGACCAGCTCTCCCCTTGCGTTTCTCAGGCCGCCGGACGGCGCGACGATCGGGAACCGCGCGCTCATCGTCACCGCCGTGCTGATGGGGATGTCCGATTGGACGATCTCCAGGGCATCGTATCGATTGATGCCGCCCGCGATGTCGCCGAGGCCCGACAGGCGTCGAACACCGTTCTCGTCTTTCGCCAAGGTGAACAGGACATTGGAAGCGATGATCCGCTTGCCCTTCTCCACCGAGGTGCCGTTCAGGGCGAGGATGGGCCAGGGCCTGTCCGATTCCCTCGCGAAGGTCCTGACCAGGCCGTCCGACCAAGAGAACCTCGGGCCGGGCTGGGCGATACCGCTTTCGAGCCAGGCCTCCTCCCAGGCCATCTCGAGCGCCGCGGCGCGATCCATCGGCGACCACAGCCTGCGCAGGAAGGTGAACGGCCTGAATGGACCATCGACATAGAACCCGACGCCGAACGCGGGTGCCAGAAAGTCGTTGTCGATGAACTTCTCGCCATCTGCTGGGGCCGTGACGATACGCGGTGATCCCTTGCCTCCGGTCGCGCGCCGGTCCGCCTCCACCAGCGACCGGAAGACGGCCGCGCCCAGCGATCCGCCGGACACGCCGCTGACCAGGAACAGCCGATCGGAAAAATTCTCCTCGCGCTTGGCGATCTCGCCGAGGACCTGGGTCGTGAAGTAGGCCGCGCGGCTCGCGCCGCCGGCCGTCGCGACGACGATCAGGGGCGGCGCATGGACGGCCTTGCCGTCGCGTCCCTCGAGCGGCACCGACAAGGCAAGGTTTCTCTGGTGCCAGTCGAGGAAGACGTCCTTCACGAACTTCCGGTCGACGTAGTCGCCCGCGACGCATGCCGGGGACGCCGTCGTGCGGCAGTTCCTGGCATCGTGATGGTCGCCTGCCAGCCAGGGCATGACCAGGAAGGCGAGAAGGGCCACCCCGAGCACCGGAAGGCTGGTGCGCATGGCGATGATCACCAGCAGGCTGGGCAGGGCGACGGCCAGGGAGAGCCCGAGAAGAACCACCGAGACGGCGCTGCCGATCCGTGTCGCCGTGCCGACCGGCCAGACGGCGAACAGGAAGAAGAACACGGGAGATGCCGCGACGGACACGATCAGCACCCATCGCGCAAACCGATCGATCTCCCCGAACGAGCGGAGTGGCCGGCGATGCGGCACGAGGGCCGGCGAGAAGCGGAGGAGACCGGCCCGCCGCAACAGGAGCAACGCGAGCTCCTTGCGCCACCAGACAATGCCATAGAAGACGATGGCCAGCAGGGCATAGGAAACCGCGGGCACCAGGTACTGACGCGCCGTCCTGTCGTCGCCATAGAGCTCATAGACATTGTGCGCGCGCCAGAACGCGGCAGCCACCGAACAGAAGGCCAGGGCGCCGATGAGGCGCGGCAGGTGGTCGCGAACGAGGCGCCGCCAGCGCCATGCCCATCGCCCCAGGAAGACCTTGCCGTCCTTGGGCGGGCGGCGCTCGAGAGAGGCGCCGCGCGCGAACTCGAGGGTCGTCCGCGCCCAGTACCATCCCATGATCGCCCACAACGTCACGAAGAGCGGGATGGGCCAACCCGCTTCCTTGTGCGACGTCGTGGCGATGACGATGTCGCGCGCCTGATCGGTGAGCGCGATCAGGAGCCCTCCCGCCGCGATCGCGACGACGGGCGCCCGGCAGAACCAGATGAAGATCAGGACATCGGTAACCGCCCACCATGCCTGCCGTGCCTTGATCAGAAACCAGGATGGCTTGTCCATGGATGCCCCCGACAGCGAGACGGGTCGCCGGGAAGTCGTTCCCTCGAAGGATCCGCATGCAGAACCCTTCACACGACCCGATACGCGCTCGATCTGTGGTCGCCTTGACAGGCCCCCACAATAATCGGAAATCCTGATGGACGACAAACGCCGCGAGCATGGCCGGCCGCACTGCCCGCTTGGCGGGAACCGCTTCTCGGCCCTGACAAGACTTGGCCGCGGCACGCCTCTGGCGGGTTCCGATCCGCCACCCGGTTCACACGTCTCGAAGAGAGGAAGCTTACGATGAAGGCTGGCGTGATCTATCCGCAGATCGAGCTCGGCGGCGATCCGGGTGCCGTCAAGGCGTTTGCCCAGGCGGCAGAGGGCCTGGGCTACGACCATATCGTCATCTACGACCATGTCCTCGGCGCCGTTCATGCCGGCAGGGAGCCGAAGCTCACCGGCCCGTACAGGGAGACCGACCCGTTTCACGAGCCGCTGGTCACCTATGCCTACCTCGCGGGGGTGACCCAACGCCTCGAGCTGGTAACCGGCGTGATCATCCTGCCGCAGCGCCAGACCGCGCTGTTCGCCAAGCAGGCAGCGGATGTCGACCTGTTCTCCGATGGGCGGCTGCGCCTCGGTGTCGGAATCGGCTGGAACTGGGTGGAGTATGACGCTCTCGAGATGTCCGGGCACTTTCGCCGGCGCGGCAAGCGGCAGGAACAGCAGATCGCCTTGATCCGCAAGCTGTGGGAGCAGCCCGTGGTCGAGCATGAGGACTCCGACCATCGGATCGATCGCGCCGGCATCCTGCCGCGACCGAAACGGCAGATTCCGATCTGGCTGGGCGGCTCGAGCGAGGCCGCGTTCGAGCGGGCAGCCAGGATCGGCGACGGCTTCCTGTTCTCCGGCCGCAATCAGACCGAGGCGGTCGAGATCAAGGCGAGGATCGAGGCGAGACTGCGGGAACTCGGCAGGGATCTCGATGCGTTCGGCTCCGAATCGATCCAGCAGTACGGCCGCGGCGACAACCGATGGCCCGGCGACATTGCGGCCTGGCGCGACGCCGGCGGCAGTCACATCTCGGTCTCGACGATGGGCGCCAATCTCACCACGGTGGACGGCCACATTGGCGCGATCGAGCGCTGGCGAAAGGTCTACGATACCGTCTGACGACCAAGGCTTCTGGTGCTCTCCAGGCTCGCCGCCCATCTCGCCGGGGTGTCCTGCGGAGCCGGGTCAGCCCGCCAACCCGCGGCTGTCGATACGGACAGGAGCCGCTGCGCCCACCCTAGCGGCCCAGCAGCTTCAAGGCCGTGAAGATGGCGGTCTGGCCGACGATCAGCATCACGACCCATTTCAACAGGTCGACCTTGTCGGCCTTCATCGCCGACAGCAGCTCGCCCTTCAGAGCGCCCATCTCACCTTTGAGTTCGCTCTTGAGAGCACCCGTCTCACCTCTGAACTCGCTCTTGAGAGCGCCCATCTCACCCCTGAGGTCGCTCTTGAGAGCGCCCATCTCACCCCTGAAGTCGCTCTTGAGAGCACCCATCTCGCTCCTGAGCTCGTTCTTGAACGCTCCCAGTTCGCCTCTCAGCGTGCTCAGCTCACTTTTGAACTCGACCCGAAGTGCGGCGATGTCGCTCTTGGTCGCCACTTCCTCGCGCAGCGCCTGGTCGAGGCCATCGGCCATCGCGCGGGCCTGAGGCTCGTCGAAGCCTGCCGCGCGGAGCCGGTCCACATAAGCGAGCTTGTCGAAGGTCATCGTCGACATCGAGGGTGCTCCCTGAAGTCTAGGACCAATTGGCTTACGCCGCCACCGCCTGGCGCGGCTCGCTGCGCCGGTAGCTGAGCGCCTCGGCGATGTGCAGGCGGCGCACCGCGTCGGAGCCGTCGAGATCCGCCAGAGTGCGGGCGACCCGCAGCGTGCGATGCCAGGCCCGGGCCGACAGGCCGAGCCGGTCGGCAGCGCGGGCCAGCAGAGCGCGGCCGTCGGCATCGGGCTCGGCGATGGCCGCCAGCAGCGCGCCGTCGGTGTCGGCGTTGCAGCGTGGCTTGGACCAGTGGCGTGCCCGTTCCGACAAGAGGCCGGCCGTCTGATCGGGCTCGACCGTGACGAGCTTGCCCTTGCGATCGAGCGCGGCGAGTCGATCACGCTGCACGGCACGGGCGGCGGCGACACGCTGGGCGACCTCGGCCGACGATTCGCCGGGCGGCGGCAGGGCGAGATCGGATGCGCTGACAGGCGGCACGTCGACGGTGAGGTCGATGCGGTCGAGCAGCGGGCCGGACAGCTTGCCTTGGTAGTCGAGGCCGCAACGTGGGGCACGGCCGCAGGCGCGTGACGCTTCCATCAGATGGCCGCAGCGGCACGGATTCATCGCCGCGATCAGCTGGAAGCGCGCGGGATAGGTGACGTGGGCGTTTGCGCGCGCGACCGTCACCCGGCCGGTCTCGATCGGCTGGCGCAACGCCTCCAGGGCGCCGCGATTGAACTCGGGCAGCTCGTCGAGGAAGAGCACGCCGTGGTGGGCCAGCGACACCTCACCGGGCTTGGGGCGCAGGCCACCACCGACCAGGGCCTGCAGGGTCGCCGAATGGTGCGGATCGCGGAAGGTGCGACGGCGGCTCAGCCGACCCTCGCCGAGATCGCCGGCCAGCGAGCGCACCATCGAGGCTTCGAGCGCCTCCTCCGGCTCGAGCGGCGGCAGGATGCCGGGCAGGCGCGCAGCCAGCATCGACTTGCCCGAGCCGGGTGGGCCGATCATCAACAAATTGTGGCCGCCGGCGGCCGCGACCTCGAGCACGCGCTTGGCCGTCTCCTGGCCCTTGATCTCGGCGAGGTCGGGATAGTGCGCACGATCCTCCTCCATCAGGGCCTGCGGCGGCGGCAGGGCCTGCTTGCCCCGCAGATGGTTGATCAGGGCGAGCAGCGACGGCGCGGCGACGATGCGGGGCGGCTCGATGCCTGCGCGATGGGGGCCTGTGCCATGGGGGCCTGTGCCATGGGGGGCGGCGCCGGCCTCGTTCGCGGTCTCGAAGCCGCCCCACGCGGCCTCGCCGCCGCAAACAGCCGGGCAGATCACGCCGCGTCCCGCCGCCCGGGCGGCGATCGCCGCGGGCAGGACGCCGGGCACGCGCATCAGCGAGCCATCGAGGGCCAGCTCGCCCAGCACGACGTACCCCTCGATGCTCTCGCGGGCGATCACGCCCAGCGCGGCGAGCAGGCCGACGGCGATCGGCAGGTCGTAGTGGCTGCCTTCCTTGGCGAGATCGGCCGGCGAGAGGTTGACCGTGATGCGCTGCGGCGGCAGCGCCAGGCCGAGCGCGCGAAACGCGGCCCTCACCCGCTCCCGGCTTTCGCCGACCGCCTTGTCGGCCAGGCCGACCAGGGCGAAGCCGAGATTGCCGGGCGCCACCAGCACCTGGACGTCGATCGGCAGGACGTCGATGCCCTGAAACGAGACGGTCCTGACCCTGGCCTGCATGGCATTCTCCGGTGAATGGGAGAACAATTTATGAACGTCCTCACCGGAAGTACATCGTCCTATGGTTGTATTCTGCAGATGCACGCGGTATTGCCGCGCGGTGAATTCCGTCGAGCCGTTTACGGGGTTGATCGCCGACGATACCGTCCGTCCTGATTGGTCCACCGGGCCCGCAGGGAGTATTTTCCAATGGCCGTCTACGACTACGACCTCGGCGGCTACGGCCGGCCCGTCACCACGCGCTCGGCGGAGGCCCAGGCCTGGTTCGATCGCGGGCTGGTCTGGTGCTACGGCTTCAACCACGAGGAGGCGGTGCGCTGCTTCGCCCGGGCGGCCGAGGCCGACCCGTCCTGCGCGATGGCCCACTGGGGCATCGCCTACGCTGCAGGCCCCAACTACAACAAGCAGTGGAAGGCGTTCGATCCGGTCGATCTCGAGCAGTCGCTGCAGCGCGCCCGCGCGGCGACGCGTCAGGCGCTGGCGCTGGCAGGCACCGCGAGCCCGGTCGAGCGAGCCCTGATCGCGCCGCTGGCGGAGCGCTACGCCTCCGACGACCCCGCCGCCGTCAGCGCCGACTGGAACGACCGATACGCCGGGCTGATGCGCGAGGTTCATCGCACCCATCGCGACGATCCCGACGTGGCTGCGCTGTTCGCCGAGGCACTGATGAACCGCACGCCCTGGCAGCTCTGGGACATCAGGACGGGCCGGCCGGCCGAGGGCGCCGATACGCTCGAGGCCAGGACGGTGCTCGAGCAGGCGATCGCACAGCCGGGCGGCATGGCGCATCCCGGCCTGCTGCACCTCTACGTTCATCTGATGGAGATGTCGCCGGAGCCGCAGAACGCGCTGCGCGCCGCCGACGCCCTGCGCGGCCTCGTCCCCGACGCCGGCCACCTGGTGCACATGGCGACCCACATCGACGTCCTGTGCGGGCTGTACAAGAGCGTGATCGACGGCAATGGCGCTGCCATCGTCGCCGACCGCAAGTACGCCGCGCGCGCGGGCGGCGACAATTTCTACACGCTCTATCGCTGCCACGATTTCCACTTCCGGATCTACGGCGCGATGTTCCTCGGCCAGCTCCAGCCGGCACTCGAGGCGGCCGACGACCTGATCGCCAGCCTGCCCGAGGACCTGCTGCGCATCGAGTCACCGCCGATGGCCGACTGGCTCGAGGGCTTCGTGCCGATGAAGCTGCACGTGCTGATCCGCTTCGGCCGCTGGGCCGACATCATCGCCCTGCCGCTGCCGAAGGACCGCGACCTCTACTCGGTCACCACCGCGATGACCTACTACGCACGCGCCGTCGCCCACGCGGCGAGCGGCGACGTGGCGGCGGCCGAGCACGAGGCACGCGCCTTCGACGCCGCCTATGCCCGCGTGCCGCCCTCGCGCTACCTGTTCAACAACACCTGCCGCGACATCCTGGCGATCGCCGGCGAGATGCTTTCAGGCGAGATCGCCTATCGCAAAGGCCAGTTCGACAAGGCCTTCGCCCATCTCGCCAGATCGGTCGAGCTCGACGACACCCTGCCCTACGACGAGCCTTGGGGCTGGATGCAGCCGACGCGCCACGCGCTCGGCGCGCTGCTGCTCGAGCAGGGCCATGTCGAGCGGGCCGAGGAGATCTATCGCGCCGACCTTGGCCTCGGCGGCACCCTGCCCCGCGCCTGCCAGCATCCGGAGAACGTCTGGAGCCTGCACGGCCTGCACGAGTGCCTGGTGCGGCTCGGCAAGCACGCCGAGGCGCAGATCATCGGCCAGCGCCTCGCCATCGCCACCGCATGGGCGGACGTGCCGATCAAGGCGTCGTGCTTCTGCCGCCTGCGGACGGCTGCTTAACCGTCGCACCGGCTAGCCCGGCACAACGAAGAAACCCGCGCGCGGGAAGTGGACGACGACGTCGCCCACCCGCTCGTCGGAGCGGGCGAGCGAGATGCGGTCCGCCGTCAGACCGACCAGGGTGCCGGTTACCGGCACACGGCCGGTGTCGTCGGGCGTGACGCTCAAGGTCTGGCCGGCCTTCAACCCGCTCGGATCGTCGGTGGCGACGCTGGTCGGCTCGGGCTTCGCCGCCCGGGCGATGGCGAGCGCATCGCTCGCCGCCAGCTCGCGGCGGGGCCGCCCGAGCCGGCGTCGCTCATGCGCGCCGCCCAGGCGACGATGCGCGGCAGGCGGTCGAGCGGGCTCGCCGTCGGTCCGACCTGCTGCTGGATGAACCACACGGGATTGTAGAGCGCGCAGTCGGCGAGCGAGGGCGCAGCGCCCAGCAGGAACGGACGGCCGTCGGAGAGCATGGTCTCGGCGATCGACATCAGCGCATAGGTCTGGTCGCGCACGATGGGCAGCGCCGCGCGCAGCCGCTCGGGATCGAAGGTGCGGCCGGAGAACTCGCTTCGGTCCTTCTTGAAGGCCGGGCCGAAGCGCTCGTCGACCGGCACCTGGCTCATCACCACGCCGACCGCCGGCCCGAACATCGAGCGGTCGATCCACAGCGCCAGCGCCCGTGCCTCGCCTTCGCGCCCCCTGGGTAGGAAGGATGGCGTCGGCAGACGTCGCTCCAGCTCCATCAGGATCAGCTGGGTGTCGCAATAGACGTCGGCGCCGATCTGCATCACCGGAGTCTTGCGGTAGCCGCCGGTCAGCGGCATCAGGTCTGGCTTGGGCATGATGCTGGGAATGTCGACCGACTGCCACGCCGCGCGCTTCAGCCCGAGGGCGATGCGCGCCTTCTCGGCGAAGGGCGACACCGCATAGTGATGAAGGATGATGTCCGTCATGGGCCGGCACGGTCGCCATCGCACGCGGGCTTGTCAACGACGGGTCAGCCGGCGAGCGCGTTCCGCGGTACGCGTGTCACGAGCCCGTCGATGCGGGCGTCGCATCGGCGCCGATACTGGGCGTGATCGTGGAGCGCCCGCGGGCGGACTTGTCAATCCGTGCGCCGCGGCCTTGAATGGCGCCATGCGCCGCCGCCATTTCCTTTCCTCGACCGCCGGCCTGATGGTCGCGCTCCCGTCGGCCGAGGCATGGGCGTGGCCCGACCAGCCGATCAAGGTCGTGGTCCCCTACACGCCGGGCACCGGACCCGACATCATCGCCCGCTTCGTCGCCGACCGGCTGTCGCCCAGGCTCGGCCAGCCGATCGTGGTCGAGAACGTCGCCGGCGCCAGCGGCAACATCGGCAGCCAGCAGGTGGCCCGCGCCAGGCCGGACGGCTACACGCTGCTCTCCCAGGTCAGCACGCTGGTGATGAACGCCAGCCTGTACCGGAACCTGCCGTACGATCCGGTGGCCGACTTCGCCCCGATCGGCCTCACGGCATTGGGCTCGCTGGTGCTGGTCGCCCATCCCGGCCAGCCGCCGGCCACGCTCGCCCAGCTCGAGGCGGCGGCCAAGGCGGCGCCGAAGACCCTGACCTACGGCAGCCCGGGCGTCGGCACCCCGCATCACCTGTCGATGGCGCTGCTCGAGACCACGATGGCGATCGAGCTGGTCCACGTGCCCTACAGGGGCACGGCGGGCGCGGTGCAGGATCTGCTGGGCGGGCAGATCGGCTACATGTTCCTGCCGATCCATGTCGCGGCCCAGCACGTGCGCGGCGGCAAGCTGAAGGCGATCGCCGTCGGCAGCCAGCGCCGCCTGCCGCAGCTGCCCGACGTGCCGACCCTGAGCGAAAGCGGGCTGAAGGGCATCGACGTCGACATGTGGTACGGCTTCTTCGCCCCCAAGGAGACGCCGGCCGCGCTGATCGATCGCCTGAACAAGGAGATCGGCGCCGTGCTGGAGACGGCCGACGCGCGCGGCGTGTTCGAGGCGCAGGGCCTGATCCCGGTCACGTCTACGCCGCAGGCGCTGGGCGAGATCGTGACGCACGACCGCGACCGCTGGGCCGAGGTCGTCGCCAGGCGCGGCATCCGGGCCGAGTAGTCGCGTGAGCGCTTCGGCGGCAGACGTCCTGATCGTCGGCGGCGGCATCGGCGGCCTCGGCCTCGCGCTCAGCCTGCACCAGGCCGGCATCTCCGCCACCGTGCTCGAGGCGGCGCCCGAGGTCCTGCCGCTCGGCGTCGGCATCAACCTCCTGCCCCACGCCATGCGCGAGCTGGGCGAGCTCGGTCTCCTGGAAGCACTGGCGGCGCAGGCCATCGAGACGCGCGAGCTCGCCTTCTACAGCCGGCATGGCCAGTTCATCTACAGGGAGCCGCGCGGCCGCTATGCCGGCTACGACTGGCCGCAGCTCTCGATCCATCGCGCCGACCTGCACCGCGTGCTGCTCGACGCCACGCGCGCGCGCCTCGGCGACGCGGCCGTGCAGCTCGGCCGGCGCTGCATCGGCGTCGACCAGGAGCCGCGCGGGGTCACCGTGCGCTTCGACGACGGCGGCAGCCTGCACGGCAAGCTCGCGATCGGCTGCGACGGCATCCATTCGGCGCTGCGTCGCCAGCTCCACCCCGACGAGGGCCCGCCGAAATATTCCGGCGTCAACATGTGGCGCGGCGCGGTGCGCTGGCCGGCCTATCTCGGCGGCGACACCATGGTCTCGACCGGCTGGATGACGGTCGGCAAGACGGTGATCTATCCCATTCGCCCGGCGACGGCAGCGAGCGGCGGCCTGCCGCTGATCAACTGGGTGGCCGAGATCGAGAAGCCCGAGGCGGTGCGCCAGGACTGGACCGGGCGCGGCCGGCTGGCCGACATGATGCCGGCCTTCTCGGGCCTGAAATTCGACTGGCTCGACATCAGCGGCATGATCGAGAGCACGGAAGAGATCCTCGAGTACCCGATGGTCGATCGCGATCCGCTGGAGCGCTGGACCTTCGGCCGCATCACGCTGCTGGGCGACGCCGCCCATCCGATGTACCCGCGCGGCTCGAACGGCGCCGGCCAGGCGATCCTCGATGCCAGGTTCCTGACCGGCCGCATCAAGGCGCTCGGCGCCACGCCGCAGGCGCTGGCCGAGTACGAGGCGGTACGCAACCCGGCGACGGCCAAGGTCGTGCTGACCAACCGCAGCGACCCACCCGACGCCATCCTGCGCGAGGTCTGGCAGCGCTCGGGCGGGCAGCGTTTCGAGCGCATCGAGGACGTCATCTCGCCGGCCGAGCTGGCAGCGATCTCCGAGCGCTACAAGAAGGTGGCGGGCTTCGACCGCGAGACGCTCCGGACGCGGCCGAGCTGGGTGTAGGGCGAGCGCGATTCTGAATTCATGTTCCTCTCCCCCGATCGGGGGAGAGGTTAGGTGAGGGGGTTGCAGGCGATGTGCGTAGCCCCCTCACCCAGCCTCTCCCCCTACCGGGGGAGAGGAGGAAGAAAGTTCAATCGTAGAGGTGGCACGCCACGGCGCGGCCGTCCGCCATCGTGCGCAGCGGCGGGTCGACGGACTTGCAGGCCTCCATCGCCTGCGGGCAGCGCGTGTGGAAGCGGCAGCCGGGCGGCGGGCGCATCGCCGACGGGACCTCGCCGGTGATGATCTGCTGCGGCCGGGTCGCCTCGATCTCGGGATCGGGGATAGGGATCGCCGCCAGCAGGGCCTGGGTGTAAGGATGCAGCGGCTTGGCGTAGAGCTCGCCGCGCGAGGCGATCTCGACGATGCGGCCGAGGTACATCACGGCGATGCGATGGCTGATGTGGCGCACCACGGCGAGGTCGTGGGCGATGAAGATGTAGGTCAGCCCGAGCCGCTCCTGCAATTCCTGGAACAGGTTGACGACCTGGGCCTGGATCGACACGTCGAGCGCCGACACCGGCTCGTCGCAGATGATCAGCGACGGCTCGAGCGCCAGCGCGCGGGCGATGCCGATCCTCTGGCGCTGCCCGCCGGAGAACTCGTGGGGATAGCGGTCGGCCATGTCGGGCAGCAGGCCGACCATGTCGAGCAGGTCGGCGACGCGCTTGCGCCATGCCGCCCGGTCGCCCGCCAGGCCATGCACCTCGAGCGGCTCGCCGACGATCTCCGACACCTTCATGCGCGGGTTGAGCGAGCCGAACGGGTCCTGGTAGACCATCTGCATGCGCCGCCGGATCGGCCGCATGCGATTGCGGTCGAGGCCGGTGATGTCCTGGCCCTCGAACACCACCTGGCCCGCCGTGATGTCGATCATCCGGAGCACGGCGAGCCCGGTGGTGCTCTTGCCGCAGCCCGACTCGCCCACCAGGCCCAGCGTCTCGCCGCGTCGCACGGCGAACGACACGCCGTCGACCGCCTTGACGCTGCCGACCTGCCTGCGCATCACCGCGCCCGCCATCACCGGGAAATGGACCTTGAGGTCGCGCACCTCGAGCACCGTCTCGGCAGGCACGGCGTCGGGCACGCGGTGCATGGTGCCGGGAGACATCGCGTCAGGCGCTGAGCTGGTCATGGAAGTGGCAGGCTGAAAGGTGTTCGGGAGCGCTCTTCACGAGTGGCGGCCGCTCGCCCTGGCAGCGCTCGACGGCGCGCCGGCAGCGCGGCGCAAAGGCGCAGCCCGGCGGCAGCAGGGCGAGGTTGGGCGGCTGGCCCTCGATCGGCACCAACCGCGATCCGGCTTCCTGGTCGAGCCGCGGCACTGAGGCCATCAGGCCGATCGTGTAGGGATGGCGCGGGCGGGCGTAGATCTCGCGCGCCGGCCCAGTCTCGACGATGCGCCCGCCGTACATGACGCAGACGCGGTCGGCATAGCGCGCCACCACGCCGAGATCGTGGGTGATCAGGATCAGCGCCGAGTTGGCGGCCCGCGTCACCTCCTTGAGCAGCGCCAGGATCTGCGCCTGCACGGTGACGTCGAGCGCCGTCGTCGGCTCGTCGGCGATGATCAGCTGCGGCTCGCAGGCCAGCGCCATCGCGATCATGGCGCGCTGGCGCATGCCGCCGGAGAACTGGTGCGGATAGGAGCGCACCCGGCTCTTCGCGTCGGGCAGGCGGACGCGGGCAAGCAGCTCGGCCGCCATGTCCATCGCCTTGGCCCACGGGGTCCTGCGGTGCAGGTTGATCGGCTCGGCGATCTGCAGGCCGACCGTGAGCGAGGGGTTGAGCGAGCTCATCGGCTCCTGGAAGATCATGGCGATGCGGTCGCCGCGGATGGCGCGGATGGACGCATCGTCGAGCTTCAGCAGGTCCTGGCCGTCGAACACCACCTCGCCCGCGGTGATGCGGCCCGGCGGGTTGGGGATCAGGCGCAACAGCGACATCGCCGTCACGCTCTTGCCCGAGCCGGACTCGCCCACGATCGCCAGGGTCTCGCCGGCCGAAAGATCGAAGGAGACGTCGTCGACCGCCTTGACCGTGCCGCGCTCGGTGCGGAACTCGGTCGACAGGTTGCGGACGCTGAGCAGGGGCCGGGCCATCAGGCCCGGCCCCTGCCAGGTCTCACCCGAGCGCAGCAGGCCATGCTCAGTAGCCCATCTTCTTTTTCATCTCCTGGTCGAGCCACATACGGGCGTAGATCGGGCCAGGCCGGACCGAGCCGGCGCGCAGCTCGCCGGCGTAGTTCTTCACCCACGGCCACCACGCCGTGTAGACGTAGGGCGTCGGCAGCCAGATGTAGGGCGCGAGGTCGAGGATCTCGACCGTCATGGCGCGCAGCATCTCGATGCGCTTGGCCTCGTCCGGCGTGCGATAGACCTCGTCCATCCTGGCGTCGTACTTTGGATCGGACCAGCCCGACGGATTCCACTGCTGGCCGGTCGTGAAGCTCTTGCGGATCGTCGTGGTCGGGTTGGTGTGCCCGTTGTTCATCATGTAGCCGACCGTCATGGTGCGCGAGGTCATGGCGCTCAGGAAGGCGCCGTACTCCATCGGCTGGATCTCCATCTTCACGCCGACCTGCTCGAGGTAGGCGGCGACCAGCGGCAGCAGGTCCATGTGATCGGGGCTGCACGAGCAGACCTGGACCTTGAAGGTGAAGCCTTTGGGGTGGCCGGCCTCGGCCAGCAGCTTCTTGGCCTTGGCCGGGTCGTACTTGAACAGCTCCTGCACTGACGCCGGCATGTCCTTCAGCGGCTGGAAGTAGCCGATGTAGTCGGGATGCATCGGGTAGGCGAACAGCTCGGCATTGCCGTTGTAGTAGGCCTTGACGATCTCGTCCTTGTTGACCGCCATGTTCATGGCGCGGCGCACGCGGACGTCCTTGAACGGGCTGTCGACGTCGACGCGGAACGACAGGAAGGTGCCGCTCATGTTGAGCCAGCGGTTCCACTTGAGCTGCGGCGCGCTCTTCTTCAGCGAATCGACGTTCTGCCAGCGGATCGCCTCGAGGATGTCGAGCTTGCCGGTGCGCAGCGCCGTGACGAAGGTCGCCTCGTCCTTGATCGTGCGGTAGGTGATCTTGTCGATGAACGGCAGCTTGTATTCCTGGCCGCCGATCGTGTCCTTGTCCCAGTAGTCGGGGTTCTTGCTGTAGACGTTGGAGTTGCCGGAGACGAAGTCGGTGAGCTGGTACGGCCCGGTGCCGTTGACGTTCTTCCAGTTGCCGGCGCCCGCCTCGACGACCTCCTTGGGATAGATGCCCGAGAAGTAGCCGTAGCCGAAGCGGTAGTCCCATTCGGCGAAGTAGTCCTTGAACTCGAACACCACCGTGTGCTTGTCCGGCGCATGGGCCTTGGCGATGTGGTCGAAGTAGCCCTTGATCTTGCGTGGGCTGTTGTCGAGCCGCGAATAGGCGAACAGCACGTCGTCGGCGACGAACTCGCGGCTCTTCATGATGCCCGGCTTCTCCGGCCACATGATGCCCTTGCGCAGCTTGATCTCGACGCGCAGCGGGTTCTGCTTCCACTCCCAGCTCTCGGCAAGCTCGCCCTTCATGGCGTCCGACGGCAGCCAGGCGTCGGCGATGAAGGGATGCTTGCCGCCCGCCTTTACGCTCTTGGCGAGGTCGGCGACGAACAGCTGCTCGTAGACCAGGCCGGTGTCGTGGTTGTGCTTCCAGTTGAAATCCTGGGCGTCCCACGACAGCGCCGACAGCGTGACGTAGACGGTGCCGATCTCGACGCTGCCGCCGTACCTCGGCTTCTCGTCGTTGGCCAGCGCGGCTGGCGTCGCCAGCGCCATGGCGCCGGCGAGCAATGTAGCCTTGAGTGAACTCATCATAATCCTCCCTCTTCATCTTGCTCCTCTCCTCCGCCAGGGGGAGAGGAGCATGAATTCTGTCGGCGTCTCAGTGCCCCATCTTCTTCTTCAGCTCCTGGTCGACCCAGATGCGGGCGTAGATCGGGCCGGGGCGGACCGCGCCGGCGCGCAGCTCGCCGCCGTAGTTCTTCACCCACGGCCACCACGCCGAGTAGACGTAGGGGATCGGCATCCAGACATACGGTGCCGCGTCGAGGATCTCGCGCGTCAGCTCGCGCAGCATCTCGATGCGCCTGGCCTCGTCCTTGGCGCGGAACACCGCCTCCATCTTCTCGTCGTACTTGGGATCGCTGTAGCCGGCCGGGTTCCACAGCTCGCCGGTGATGAAGCTCTTGTGGATGGTGCGCGTCGGGTTGACGTGGCCCGAGTTCATGAAATAGGCCGGCGCATGGGTGCGCGAGCTCATCGCGCTCAGGAAGGCGCCGTACTCCATAGGCTGGATCTCGAGCTTGACGCCGACCTGCTCGAGATAGGCGGCGACCAGCGGCAGCAGGTCCATGTGGTCGGGGTTACACGAGCAGACCTGGACCTTGGTGGTGAAGCCCTTCGGGTAGCCCGCCTCGGCCAGCAGCTTCTTTGCCTTGGCCGGATCGAACTTGAACAGCTCCTGCACCGAGGCCGGCATGTCCTTCAGCGGCTCGAAGTAGGGGCCGTAGTCGGGATGCTGGGGATAGGCGAACAGCTCGGCGTTGCCGTTGTAGTAGGCCTTGACCACCTCGTCCTTGTTGACCGCCATGTTGAGGGCGCGGCGCACGCGGACGTCCTTGAACGGCCCGTCGACATCCATGCGCATCGCCATGAAGGTTCCCGATTGGCTGAGCCAGCGGTTCCATTGCAGCTGCGGCGCGCTCTTCTTCAGCGAGTCGACGTTCTGCCAGCGGATCGCCTCCAGGATGTCGAGCTTGGCGGTGCGCAGCGCGGTGATCCACGTCGCCTCGTCCTTGATCGTGCGATAGACCACCTTGTCGACGAACGGCAGCTTGTACTCGACGCCGCCGATCTGCTCCTTGCCCCAGTAGTCGGGGTTCTTCGTGTAGGTGTTGGAGTTGCCCGAGACGAAGTCGGTGAGCTGGAAGGGGCCGGTGCCGACCGCGTTCTTCCAGTTGGTGGCGCCGGCGTCGACCATCTCCTTGGCGTAGATCGGCGAGTAGTAGCCCCAGCCGAAGCGGTAATCCCACTCGGCGTGGAAGTACTTCATGTAGAAGACGACCGTGTGCGGATCGGGCGTCTCGACCTTCTCGACGTGGTTGAAGTAGCCCTTCTGCTGCTTGGGGCTCGAGATCAGGCGCTTGAAGCTGTAGGCGACGTCCTCCGAGGTCAGCTCGCGACGCTTCATGACGCCCGGCTTCTCGGGGAACATGACTCCCTTGCGCAGCTTGATCTCGACTCGCAGGGGATCGTCCTTCCACTGCCAGCTCTCGGCCAGCTCACCCTTGATGGCGTCCTGCGGCAGGTAGCCGTCGGCCACGAAGGCGTGCTTGCCGCCACGGCTGCGCGCCTTCGACAGGTCGCCCTGGAACAGCTGCTCGAGATACTGGCCGGTGTCGTGGTTGAGCTTCCAGTTCCAGTCGTTCGGGTCGAACGACAGCGCCGACAGGGTGACGTAGACCGTGCCGATCTCGAGCGTGCCGCCGTACTGCGGCTTGGCGGCGTTCTCGGCCACGGCCGGGGCGGCTGCGACCGCTGCCGACAAGGCGGTGCCGACGAGGAGCTGACGGAGACGATTCATTGTTTCCCTCCCTTAATCCTGCTCCTCTCCCCCGCTAGGGGGAGAGGCTGGGTGAGGGGGTTAGGCACGTCGCTGCCCCCTCACCTAACCTCTCCCCCTAACGGGGGAGAGGAATATGAACGCTCACCCCCTCATCTCGACCCACGCATCCGCGGGTCGAGCAGGTCGCGCAGGGCGTCGCCGAACACGTTGATGGCGTACACCACGATGGTAATGCAGAGGCCGGGCGCCAGCGCGAGCCACGGCGCCAGGTACATGAACGAGCGGCCCGAGCCGGACAGCATGCCGCCCCAGGTCGGCGCCGGCGGCGGCACGCCGAGGCCGAGGAAGGCCAGGCCCGATTCGGCCAGGATGACCGCGCCGACGCGCGTGGTGAACAGCACGATCACCGGTGCCATGACGTTGGGCAGGATGTGGCGCCACAGGATGCGCGGCAGCGAGGCGCCGGTCGATTGCGCGGCGTGGACATAGGCATTCTCGCGCACCGACAGCACGGCGCCGCGGATGATGCGGCTGCCGCCGATGCCGTAGAGCAGGCCGAGGATGACGATCACCGGCCCCATGCCCGGCCCGACCACCGATACCACGACGATCAGGATGATGAGGTCGGGGAAGCTCATCCAGGCATCGACGAAGCGCTGCATGATCATGTCGAGCTTGCCGCCGAGGTAGCCCGACACGATGCCGATGAAGACCGACACGACGGTGGCGAGCCCGGCCGCCGACAGGCCGATGATCACCGAGATCTGTGCGCCGTAGAGGCAGCGCGAGAGCATGTCGCGGCCGAGATTGTCGGTGCCGAGCCAGAACTGCGCACTGGGCGGCTTGAGCCGGTTGAGCGGGCTGATCTGGTTGTAGCCGTAGGGCGCCAGCACGTCGGCGAAGAGGCCGCAGAACAGGAAGATGATGCAGATCACGAAGCCGAAGGCGCCGAGCGGCTTGTCGCGGAACAGCCGGCCGATGAAATGCAGGGTGCCCGACGACGGCCGGGCGGGCCGCGGCGCGGGAGCGGTGTCGGCGATGGCGACCATCAGCGGTACCTCACCTTGGGGTCGAGCAGCCCGTAGCTGAGATCGACCAGCAGGTTGATGAGCACCACGGCGACGCCGACGATCAGGAACACGCCGGTGATGATCGGGTAGTCGCGCTGGCTCACCGCCTCGAGCAGCAGCAGTCCCATGCCCGGGATGACGAAGATCTGCTCGAGGATGACGGCGCCGCCGAACAGCACCGGCGCCTGAAGGCCGACCAGCGTGACCACCGGGATCAGTGCGTTGCGCAGCGCATGGCGCAGGATGGTGGTGCGCGTTGCCAGGCCCTTGGCGAGCGCCGTGCGGATGTAATCCTGGCGCATCACCTCGAGCATCATGGTGCGGGTAAGCCGCATCACCACGGCCGAGAAGGCCTTGCCGAGGATCAGCGCTGGGATCAGCATCTGGCCCATCTGGCGCAGCGGGTCCTCGGTGAAGGGCGTCAGCTTGACGTCGGGCGACCAGCCCCACCAGATCGACGGGAACACCATCACCAGGGTGCCGACCCAGAAGCCGGGCAAGGCCAGCGCCAGGATGGCGAAGGAACGCGTGACGTAGTCGCCGATCGTGTCCTGGGAGACCGCCGAGTAGACGCCGATCGGGATGCCGACGATCAGCGCCACGATCAGCGCCATCAGGCCGAGCTCGAAGGTGAGCGGCAGGCGATGCAGGATCTCCTCCATCACCGGCGTGTTCTGCCACAACGAGTTGCCGAGGCTGCCGTCGAGCAGGATCGCCCCGATCCAGCGGAAATACTGGCTGAACATCGGCTGGTCGAGGCCGAGCGCGGCCTCGAGCTGGGCCCGGCTCTTCTTGTCGGCGCCGATGTCGTTGGTCGACAGCATCAGGTCGATGACGTCGCCGGGGATCAGACGCACCGTGACGAACACGATCAGGCTGGCGAAGATCAGGGTCGGCACCAGCGCCAGCACCCGCCGGATGACATAGGCCTGCATCAGGCGCCTCCGCTCACGATGACGTCTCGATCGACCGGCTCGGCATAGAGCCGCGCCACGGCGGCGGCGCGGCGCTCGAGCACGCGGCGGCCGTTCAGCGAGCGCTTGTCGGTGACCTCGCCGGCCTCGGCCGACGGCGGCTCCTCGACCACCAGCAGGCGCTGCACCTGGACGCTGGAGCCGCCGCTCTGCCCCTCCGGCCGGCCGTTGAAGGCGGCGAGCAGGCGCTGCAGCGCCGGCCGCGACGTCGCAGGGCCGCCCGCCTCCTCGCACGCCGTGGCATCGAGCCACACCAGGGCACCGAGGAACGGCCGGTCGGGGGCGGCGATCACCAGGTCGCGGACATAAGGCTGCAGGGCATCGATCAGCCGGGTGCGCAGGGTCGTGGCGCGCACCCAGGTGCCCGACGCGAGCTTGAATTCCTCCGACAGGCGGCCGGCGAAGGCGATGCCGGCGAGCGGATTGCCTGGATCGACCCAGCGCGCCGCGTCGCCGGTCCGGAAGAAGCCTTCGTCGTCGAACGCCAGGCGCGTCGCCTCGGCATCGCGCCAGTAGCCCGCCATGACGTGTGGGCCCTTTACGCGCAGCTCGTAGCGCCCCGCCTCGCTCTCGCCCGCCGGCACCAGCTTGGCCGCGGCGCCGGGCGGCGGCAGGCCGAGCAGCCCGGAGCGGTCGACGTTCCAGTAGACCATCAGGCCGACCGAGGTGGTCTCGGTCATGCCCCAGCCGCAGCCGAACGGCAGGCGCTCGCCGAGCTGGCCGACCGCCAGCGCCTGCAGCCGGTCGAAGCTTTCCTGCGGCAGCAGCGCCCCGCCGTAACCCAGGCCGCGCAGGTTCCTGAAGAATTTCTGGCGCAGGTCGGAATCGCGCTCCAGCGCCTCGAGCAGCAGCGGATAGGCCGCCGGCACAGTGGCGAAGCCCGACGGGGACAGCTCGCGCAGATTCTCCAGCGTCTCGTCGAAGCGTCCCGGCACCGGCCGGCCGCCGTCTATATAGAGAGAGCCCGCCGACCGGATGACGCCGTTGAAGTTCGAGTTGCCGCCCCAGGTGTGGTGCCACGGCAGCCAGTCGAGCGTGACGCCGACGCGGCTCTCGTCGAGCGGCTCGCCCAGCGCGCGGTTCATCTCGGCGGCCGCAGCGAGGTTGCCGTGGGTGTTCAGCACGCCCTTGGGCTGGCCGCTCGATCCCGACGTGAACAGGATCTTGGCCGGCGTGTCGGGCCCGAGATGCAGGCGCCGCTCGGCCACCGCGGCGTCGATCGAGGCAGAGGCGAGGGCAGCGAAGGCGAGCCCCCGTCCGTCATCGTAGCGGCCATCGACCGTGACCACGCGCGCGCCGCGCGCCGCCGCCCGTGCCAGGGCCGTGCCGTAGACCCCGGAATCCTGGGCGAACACCAGCGCCGGCTCGACCAGCGACAGCGCATGCTCGAGCCGCGCCGGGTCGGCCGCGCGCGACAGGTTGGGCGACAGCGGCGCCACCAGCGCGCCGGCGCGCTGGGCGCCCAGCACCAGCAGCGCATGCTCGAGGCTGTTGTCCGACAGGATCGCGATCGGCGGGCCGCCCGGCCCGAAGCCCTGCGCGATCAGCCACGACGCGACGGCGCCGCTCCTGGCCCATGCCTCGGCATAGGTCAGAAGCTGCCACACCCGGTCGGGCCCGCGCCGCTCGGCCAGAAAAGTGACCTCGGGCCGGCGCAGGGCGGCGCGCTGCAGCAGGTCGATGATGAGCGGCAGGTCGGCCGGCAGGTCGCGGCCGGCAGTCAGCACGAGCGTGCCATCCGCCCGTCGCTCGACCGACACCGCCGGCCTGGGCCGATTCAGCACGCGCATGGGGGCGACGTGACTCACCCGCTCGATCCCTCCCGAACTCTCTCGACCCCTGCCCGCTTTCGCCGGGACTCGTTGCGCTCAGGCTGCCGGGATTGCAGGCGCTGCGCAAGGCTGCTCGTTCTGTGTTCCGAACCGCGGGCGCGTCCGCCGGTCCGGAGGAGCCGGAAGAGTGTCACTCGAAGGTCGCCGGAGTGGGTGCAAGTTTGCGTCCGGTGCGGCCAGTGCGGTCCGGCCCTTTGCAATCAAGGGCTTGGCCGGGACGCACCCGCTCGGCGACGGTTCTGGTTTGCGGTCCGGCCGGCTGTCCTGCGTCCCGTACGGCGCAAGGGGCTGGGGGCTGAAACTCATGGCTGGGAGCGCGCCACCGCGATGGCGCCCATGCGACCTATGGTCGAGAAGGGAGAGCGCCATCGCAGTCGCGCGCTCCGAGCGGAAGAGTCTGCTCTCCCAGCTTACGACCCGATCAGCCGCTTCTTCAGCTCGCCGGCAATCAGCTCGTTGCTGAAGGCATTGGGATGACCGTCGTGCGGAATGAGCAGCTTCGACACGTCGTACATCCAGGTCAGGCGGTCGACGGCGAGCAGCGGCATGCCCTGGCGGCGCAGCCGGCTCAGAACCGAGACCAGCTCGGGCTGGCTCATCCCCGAACCGGCCCACGAGCCGGCGTTGGCGTGCTCGTCGGGCCACGAATAGACCACGATCAGCGGCGCGTTGAACTTCTCGCGCGCATACTGCTGCAGGCGCGCCATCATCGCCACGAACAGCTCCATCTGCTCGTCCTGGCGCTGCTTGCGGCCGATCGCGTCGACGAAGGCGAACTGCTCGCCCAGCAGGTAGCGCGCGCCGGGGATCGGGTTGAGCAGACGGTGCTCGTTGAACGAGCCGGTGTGGCGCAGCACGCCGTTCTCCAGCACGTAGCGCGGCGAGGAGCCGAGCCACGAACCATCGCCGGTGACGCGGGCGAGCTGGGCCGGGATGATCCAGGTCACCACCGCCTTTACGGGATTCCTAGCGTAGCGGTCGAGCAGGCCGCTGTCGAACAGGCGCAGCAGGTGGTTGGGGCCATAACCCGGCACGCCGAGATTGACCCCGCGCACCTTGTAGCTGTTGGCCTTGGCGAACTGCGCCGCCAGCGCCTCCTCGTCCAGCAACCCCTGGCCGAAGGTGAAGGAATCGCCCAGGAACAGGTAGGTGTCGGCATCGGCCGGCGCCGCCGGCGTCACCCGCGCCGCCTCGGCGTCGAAATGGTAGGTGCGCCGGTAGATCGTCTGTCCGTTCCAGGTCGCCGTCGCGATCGCCTCGGAATTGGGCAGCGGCCGGAAGCCCATGACCGGATCGGGCGGCGGCCACCAGCGCGGATCGGTCGTCCGCACCAGCCCCTGCCCCATCGGCGCCGGCGTCAGCAGCCCGGCGAAGCCGTCGAGCATGGCAAGGCCCAAGGCCACCGCCCCAACCAGCAGGGCGCCGCTGCGCCAGCGGTTGCCGCGAAACAGCACGACGCCGGTCAGCCCGAGCAGGGCTGCCACGAGGCAGGTCCACAACGCGGATGGCAACAGCAGGGCCGCCGCCACGAGCACGCCGGCCATCGCGGCCGCAAGCCAGAGATTTCGACCGACGCCGGCCATTTACCTTAGGAACGCCCCACAGGAATTGGCTGCGGTGTAAGGGTTCGACGGGAAAACATCAATGCGAGGCAATGGTCCTTGCGGGCCGCCGGGGATCGACCAGGCGAGCGTCATGGCCCCACCTGGCAGTCTCACGACCAACGACGCGGCGATTGCGGCACCAAGGTGATCGAGATCGTGCCAGGCTTCTCACAGCATCCTTCGGGCCCTTCAGCGTCCCGGCTCCCGGTCGCTCTTCTGCCGGCACATGCCAACCGCACCGAACGCCGGCTGCTGCAAGGCCAACCCGCCGAGGCGAGGCCGCCGCCAATCCTCGGCCAGTTGCGTCATCACATCGCAGGTATTACCTCTCAATACCAATGACGACCAAGCGTGCCGCTTCGACCTCTTCTGCGCCGGTATCGGTGAAGCTCGCCGGTGACGAGCGGGCTCGCCTGGCGTCCCTGGCATCGGCCCGTAAGCGCTCCTCACACTACCTGATGCGCGAGGCAATCCAGCAGTACCTGACCCGCGAGGAGGCTCGACAGTCCTTCCGCGAGGAAGCGGATGAGGCGTGGCGCGACTATCAGAGGACGGGGCTCCATGCCACTCAGGCCGAGGTCGACAGTTGGGTCGATTCGCTGGGAACGCGCCGGCCCAAGCGCGCCCAAATGGCACAGGTAGTCTACACGCCGAATGCGATCCGAAGCGTCACGAGGATAGCGCCTTGCTCATGTGGACGGCGGTGCCGCCGTTGAGCGCCTCCTCGCGGTCGATCCGGTAGCCGAGTCTCTGGTAGAGCGACACGTTCGCGGCGAAGAGCTTGTTGGTGTAGAGGCGCACCTCCAGGTAGCCCGCCGCGGCCGCCAGCCGCTCGGCGTGCGCCATCAGCAGGCGGCCGAGCCCGTGACCCTGGAAGGCGGGCGACACGGCGACATTCTCGATCAGCAGGTGATCGGCCTCCGCGACGGTCTCGATCAGCGCCGCCAGCTCACCGTCCCTGTAGAGAAGGTCGATGCGATGATCGCGCACCGCCGCCTCGTAGTCGGCGCGCATGGGCAACGGCTCGCGGCCAGTCACCGGCACCCACTTGGCATAGGCGAGCCGGGTCAGCGCGCGGATCGCCGGGGCATCGCCAGCGACCGCACGGCGCAGGCCCGGGATGGCCTCGTCGTCGTCGGGGAGGGGCTCGAAACCTGTCATGGTCGAATTCTGCGTCCGTTGCGTCCGTTGCGTCAGCGGCCTTTGAAATCAAGGACTTGGCACTGACGCAAAGCGTCGGCGGGACTCTCGTTTGCGTCGGGCTCTTCGGTTTGCGTCGGCCGGATGATCACGTCGTCTCTCCATCGCACGCGGGAATCGCACGTTCGCGTCTCCGGTACAGGATCGGGAGGCACCTCTGAATGCCCGCCGGCTCCCCTGGATCGCTTCTGCCGCCATTCCGATTGCACTGATTGCACTTTCTGGTTCCACTGCCTCTCGAAGCCGATCGCCGAGCCGAGCAACAGGGCGACAGCGAGCTTCGAGGCCATCAGGGACAGCAGACCGAGGTCGAGACCCATCGTCTCGTCCTACCCGCAGAGACGTTACGCATTCAAGACACTCCTCCGGCAGCGCGTCATCCTTCTTGCTATAAGGGAAGGCACCATGAACACACCCGACATCACGCGCGTACCGAACAAGAAGTTTCCCGCCAAGTCGTCCGTGGCGATCCATCGTTTGCCGGGCGGCGGCGGCTTCCTGTGGGCCGTCGCGGTCTCGCCCGACCGCACCCAGGACATTCGCGTCCAGACGCTGGGGGCGCTCGCGGTCATCGACACGTACCTCACGGAGGCCGGTCTCGACCGCACCCGCATCGTCAAGGCCGAGATCGTCGTGACCGACCACGACAACAAGCCGGCGTTCGACGAGGCCTGGGCGACATGGATGCCGGCGGGCCATGGACCGGTCCGGTCCTTCGTGCAGTCGGTGATGCCGGAAGGCGACCTGATCGAGATCATCATCACCGCCGCCCTGCCGGCCTAGACAACGTGCCTCTCGGGGGATCAGCACCATGGCCAACGCGCCCGTCGACATCCTGATCGTGGGCGCCGGCGCGTCCGGCGCGGCGGTGGCATGGCGGCTGTCCGAGGCCGGCTTTCGCATCGTCTGCCTCGAGCAGGGTGGCTGGCAGAAGCCGGACGAATACTCGACCACGTTCCCGGACTGGGAATTCCGCGCCGCCACCAGCTTCAGCTTCAATCCCAATGTGCGGGCGCTGCCGGAAGACTATCCGGTCGACGACAGCGAATCCGACATCACGCCGCTGATGTTCAACGCGGTCGGCGGCAGCACCATCCACTGGACGGCGCATGCGCCGCGCTTCCATCCCTCCGACTTCCGGGTGAAGAGCCTCGATGGCGTGGCCGACGACTGGCCGATCTCCTACGCCGACCTCGAGCCCTACTACGACCTCAACGATGCCTGGATGGGCTGCTCGGGCATCGCCGGCGACCCGGCCAACCCGCCGCGCGCCAAGCGGCCGATGCCGCCGCTGCCGCTCGGGCCGGACGGCGAGCGCCTGGCGCGCGCCTTCGACCGGCTGGGCTGGCACTGGTGGCCGTCCGACTCCTATATCAACTCGATCCCCTATCGCGGCCGCGGCGCCTGCAACAATTGCGGGCCCAACGGGCTCGGCTGCACCCAGCGCGCCAAGGCCTCGACCGACATCACCTACTGGCCGGCGGCGATCGCCAACGGCGTCGAGCTGCGCACCGGCGCGCGCGTCTTCGAGATCGCCACCGGCCCCGACGGCCGCGCCACCGGCGCACACTATTTCGCTGCCGACGGCACGAAGCAGTTCCAGCCGGCGCGGCTGGTGATCCTGGCGGCCAACGGCATCGGCACGGCGCGGCTGATGCTGCTGTCGAAGGGCGCACGCCATCCCGGCGGGCTCGCCAACTCGAGCGGGCTGGTCGGCCGCCACCTTATGTTCCATCCCTGCGCCATGATCACCGGCTTCTTCGACGACGGCCTGGCGCCCACCTGGCAGGGCGCGCTGGCCAACATCCTGCTGAGCCAGGAATTCTACGAGACCGACCGGTCGCGCGGCTTCGTCCGCGGCTACACCTTCCAGATGGCGCGCAGCACCGGACCGGCGGTCACCGCGATGGGACTCAACCTGCCGCCGGTCGGCTGGGGTGCCGGTCATCACGCCGAGTTCGCCCGCCGCTTCGGCAACTCGACGATGATCGCCGCGCACGGCGAGGACCTGCCCGAGGCCCACAACCGCGTCGAGCTCGATCCCGTGCTGACCGACTCGCACGGCATCCCGGCGCCGAAGATTTTCTACAAGCTGTCGGAGAACTCGGCCCGCCAGATGGCGCACGCCGTCGGGACCGCCGGGACGGTGCTGCGCGAGGCCGGCGCCCACACGGTGCAGACGACGCCGCTCCTGCGCGCCGCCGGCTGGCATCTCATGGGGACCGCCCGCATGGGCGACGACCCTGGCCGCTCGGTGGTCGACCGCAACGGCCGCGCCCACGACGTCGACAATCTCTACGTCGTCGACGCCAGCATCTTCGTCACGGGCGGCGCCCTCAACCCGACGCCGACCCTGCAGGCGATCGCGCTGCGCATCGCCGACCACATTCGCGACGCGCACGCCAGCCTGCGCAGCGCGGCCTAGGGAGTGAACGATGACTAAACCCCTGTCGCTGACCGAGACCGAGCGCGCCGCGCTCACGGCGCTGATGGACCGGCTGGTGCCACCGGTCGACGACCTGCCCGGCGCCGGCACGATGGGGCTGCTCGCCGAGGTCGAGGCGATGGCCGGCCGGCATGCGCCGTATCGCCGGGCTTTGCTGCACATCTCGGTCGAGCTCGGCACGGCCGCCTTCCCGGGCCTCGACGGCACCGCACAGGACGCTGCGATCAGACGGTTCGAGAAGGCGGAGCCGGCGACCTTCGAGGCGGTCCGCGCCATGGTCTACCTCGCCTACTATGGCAACGAGCGCGTCCACCGCCGCATCGGCTGGCGCGGCGGCCCGCTGCAGCCGCAGGGTTTCGAGCTGGCGCCGTTCGACGAGCTGGCGCTGAAGACGGCCCGCAAGCGGGCGCCGCTGTGGCGGCAGGTCTGAATTTCCTCCCTAACGAAGTTGGGGAGGTGTCGGCGTAATCGCCGACGGAGGGGTCATGAGCCACGAGTCTCGGGCCCATGACCCCTCCGTCGCCGTGAGACGGCGACACCTCCCCAGCTTCGCTGGGGAGGAATCCGGCTACGCCGCTACCGCAAGCCCTGTCGCCTCGTCGACGCCGGTCTTGAGATTGATGACCTGGACCGCGGCGCCCGAGGCGCCCTTGCCGAGGTTGTCGAGCGAGGCCACCACCAGGATGTTCTCCTCGGCGTCGTTGCCGTAGACGGCGAGCTCCATCGAGTTGGTGTCGATCAGCCGGTCGGCCCGCAGGAAGCGGTCGCGCTCGAGCCACTTGCGGTCGGCGAGCGGCCGCACGGTGACGAACTTCTCGCCGGCATAGTGGCCGGCCAGCACCTTGTGCACCTCCGCCGCCGTGACCTTCCTCGCCACGATGTCGCGCGTGATCGGCACCATCACCAGCATGCCCTGGGCGTAGTGGCCGACCGACGGCACGAACAGCGGCGCGTGCTCGAGGTGGGAGTACTTCTTCATCTCCGGCACGTGCTTGTGCGCCAGCTCGACGCCATACAGGCCGAACGGCTCGACGCCCTTGGGATCCTCGTGGACGGCGATCAGCTCCTTGCCGCCGCCGGTGTAGCCCGAAACGCCGAATACGGCGGGCGTCGCGTCGGCGCGCAGGATGCCGGCGTCGACCAGCGGGCGCATCAGGGCAATGCCGCCCGTCGAGTAGCAGCCCGGGTTGCTGATCCGCTTGGAGTCGAGCAGCTTCCTGCGCTGCGCCTTGTCGAGCTCGGGGAAGCCGAACGTCCAGCCGTCGGCGATGCGATGCGCCGTGCTGGCGTCGATCACGCAGGTGTCGGCGTCGCCCAGCGCGGCCATCAGCTCCTTGACCGCGGCGTCGGGCAGGCAGAGCACGGCGATGTCGGCCGCCCTGGTGATCTCGACGCGCTTGGCGAGATCCTTGCGATCGGCCATCGGCAGCTCGAGCAGCTCGATGTCCGGCCGATCCTTCAGCCGCTCGTGGATCTTCAGCCCGGTGGTGCCGTGCTGGCCATCGATGAAGATCCTGGTCTTGTTGCTGGTCATGGTCTTCTCTCGCTCGAGTTGGAGGCCTGTGGAACCGGCCGACTGGAGAAGAAGGATGTTGGGGAAGCCGCTCGATCCTCTCCAGCGGCTTCACGATGACGGCGCGTTGTTACGCGCGCGCGTCCTCACGCCGCTCTGAAGAGCGGCGGCGTCGCGACCGGAAGGGAGCGAACGGCTTCATGGTGGACGCGGATATTTCACTCAACGGCAGGGCTGTCAAGCCCGGGGGAGAGCGCCGCGGGCGATCAGGGAACCGGCGGCTGAGGCTCGTGGGCCGAAGCTGTCGGGACGGCCGGGCGAAGGGCCGGAGCAGGGACCGTGCGTCTGGCCGAGGATACTCCGACTGCCAGGGTCGCGACGGCCATCAGGCACGTCACGCCGATCAACGCCATCGACAGCGAAGCGACGGTCAGCGCTGCGCTCGTCAGGATGACCCCCGTCGCGTTTGCCGTGCGCAGCAAGGCGAACACCTCGGGCCGTCGATGCGGCGGGGCGAGCATGTCGAGCACGAGGGAGTAATAGGTGCTCAAGGAGGCGAGGACAGAACCGATGAGAACGGCACCCGCAACGGTCGCAGCGACGGACAGCTCGAGCGCAACCACGGCGGACCCCGCCGTCATCGAGAGCAGGTGGATCAAGACGGCCTTCCGCGTCGCCATGCGGTTCCGCACGCTGACCCATATGCCTCCCGCCACCGAGGCCAGGCACAGGGGTACCGTGAACAGGATGGCCAGGGCCGGCTCGTAGCCGAAGCTCAGCGCCAGCGCGACGGCGCCGATCTCGATGGCCGCAACCGTGGCGCCGCCCGCTGCAGCACAGACGAGCCACAACAGGATGGAAGGGCTGAGCAGCGACCCCGCGGCACGGTGCACGGCGCCGCCGCCGCGGGTCGAGCCGGTGTGCGGGACCAGGAACGCCGGAACGGCGCCCACGGCGGCGAGCGCCACCACGGCAAGGACCGGCGAGATCGTACCCAGGCCCGAAGCAGCCACGGGGGCAACGACGAAGGTCATCTCGTTGAGCGTGGCCGCGATCCCGAGGGCACGTGGCAAGCGCGACGCCGCCGCCAGGTGATTGAGCACGGCGCGCAGGTACCCGTAGGCGGCACCGTTGACCAGCCCTGCCGCTGCCGACAGCACGATGAGCCACGCCAAGGGCGCTTCGTGCGCCGCGAGCACGGCAATCGACGCCAGCGCCAGCGTGCGGATGGCCACCAGAATCCTGAAGAAAGTCGCCAGGGGCAGGTTCCTGCCGAGCCGGGTTATCGGGATGGCGCCGACCACCTGGGCAAGCGTCAGCGCGAGGATCATGGCAGCGCCGCCGCTGGTGTCGCCGGTGAGGGTCACAGCGACCAGCGCGAACGCGATCGGCCCTGCGGCCTGCGGGAAACCCAGGGTGGCCGACGCGATGGACCAGCGAACCATCGGCCATCGCCCGTCCGACCGCCGCCCTAGAGCTGTCTGGCTTTCCAATCCTGTACCTTCGCCATTTCGGCCATTCCCTGGTGCCTGGACGTCACGCCAGCGGCCACGACCGGAGTCGACTTCGGGCGTCTCGCGACCACGCCTTCAGGTGGCTGAAGCAGCAGCTCATCATGTGATCATGAACTCGGCCAGTTTCGAGATTGCATATGGGAGCCCGGCACCCGAACCTGATGACATGCCGTACTAACTTCCTCTATACTTTATACGTACCTCCTCCAGAGCAAGGTGCAAATGGCCAAGGAAGCGGTGTTCACGATGAAGCTCGAACCCGAGCTGCGCGATGCCTTCATGAAGATGGCCGCCAATGAAGATCGACCGGCGTCACAGATCATGCGTGAGCTGATGCGCGACTATATCGAGCAACGCCGTCAGGAACGCGAGTACGAGCGCTATCTTGGTCGCAAGGTCGAGGCCGGCCGCGCCTCGATGCGGGCCGGACGCGGCAGACCGAACGACAGGGTTGAAGCCGCGTTTGCCGCCAAGCGCGGCCGTGTCCCGGCTGGCCGGGCTTGAACGTCCTCTGGACGCCAGAGGCCGAGCAGGACCGAAACGATATTTGGGACTTCATCGCCGCCGACAACCCGCGAGCGGCCGCACGACTCGACAAGCGTTTCAGCGACGCGGCAGCCGTGCTCGCCACTCGCCCGAGAATCGGCCGGCCGGGCAAGATTCCCGGCACTCGCGAGCTGATCCCGCACAAGAGCTATCGTCTCGTCTACGAGATCGAGGGCGACACGGTCTGGGTGCTCACCCTGGTACACACGGCGCGACAGTGGCCACCGCTTCGAGACTAGAGCAGCCCCTGGGCCGACGAGATCGCGTCCCAGGGCACGAAGCACCGTTCAAGCCGACCGGACGGGCGTGAACAGCTCCGCCAGGGTCGTCACCGCGCGTTCCGCCTCGGCGCGGTCGGGCGTCTCGTCGGTATCGCCGTAGCCCTGCATCTCGCCGCCGGCGAAGGATTGAACCACCATGCCGTCGCGCCGCGGCACGGTCAGGACATGCTTGTAGGTGACGCCGTAGCGCACGTCGGGTTGCGGGATGAGGCGGGCGATCTGGCCGCGCACCGGGACGAGCGTCTCGTCCTTCCACAGGGCCCGCGCGCCGTAACCCGTGCAGTTGATGATCACCCTTCTGCCCAGGGCTGCGACCTGCGCGGGAGAGCCGAAATCGGCGCGCCGGAACTGGCCGCCGGCAACGAAGAAGTCGTTGAGCAGGGTGCGGCCGTAGTCGGCGATGTTGAAGATCATGATCTCGCTGCGGGCGACGGCCGCCGCCTTGAAGGGCGTGGCGTCGACAGGCACGCGCCGCCAGGCCGGCGTGATGTCGGCGATGCGCCTGCGATAGGAGACGAAGTCCAGGGCCGGGCGCGCGACGGAGGAGTTGCCCGAGCCGCCGGCCGCGGCGGCGGGAGAGGCGGGCGCGGTTGCGCTGTACTGGTCGACCCATTCCACCGGCGTGCCCGGCAGCCCCAGATAGTCGCGATGCGTCCTGAACGCGGTGCGCGCCATGTCCTCCCACCGCGCTCCAAGACCGGCATCGGCCTCGTTGGCCAGCGCGATGCGCGAGTCGGGGGTCCACTCGCCGGTGGCCCTGGCCGATGTCGTCAGCGGCAACTGCTCGCGGGCATAGATCGTCACGCGCGCCCCGGCGCGCTGGGCGAGGATCGCCGAGGTGAGGCCGAGCGCCCCGCACCCGATCACCGCGACATCGAGGGAGCCGGCCTGCATCGCGAGCCGCACCGCCCGCGCGCTGGAGCCCCACGAGAGCGACCAGCCGCTGCCGCCATGGCCGTAATTGTGCACGACCAGGGTGTCGCCCAGGCGCTCGGCTTCCACGCGCGGCCCGGCAGGCCGGAACGGCCGCAGGCAGACGGCGATGTCGATGATCCGGTCGGTTCGCGCGCGGATCGGCACGAGCGGCGTCGTGCCTTCGACGGGCGATCCGCCGGACATCGCTGAGCAGGCTGCCGCCAGCATGCCGCTGCCCAGCACGGTCGCCTGCAACAGCCCGCGCCGACCCACGCGCGCTTGCTCGCCCATCTCTGCCTCCTTCCGGCGTACGGTCATCGCGCGGGAATCCGTTGTGGCAAGAGTTCGGGATTCGGCGGGTTGCGGGTGCTAGTGTCAATCGTGACCGCCGATGGGTGCCGCGCTCCTGCCGGCATCATCGGGGCCGCCGTCGTGCACGGGAACCTGCGTCGATGCCGCGCGGCGCGATACCGGCCCAAGCGACAGAGGGGAGACGTCCTTGACTCGAAACACCGCGGGAATTGGCGCCACAGTTGGCGTCGTGGCTGCCGCGCTGGCCGGCGCGGCGAACGCCCAGAGCTTGCCGGGAAGCGCCGCTCTCGACGCCAGCCTGCGCGGCGCGGTCGAGCGCCGGGAGGTGCCCGGCGTGGTCGCCCTGATCACCGATCGCGAGCGCGTGCTCTATCACGGCGCCTTCGGCGTGGCCGATGTCGCGACCGGGCGCCCGCTCACGGCCGATGCGCTGTTCCGCATCGCCTCGATGACCAAGCCGATCACGTCGCTGGCGCTGATGCAGCTGGTCGAGCAGGGGCGGCTCGGCCTCGACGATCCGGCCGAGAAATTCCTGCCCGAGCTCGCCGGGCTGAAGGTGTTCGAGTCGTTCGACGCCGCCACCGGCGCCTACCGGCTCCGCCCGGCCTCGCGACCGGCGACGGTCAGGCATTTCCTGACGCACACGTCCGGCCTCGCCTATCCGTTCACCAGCGCAACCTGGCGCGATTTCAGGCCGCGCGCCGGCGAGACCTATCCCTTCGGCGGACCGCTGCTGTTCGATCCGGGCGAGCGCTGGCACTACAGCACCAGCACCGACGTCGTCGGCCGGCTGGTCGAGGTGCTGTCCGGGCAGAAGCTGGAGGACTATTTCCGCCGGCACATCTTCGGCCCGCTCCGGATGGACGACACGTCCTACACCGTCCCGGCGTCGAAGGGGTCGCGGCTCGCGGCGCAACAGCAGCGCGCCGGCGCGCGCATGGACGGCGCCATCGAGCTGCAGAAGCCTCAGCCGGGGCTCGCCATCGCGGCGCCGATCGGCGGCGGCGGCCTCGCCTCGACCGCGAGCGACTACGGGCGCTTCGTGCGCATGCTGCTGAACGGCGGCGCGCTCGACGGCGCGCGCGTGCTCGGGGCCGAGACGGTGGCGCTGATGGGCGAGAATCACATCGGCGCGGTTTCGGTGCCCGCGCACAAGTCGGCGCTGCCGCGCAGCGCCGACTTCACCTTCATCGCCGATGGCCGCGACAAGTGGGGGCTGGGCTTCCTCATCACCGCCGATCAGGTCCCGGGAAAGCGCTCACCCGGCAGCCTGAGCTGGGGCGGCATCAACAACACGTTCTTCTGGATCGATCCCGCGCGCGGCATCGCGAGCGTGATCATGATGCAGTACCTGCCGTTCGCCGATGCCAGGGCGCTGGCCGTCCTCGACCTGTTCGAGCGCGGCGCCTACCGGCTCGTGACCGGCGGGCAGTAGAGTCAGGCAAGGTCCGGCAAGGCCTCGCCTTGCCAACATGGAGGGATCGACCATGCGGTGGTTTCATCTGGCAGTCATCATCGTGCTCGCGTCGGCAGCGGCGATCTTCGCGTTCCAGAACCTGGAGATGGTGACGATGTCGTTCCTGGGCTTCAGCGCGCGCGTGCCGCTGGCGCTCCTCGCCGTCGGCATCTACATCGCGGGCGCGGCGACGGGCGGCAGCCTTCTGGCCCTGGTGCGGCGATCGTACGAACGATCCAGGATCGGCGGCGCCCGCCCGTCGTGACGTCGTCGTGCGGGGCCGCCCCAAGGGCCGTCCCGCGAGCTCGGGGCCACGCTGGTGATGGACGACCACTCTAGTCGGGCACTCCCAGCATCCTGAAGCCGCGGCGGAACACGTCGATGTGCTGCCTGGACTGGAACGGAAAGGCGCGGAAAAAGTCGCCGGCTCGATAGCCCGGACGACTCGCCTTCAGGCTCGCACTGTAGCCGGCGGCGATCTCCGGACGTCCGCCCAGCGTGCAGCACAAGGCGGCGATGGCGACGATGTGGTGGTGCGCTTTGGGCTGCGCGGCCGCCTGTCGCGCCAGCTCGATCGCACGATCGGGCCGCCCGCCGAGCACGCAGTTGAAGGCATGGCTGGCCAGCATGGCGAAGCGCATCGGATCGAGCGGGCTGAGGCGGCGCGAGCGCGCCAGGGCCTCGTCGCTGAGATCGGTCAGGCCCAGCATCGCGCGGGCGAAGCCCAACGAGTACTGGCCCATGGCGAAGCTCGGGTTCAGGCCGGCCGCCGTGTCGAACGACTGGCGAGCCGCCTCGACCTCGTTGCGCAGCATGAGCGCGCGCCCGAACGCCCAATGGGCTTGCGGATCGCGCGGCTCGAGGGCGAGGCTGTGCTGCGCCAGCTCGAGCGCGCGCCGCACGCTGCCCTCGCGGTCCTTGCCGAGGCCGAGGAACGCGCGCTGGCGGTGGACGAACGACAGGCCGGCATGGACGCGGGCGGCGCCGGGATCGAGGCGCGCTGCCAGCTTCAGCAATGTCTCCGCCTGGTCGTAGTCCGCCGCGGTATGCCGGTCGAGGTGCCAGGTTGCGCGATAGTAGGCACTCCATGCATCGAGGTCGGCGATCGGCCGCATCAGCGCCTTCTGCTTCTCGACCTCGTCGATCTCGGCCTGGGCGTGGCCGACGATCAGCTCCGCCAGCTCTTCCTGCACGGCGAACATGTCGGCGACCTGGCGATCGAAACGCTCCGACCACATCTCGAACGGCTGGCCTGGATCGACCAGGGAGACGTTCACGCGCAAGCGCCGGCCGTCGTATTGCAGGCTGCCCGACAGCACGTAGCGCACGCCGAGCGACCGGCCGATCTCGCGCGGGTCCATCGCCAGGTGCCGAAGGGCGAAGACCGTGCCGCGCGATATGACGAACAGGCGGCGGGTCCGGCCGAGCTGGGTGATGAGATCCTGCACGAAGCCATCGGCGAGCCCCTGCGCCCCCTCGTAGCCACCGAGGGCGGCGAACGGCAGGACCGCGATCGACAGCTCGCGCGGCGGCCCGAGGTCGAGGGCGGCCAGCTCGGCGCGGCGATCCGCAGTCGCGTCCGCTGCGGCCGAAGGCCCTGCGGCAAGCGTCATACGCGGCAACGGCGCTGCAGGCACTTCCGACACGACGACCGGACCGGGGGTGCGCAGGCCGCGACCACGGACGGTCAGGATGATGCGTTGCGCGCGGCCGTCGTCGCCGACCGCGCGGCGCGCCGACTTCACGCAAGTCGAGAGCGCCGCCTCGGAGATGATCCGGCCGGACCAGAGCTTGTCCACGATCTCCTGCCATGTGACGACGCGGTCGCTGTTCGACAGCAGCAGGACGAGAAGATCGAACACCTTGGGCTCGACGGGAACGGGCTTGCCGTCGCGGCTCACCTGGAGCGTGGCTGTATCGACGACGCAAGAAGCGACCGAAAGCAACATGAAGGCGCTCGACCCATCGTCCTGACGAACGCGGGAAACCCAGGCTTTCCCCAGGATTTCCTCATCCCCTGCTCAAGCAGCGTAGTGACCGGCCGCGCATAACTCAAGCGGCCGCCACGTCAGGCAGGGAGGAATCAATGTACAAATCCATCGTCATGCAACCGCTCGCCGGGCCGATCGCCGTGCTCGCCCTGCTCGCCGCACCGCTCGCCGCGCAGGCCAGCGAAGGGCACATCATGGTGCTGCCCGACCAGCTGAAATGGGCGGACGTCCCGTCGTTGCCTCCGGGCGCCAGGATTGCGGTGATCGAGGGATCGATGAGCCAGCCCGGCCCCTTCACGGTGCGCCTGAAATTCCCGGCGAACTACCAGATCCCGGCGCATTCGCACCCGGCCATCGAGCGCGTGACGGTCCTGTCGGGGACGTTTCACATGGGTTCTGGCGACAAGCTGGACAAGAGCAAGACCCACGCCCTGCCGGCCGGCGGCATCGTGATCATCCCGCCCGGCTCCAATCATTTCGCCTGGACGGCCGAGGAGACTGTCGTGCAGCTGAACGGCATAGGTCCCTGGGGCGTCACCTACGCCGATCCGGCCAACGACCCGCGCAAGAAGTAGCGGTCGCGAGAGGCACGGCCATGAGTTCGACATCCCGTCGATCTGATCTGGATGGGCATCTGTCTCGGCCTCGGTGCAGGCTGCACGGGCACCAGCGTCATGGTCGGTGCCGTGGGGCGCGTGGCGCCGGCCGGTGACCGTCCCGTCGCCATCGCTGCCGTCAGCATCGCCAACGGCATCGGCGGGTTCATTCTCTTTCCCTACGCCCACCTCTTCATCACGACGCTGGGTTGGCAAGGCGCCGCGTTGGCTGCCGTCGCCACGCTGGCGGCCCTGCTACCGCTGGCAGCGATCCTGTCCCGCCACGAGGCGGGGCCGGCGGCGCCGCGAACGCGGCCGCAGCCGTTCGGTGCGGCGATGGCGGAAGCCGCTGCGCTGCCGAGCTACTGGCTCTTGTTCTTCGGATTCTTCATCTGCGGCTTCCATGTTTCCTTCTACGCGTCGCACCTGCCCAACTACGCGGCGACGCTGGGGCTCGAGAGCTGGGTCGGCATGGCCGCGTTGAGCGCGGTCGGCGCCTCCAACATTGTCGGCACCTGGCTGTCGGGCCTGTGGGGCCGTCACCTCGAGCAGCGACGCGGCCTGATCCTGATCTACCTCGGCCGCAGCCTGGTGTTCGTGGGCTTCCTGGTGCTGCCCATGAACGCCTGGGTGCTGATCGGGCTGAGTGCGCTGCTCGGCCTGTTCTGGCTGGCAACCGTGCCGCTCACCAGCGGGCTGGTGGCGACGTTCTTCGGCACGACCTGGCTGTCCACCCTCTATGGCACGGTGTTCCTGGGTCACCAGCTCGGCGCCTTCCTCGGCGTCTGGCTGGGCGGCGTGCTGTTCGACGCGACCAGATCGTACGAGGCGATGTGGTGGATCTCGATCGTGCTCGGCGTGGTCGCCGCCCTGCTGCACGGCCCGATCCGGGAGACACCGGTTCCACGGCTGACACAATCGGAGGCCTGACGACCATGGGCGAGATCGCTTTCGCGGGCCTGCGGGCACGATACCGGACCTGGGGGGACGGACGGCCACTGGTGCTTCTGCACTCGGGCGGCGGCTCGGGCGCGCAGTGGGAACGGTTCGCCGAGGCGGCACCGCGGGGATGGCGCCTGATCGCCCCCGACCTGATCGGCTTCGGCGAAACCGACGCGTGGCCGCAGGCCGGCGCCCTGACGCACGATTTGCAGGCCCGACTGGTCGCCGAGATCATCGGCGCCACCTGCGATGGGCCGGTCGACGTCGTGGGCCACTCCTACGGCGGAGCGACGGCGCTGCGCCTGGCCATCGACTGCCCAAGCAAGGTGCGGTCGATGATCCTGATCGAGCCGGTCACGACGTGCCTGCTGGGCGAGGCCGGCGATCCGATGTTCGCAGAGAGCCGTGTCGTCGCCAGCACATTCATCGCCAGCATGGAGCGGGGACAGCCGGAGACCGGCTGGGAGGCTTTCATCGACAGCCGCAACGGCGCCGGCACCTGGGCACGGCTGGCAAACAAGCGGCGCCAGCACTTCCTGGCGCAGTCGGCGCAAACCCGTGACGCCTTTCTCTCCAACCTGAACAACCGGACGACCCTGGCGGAGTGCGTCGGCCTGGCGTTACCCGTCACGATGATCACCGGCGCGGAGACGACTGAATGTGACCGGCGCACCAGCGACGTGCTGCGAGGTGCGCTTGGAACGGCAATGCCTGTCGCGATCCCGGGCGCCGGGCATATGTCGCCGCTCACCCATCCCGGGGCCGTCGTCTCGATCGTTCAACGCCATCTGGAGAGCTTGGAGACAACACGATGAAGCCGTGAGGCGCGGCTGCTACAATCCATCGACCTGCGATCGCATGGGCGCGTCGCGCGGCTTCGACTGAGGAACCGGATTGATGGCCAAGCTCAAGATCGCGCTCGCCTGCCAGGGCGGCGGCAGCCAGACCGCATTCACCGCCGGCGCGCTGAAGACGCTGTGCCAGGCGAGGATCGGCGAGGCGTTCGACGTCGTCGGCATCAGCGGCACCTCGGGCGGCGCGGTGTGCGCCACGCTGCTATGGTATTCCTTCATGAAGGGCGAGCGGCCGGTGTGGGAGCGCATGATGGCGTTCTGGAAGGAGAACACCGCCCAGGGCCCGGTCGAGCACGCCATCAACAAGTTCATCGTCGAGTCGGTGCGCATGGTGAACTCCGGCATGATGCCGACGCTGCAGCTCAGCCCGTCCTCCCCGGCCATGCAGTCGGCGATGCAGTTCATGACGTCGGGCCAGCGCATGGGCTTCTCCGATTTCCGCGGCCTGCTCGAGAGCCATATCGGCTTCGCCGAGATCGCGTCGTGGGGCCCGCGCGCGGAAGCGCCGGTTCTGGTCCTCGGCGCGGCCAACGTGACCAGCGGCGCGCTCGCCAAGTTCGCGTCGAGCAGGGAGCCGATCAGGGTCGAGCACGTGCTTGCGTCGTGCGCCGTCCCGAGCATCTTCCCGGCGGTGCAGATCGGCGCCGACGCCTACTGGGACGGCCTGTTCTCCGACAATCCACCGGTCGAGGAGCTGATCCGGCCGCGCACCATGGGCGAGCGCAACATTCCCGACGAGATCTGGCTGATCAAGATCAACCCCACGGCGCGTGCTGCCGTTCCGGTCAAGCCCGGCGAGATCGTCGATCGGCGCAACCAGCTCGAGGGCAACATCTCGCTGTTCCAGCAGCTCAGCCACCTCGAGATGATCAATGACCTCATCCTGGGCGACGCGTTCCGTCCGGAGTTCCTGGCGCGCTTCGACATCAAGGCGCCGGTGCGCATCCCCAAGTCGTTCGGCAGCGACGCCGACAAGCCCTACCACATCCCCTGCATCGAGATGCCGCTCGAGCTGCAGGACCTGCTCGACTACGAGGGCAAGATCGATCGCAGCTCGCACAACATCGACCGCCTGATCGCCGAGGGGGAGAAGGCTGCGGCGCTGTTCCTGCAGCAGCGCGCGGCGGCGGTAGCCGCGTCGCCCCTGCGCAACGACGAGACGGCGGGGCAGGCGGCGGCGTAGTCGGCCTGCCGCCGCCGGCGGCAGACATGGGCGGAGACGCCTCCACCGTAGGGCAGGCTGTCGAGGTTACACTCATGTTGCCTCCCTGCGCGAAGCGCGGGGAGGTGCCCCCGGAGGGGGCGGAGGGGTCGAGAGCAACACACGCTTTGCCAGAACGCTCGTCATAGTGACGACACTGATGGGCGACTCATCCCGAGACCCTTGGCTCATGACCCCTCCGCCCCCTCCGGGGGCACCTCCCCGCGCTGCGCGCAGGGAGGACAGCATGATGCGTGAATTTCGGCAGCGTGGAACGGCAGAGGGATTCCAGATGTGTCCACTCCGTAGCAGCTTCGCTGGGGAGGAAAGCTCGACAAAGTTGGCGCCTGTGGGGAGACGCCCCTTCCCCAGGCGCTGGCCTTGGCCCTGCGGTGGCGGTCACTCCTTCCCGCGCAGCAACCCGTCCTTCTCGCCGAGCGCGGACGCCGACACCAGGTGGCGGATGCGCTCGAGCACGATCGCGCGGAGCTGCGCGCTCAGGGCGGCGAAGCCCAGCGCTTCGGCGACCGCGCGGGCCGCCTCGTCGGGGCTGATCGCGATGCTGCGCTCGACCGCGCCGAAGATTGCGAGGTCGATCTCGGCCGGCGGCAGGTTGGACGGCTGGCGCAGGGTGGTCGATTGCACGGCGCCGCGGTCGCGCACGCGGACGATCCCGTCCGGCGTGGCCCAGAACGGCCCGCCCACGAGCCTGCCGTCGGCCTTCGCCGCGGCGAGCGCCCTGTCGACGCTGGCCCGGATGCGCGAGCCGGCCCGCTGGGCGCCCCAGGCCCGGGCGACCCGCCGCACCACCTCGTCGGCGTGCACCGGCTGCTCCACGCTCACGACCTCGGTCACGTAGCGCGCCATCGCGCCCACCGGCACCAGGTGCGCCTCGTCGTAGGCCGCGATCCTCGCGACGTCCGCCTCGACATACGGGACCGAAGCGGCTTCGGCCGCCGGTGCGGATTCGCGCTCGATGCGGATCGCCGTCTCGCGCGCCTGCCGCACCTCGCGCTCGGTCTCCAGGTCGGCGGCATGGGCCGCTTTGGCTGCCTCGATCGCGGCCAGCACCTTGGCGAGCTCGTCGTCCGGCCGGTTGAACCAGTCGGTGCTCCAGATGCGATGCAGCCGCCAGCCCTTCGATTCGAGGACCTGGTGGCGCAGTCGGTCGCGCTCGCGCGCCCACAGGGCGCTGTGATAGGTGGCGCCGTCGCATTCCACGCCCAGCAGGTAGGCGTTGGCGCTGGCCGGGTCGCGCACGCCGATATCGATGCGGAAGCCCGCCGAGCCGACCTGGAAGTCGACCTCGTAGCCGGCCGCGCGGATGCGGTTGCCGACGGCGATCTCGAAGTCGCTGTCGGCGTCGCGCCCCGTCGGCGCCGGCACGTCGGTCTGCCCGGTCTCGGCGAACTTCAGGTAGGCATGCAGCACGCGCCGGCCGACCGGCACGCCGGCGCCGCGCAGCTCGATGTCGCCATGGCCGATCGAGGCGAAGATCTCGCAGCGCCGCCGCGCCCGCGTGAACAGCACGTTCAGCCGCCGCTCGCCGCCGTTCGCGGATACCGGCCCGAAGCCCTGCGCCATGTAGCCCGCAGCATCGCGGGCGTAGCAGATCGAGACGAAGATCACGTCGCGCTCGTCGCCCTGCACGTTCTCGAGGTTCTTGACGAAGAACGGGTCGGCCCGGCCGCGGTCGAAGAAGCTCTCGGTATCGGGATGATCCGCACGCAGCAGCTCGAGCTCGGCCAGGATGGCGTCGCGCTGCGCGACCGACAGCGTGGCGACGCCGAGCGAGAGATCGGGCCTCTCGCGGGCGTGCGCGATCACTGCCTCGGCGACGGCGCGCGCCTCGATGGCGTTGGCGCGCGTCCTGCCGCGGTCGTAGATTCCGGCGACCCGGCGGAACACCAGGCCGTCGCGACCGGCACGCTCGGGGCTGGGCGGAAACTTGAGCCTGCTCTCGTAGAACGCCTGGTTCGAGACCTCGATCAGCGACGGATGGCGCGACCGGTAGTGCCATTGCAGCGTGCGCGCCGGCAGCCCGCGCGCCTGGCAGAGCGTCAGGATGCTCTCCATGGCGCCCGCCGCCACCGTCGCCGCGCCGTCCGCCGCGTCCTCGTCGTCGGTCGGGTCGGCGGCGTCGCCCAGGGTGCGATCGAAGAAGCTGGTCGGCGGAAGCTGCTTGCTGTCGCCGACCACGACGACGCTGCCGCCGCGCGCGATCGCGCCGATCGCATCCTCGGGCCGCATCTGGCTCGCCTCGTCCATCAGCACGAGGTCGAAGGCGACGCTGCCCGGCGGCAGGAACTGCGCGACCGAGATCGGGCTCATCAGGAACACCGGCTTGATCCTCTGCACCGCGCGGCCGGCGTTCTCCATGAGCCGGCGGATCGAGGCGTGGCCGCGCCGGCGCGCGATCTGGCCGCGGATGAAGCCCATCTCGCCCTGCGCGCCGGACGGAATGCCCTCGGCATGCCGTGCGGCCACCTCGCCGGCCGTGGCGACGAACAGCCTGCCCTCGAGATCGCGGAACCGTTCGACGAGGCTGGTGCGCTCGTCGCCGCGCAGCGACCCCAGCTCCGGAGCGCGCGCGAGCATGTGATCCCACATCGCCTCGGCCCGGGCGTAGCGCCACGTGGCGGCAGCGCGCGCCGGGTCGAGTGCGCCCGTTGCAAGCCGGTCGACGATGGGGTCGAGACCGGCCGCGCGGCCCGCAACTTCGGCTTCGACGAGGCCAAACCATTCCTCGATCCGGTCGAGCGCGCCGATCCAGAGCGCGGCACGCCGGTCGATGGCGTCGGCACCGGGCCGCGTGTCGGCCGCGCTGGACGGAGTTTCGGCGGCGTCGAAGGCCGCTGCCCTGTCGAGGCCCAGCGTCGAGGCCACGGCACCCCAGATCTCCTCGAACGACTCCAGCCGGGCTCTTGCGTCGGCGGCGGCCGCGGCCACGGCGCCGCTCTCGGCGACGGCGCGAATGGTCCCGTCGAGCAGAGCGGTTGCGCCGGGCAGGCTCTGCCCCGCGGCATACCAGTCGACAGCGAGCCGCAGGTCGGCCGTGCTCGTCTGCAATCCCTGCCAGCGTCGACCGAAGGCGGCCCGGCCATGCTCCTCCTGCGCCGCCAGCTGCCGGGTTGCATGCTGCAGGGCCATGATCCCGTCGAGGCGTCGCAGGCGCTCGTCGTGAGCTCTGGTCGCGCCCGTGCGCGAGACCGAGTCGAGCAGGGCGACGGAGCGCCGGAACTCGCCGCTCAGGAAGCGAAACAGGCTCCTGCCGCGGCTGGCGATCGCCGTCCGGACGGCGGACCAGTCCTGCGACAGCCCGACCTCCGATGTGTGGGCCGATGCCTCCGTCAGCGCCCGCGCGACGGCGTCGGCTGCATCGAGCAGCGTGCGCGCCCTCGCCGGATCGATACGCAGCGCCTCCTGGTCGACCAGCGCACGCATCTCGCCGGGCATTCGCCCGAGATGATCGAGCCAGCGCAGCAGGTCCGTCTCGCGCGCGGCGACATCGCCGTTCAATCCTCCGAGCAGGGCGGCGCCGTGCGCCATCGCGGCCCGCAGCCCGCCAGCCCTCGTCCGCAGCTCGTGCAGCTGGCCGGCAAGCCGGTCGCGCTCGACCGGGGTCAGACGGCGGGTGGTGCCGCGCCAGGGATGACGCGCCGACGGGCCTGCGCTGGCCATGCGCGACACCAGCACGTGCAGGGTCGACGCGGCGTCGGCAGCCTGACCGGCTCCCTTGATCCTTTCGACATCCACGGCGAAGTCGGGTGGCGACAGGCCGCTTTCGCGCGCCTGCACGAGCGCCGCGATCGTGCGGAACGGCGATTCCGACAGCCCGTCGAGCGGCGTGTGCAGCAGCGCCGACAGCGCGTTCAGCCGATCGCGCGCGTGCGTGAGATCGGCGGCGATGCCGGCAGCGCCGTCGGTCACCCGGCCCAGCTCCAGGGTCCGTCCGAGCTCCTCGAGGACGGCCTTCTTGTTCGCCTTGTTGGAATGCAGCTCGAGGCACAGCGCATCGAGGCCGCAGGCACGGAGACGGGAGTGGACGACCTCCAGGGCGGCCATCTTCTCGGCGACGAACAGGATGGTCTTGCCCTGCCGTGCCGCGGCGGCGATCAGGTTGGCGATGGTCTGCGACTTGCCGGTGCCCGGCGGGCCCTGGACCACCATGCTGCGGCCGTCGGCCGCCATCTTGACCACGGCGGCCTGCGAGGAATCGGCATCGAGCACATGGCCGAGATCGGCCGGCGCGAGCATGGCATCGAGGTTCTGGCCCTCGCCGATCGGCAGCGGCGGCTCGTCGAAGCCCTGCGACAGAAGCCCGTTCACCATGGCGTTGCCGTCGAGACCGGCCGCCGCGGGCCACATTGCCGGATCGAGATCGCGGTAGATCAGGAACTTGGAGAACGAGAAGAAGCCCAGCAGCATCGCGTCGCGCTCGACGCGCCAGCGCGCCCGCATCGCGATCGCCTGCTCGACCAGCGCGAAGTAGTCCGACGGCTGCCAGTCCTCGCCCTCCGGCAGCCCGGGCAGGTCGAGGCCGAAATCCTGCGCGAGCTTGGCCTGCAGGGAGAGATTGACCTCTAGGTCGTCGTCGCGTCGGCGCAGCCGGAAGCGGCTGCGGACCCGATCGCGCTCCAGGCTCACCGGAACCAGGATCAGCGGCGCGTGCCGCTCGACGTCCGAGCTGTCGGCCTCGAACCACCCCAGGAAGCCGATGGCGAGAAACAGGATATTGGCGCCCTGCTCCTCCTCGAACAGGATGCTGTCGCGCTGCAGGGCGAGCAGCCGCTTCTGCAGCGGCTCGGCCGGCAGGCGCGTTTGCAGGCGATTGTCCGTGTGGCGGGTCGCGATGCCGCCGTCGCCGGGCTCGTCGGCCGGGATGTAGACCGGCACCGCGGAGGTGCCGCCCTCGTCGTCCTCCTGCCCGTCCGCCGCGGCAGCCGGCTGCGCCGTCTCGTTGGCGGCGAAGGTGAACGCCGTGCCGTCGCGCCACAGCGCGCCGAACACCCGATCGGCCTTCTCGTCGATCACTTCCAGCGCATTGGCCCGGCTCGACCGCAGGGGTGCACTGACCAGGCGGTTGCGCGTGCCGATATCGAGGAGATTGCGGCGCAGCGTCTCGATGCGGCGCGTCAGCGCCGGATCCACGACGCCGCGTGATGCCGCGGCAGGTTCGCAACCTGCCGTACCGCCCTCCGCGGAGAGCTTCGTTTCAGCCATGCCCGCCCCGCTACCGCCCTCGCCACCGCGCGCGAGGGCCAGCGATCGTATCCCGGCCGGGACCTGCTTACCAAACGGACCGCCGGCCACCCGGCAGGGCGCCCGACGGCGCAACGTGCGAATGGCAAAGCTCCCTCGCTACGCCCGACACGACATCTGGACTGTCGTCCCGGGCGGCACGAGGGACCTTTTGATCACGACCTCGGCGGGTTGCCTGCTCCCCTCGGGAGCGGGCGTGGAGGTCAGCGCACGGTGACCGTGGTCGTCGAGGCCTGGGCCGGTGCCGGATAGACGGTGGCAGGCGTCGTCACGGTCGTCGTCGACCCCGTCGGCGATGTGTAGGTGGTCGACTTCGTCGCCGTCGCCGGAGCCGGCGTCTGAACCGTCCGCGACTCGACGGAGCACGCCGCGGTGCCGGCCACGAGGGCCAGACAGATCAACAGTCTCGTCATGCAGCCTCCTTGCGTTTCGACCGACAACGGCGCCCCCGAGGGGCGGTTCCGGGTCGGCCGGCTGGCGCGCGGTTGCAGGTCGTCATTGGGTCCTCTCCGCCCGCGTAAGCGCTGTCGAATTCACACATCATTTCATCCTCCCTGCGCGAGGCGCGGGGAGGTGCCCCCGCTTAGGCGCTGTTTACAGCGCCATTGGGGCGGAGGGGTCAGGAGCCTCAGTCGAAGCGGCCGCTTGCTTTCTTGCGGTTCAGTTTGCGGGCAAAGTGGATCACGTTGGGATGTCATCGCCGACCCAAGTCAAGTAATCTCGCAGGACGTGTGTTTCTCTTGACCCCTCCGCCCCCTGCGGGGGCACCTCCCCGCGCTTCGCGCAGGGAGGAGAACCGGAAAGTCGGCGGTATCGGCGTGGCCGCGCTCTACTTCCGGTCGGGGTGCCAGACACCGTCCCAGTCCGCCGGCGCGCCGTGCTCGGCGAAGCGGCGGCAGCGCTCGATGAACACCTGGCAGGGCCCGTCGCCGGGCCTGAGCGCGAGCGCGCGCTCGAAGTGGCGGACGGCATAGGCGAAGCGGCGGCCGCGATAGGAGTCCTTGCCCTTCTCCCAGGCCTCGAGGAAGGCGTCGTGGCCCTCGTCGGGCGCCGGGCCGAGCGGCTGCCAGACCTCGAGCACGCCCGACGTTCCGACCGCCACCACGCGATCGACGTGGCGCCACACGAAGCGGCCCTTGGCCTTCTCATGGACCTCGCCGCTCGCCAGCACCTCGGTGCCGTAGATCTTGTTCAGGCCCTCGAGCCGGGAGGCGTGGTTGGCGACGGCGCCGACCAGCGTGTAGTTGATGCGCTCCTTCGCACCGACATTGCCAACCACCGCCGGGCCGGTATGCAGGCCGAAGCGGGTTCGGAAGCCCGGCCGGCCGCGGTCGCGCCACTTCGATTCGAGCTTGCGGCTGGCCTCGGCCGCCTCGAGCGCGGCGCGCACCGCGTTGACGACATGGTCGGGATCGGGCGCCGGCGCGTTCCAGAACGCCATGATGCCGTCGCCGATGTACTTGTCGATCATGCCGCGGTGGTTGGCGATCGCCGTGCCCAGCACCTCGAAGTAGCGCGACAGGCGGCTGGTCAGCAGCTTGGGGTCGATGCTCTCGCTGATGAAGGAGAAGCCCTCGACGTCGGTGAACATCACCGTGAGCTCGCGCTGCTCGCCGCCGACGCCGGCATCCTCGGGCGAGCGCAGGATCTGCGCCACCAGGTCCTTGGAGACGTAGCGGCCGAAGATCTGCAGGCCGCGGCGCATGTTCTCGACCGAGTCCGAGAGCTGACGAAGCTCGGTGATGCTGCTCGCCACCGGCTCGGGGTCGGAGAAATCGAGGTTGCGGATGCGCTCGGTGCGCTGGGCGATGCGCCGCACCGCGCGCGACATCAGGAGCGACACGCCGAGCACCGCCAGGGCGGCGAGCGCAATGGCTCCGGCGGCGATCAGCGCCGCGCGCTCGAGCAGCGCCTTGGAAGCGGCGGAAAGCTCCTCGTCGGGCACCGCGACGCCGATCATGAAGGTCCGGCCGAGCAGCGCCGGCATCGACCGCACCAGGAGCCGATAGTCGCGACCGTCCAGCGCAACATCGCGCTCGGCCTGCCCGCCCGCGCCGGATGCCTCGATCATGAGCTGGCGCAGTGCCTGGCGGGCCAGCGCATCCTGGCGGAAGCAGCCGGGGTCGGCGGCCTTGCACGGCTCCGATCCGATCAGCGCCTCGGGGCTGCCCGGCGCGGCCATGACGATGGCGTTGGGCGTGATCTTGTACTGGGTGATCAGCTCGTCGAGCGTGTCGAGCGAGAAGTCGAAGCCCAGCACGCCACCGCGCAGCGGGATGCCGGCCGAGATGCCGATCTCGTCGGCCCAGGCGAAGCGGTAGGGCTCGGTGAGCGTCGGCGCCTTGCGGCTCGTGGCGTCGATGTACCAGGGACGCTGCCTCGGATCGAAGCTCGTCGGGTGCACGCGCGGTGGCGTGGTGCCGCCGCCGGGCAGGACGAACCACCAGGTCTCCGGGCGCGTGCCCGGCCCGGCCTCGACGCTGCGGACGATGACGGCCTCGCCATCGGGCGCGTCGAACTCCGCGCGCTGGGCAATCGACAGCAGCGACAGCCGGCCGGCATAGAGGAAGCGGCCGTCGTCGTAGCCGACGAAGGCGGCCTCGATGGCGGGATGGCGATCGAGCAGGTCGACCAGCTGGCGGCGGCGCTCGTTGTCGGCCGCCGTGCCGGCCGACGCGGCGAAGCTCGGCTGGGCGGCGAGCGTCATGCCGACCGAGACGATGTTGCGCAGGCCGCCGGACAGGAAGTTGGACACGGCGGCTTCCAGGGTCGACATGCGGTGCTCGACGCTGCGCTGCTCGAGCAGGTCGACCGAGCGCCAGCCGAGCCACAGCAGCGCCGACGACAGCGGCACCACGACCAGCGCGGTCATCACGAGGATGCCGACGCTGAAAGGGATGGATCGGGAGAAGACCGGCAAGTCGATCACGTCCCGCAGCGGAAGCGGACGTAGAGGTTGACCTTGTCGGCGAGCTGGTGGTCGAGCACCACGAAAGCCCCCTTGCAGGTTCGCTCCATGAAGGGCTGGACCACGTTCCAGTTTCGCTCGCTTTCGAGCTTCGGATCGGGATCGACGACGACGGTGCCGCGCACCAGCAGCAGACGGTACTCGCCCGCCGTCTCGGCCGGCGCGACGCGCACCTCGTAGAGCCTGCCGTCGACGCGGACGGTCTCGGCGCGCGAGCCTTCGAGCGTGCCTTTCGACGTGACGCACGACGCCAGGCCGAGCAGTGCAAGCATCGACAGCAGAGCTCGCGTGGTCATCGGCACCTCATCCACCAGGGCCCAGGCTTGCACCGGCAAGCTCGTGGACCTGTGAGACTCTAGCCCGACTTCCCGAAGATGTCGCCGCGAGGCCGCGATTGGGGCAATGTCATGGCCGGTGGTCACCCTTCCGTGCGTTGACGGGCTCGCGACGCAGGCTTCTAATTGCCTGGGGCGTGTGAATACATCTGTCGATCGTTTGGTGCGTTTCAAGCGCACGGCCGCAAGATCGTTCTCCGGCATCGGTGAGGCGCTTTCGGCCTGACCTCGACAGCAGCGAACGCTCCGGGGAACCAGGGGGGCGTTCATGGCATCACTTGTCGGCGGTCTCGGCGGCTCCGCGGACTTCGGCGAACAATCGATGCCGCGCAACGACGATTCGCCGTCGATCCTCGTCGACTTGAGTTCCCTGTTCGGCGTCGGCGGTCTCAACTTCTTCGGCACGACCTATACGAGTCTGTACCTCAACTACAACGGCAGCATCTCCTTCGGCTCGGGCATCACCTCGTTCAGCCCGACCACCATCAGCGGCAACACCAGCGTGCCGATCATCGCGCCGTTCTGGGCCGACGTCGACATCCGCAACACCACGGACCCGAGCCCCGGCACCAATCTCATCTGGTGGGATCTCGATTTCGCCAGCAGGACCTTCACCGCGACCTGGGACGATGTCGGCTACTACAGCCAGCACAACGACAAGACCAACGCCTTCCAGCTCCGCCTCGTCGGCAAGGATACGCCCGGCGATTTCGACATCTACTTCTACTACGAGTCGATCAACTGGCTGACCGGCGACGCCTCGGGCGGCTCGGGCGGCATGGGCGGCAACATGGCCCGTGCCGGCTATTCCTCGGGCAACGGCAAGAACTTCAAGGAGATTTCCGAGTCCGGCACGGCGGCGATGGCGAACCTCGAGAGCCTCGGCAACGCCGGTGCGGGCGTCTTCCTGTTCGAGGTACGCAACGGCGTGGTGCCGCTGTTCACCAGCGCCGGCGACACCGTCGACTTCAACAACCTGACCGAGGAGCAGAAGGCGTCGATCGTCGCCGGCAACGATCTCTATCACGGCAAGGGCGGCAACGACGTCGTCAACCTGCCCACGCCCGCGAACTACGACCAGATCGTCGGCAAGGACAAGGACAACAACGACGTCCGGCTCAACTGGCAGGACACGGCCACCTTCTTCACCGATTCGGTGGCGGGCAACGTGACCTTGGTCAACGCCGGTGCCGGCAATCACATCATCGTTGCCGGTGCGGGGTCGGACTTCATCGGCATCAACGGCAACGGCAACAACCAGATCGTGACGGGTAGCGGCGAGACGACGGTGGAGATCCACTCCGGCGGCGGCGACAACAAGATCTCGGGCGGCACCGGCAAGGCCGACATCACCATCGAGTCGGCGGGCGGCGCCAGCACCATGATCCTGGCCGGGAGCGGCGCCACGACGATCAAGCTCAAGTCGACGGGGGCGGGCGCCAACACGATCGCCGGCGGGGCTGGCAACACGACGATGGAGCTCGACTGGACCAATGCGACCGGCACGAACCAGATCACCACGGGCGCGGGCAAGACCGAGATCACCCTGACGTCAGGCGGCGGGTCCACGCGACTCGACGCCGGCACCGGCGACATCACGATCACCACCAAGCTGGTCGGCAACACGAGCAACGATATCCGGCTGGGATCCGGTGCCGCGACCGTAAACGTCGTCGGCGCTCCGAACATTACCTACTTCGACTCACAGCTCGTCACTCTCGACGTGGGATCCGCGACGGTGACGTTCGACGGCAACTTCTGGGACGCCCGTGTGTTCGGCGGCCTACCCGGGGGCAGCGTGAATCTGCTGACGATCAAGAACTCCTCGAGTGTCGAGGCGAACCAAGTATCGGCCATCGGTGAGCTCCGTCTCGAAAAGGATGCCAAAATACACCTGTCCGACAATTCGATCACGAGAATAGCCACAGTCAAGGGCGCCGACGGCCTGACGCTGGATGCCGGAACGATCAATCTCGGCCACGGGACCAAGCTCGAGCTGACCAACGAGTTCAATGGCATCGTGAACCTGGGACAAGGCGGGACATTGGTCCTGGCCCAGCCCAGCGGCTTTGGTTTCGACGCCAAGACGGCCACCTCGAGCACGCTCGAATTCCAGCTCGGCGACCTCATCGTCGGCGACACCATCATTCTCAAGGGGATCGGCCAGACATCCCCTCTCATCGACGCGACGCTCGGCAACTACAAGCTTGCCGACGGCACGACCCAGTTCGGTCTCCATCTGGGAGGCCTGGGCGACATCGCCGTCGGGTCGGTCCACTTTACGAAGAATGAAGGAAACCAATACTACTTCGACGTGTCGCTGAGCGCCGACAAGCAGGATACGATCCTGGAGCTCAAGCAGGGCAACAACTTCGACGCTGCCCTGCTCGGACCCAAGGCCCGCGCAGATCACGGCGTGAGCGGCAGCGGCGTCAAGATCGGGATCATCTCGGACAGCTTCGCGAATTTTCCCGCCGACTACGCGAAGGACCTGCTGAACAACGTGATCGGGGCCGTCACGGTGCTGGCCGATCGGCTGGACGGCCGGGTCTTCTCGGGGGGCATCGACGAAGGCCGGGCGATGGCCGGGATCATACACGCGATCGCCCCGGGGGCAGAATTCTACTTCTACGCCCCCGGCCCCGCCTTCAACTTCGACGACGCCGTCGAGGCCCTGCGGGCCCAGAAGGTCGACATCATTGTCGACGACATGGAGTACACACGGGCCGCCGAATACTTCTCGGGGATGGACTCGGCGATCAACTCGGCGGTCCGCTCCGGCATCACCTTCGTGGCCGCCGCCGGCAACGATCGACCGTCGCTGCCGATCTACGGGCATTCGAAACTCGCCAGCGTCATCTCGGTCGCGGCAATGAACGTGCTGGCGACCCCGACCGCCGCGGCCCCGGCCGGGCACTACCAATCGGCGGCGACCGAGCCCTTCTCGTCAGTGGGCACGAACGGCAAGCCCGACGTCACGGGCGTCGATGCCGGCCAGACGACTTTCCGGTTCGGCGGCACCCTGAACCCGTTCTACGGCACCTCGGCCGCCGCGCCCGCCGTCGCGGCGGTGGTCGCGCTGATGATGGATGCCAATCCCCTGCTGCGGGCGCGGCCCAAGGAGGTCGAAAGGATTCTCGAGGCGACGGCGCGGCCCTTCGCAACGTCGGCGGAAGCCGGCGCCGGGCTGGTGCAGGCCGACCAGGCCGTGGCAATGGCGGTCGTCGCCCGGGAAAACTTCCTGGCCGCCTCCGTTACGCAAAGCGCGAGCCTGGCGATCCCGGGCGAGCCGCCGGCCGTGACGGCGGCGATCGTTCAGCCCGTCTCGGCAGCTCTGTCGGTGCCCGTCGGCAACGCAGGCGCCGGGGTAACGGTGATGATGCTGGTCGAGATGGGCCAGGCGGTCACGGTGAGCGGCCAACCGATCTTCACCCTGAACTCGGGCGGGACCTTCACCTACGACGCCGACCACTCGTCGCCCGGCCGCGGCCGGTTGATGTTCAACTACACCGTTTCCGGCAGCGACCAGGCGGCGCTGCTCGCCATCACCGGCTTCACCGGCACCATCGAGGACAGCGCCGGCAACGACGCCGATTTCTCCACGATGATCGGCCAGCAGACCGGGCTCACCGTCAACTCGCCGCTGACGGTGACCACGGTGGCGAGCTCGCAGACCGGCGCCGTCCTGGTCGGCCAGGCTCTCGAGATCACGATCACCCTGCATCACGGCGCGACGCTGGTGTCGGCGGGCGGCTTGCCGACCCTGACGCTGAATGTCGGCGCCATCGCCACCTTCGACGCGGCCAAGTCCAACCTCGCGACCGGCACGCTGGTGTTCGACTACACGGTCGCCGCCGGCCAGGCGACGCCCAGCCTGACGATCGCCAGCCTCGACCTGCCGCGCGGCTCGACGATCAAGGACGTGAATGGCAACAACGCCGATTTCGCCCTGGCGATCGACCAGAACATGGGCGTGCAGATCGGCCCGGCTTTCGTCGCCGCCGTCCTGCCGGAGGTCGAGCAGACTGCCATCGGCAGCGGCCAGACCGTCGAGGTCACCATCGCCGTCAGCCAGGGCGTGGTCGTCGACACCGCCAAGGGCTCCCCCACCCTGACGCTCGGCAACGGCGCGATCGCGACCTACGACGCGGCCGCGTCCGACCCCTCGAAGGGGCTGCTGGTGTTCGACTACAAGGTCGGTGCCGGCGACAAGGCCGCTTCCAACCTGCTGGTCGGCACCGTCGCGCTCAACGGCGCGACCATCCGCGATTCGAGCGGGCTCGATGTCGACCTCTCGGGTGCGCAGAGCACGCCGACCGGGCTCACCATCGGCTCGCCGCTCACCGTCTCGTCGACGACGCCTTCGAAGACCGGCGTGCTGAACTTGGGCGAGTCGGTTCAGATCACTCTCACGATGAGCGGCGGGCTTCAGGCGTTCGACGCCAATGCCGGCGGCCTCTCGACCTTCACCCTGAGCGACGGCGGCACCGCGGTCTTCGACTATGCCGCTTCCGACCCGGCCAACGGCAAGCTCGTGTTCGGCTACACGGTGGCGGGCTCGGACCAGCCCGTCGCCAATCTCGCGATCACCCAGTTCAACCAGAACGGCGGCATCTACTTCGACAGCAAAGGCAACTTCGCCGACTTCTCCGGCGCGCTGAACGTGCCGCTCGGCCTTCAGGTCGTCGTGCCGGACCCGGCCACGGTGACGATCGCCGCGGCTTCCGCCGTGAAGGCGGAAGGCAACGGCGGAACGACCGCCTTCACATTCAACGTCACCCTCAGCAAGGCCCTGAGCACCACGGCGACGATGAACTGGTCCGTCACCGGCGGCGACGGCAACTCGGTCGCCGCCACGGACTTCGTCGGCGGCACCATGCCCGGCAACACGCTGAGCTTCGCCGCCGGCGAGACGGTCATGACGGTCACAGTGGCCATCCAGGGCGACACGACGGCCGAGAGCGACGAGACCTTCACCGTGACTCTGTCGCATGCGACGGGCAGCGTGGTTCTCGGCACGGCCAGCGCCACCGGCACCGTCCAGAACGACGAAGCGACGGTCGCGATCGCCGCGAGCAGCGCGAGCAAGGCCGAAGGCAATGCCGGGACGACCGCCTTCACCTTCACCCTCACGCGCGGCGGCGACACCTCGGCGTCGCAGAGCGTGGCATGGACGGTTGCCGGTTCCGGTGCCAATCCGGCCAGTGCCGCGGACTTCGCGGGCGGCATCGCGCCGTCGGGCAGCGCCACGTTCGCAGCCGGCGAGGCCGTGAAGATCATCACGATCTCCGTCCTGGGCGACACGACGGGGGAAGCAAACGAAGGTTTCGCGGTGACGCTCTCCAATCCGTCGCCCGGCCTCACCGTCACGACGGCCAGCGCCGTCGGCACCATCCAGAACGACGACGCGTCCGTATCGATCGCCGCCACCGACGCCAGCAAGCCCGAAGGCAATGCCGGGACGACCGCCTTCACCTTCACCCTGACGCGCAGCGGCGACACCTCGGCGACGCAGAGCGTGGCGTGGACGGTCGCCGGTTCAGGCGCCAATCCGGCCAATGGCGCGGACTTCGCGGGCGGCATCGCGCCGTCGGGCAGCGCCACGTTCTCAACCGGCGAGGCCGTGAAGATCGTCACGATTGCGGTCCAGGGCGACACGACGGGCGAAGCCAGCGAGGGCTTCACGGTGACGCTGTCCAATCCGACGCCCGGCCTTTCCATCGGCACCGCCAGCGCGTCCGGCGCGATCCTGAGCGACGACACCACGGTCTCGATCGCCGCCGCAGGGGCCAGCAAGGCCGAGGGCAACGGCGGCACGACCGCTTTCACCTTCACCGTGACGCGCAGCGGCGACAGCTCGAGCGCGCAGAGCGTCGCGTGGTCGGTTGCCGGATCGGGCGCCAACCCGGCCAACGCCGCCGATTTCGCCGGCGGCGCGTCGCCGACCGGCAGCGTCAGCTTCGGGATCGGCGAAAGCGTCAGGACCATCACGGTCGGCGTCCAGGGCGACGCGGTCGGCGAGGCCAACGAGGAGTTCACCGTCACCCTGGCCAACGCCTCGCCCGGCCTCGCCATCGGCACCGCCAGCGCCACCGGCACCATCCAGGACGACGACACCTCGGTGTCGATCGCCGCCACGAGCGCGAGCAAGGCCGAGGGCAACAGCGGGACGACCGCCTTCACCTTCACCGTGACGCGCAGCGGCAACACCGCCGCCGCGCAGAGCGTCTCCTGGGCGGTCGCCGGCTCGGGCGCGAGCCCCGCCGCCGCCGCCGACTTCGCCAGCGGCGTGATGCCGTCGGGCAGCCTCGCCTTCGGCGTCGGCGAGACCGCGAAGACCGTCACCGTCGACGTCCAGGGCGACACCGCGAGCGAGCCCGGCGAGACCTTCGCCGTGACCCTCTCCAACGCCTCCCCCGGCCTCGCCATCGCCGTCGCGAGCGCCACCGGCACCATCCAGAACGACGATGCCACGCCGCTGGCCGCCCACGACGACGCCTACGTCACCCTGCGCGGCGGCACCATCGTCGCCAGCGCCGCCAACGGCGTGCTGTTCAACGACGACGGCAGCGGCCTCACCGCCTCGCTCCAGTCCGCACCGGCGTTCGGCAACCTGCAGCTCGCCGCCAATGGCGGCTTCACCTACACCCCGCTGTTCGGCTTCTCCGGCGTCGTCAGCTTCACATATCGTGCCTCCGGCGGCGGCAACTCGGCCGACGCCGAGGCCGTGCTGTTCGTCGTGCCGACCGTCACCTCGGCCACCTCGATCACCCTCGACCTGCTCGCCCTCACCCCCGAGCAGCAGATCGCGGCGACCTACGCCGCCTTCTTCGGCCGCGCCGCCGATGCCGACGGCTTCGACTTCTGGGTCGGCGAGTTCGTCCGCGGCCTGCCCACCCAGGGCCCCAGCGTCCTGTTCGCCAACATCGCCAGCTCGTTCGGCATCAGCGCCGAGGCCCAGGCCCTCTATCCCTTCCTCGCCAACCCGTTCGGCGCGAGCGACGCCCAGGTCAGCGCCTTCCTCGACAGCGTCTACAACAACCTGTTCAACCGCTCCTCCGACGCCGCCGGCCTCGCCTACTGGACCGGCGAGATCCGCAACGCCCTGGCCAACGGACAGTTCGTCGGCTCGGTCCTGGTCAACATCATGAGCGGCGCCCAGGACACCGACGTGGGCAAGGACATCACCACCCTGATGGGCAAGGTCGCCGTCAGCATCGACTACGTCGACGAGCAGCGCGAGCACGACACGCAATGGGCCGGCGCCGCCGACATCGCCGCCGCCACCAGCCTGCTCGACGCCGTCACCTCGGCCCCGCAATCCATCCTCACCGGAATCAGGACCGCCGAGATCCTGATCGCCAATCACGCCTGACGGGGCCACGCCCGAGGCCGGCGCTCCTCGGAGCGCGTGACCTTGTCGAACATAGTCGCCCCTCTCTCGTCATCCTGAGCAATGGCGCTTGCGAAGCAAGCGCCGTAAGCGAAGGATCTCATCGTCACAAGCTCTCAGGCGAGCGCGTTTCGCGCGATCACCTCGCGATAGAAGGCGGCGCTGAGCTTGGGTGTCCGCTTCTGGGTCGCATGATCGACGTGGACGATGCCGAAGCGCGTGGCATAGCCGTCCGCCCATTCGAAATTGTCGAGCAGGCTCCACAGGAAATAGCCGCGCACCGGCACGCCGTCGCGGGTCGCGCGTTGCAGGTGCATCAGGCAGGCGCGCAGGTACATCACCCGGTCGAGATCGTGGATCGCGCCGGTCCCGTCCGGCGCATCGGCGGCGGAGGTGCCGTTCTCGGTGATGTAGATCGTCTCGACGCCCCACAGGCGATGGCAGTGCCGCGGCGCCCAGTAGAGCGTCTCCGGCCCGAGGCTCAGCCATTCCGACGCCATGTGCGGATGCGAGTCCTGCAGCGGCAGCTCGACATAGCCGGGCGTGCCCTCGCAGGCGAGCACGTACCGGGTCGGGGTGTAGATGTTGAGGCCGACGAAATCGACCGGGCTCGCGATGACCGCGAGATCCCCGTCGGGAAAACGCGGCGCATCGCCTTCCTGCCTGGCGAGCCAGGAGTCGGCGTAGCGGCCCTCGAGCATCACCCCGAGATAGGGTGCGTTGAGGTCGCGCGTGGCGCGCTCGGCGGCCGCGATGTTCGCGGGCGTCTCGATCGCCGGCAGCGCCGTCGACATGTTCTCGGCCGGGCCGACCAGGGTGCCGGGCCGGCCATGCGCGCGCACCGCCTGCACGCCGAGGCCATGGGCCAGCACGGCGTGATGGCGGGCCTGGTTCAGGCGGCCGCGCGCCAGCTCGAGCCCGGGCGCGAAGTTGCCCCAGCCGTAGCCCTGGTCGATGACGACCTGGATCTCGTTCAGGGTGAAGAAGCGGCGGACACGGTCGGACAGGCGGCGGGCGACGTGGCCGGCATAGGCGGCAAAGGCGTGCGCCGTCTCGCGCGCCTCCCAGCCGCCGCGCGCCTGCAGCGCCTGCGGCAGATCCCAGTGGTAGAGCGTGGCGAAGGGCTCGATGCCGGCCGCGAGCAACGCATCGACCAGCCGGTCGTAGAAATCGAGGCCCTTCGGGTTGGGAGCGCCGTCGCCGTCGGGAAAGACGCGTGGCCAGGCGATCGAGAAGCGATAGGCGCCCATGCCAAGCGCCTTCATCAGCGCGACGTCCTCGGCATAGCGGTTGAAATGGTCGATGCCGGCCGCGCCGGTCGAGCCGTCGCGGATGCGGCCGGGCTCGCGCGCGAACACGTCCCAGATCGAGACGCCGCGTCCGTCCGCCGTGGCGGCGCCCTCGACCTGATATGACGATGTCGCGGTACCCCACAGGAAGCCGTCGGGAAAGCGCGCAGGTACCTGTTCCATGCGGCTACGGTGCCAGCAAGGCAGCCGCCACCGCAATGCTCTTGGCCAGGGCAATTCTCGAATCGAGGAAACCGCTCGCGGTTCCCTCGAATCGAGAATGCGCGCGGGGTGGTCGTTGCCGGAGGCACCTTCGGGTCGGCTGTTCCACCCGGGCGGAATACGCTCCAGGGGAGTGGCATTGCCCTCCCCGGGTTCGCGCCGCAGGATGGCGGCGGAGGCCAGCATGACGAAGACGACCACGGACCCGGAAGGCGTAAAGCGCGTCCACGGCTATTGCGGGCTCTGCATCGCGCGCTGCGGCACCATCGCCACGATCGAGCACGGCCGCTTCACCCGGCTCGATCCCGATCCCGGCCATCCGACCGGCCAGGCGCTGTGCGCCAAGGGCCGCGCCGCGCCCGAGCTGGTCTACCACAAGGACCGCCTGACCCGGCCGCTCCTGCGCACGCGGCCCAAGGGCGAGGCCGATCCGGGCTGGCGCCCGATCTCGTGGGACGAGGCGCTCGAGCGCACCGCGCGGGCGATGCGCGAGATCGCCGACAAGCATGGCCCGCAGGCCGTCGCCTTCAGCCAGTCCTCGCCCTCGACCACGGCGATCGGCGATTCGGCGCCGCTGGTGCGCCGCCTGATGAACGCCTTCGGCACGCCCAACATGGTATGGCCGCTCGACCTTTGCGGCTGGGGACGCGCCTTCGCCACCCGCTTCGCCTTCGGCGTCGCCAGCGTCGGCACCGGCAGCGCCGGCGGCGCGATGGCCGACATCGACCGCGCGGGCTGCCTGATCCTGTGGGGCTACAACCCGTCCTTCTCGCGGCTCACCCACGCGACGGCGACGGTCGAAGCGCTGAAGCGCGGCATGAAGCTGATCGTCGTCGACCCGCGCCACGCAGGTCTCGCCAGCAAGGCCGACGTCTGGCTGCGCGTGCGCCCGGGCAGCGACGGCGCGCTGGCGCTCGGGCTGGCCAACCTGATGATCGCCAACGGCTGGTACGACCGCGCCTTCATGCGCGACTGGACCAACGGCCCGCTGCTGGTGCGCAGCGACACGGGCCAGCTGCTGAGCGCCGCCGATCTCGGGGCGAGCGGCGCGACGGGCGCCTGGGTGGCGTGGGATGCCGGCGCCGGAAAACCCGTCGTCTACGATCCGGCGGCTGGCCGCTATGACGGCGAGACGAGCGGGCTCGCGCTCGAGGGCGAGCATGCCGTCGCCACGCCGCAGGGCACGATCGCCTGCCGGCCGGTGTTCGACCACTACGCCGCGCTCTGCCGGCGCTACGATCCGCAGGCCGTCGAGGCGACGTGCTGGATCGCACCGGCCGATCTCGAGCGGGCGGCGCGGCTGATCTGGCATGCCCGGCCGGTGTCGTACTACGCCTGGAGCGGCCACGAGCATCACGACAACACGACCGAGACGGCGCGCGCCATGGCGCTGCTCTATGCATTGACCGGAAGCTTCGATGCGCCCGGCGGCAACGTGCTGCTTCCCGCCATCCCCAGCCGCTCGATCGGCGGCGAGGAGCTGCCCTCGGCCAAGACGATGGCGCCGCCGATCGGCCTCGCCGAGCGCCCGCTCGGCGTCGCCCCGACCAACAGCGTGTCGACCCAGGATTTCTATCGCGCCGTGCTGGAGGGCGAGCCGTATCCGATGCGCGGGCTGGTCGGCTTCGGCCACAACATGCTGCTGGCCCAGGGCGACCCGGTGCGCGGGCGCGCCGCCCTGGCGGCGCTCGACTTCCACGTCCATGCCGACCTGTTCATGAACCCGACGGCCGAGCTCGCCGACATCGTGCTGCCGATCGCCTCCGCCTTCGAGCGCGACGCGCTGAAGATCGGCTTCGAGATCAGCGCCGAGGCGCAATCGCTGGCGCAGTACCGCACCGCCCTGGTGCCGCCGCCGGGCGAGGCGCGGCCCGACACCGACGTGATCTTCGACCTGGCCGGGCGGCTCGGCCTCGGCGACCGGTTCTGGAACGGCGACATCGACGCCGCCTTCCGCCAGCAGCTCGAGCCGAGCGGGCTGACGCTGGAGCAGCTGCGCGCCGCGCCGGCCGGCGTTCGCGTCGCGCTCACGACGCGTCATGCCAAGCACGCCGACAAGGACGCGGCGGGCAACCCGCGCGGCTTCCCGACGCCGTCGCGCCGAGTCGAGCTGTGGTCGGAGACCCTGCGCAAGGGCGGCCATGCGGCGCTGCCCGCGTTCGTCGAGCCGCGCAACAGCCCGCTCGCCCGGCCCGACCTCGTCGGAAGCTTCCCGCTGGTCCTGACCTGCGCCAAGCCTTCGCTGTTCTGCCAGAGCCAGTTCCGGGCAATCGCCGGTTTGCGCCGGCGCGCGCCCCACCCGGAGGCCGAGCTGCATCCCGCGGCGGCCGCGACCCGCGGGATCGCCAACGGCGACTGGATCGAGGTGCGCACGCCTGCCGGCGCGATGCGGGCGCGCGCCCGCTTCAACCGCGACCTCGACCCGCGGGTCGTCGTCGGCGAGCACGGCTGGTGGCAGGGCTGCGAGGTGCTGGGTGCGCCGGGCTACGATCCGTTCGCGCCGGACGGCGCGAACTTCAACGCCACGATCGATCCCCTGGCGCGCGATCCGATCAGCGGCACGCCCAACCACCGCTCCAATCTCTGCGAGGTGAGGCGGATCGGCGAGTGAAAGACGCCGCGGCTCGAGCGTGATCGTCCAGGTGATCGTTCGAGAAAGGAAAGGTCCTCGCTACGCTCGGGATGACACCATAATTGTCATCCCGAGCGCAGCGAGAGGGGCCTTTCCTTTCTTCAGCCGCCTCGGAGCGATCTCGCTCTAAGCCGGCGCGTTGCGGGCGATCACGGCGCGGTAGAAGGCGGCGCTGAGCTTGGGCGTGCGCTTCAGCGTCTTGAAGTCGACATGGACGACGCCGAAGCGCTTGGCGTAGCCGTCGGCCCATTCGAAATTGTCGAGCAGGCTCCACAGGAAATAGCCGCGCACCGGCACGCCTTCGGCGGTGGCGCGCTGCAGGTGGACGAGGCAGTTGCGCAGGTACATGACGCGGTCGAGATCGTAGACCGTGCCGTCCTCGGCGGGCTCGTCGTCGGCCGAGGTGCCGTTCTCGGTGATGAAGATGTCCTTCACGTCCCACAGGTGCTGGGTATGGCGCGGCGCCCAGTAGAGCGCCTCCGGCCCGAGCTTCAGCCACGGCGAGGCCATGTGCGGATGGGACGCCTGCAGCGGCAGGGTGATGAAGCCCCGGGCGGCCTCGCTCGCCAGCACGTACTCGCTCGGCGTGTAGACGTTGAGGCCGACGAAGTCGACCTTGCTGGAGATGATCGCGAGGTCGCGCGAGTCGATGCGCGGCGCGGCGGCACCCTGCGCGGCCAGCCAGGCATCGGTGTAGCGGCCTTCCATCATGACCGTGAGGTAGGGCGCGTTGAGCTCGCGGGTGGCGATCTCGGCGGCACGCACATGCTCGTCGGTCTCGACCGACGGCAGGGCGGTGGCGATGTTCTCGGCCGGCCCGACCGTGGTGCCGGCACGGCCATTGGCGCGCACCGCCTGCACGCCGAGACCATGTGCCAGCACGGCGTGGTGGCGCGCCTGGTTGAGGCGGTCGGCCGGCAGCCTGAGGCCAGGCGCGAAAATGCCGTTGGCGTAGCCCTCCTCGATGAAGGCGCGGATCTCGTTCAGGGGGAGGAAGCGGTGCACGCGATCGCCGAGGCGGCGCACGACATGGGCGGCGTAGGCGCCGAACGCCTCGGCGGTGTCGCGCGATTCCCAGCCGCCACGCGCCTGCAGCGCCTGCGGCAGGTCCCAGTGATAGAGCGTGGCATAGGGCTCGATGCCATTGGCGAGCAGCGTGTCGACCAGGCGATCGTAGAAATCGAGGCCCTTTGGGTTGGCGGCACCATCGCCGTCGGGAAAGACGCGCGGCCAGGCGATCGAGAAGCGATAGGCGCGCACGCCAAGCGCCTTCATCAGCGCCACGTCCTCCGCGTAGCGGTGGAAATGATCGACTCCCGCGGCGCCGGTCGAGCCGTCGCGGATGCGGCCCGGCTGGCGTGCGAACGCCTCCCAGATCGACTGGCCGCGGCCATCGGCCTCGGCCGCGCCCTCGACCTGGTAAGCCGAGGTGGCGGTGCCCCAGAGGAATCCTTCGGGAAAACGCAGGCGCGCCGAAGACGCGATGCCGGGGCCGGGGCCAGGTGTGCTGTTGGCGGTTCCGTAGGCCGCCGTCGCCAGCGCGGTCGCGCCGCCGGCGATCATCCAGGCCCGACGCGTCAGAGTGGGCATCGGGCCCGATCGTCTCGAAAGGTCATCAGCTCGTAGTGTAGCATCCGTCGTGCCAGTCGCCCATCCGCGTCGACACCCAGGAAGGTCTCGCGCCCGTGAGTATCGCAGCATGAACAGACGATCGTTGCTGGGCGGGCTCGCCGTGATGGCAGGCCTGTCCGCGAACCGGTCGACAGCCCAGCAGAAGGCCAGGCCGGTCATCGGCATCCTCGGCGAAGGCAGCCCGGAGGATCGTGCAATCGCCCACAACCTGGCGATGTTCCGCCGCGGCCTTCGCCAGGAAGGCTTCGTCGAGGGCGAGAACGTCGACATCGTCTACCGCTGGGCGCGCAACCGGCCGGAGCGGCTCCCGGCGCTCGCCGACGAGCTGGTCGCCCTGCCGGTCGACGTGCTGGTCAACGAGGGCGGCACGATTACGGCCCTCCAGGCGAAGAAGGCGACCTCGACCATCCCGATCGTCTTCCACGCCAGCAACGCCATCGTCGACGGCCTGGTCGACACGCTGGCCCGTCCATCCGCCAACCTGACGGGCGTCAGCCAGTTCACCACGGAGACCCTCACCAAGGCTTACCAGTTGCTGAGCGAGGTGGTGCCGGCCGCACGGGGCTTCGCGCTGGTCTCGACGGGCCAGGCGCCGAGCGTGACCGCCCGCGTGCTCCAGGACATCAGGGCAGCGACGTCCCTGCCGGTGCTCGGGATCACCGTCGACGGCGACGCCGATCTCGAGGCCGCCTATGCCCGGCTGAGCGCCGAGCGCGCGGCGGCGATCGTGTTCACCAATGTCATTCACGCCGCGCGCCTGGTCGGCGCCGCCGCGCGCCATCGTGTTCCCGCGGTCTACAGCCAGCGCGCCTTCGTCGAGGCCGGCGGATTGATGAGCTATGGCGCCAGCATCCCGGCCTCCTACGTCATCAAGGGCCTCTATACGGGACGCATCCTCAAGGGCGCGAAGCCGGGCGACCTGCCGGTACAGCAGCCCAGTCGCTTCGAGCTGGCGCTCAACCTCGGCACGGCGCGATCGCTCGGCCTTGCGGTGCCGCAATCCATCCTGCTCACGGCCGATGAGGTGATCGACTGACTCCTTCTCGCCACGAGGGAACCGCACGCGGTTCCCTCGTGGCGAGAAGGCGCCAACGAGAGATGGGTGTGGCGAGAGGCATGCCATCGCCTGAGAGCGAGAGGTTCACGCAACCTGCAGGGCGCGCAACGCAGACAGGCGCTCTTCCGCGAAGAGGCGCGAATCTTCCTCGCGCACCGTCGGGTCGGTCGTTGGCTCGCTGCGTCCCAGAGCACGCAGGCACTGGCGCTCCCCGGCGGAGAGGGCGACGCCACCGCCGGTGACCGGGCTTGCGAGGGCGATATCGACCGCATCAAAGGCCTCGCTTCCGAGCAGATGGCGGTTCAGCCGATCGGTCCGATGCTTCATCGCCGATACCGTCTCCTCGTCCTGCGCCGACTCGACCAGACCCTGGGCGGCGAGGAACATCACGGCGTCGAGCAACGCGCGCGGCGCCACGCTCCCGCCATTCAGCCCGACCGCGATGTCGGCGAGACGTTGCGGCCGGCGTTCCACCAGGCTCCCGAGAACTGCCGACACCATGCCGGCATCGGGGCCATCGGGTTGCAGCGTCAAGGCGGCGCGCAGCGACCGCGGCAGGGCCGTCACGGCGGTCGTCGCGATCACCTGCTCATCCAGGATGGCGGAGTCGCGTTCGGCCCCGGACAGCGGCTGCGGGTCCTTCACCCAGTAGTCGCGGCGGAAGCGCTTGTTGAAGATCGCGTCGCGGACGAGCTGGCGCAGCACGGGTTCGGCGAGGCCATCGACCAGGCGGCGCTGTGTCGCCGACATGTCGAGCCGATCGACGATGTCGGACAGGTCGGCAGAGCCGGCGTGGACGAGCCCGAGCGGGTCGAGCCTTCGCGCCACGGTGCCGAAGGACATCGGCTGCCAGTCGCGATTGAACAGCTCGTGCGCCAGCGCGCCTGCGTCCTGGCGCCCGAGAGCAGCGAGCATGCCTGCGAGCCCGGGATTGTCGCGCGCCAGCGCCGGCCCGGTCGCCAGCAGCCGGTCGACGAAGGCGATCGCGTCCTCGACATGATCGACGATGCCGGCACCCTGCCCACCCGACGCCTCCGCATGCTCGACCAGCAGCTCGCGCACCGGCAGGAAACCCGCCCAGCCGGGCAGGGCGTTGTAGCCGAGGTAAAGCACGCCGCCCGGGCGCAGCCTGGTGTGCACGAAGCGCAGGATCGCGTCGCGGTCGGCGTCGGCGATCCAGCTCCACACGCCATGCAGGCCGATGAAGTCGAAGTCCGGCAGGTCGCTGCGGGCGCAATAGCGGGCGAACGGCTCGTCGCTGACCGAGGGCTTGGCGCCGCATGCCGACGCCAACCTTCGCGCGGAGGCCGCGTGCGCAGGATTGAAATCGGTGCCGTACCAGGCAACCGGCGAGGCCGCGGCATGAATGGCGAGGCTCGCGCCCTGGCCGTAACCCAGCTCGCACGCTGTCCCGACAGCCGGGGGCCGGAAGCCGGCTCGCAGCAGCACGAGGCGCGCACGCAGCGGATTGAGCTCGGCCTGGTAGCCCCAAGCGTAGGGGACCGTGACCCGGTAGGACTCCGTCATCGCCGCAGTGTGTGCCGTGCGATTCGCGACGTCCAATCGCAGTGTTGCTCTACTGTCCCCCGCCAGGGCAGGGCATTCGCATACGACATATCGCCGTCATCCCGAGCGGACCGCCCTCATGGGCGGCGTAGTCGAGGGACCTTTCTTGCCGATGCCGCGCCAAGAAAGGTCCCTCCACTTCGCCTCGCTACTCTCGGCTTCGGTCGGGACGACAGAGATTTTGTGCACTCATGCTGTCCTTCCTGCGCGCAGCGCGGGGAGGTGCCCCCGAAGGGGGCGGAGGGGTCGAGAGCAACACACGCTTTGCCAGAACGCTCATCATGGCGACGACACTGATCGGCGACTCATCCCGAGACCTTTGGCTCATGACCCCTCCGCCCCCTTCGGGGGCACCTCCCCGCGCTGCGCGCAGGGAGGACAGCATGATGCGCGAATTCGGCAGCGCAGGACGGGGGAGCGGTTCCAGACATGTCCACTCCGTAGCAGCTTCGCCAGGGAGAAGAACGAGAAGCGCGCCCACAGACGAATGCCCTGCCGCTACGCTGGCGGAGCGGAGCATGGGGCATCGCTCGAGGCAGACGCGGGCACCACCCCAGCTTCGCTTGCGCGAGGCTGGGGAGGCGAACGCGGGCTACTTCTTCGTGATGTTCCAGAACACCGTGACCGGCGCCTGCATCACGCCGTCGACGCTGGTGCGCAGCGCGAAGGGCTGGCGGTACTGGCCGAGATTGATGTGGGTCGGGTTCTCGACCCAGTACTTCTGCAGGTCGACGACGATCTGCTTCTGCTTGGCCGGGTCGGTCTCCTTGGCGAACTGGTCGCGCAGCTTCTCGATCGTCTGGTCGCACGGCCAGCCGAACATCGCCTTGTCGCACGAGGCGTTGAAGAAGCCGGCCATCACCGGGTTGAAGATGTCGGCGGCGGCCCAGCCGGTGATGAAGGCATGCCAGCCGCCCTTGTCCGGCGGGTCCTTCTTGGCGCGCCGGCCGACCAGGGTCTGCCAGTCCATCGACTGCATCTCGACCTTGAAGCCTGCCGCCTCCATCTGCTGCTTGGCGACCGGCGCCATGTTGGTCAGCACGCCGAGGTCGGTCGACTGCATCAGCACGATCGGCGTGCCGTCGTAGCCGGCCTCCTTCAGGATCTCGCGGGCCTTGGCGGCATCCTGGTTGAGGATGCCCTGCATGCCCTCCTCGGTCGCCAGCGGCGTGCCGCAGACGAACATCGGCTTGCACACCTGGTAGTAGTTGGGATCGCCGATGGTCGCCTCGAGGAACGGCTTCTGGCCGAGCGCCACCGAGACGGCATAGCGGATCTTCGGGTTGTCGAACGGCTTGTGCAGCGTGTTGAAGCGGAAGGCGTACTGGTTGCCGAGCTTGTTGTAGTTGAACAGCTTGACGTTCTTGTCCTTGGCAAGCAGCGGCAGCATGTCGAGGCTGGGCGCTTCCAGCATGTCGATCTCGCCGTTCTGCAGGGCGCCGATCTGGGTCTGCACGTCGGGGATCCAGACCCATTCGACGCGGTCGACCTTGGCGAGCTTGGCGCCGGCCAGTCCCGACGGCGGCTCGGCGCGCGGCTTGTAGGTCGTGTTCTTCAGGAACACGACCCGCTCGCCCGGCTTCCACTCCTTGGCGACGAAGACGAACGGGCCCGAGCCGATCACGTCCTCGACCTTGATCTGGGTCATCGGGTCGGTGTCGGCCGTCTTCTTGGGCATCATGAAGGCGACGTTCGACGACGGCTTGGCGAGCGACTGCAGCACCAGGCCGTAGGGCTCCTTCATCTTGATCCTGAAGGTCCGTGCGTCGACCGACTCGAAGCCGGCGACCGAGCCCATCAATTTCTGGCCCATCGAATCGCGCGCGCCCCAGCGCTTGATCGAGGCGATGCAGTCCTCGCCCGTCACCGGCTTGCCGTCCGACCACACCAGACCCTCGCGCAGGGTGAAGGTCCAGGTCAGCTTGTCGTCCGACACGCTCCACGTGTCGACCATCTGCGGCTTGACCTCGTAGTTCTCGTCGAGCGCGAACAGGACGTCCCACACCATGTAGCCGAAGGCGCGCTGGACGTAGGCGGTGGTCCAGATCGGATCGAGAATCTTCACGTCCGAGTTCATCACCGCCTTGAGCGTGGTCTGCGCGCTCGCCGGCACCGCCGCCGCGCCGAGCGCTCCACAGGCGCTGGCCAGCACGGCGAGCGCGGTCACTGATTTCCTGAATTGAAGCATGGCTTGCCCCCTCCTACCGTCTCCGAAGCAAAATTCGAGCCTCCCCCGGTGGCAGTAGAGCGCCGGGGTCCAGTCTCCGCAAGCCGATACGGGCGGGGCTGCCGATCGATCGTCGGCCAGGGCCGGCAGCGTCGCGGCGATCGACAGTTGCAACACGTGCAGGCTTTCTTCCGGATCGCGAGAGTGTATCGCGCATGGCGGCGCGACCTCCGCGCTCATCGAACGGCGCCGCGGCGAGAGCCAGGAGCCATCGCGATGCAAGCCCCCGAAGAGAGGGCACCCGAAGAGAGCGCACCTGATGAGAGCGCACCGACGCGCCGTGGCGCGCCGGCATCGTCGCAACCTCGCTCGTCAGCCGGCCGCGAGCGCCGGTGCCGGCTTGCCGGGCGCTGCGGCCGGCGGGTCGGAAGACGGCGTGCCGTCCGGCCGGGGCTGCACCGCATCGACGGACCCGGAGGTCTGCAGCACTACCCGCGCGCCTTCCTTGGCGAACTCGATGCCGAGCGCCGGCAGGGTGCTGAACAGGCGCTTCACGGCCTCGCGCTGGATGGCCGAGGGATTGCCCGGCCGGGCGGTGAACTTGAAGCGCACCAGCAGCGCGTTGTCGACGATGTCGGCGACCCCCTGCATCTTGAAGGGCGCCAGGATCTCGTCCTTGAACTGCGGCAGCTCGGCGATCTCGGCGCCGATCTTCTTGGATGCCTTGCGCAGCGTCTCGAGGTTGGTGTCCCGGGCGAAGCGCAGGTTGAACTTGGTGGTGATCCAGTCGCGGCTGAAGTTGGTGATCTGCCCGAGCTGGCCGAACGGGATCGTATGCACCTGGCCGTTCTGATGGCGCAGCTTGATCGAGCGCAGGGTGAACCCCTCGACGGTGCCCTTGGCGCGGCCGGCATCGATGTACTCGCCGACGCGGAAGGCATCGTCCGACAGGTAGAACAGGCCGGAGACGATGTCGCGCACCAGCGTCTGGCTGCCGAACGAGATGGCGATGCCGAACACCGAGGCGCCGGCGATCAGGGGCGTGATGTCGACGCCGAAATCGCCGAGGGCGATCATCACGGCGACGAGGCCGATCAGCACCGCCGTCGCCCGACGCAGCAGCGGCATCATGGTGCTGATGCGCGACGCCGGCCCGCTGGCGGCATCGCCGTCGGCGATCGCCTCGGCCGCGCTCTTGGTCTTGCGTTCCATGTACGGGTCGGTGGCGAACTTGAACAGTTCCCACAGCACGAAGGCGGCGAACAAGGTGATCGCCGCCGTGCGCGACGAGCTGGTGAGATTGGCCCAGCCACTCTCGTCGACCAGTCCGAGCACGTCGACCACCCAGCGCTCGGCGATCAGCACGAACACGCCGATCAGCACGGCGACGCGCACGCAGCGCGCCACCACGTCGGGCAGCTTGGGCGAATCGCCGGCCGGCGTGCGGCCGAGCAGCTGCGAGTCGAGCCGGCGAACGACGGCCTGCATGACGGTCTCGAACAGCAGCAGGCCGACCACCAGCTGGAGGGTGAGCGCCATCGCTCCGCCGACGTTCGCCCGCCCGGAGATGGCGCCGTAGGCCACCGTGCCCGCGAGCGCAGCGAAGAACAGCGGCGCGACGGGAATCCAGTAGCGCCCGACCAGGCCGATCGCCGGAGCGGCGCTGCCGAGGCCGCTGAACCACTGCCGCGCCGCCTCGCGCGCGCCCAGCGTCATCCACAGGAAGGCGAGGAAATAGATCGCCGCCGTCATGACCTGGTAGCTCGCCACCGCCTCCGGCGCCGTCCCAAGGGCGCGCAGGACTTCCGCCAGCAGCCGGCCCGTCGCCATCAGGAGCAGCACCGCCGAGATGCGCCAATACATGACGCGTGCCTCGTGGTCGCCGGCGGCACACAGGCGCGCAGCCGGCATGTCGGGCTGCAGGACGACCCGGAACACCAGGACGTAGAGACGCCATTCCCAGATCGCCGTCAGCACCGCAACCGCCAGCCTGTCTGGCGGGGTGCCGCCGGCGAACCAGGCGCCGGCCGCGGCATGGCAGACCAGCCAGACCACCAGCACGCCCAGCCCGTCGAGGGCCGCCACCGCGGCGAGGCTGCCGAGCGACTGCCAGCCGTGCTCCGGGGCCACCCTGGCGGCAAGCCGGTTTCGGGCAACCGCCATCACCCGGCGCAGCATGGCCTCCGCCGCCACCGCGACGGCGGCGATGACGCCCAGCAGCAGGAGGAAGCCGCCGACGCCACCCTGCGTCGCGCGATCGATCCGGCCGGGAATCGAGCCAATCTGACCCAGCATGACGGGCGTGGCCGCCAGGACAGCGCCCGCGCGCTCGAAGAACACGGTGAAGGCGTTGGGCCCCTCCTTGGGGGGCATCTTCACGATTTTGGGGCCCGGTGGCGGCTTGCTCGCCTTGCCTTTGCTGTCGGACGCCGCGGGCCTGGCAGCCGGCGGCGCGGCGGCGGGGGCCGGCTCGTGCGCGCCCTCGGCCTTGAGCTTCTCGGTGACCGAGTTGCTGATCGCGTCGACCAGCGCATCGAACTGCTGCTGCGTCATGCCCGCCGGCGGCGCAATCGGCGTGGACTGGGCGAGCGCCGGCGTGCCGAGCAGGACTGCGAGCACTGCCAGGAGCAGAATTCGGATCATGTTGGCCACCTTCCCCCGCGTGCTGTGGGCCACGACCATCAACCTCGCTCCACACGACCCGAAGCGCAAGTTTCTTTATTGATGCTGCAAGGTTTCCGATTCGGCGCGCCGACCTGCGGACCGTGCGACTGCGCTACCGAAACGCGAACCCTCGGCCGTCCGCGCCCGGGCGGCGTCGGTCGCAGGCGCCGCGCCGTAGAGCCGGGCATACTCGCGGCTGAACTGCGATGGGCTTTCATAGCCGACGCGAAAGCCGGCCTGCGCCGCCTCCAGGCCCTCGGCGATCATCAGGCGGCGGGCTTCCTGCAGGCGCAGCTGGGCGCGATAACGCAGCGGGCTGAGCCGCGTCACCGACTTGAAGTGGGCATGCAGCGAGGACGGGCTCATCCCGGCATGCCCGGCCAGCGCCTCGATCGTGAGCGGCTCGCGGTAATGCGCCTTGATCCAGCCGATGGCGCGCGACACCCGCGCGAGGCTGCCGTCCTGCGAGGCGATGTGCTGCATCAGCGCCGCCGTCGACCCCGTCAGCAGGCGATACAGGATCTCCCGCTCGATCAGCGGCGCCAGGACGGGGATGTCGGCCGGCGTCTCGAGCAGGGCCACCAGGCGGGTGAAGGCGTCCAGCAGGCCGGGCGTCAGGCGATGCAGCGCGAGACCTGCCGGTTCGCGGCCCGATGCCGGCAGCCCCCTCTCCAGGCTGAGCGCGCCGAGCGCCGCCAGGTCGAATTTGTACTGCAGGCAGAGATAGGGAGCGGCGCGGCTCGCGCCGATGACCGATCCGACGACCGGCATGTCGACCGACGCGACCAGGTACTGCTCGGCATCGTAGACCAGCAGGCGGTCGCCCAGCGCCACCTGCTTGCGGCCCTGCGCGATCAGGCAGATCGACGGCTCGTAGACCACGGGCATCGGCAGGGTCGGGCTGGACGATCGTATCAGCATCACGCGCGACAGGTCGCAGTCGGCGAGGCCATCCGACGGCATGAAGCGGGCGATCAGGTCCGACAGGCGCGCGATTGGCGGCATGAACGAGAGCTAGCATCGGCCGTGGCCCCAGCCAAACCCTGCCGCGCCGGATTGGAGGATAAGGCAAGAGCTTCGGACGATCGTGATACCGCCGTTCGGACCGCGGCCCCTAGTAGCAGGTGGCCTCATGGCTGGGAGCGCGCCACTCCGATGGCGCTCGGGGACAGTGTGATCGACAAGAAGAGCGCCATCGGAGTGGCGCGCTCCCAGCGGAAGAGTGGAGGAGCAGCACATGCGATGGATTGTTCTCTTGAGCGGGCTGATCGGCTCGTCCACGGCGGCGATGGTCCCTGCCAGCGGCCCGCAGGCCGTCGCGGCCTCCGTCGAGCGCCCGGTCAACGCCCTGCACGGCGCCCGTCACACCCCTATCCAGTCCCAGGAACGCACGGCCATGAACCCCTACGTCGGCATGTGGGTCACCCAGGATGGCGTCATCCGCCAGGAGCTTCTCGCCAACGGCCGCTACGACGAAGCGCGCGGCAGCCGCAAGAGCGCCTATCAGGGCCGCTACGAGATCCGGGGCAAGGAGATCTTCTACTGGGACGACACGGGCTTCACGGCCGACGGCGTCTTCGTGTCCGACGACGAGCTGCATCACGGCGGCATGATCTTCCGCCGCGAGAAGCGAGGCTGATCGGCGTGGCGCAGGCCGAGAACAAGGCCCGCGCCACACCGGCACCCTTCGGGCGCGGCTATCGCGACCGGTAGAGTTGGCGCGGACTGTGGTTGCGGCAGATGTCGTCGATCTCCGTCCGCGACAGGCCGGGCGGCGCCGAGGCGATCTCGCCCCGCTCGAGCAGCTCGCAGACGAGAGCCATCTCCCCGGCGATCTGCCAGTTGCCGACCTCGGCCAAGGCAACGAGACCGAGAAGGATCCAGACCATGGGCGACCAGGCGAGACCGGCCAGCTCGTTCGCCGCCCGCCGCGCCCACGAACCCTGGCCTGTGGAGGCGATCTCGCCAGCCGATCGTCCCAGGCGCCACGGGGCGTCGTTCACGGCGGCGACCTCGCGCAGTCTCACAGGTCGGCGAGGGACGGCGAGCGTCCGACCCTCCGCGGGCTCCGCGGACGGGGCTCGGAGGTCCCGTTGTCGAAGCGCATGGCGGGCACGGCGACGACAGCGAGAAGCTGCGCCGCCACGAAGAGCGCGAACGCGAGGTTATCCAGCACTGCTTCCATCACGGCCTCCGGCGATTTCGATGAGGCCATTCAAGCCCATGACCATGGAAGCGAGCGTCCGCGCGGCGTTACGGGAGCGTGATTTCGTCCGGCCGATGGACGAAAAAGTGAAGAGTCGGCGACCTGACGGGCGGGGCGGAGCCGCCCCTCCGGCCTTGCCGTGCGGTTTCAGCGATCGGCGAATCGCTCTAGCATGGGCGGATGAGAAGAGTTGGCGTGCTGCTGGCGGCGGCAATCCTCGCAATCCCGGCGCATGGCCAGTCTCCGGCGCCCCTGGCAATGAATACGGTGACCTGCGGCACCCTGAAGGGGGAGGCCTCGCGCAAGGACGCGACCACGCATTGGACTGTCTCCGGGCCTTCGGGCAAGACCACGGAAACCGGCATCCTGAAGAGCGGCCCACGCTTCGAATGCCTGGACGGCGCCATCCTCACCCTGGAGTTCGCCTCGACGGCGGGACACGGCGTGTTCGAAGCATATTTCCCCGACGGCAGCATCATCAGCTATGGCCGCCAGCAGATCGACCGCCGCGGCGGTCGGGTCGTCCTGCCCATCCAGGCGAAAGCGCGCATCGGCGCGCCCTGGCGCGCCGCCTTCGACTATCACTGCAAGCTCGACATGCCGGCCGACCCCATCCCGGCGAGCGCGCGGGCGGACTGCATCTTTTAGGGGCGAGTGACGGCTCGGCAGAGCCATCGCGCAGGTTGAGTGGTCAAGAGTCGCAGTGGGAATGGTCGGTCACGGGGATGGTCGCAGAGAGCGGACCTTGCGATCGACTTTCATGGTTTTTCTTGCTGTGCCGAAGCTCGGGACGGCGGCAGAGGCGGTGGGTATGTGGGCGAAGGAGAGCATTTCCTCGCGTTCCCCGGCGAGCGAGGCGCGCGCCAGTCGATACCCTCGATGGTGGCGCGCTGGCGCAGCTTGGCATGACGCAGCCTGGCGATGAGCTGGCGATTGGAGCGCTCGGTGGCTTCGCGCTCGAGCAGCAGGGCGAGCCACTCGGCGTGGTCGAGGGCGGCGGCGCTGTGGTTGCCCTGCATCTCGGTGAAGGCACGGGCCATGCCGGCGAGGCCGAGCTTGACGAGCTGATCGACGGTGGGATGGGCGAGCAAGATCTGTCTCCTCAGTGGTAGTAGCGGGAACCGCGGATGTTGGGATGGTCGAGCGGCAGTTCGGGCGCTGGGCCGGAGCGAGCGAAGGGCTGGCGATCGAGCCCGGTATCGAGGATCGAGTTGATCGAGCCGTAGGATCGCGCACCGATCTCGAGGCCGCGGCGGCAGGCCGCCTCGAGGCGGTCGACGCCGTACTGGCGGGCAAGGCGGAGGATGCCCATGCAGGCGTGGAAGCCCTGCTCGGGGTGAGGGCGGCTGCGCAGGATGACGTCGACGAGGGCGGCGGTGCTCGATGCCGGCGGCCTCGCGCTGGTTGCGCAGGCGGGCCAGGATCCAGCGCTCGACGACCTGCACGCCGACCTCGACCTTGGCCTTGTCGCGCGGCCGGCGCGGCCGGGCCGGCAGGATCGCCGTGCCGTAGTGGGTGGCGAAGTCCTGGTAGGTCGGGTTCAGCCCGGGCTCGTGCCAGTTTGCCTTCAGCACCCCAGCCTTGAAGTTGTCGGGCACGATCTGGCGCGGCACGCCGCCGAAGAACGCAAGCGCCCGGACATGCGCGCCGATCCAGTCGGGCAGCGTCTGCGTGAGCGTCGCCTCGGCGTAGGTGTAGCTGGAGGCTCCCAGCACGGCGACGAAGACCTGGGCGGCGCCGATCTCGACGATGCGGCCGTCGACCAGCTCGACGGTCTGGCCGGCATAGTCGACGAACAGCCGCTCGCCCGCCGGATGGACCTGGCGCATGACAGGCGACAGCCGGCTTCCCACGACTGGTAGAGCTCGCAGAAGCAGCCGTAGCCCTCGGGAGCGCCCGCCCGATATTCCTGCCACAGCAGCGTCACGCCGGGCCGGCGAAGCTCGCGATGCAGGCCTGCCCATTCCGGCCCTGGCTTGCGTCGCGCACCCACCGGCGGGCCGCCGCGCACGAACAGCAGCGCCTCCAGCGCGGCGTCCGTCAACTCTTCCGGCAACGGCCAGCTCACGCTGGCCGCCGCCACACGGCCTGCATAGTCACCCGCGGTGCTGCGGACCAGGAATTCTGCGCGCAATCGCCCGATCACTCAACCCCTCGGCCTTGAGCCGCAATATCTCCCTGACACAACGCATCGGCACTCTCTCGGCTGGCGTCCGCTCCACCTGCTGAGCGGCCTGCGCCAAGCCGACACGGCTTCGGGCGAGGCCGCCAGGCCGGGGAGCCTATGCGGTTCAACCAGCGATCGAGCGCCCGCCATCCAAAGGGTGGCCGACTTCAAATCGGAACCGGTGGCCGGATTGCTCCGGAACCGGTGGCCGGCTTCGCGGCGGAATCAGTGGTCGACTTCAAATCGGAACCGGTGGCCGCACCCAACAGCACCGAATAGCTGTCAGGCGCGCCCTGGGCGCCGTCACGGCGGCGGCGGGGGCGGTGATCCTCAATCTGGCGGTGTGGTTCGGCCCGCACGTTCTTTTCGCCCAGCAGACGCCGATGCGTTTCCTCGGTGCGTCCTTTCTGCCGGTGCTCGGCTCGAACGATATGCCGTCGCTGGTACTGTCGCTTGCCGCCGCGCGGTGGCGATCTTCCGCTGCAGGATCGGCATGATTCCCGTGCTGCTGGCGACTTCCATGGCCGGAGTCGTCATCTACCTCGCCATTGGACGGTCCTGAACGATCGATCCCTGACAGGAGGAACGATTGAACGCGCGACAGGCGAGGCGCAACTCGATTTCCGCTCAGTTCGCCACGCCCGATGTCGCGGCCGCGCCGGTGTCCAAAGTCAACGGCTTGATACACGAGGAACTGCTCGCGGCCAATTCCATGATCCTCCACGAACTCCATTTTGAAGACTGGCGGGCGCCTCGCCTTCCTCAAGCGATTCAAGACCTGGCCGGTGTTCGCCGGGGGCCGGGGCACCCGTGGTACCGGCGTCCGAGCCACGAGCCTTGGTACATACTCAATCGTTCCCAACGGAACACAGCAGCCAAACCGGCAACTATTTTGCCGAGATTACTCTCGCCGCGTCGGGCGGCAGAAGTTGGGCAAGGTTGCTAAGGAACTCGTTGGCGGGGAACGCACCGACAATACGTCCGCGCTCCCTCATTCCATTGGGTGCAACATCGAGCACCACAACCGTCGGAAACTTGGTCACTTTCAGATCTTTCTGCAACTGAAGAACGTTGCCTTTGTCGTCCTCGTCGCGCGCGGGGTCGACGGCGACCAGCACCGCCTTCGCGTGCAAGGGTCGCAGGCGCGGATCAGCATCAATCGTCGTGGCAAGCACGACGCACCATCCGCAGGGTGATTGCGTGAACATCACGATCAGCGGGCTCTTGGCCGCCGAAGCCTTCAAGAAGCCATTGTAGAGTTCATTGCTCCACTCCCGCGGGTACCCCGCCGTCGGCTTCGGCCCAGCGCTCGGCACGCTCGTGGGCTGCTGCTGCTGCGGGCGGGGAGCCAGGTCAAAGCCGCCTTGGAGATCCTCCAGGTTGAGCGGGTCGGCGGGTGTGGTCGCCCGCGGCAGGATTTCAACGCTCGATTGCGCCGAAACTTGCAAACCGCCGACCATCACAAACACAAGCCCCGCTGAAATGAACTTCTTCATGAGCCCTCAATTCCTGTGGAATGAAATCTCGGCGCAAAAAGGAGGCTGTCAGAGGAGACGATACGCGCAAATTTGGTTAAGCTACAAGTACCTTTAGCCGAAGGTTTCCGCGGGCCTCCGGTTCGAGTCGGGGCTTACTTGGAGGGGGCGTGAACGCAGCGCGTCGGTGGAGATCTTTCCTGTTGTCGCTGGTCATCGCCGTCGTGGCGGCCGACCTCCCGGCGGCGGCGGAGATCATGACCTTCGATATCCGCGGGAATCAGCGGACCCGGGACGAGCCGGGTTGGTCGGTGCTCGCCGAAGGCAGGATCGACGTCGGCGCGACTGAGCGATTGCGGACAAAGCTCAACGCGCAGCCGCTGCCTCCGGGTACCTTCGTCTATTTCCATTCGCCCGGGGGGTCCCTGTCTGAGGCGCTGAGACTCGGTGGGTTGATCCGCGAACGCAAACTGAACACCTCGATCGGCGCCGCAAGTCCAAGCCAGCGCATTCCCGGGCAGCCTTTTCACTGGATTGATATCCAGCAAGGTATCTGTTTCAGCGCGTGCGCTTTCGCCTTCCTGGGCGGCGTCGAGCGCTTTGCTGGAAAAGGCCTCTACGGCGTGCATCGTTTTTTCGATCCGAGCGGTCGTCCAGATCCTGATGCCATGGACAGAGCACAGATCATGAGCGCGGCGTTGCTGGAGTTCGTGCGCGGGATGGGTGCCGATCCCGCGCTTCTCAGCGAAATGGTCAAGCAGGGCGGTGCGGGCATGAACATCCTGGCGCTCGACAGGCTCGACGCGCTGCGTGTGACAACACCCTTCAGCCAGACCCGATGGGAGATCGTGGCCGAGAACGGCGCGATTGTAGCAAGGGGCGTCATCCAGGACAGGGACGGGAGGCATGTGATGGAGTTCGGCTGCCGGACGTTGAGCCTCGGCCGGAAGGAACTCACGATGCGGGCGTCTCACTTCTCTCGAAGACTCCAAGAGTACGTCGCCCACGAAACTACGTCCAAGGGTTTGCCGCCACCTGCTTTCAGGATCCGAACCAAGAATCTCCTCGTTGCGTCTGGAGTTGTCTTTCAAGAATTTCCCCTTGAGGACGATGACATAATTGGCGCCCCGCAATACCATCAAAGTCAATTGACTGCCGTGATCCGGGTGACGCCGCGTATCCTCTCGCTTCTGGAGACAGCGACACATCGTGTCGGGGTCACGTTCTCCATTGAAGGCGCTCCCTGGCATATCTCATCGGCTTCCGTGATAGGCGATTACACCAACGGCCGAAAAATGGTTCTGGACTTTGCCAAAACCTGCTCCTGAATTTCCCCCGACACTCATCTATTGCAAGGGAACCCACGAGATGACCCGCCGATTTGTCTCCGTGCTCTTCGCTACGATGACGGTCACCGCCGTTCCGGGCCTGGGAGCGGCGGCGGACTGGACGTTCGAGGAACGCTTCGGTCCGGCCGGGAAGGTCTATTCCGCGAAGGCGGGGAACCGCATGGGCTTGGAATGCGGCGGCGGAGCGACTCCATCGCTCTGGGTCACCACGCCTTCGCTGGCCTGGAAGGAACTTGCTGGGGCGGAGGCGGTGATCGATCTCATGCTGCGGAAGACCGGGGTTTTCGGGCTTTTCGGCCGCCGGTCGGAGGGCATGTTGCTATCGGGCCGATACGATCAAAAGGACACGCCCACTTTCGCAACGGCGCGCGTCACCGGCGAAAAGGTCTTCGAGCTTGCGCGGAAAATGAGCGAGTTCGACGAGGTGGCGATCAGCATTGACGCCAAAGGTAGCCTCCCGACGGTCGCTCCGACGCGAGCGGAGTTGACGGTCGCGGTGGCCGGCGCCGGCGATGCCCTGAGCAAACTGCTGAAATCGTGTCCCGCCGGGGGATGAGGGGGAGCAGGTTCGCCTTTCGCCGCCGCAGAAGGACTTTGCAGCCATGTCGGTCGCCTGTCTCGTTCTGGTGGTGCTCCTCGCGCTTTGCCCTTCGCCGGCTTGGGCGGTCCCAGGCCCCATGTCTCCGGCCGATCTTGTGGCGGCGAGCGACCTTGTCGCCCTGATTCGGGTGCTCTCCGTCACCTGTCTGGAGGTGTGGAGGCATGGTGGGACCGGCGAGGAACTCGCCTCTTTCGAGGCCCGGCTCGGCGTCTTGCGGGTAACGAAGGGCCAAGCCCGCCGCTATCAAACCGTGCGGCTGGCGTGGGAAGAGGTTTCGAGCCAAACCCTCGGGAACTGGTGTGTGCGATACTATCCCGGTGAGGAGCTTTGGACTCACCTGAAAATTCAGGAGCACGACGGAGCCTATAAATCGACGTGGTGGAATGCGAGGGGAGAGCAAATTCGGCCTCCCGACCGCACCACGCTCCCCTGGGGCCGAGGCCGAACCTCCTCGGCTTCCTTTAGGGCTCAACTCCCGTTTCGAATCGTCGAATGCATCAAGTCATTGCGCGGACGACTCCACTCTGCCCAGTGAGCATATCCGCTGGCGGGGTCCGGAAGCGGACGCGCCGACGCCCCTCACTCGCCCGAGTTTGGTGGGTGAAGCTTCCCTACCATCGCCGGCCCCGTCCGCCATCCCAATGGCGGCCTACCTGGTGAGAATTCTGTGCATGTCCAGACGCATCGGGCTGCCCCTTTATAGCTTAGGCGCTTGTCACGTCGGATCTTTGGGATTTATTTCCTTGGATACCCATCCCCAAGAAGGGCGCTGGTTGCCGCTCCAGCGCCGAAGGCTGGCTGTGTAAGCTCAGCAATCAGATTGTCGATTTGGACATTCATGAGCGGATCTGTCCTGGCGACGTGGCCTTTGAGGGTATCGAGCGCGAACGGCAAGACGGCTTGAGTAATAAAGAGATCCCATTTGAGCAAATATGGATTTGAGCATAGAAGTTCTTCTGGAAGATCCGACAGTCGGCGCTGCAGGCAGCGCCACCATACGCAAACACGTATCGGATTGCACATGGCGGTGACAGATGAGACGAGAGGATCTACGTCGGTGACGAGCAGCTCACCGATGGACGCCCACCATTCCTGGCGAAGTCCATCTTTATCGTAGTAGCGTGGAGAAGGCTGATTCCCGAGCGTATAATCCTCGAGCCCTTCGATGCTATCGAATAAAATGGCCTCTCGCGGCGAGGCGAAGCGCAAGAGGTGGCTCCACTCGTGGACAAGAATCGAAAGGTTCCGCTGGCCGCGGGTAGGTCGGAAAAGTGTGATTTCACCATTATTATTTGCTTCAGCGAAGATCTGAAAATCAGGCTGATTCGTTCTTTTTATGGCTTCCAAAGCGCCGCGATGCCTCAGATCGAGGATCACAACGCGCTTTATCAGTCGAATATCCGGAACCTGACCGAGGAGGGTCACGCACTCGTGAGGTTGAAGACGTTCATAATCCGGAGTCGCTTCAGGAAACAGGATCTCCGTCGCCGGGTGTTTGGCCAATTCGAAAACAACCATGGGGATTTCGTGAGCTCGCGGCGCGGGCTCACTTGCATCCCCGGCCGTCAAGGCCCGTAGCCAGCCAGCGGCTGGCAGCAGTCTCGAACCAGCCCTGCGCAGGCCTGCTAGTGCATCGTTGGTCATGTCGGGCGCCTGGGTGCAGCCTCAGGGACGACTCAGAGCCTACCGCTAGCACAACACCGACCTTTAGGACACCTGCAGCGACAAGCGAATCGCCAAGACGCCGGGATCGATAATGGCCGAAGCCGCGCCCGCTGGACCGGGTCGCGGAAAGGTCGACCGAACAGCACGCCCGTCCCCAGGTCGTGTTTCAAGGAGGACATTCTCGCGTAACAGTCTCGGCGGTCATCGTGGTGGCGCTACGGTCCTTCGAAGGCAGGGGTCGTCGTTGCCGCGTCATGAACCCTAGCAGATGTAGGAGCAGTCGACCGCAAATGTCGGGGCCAAGCGCAGTCAAAGGCTTTGGGCAACAGCAAAAGAAGGCGATAGAGAGCACATGATGCAGGGGGAGATTGCGAGAGATGATAACGGAGCGACTGTTCCGCACCCTGGGATCTGCCGGGAAACATAGCACTGTTCCCCCCGACTGCGGCCTTCAACGAAGGCTGGATGCTTCGGCTAACCTTGGACGCATTTGGAGAACGTAAGCTTCAAGGAGGCCCTTTGCGCCTCGCTGAAGGGCTCGCTAGTTTTCGGAAGCCCTTCTCGCCTCGCCGTTCCCGCCGAGACGATCCCCTTGGTGAGGGCTTTACGAATGCGGACGCTGTCATGGGTCACTTCGACTTCGACCCGGTTACGAAGGCCGGACTGCGACTCCGGCCGGATGCTAGGCAACTTGTTGTCGTCGAAACCAAGATATACAGCGGCTTGAGACAAAGTACGCCCCGACTTACAATCAGGCGGCCCGCAACGTTGCATGCATGGCAGCAGCAATTCATCAGGCCGGTCTTCAAGTCCATGGCCTGAACGAGCTAGGTTTCTCCGTGATAGCGCCCGACCGCCGAAGTGTGGCGAATGCTGATCTCGAAGCAAATCAAGTCACGCGGAAGTTCTTGAACTGCCACGGGTCCTTCCTGTCGATGTCCTCGGGGAACAGCCCGCCGCGATCCTTGAGCGGGGTCCAGTCGCTGTACTTGCCGACCACCGGACCGAGATAGGGCATGCAGATCTCGAGGTTGCGGGCGAAGTCCATCTCGTCGGCCTCGACGATGCCGCGGTCGGGGTTCTCGAGCGCCCAGATGATGCCCGAGAGGACCGGCGCGCAGACCTGGATCGAGGTCGCGTTGTTGTAGGGCGCCAAGGTGCGCGTCTCCTCGATGTCGAGCTGCGAGCCGTACCAGTAGGCACCCTTCTTGTGGCCCATCAGCAGCACGCCGAGCTCGTCCCGGCCCGAGGTGATCTCGTCGACGATCAGGCGCTGGCGCTTCTGCTGGTGCAGGTTCTTTCCGGAGATCTCGTGCATCGACATGATCGCCTGGTCGCACGGATGGTAGGCGTAGTGCACGGTCGGCCGGTAGGCGACCCGGTTGCGCTCGCGCACCGTGAAGTAGTCGGCGATCGAGATCGATTCGTTGTGGGTGATGATGAAGCCGTGGAACGGCCCCTCGAGCGGCGTCCAGGTGCGCACCCGCGTCAACAGGCCGGGCTGGTTGAGATAGATCGCGGCGTCGCAGCCGAACTTGTGACGCGCGCCGTCCGGCGGCAGCGCCTTCTCGTGCGTGCCCCAGCCCATCTCGGCGGGCTGGCTGCCCTCGGAGACGAATCCGTCGATCGACCAGGTGTTGACGAACTCGCCGACCTCCTTGGGCCTGGGCGAGACCTGGGTGTCGCGCTCCGCGATGTGGATCACCTTGATGCCGAGCCGGCGGGCGAGCGCGCCCCAGCCCTCTCGCGTGGCCGGCGGCTTGGCCTTCACGCCGGTGTCGCGCGCGACGTTCATCAGCGCCTGCTTGACGAAGTGCGAGACCAGGCCCGGGTTGGCGCCGTGGGCGATCACCGCCGTCGGCCCGCCGCGATGCTTCGGCACGAGCTTCAGCATGGTGTCGCGCAGCGCGTAGTTGGAGCGCCGCGATACCGACAGTGTGGGATCGGTGTAGCCGCCCGGCCACGGCTCGATGCAGGTGTCGATGTAGAGCGCGCCCTTCTCCTGGCAGAGCTCGACCAGTGCCGTCGAGGCGACCTCGACCGAGAGGTTGACCAGGAAGTCGCCCTTGGCGAGCCGGCCGGCCAGCATCTGGCGGTAGTTGGCCCGGGTCAGCCGCTTCCTGATGAACTCGACGCCGTAGCGCTTCGTCTCCGGCAGGCCGCCGCGGTCGTCCTCGGAGATGATGGTGATCTGGCCGGGCTTGATGCCGATGTGGCGCAGGATCAGGGGCAGCACGCCCTGGCCGATCGAGCCGAAGCCGATCATCACCATGCGCCCCTTGAAATCGATGTGCTTCTTGGTGCCGGAGAGCTTCTTGGCCATTGCGCGGTCCCTGTTCGTGAGGTGGAGAGCGTCCTAAGCGGTCAGGACAAGACAGTCGATACTCATGTTCCTCTCCCCCGCTAGGGGGAGAGGCTGGGTGAGGGGGGTTCAGGCGATGCTACAGCGTGCGAAGCCCCCTCACCTAACCTCTCCCCCTAGCGGGGGAGAGGAACATGAAATGAAGTACATCTTCGAATGCTTGCCCCGAAACGACGACGGGGCCGTTACGGCCCCGTCGCTTCGTTGCCTGGTGGAGAAAAGATCAGATGCAGACGGCCTTGAGCGGGGCGAAGCCGTTGAAGGCGACCGACGAGTAGGTCGTCGTGTAGGCGCCGGTCGACAGGATCTCGACCTTGTCGCCCGCTTTCAGCGACAGCGGCAGCTTGTACTCGGTCTTCTCGTAGAGGATGTCGGCCGAGTCGCAGGTCGGCCCGGCGAGCACGACCGGCCCGACGCGCGTGCCGTCGCGGCTGGTGCGCAGGCGGTACTTGATGCTCTCGTCCATCGTCTCGGCCAGGCCGCTGAACTTGCCGATGTCGAGGTAGACCCAGCGCTTGCGGTCGTTCACCGCCTTGCGCGAGACCAGCACGACCTCGCTCTGGATCACGCCGGCGTCGCCCACCATGGAGCGGCCGGGCTCGATGATGACCTCCGGCATGCGGTTGCCGAAATGGCGCACCAGGGCGCGGCCGACCGCCTCGCAGTAGGCCTCGATGCCCTGCACCTCGGCGCGATAGCGCGCCGGGAAGCCGCCGCCGAGATTGACCATGCGCAGGTCGACGCCTTCCTCGGCGAGGGCGAAGAACATCTGCGAGACCTGGCCGAGGGCACGGTCCCACTGCTCGAGATCGGTCTGCTGGCTGCCGACATGGAACGACAGGCCGTAGGGATCGAGGCCCCACTCCTTCGCCTTGCGCAGCAGGTCCTTGGCCATCTCGGGCGCGCAGCCGAACTTCTTGCTGAGCGGCCATTCGGCGCCGCCGCAATCGACCAGCACGCGGCAGAACACGCGCGCGCCCGGCGCCGAGCGGGCGAGCTTCTGCAGCTCGGCCTCGCTGTCGAAGGCGAACAGCCGCACGCCCTGCTGCCAGGCCCAGGCGATGTCCTTCTCCTTCTTGATGGTGTTGCCGAAGGAGACGCGGTCCATCGACACGCCGGTGGCCTGCGCGAACTCGATCTCGCCGCGGCTCGCGGTGTCGAACTTCGAGCCGAGGCCGGCCAGCCGCGTCAGGATCTGCGGCGCCGGGTTGGCCTTCACGGCATAGAAGATGTGGGCCGCCGGCAGCAGCTCGCGCATGCGCCGGAAGTTGCTCTCGACCACGTCGAGATCGACCACCAGGCAAGGGGTCTCGGGCTGCTGCTCGCGGAGATAACGAAAGATACGCTCGGTCATCGCTGGGGGGTTCCCCGTCACTCGAAGTCACGCTGAATCGACGAAATGGCGCCGGCCGGGTCGAATGTGCGACCCGCCGGCGCGACGTACGGTGCCCCGACGGGCAGCGTACGTCAGCCGATACTCGACGGACTCGAGAGCCTCGGGGTGGATGCGGTGATGTCGGCCCGGTTCACGATCGCCGGGCAAAAGACATAATAGCGGGGAACGCGCCCCGCGCGGCAAGCAACCATATCAGAAGCTCCCTTCCGGACCCGGCCTCAGCCGGCACTGCCAAAAAGAACACTTTCCGTCGTTGCGTAACCACTAAGGGCCAGCGGCACGTGCGTGGGCGTCTGGGTTTGCTATCTACAACTAATCGACGCTGATACAAGCGGATTCTGCGCCACCGCGATTTTTTTGCCCTGTCTCGTGGTGGAAAGGGCACAAAAGCGTGGCCGGCACGCGGCAGCGTGGTCGAGAGACTCGTGGCTGGGAGCGCGTCCCTCGCAGCGGAGCAATCTTCGCCGACTCAGCGCTCAATCTTGTCGATCATGGGTCCCGTGAGCGCCATCGGCGCGGCGCGCTCCTGGAGAACGAAGGCGGCGCGGTCAGGGGCGCGGCAGCGACGAGCCCGGCAGCCGAATCGCGGCGGCCAGGATGGTGAACGGCACCAGCGCCACCGCCGAGGCGATCAGCGCCGGCTGCGTGCCGAACAGGGTGGCGAGCTTGCCCCAGAACAGCGAGCCCGCGACCATGGCGCCGAAGAACACCATCTGGTGGACCGCCATGCCGCGCGCCCGCATGTAGTTGGGCAGAATCGTCTGAATGGCGGTGCTGTTGTTGGCGATGAACGTGATCCAGCAGGCGCCGGCGACGGCGACACAGCCGCCGACCACCCACGGCGTCATCACCAGCGCCGCGACCAGCGTTGCCGCGGCGTGCAGGCCCATCGCCCAGATGTTGGCGCGGTCGGGGCTGAGCAGGCGGTTGAGCGTCGGCATCAGCACGGCGCCCGCCACCGCGCCGGCGCCGAACACGGCATAGAGGATGCCGAAGGCGAACTCGTCGAGGCCGAGCTCGAAGCGGCCGATCACGGGCAGGAGCGTGCTGATGGCGATGCCGGGCACGAAGAAGCAGAGGCCGCGGCCGAACACCGCCTTGAGCTCGCGCGAGCCGCGCACGAAGGCGATGCCGGTACGAGCCGCCTGCCCGAAGCTCTCGCGGCGATGGCCGGCCTGCGCGTCGGCCGGCCGGCGCCACGCCAGCATGGCGAGGATGACGCCGATGTAGGTGCAGGCGTTGATGGCGAAGAGCAGGAAGACGCCGACCAAGCCGAGCAGGATCTGGCCCAGCACCGGCCCGACAGTACGGGCGAGGTTGAAGCCCGCGCTGTTGAGCGCGATCGCCGGCCGCAGCAGCGGGCCGGACACGATCTCGGGCACGACGGCGTGCCAGGCCGGCGCGTTCATGGCGTTGCCCAGCCCCATGCAGAAGCTGAGGGCAAGCAGGCTCCAATGGTCGAGCCTGCCCAGCCAGGCGAGCAGCGCCAGGGTGGCGGCGACGGCCATCATCCAGACCTGGCAGACGATGATGTAGCGCCGCCGGTCGAAGCGGTCGGCCAGGATGCCGGCGAAGAAGCAGAACAGGAACATCGGCAGGGTGCCGGCGGCCGCCAGCAGGGCGACGAAGATCGGCTCCTGCGTCAGGCTGGTCATCTCCCATGCCGCCCCGGTCGTCTGCATCCACCCGCCGGTGTTCGACAGCACGTTGGCCGTCCACAGCAGCGCAAACGCCCGGATCGCCAGCGGCGCGAATGCGGAGGGGTGCTGGCCGCTACCCGTCGCGCTCATGAATTCATGCTCCTCTCCCCCGCCCTCATGAGCGCGTTCGGCAACGGCGCGGTTTGCCGCGCCGCAGCCGAGCCGCACAAAAGGGGGAGAGGCTGGGTGAGGGGGTTACGCACGTCGCCAGCCACTGTGCGCTTCACGAAGCGCAAGGTCGATCGCAGTCCAGATACCTTCCCTGTTCTGCACGACCTCGTTCGCCCAGAAGCGCAACACGCGCCACCCTTCACGCTGCATGGCCGCGGTGCGACGCGCATCGGCTTCGACTTGATCGGCGTGGTGACCGCCGTCGATCTCGATGACGAGCTTTCGGGAGACGCAAGCGAAGTCAGCAAAATAGGGACCGATAGGGTGTTGCCGGCGGAACTTGGCACCTTCGATGCGCCGATCGCGGAGGAGGTTCCAGCAGATCTGCTCAGCGCGACTGCCATCGCGCCGAAGCTCGCGGGCACGCGTGATCTTCTTCGTGGCCATGTCGGTGTCGGCAGCCTCCTCACCGCTCCTTCATGCTCCTCTCCCCCGCTTGGGGGAGAGGCTGGGTGAGGGGGTTGCAGGTGATGCTACAGCCTTCGAAGCCCCCTCACCTAACCTCTCCCCCTAGCGGGGGAGAGGAACATGAGAAGGAGAAGGAAGAGAGGAAGAGGCTCACCCCAGCATCTTCTCGTAGATCCGGTGGGTCTTGTAGTGGACGCCGCCGACCGAGCGGATGATGTTGTTGGTGGCCTTGTTGTCCTCGAGGATCCAGCCCAGCTCGGCGCTGGTCTTGCCGAGCCGCTTGCCGTTGGCGCGCAGATGGTCGATCGCCATCATGGCGAGGCCGGCGCCCATCAGCGGATGGTTGCGGTACTTCTTCTTCACGCCCATCAGCGGCACGCGCGTGCTGCCGACGCCGGCGACGCGCATGCGCCAGACCAGCTTGACGAGGTTGAGCGGCGCCAGGCTGCCGTTGAACTCCGCGGTCGCCTCGTTGAGGTTGGTCAGCGCCACGATGAAGGCCACCGCCTCGTCGTCGACCTCCACGAACACGGCGAGCTCGGGCACGATCACCGGGCCGAACGCCTTGGCGGCATGGTCGATCTCGGCCTGGGTGAAGGGCACGAAGCCCCAATTGTCGCTCCACGCGTCGTTGAAGATGCCGACCAGGGTGCGCACCTCGGCGTCGAACATCTTCATGTTGGCGGTGCGCGCGCGGACCCGGCCGGCGAAGCCGGCCCGCGCCAGCAGCTTGGCGCCGATCGTCTCCGGCGCGTTCTGGACGTCGTAGTCGTAGGAGAACACGTCCTTGATCCTGGCGAAGCCGCATTGCTCGACGCGGCCGCCGGCATAGGGCGGATCGTAGGGCACCAGCAGCATGGGCCGGCTGTCGAAGCCCCAGACCTGCAGGCCGACCTCCTCGTTGACCGAGAGGCTGAACGGCCCGGTGACGCGCTTCATGCCACGGGCACGCAGCCACTGCTCGGCGGCGGCGAACAGCGCGGCGAAGATCGCCGGGTCGTCCTCGGCGACCAGGCAACCGAAATGGCCGGTCGCGTCGTCGTAGCGCTCGAGGTAGGCGCGATCGACCTGGGCGGTGATGCGGCCGACCACATGGCCGGCCCGGCGCGCCAGGAAGAAGCCGACCTCGACATGCTTGAACAGCGGATTCTTCTTCGGCGAGAAGGCCTCGCGCCGCTCGGTGTCGAGATGGGCGACGTATCCCTTGTGGCCGGCATAGAGGCGCTTGGGCAGGTCGATGAAGGCTTTCAGGTCGGCCTTGCCGTCGACCGGGGTGACGACGATGGTGTCGGTCATGATTGCTGGGGGCGCGCCACCATGCTCGGAACTTCCGGACCGCGGGCAGCTTGCCCTGAGCTTGCCGAAAGGTCCCGCTCGCGGTGCGGAAGAAAAATGAGGTGACCGTCGGAGACGCACCCCGCACCGTCGGCATCGAGCCGGCGCATCTCGACGTCGAGGCGCCAGGCGCCCGGCTCGCCGCCGATGCGGATCAGGTGATAGCGCGCGGCGCCGTACCTGCTGTCGGGCGCGGCCGAGGCCGAGGCGACGCCGAGCACGGGCACCGGACCTGCCGGGCCGGCGACGCGCGCCAGCTCGCTGCGATGGTTGTGGCCGTGCAGCACGATCTCGCAGCCGACACGGCGGATCATGGCCTGGAAGGCGGCGGCGTCGGTCAGCCGCTTCATGCGCTTCTCGGTGGTGAGCGGCGGATGATGGATCAGCACGACGCGGCACGCCCCCTCGCGCCCTGTTTCGGCCAGCAGGCGCTCGGCACGGGCGATCTGCGCCTCGCCGAGCGTACCGGTGGCGAAGAATGGCGGCTTGGGGACGCCGCTCGACAGGCCGACCAGGGCCACCGGGCCACGGCGGCGCAGCGTCGGGAAGACATCGAACGAGGCGGCCGGCGGCACGCCGTCGCCGGCCATCCAGGCGCCCCACAGGCCGAGCGTCTCGGGCCAGCGGGTGGCGACATAGACGTCGTGGTTGCCGGGCACCAGCGTGACGTCACCCGGGGCGCCGAGAGCCGCCAGCCACGCGGCGGCGCGCTGGAACTCGTCCGGCAGGGAGATGTTCACCAGGTCGCCGGTAACGGCAATGTGGTCGGGCCGCGCCGCCCGGAGGTCGGCGACGATGCCGGCCAGCGCCTCGGGCCGGTGCAGGCGCACGCGCCCGCGCCACCAGTTGACGTAGCCGGTCAGCCGCTTGCCCACGAGCTCGCCGGCGCGCGCCGGCGGCATCGGCAAATGAGGATCGGAGAGATGGGCGAGGGTGAACACGACTCGTTTTTCATCCTCCTCTCCCCCGCCTCATGAGCGGCGGGGGAGAGGAACACGAGGGAAGGGATCGGTCGGCAGCGACCCCGGGAAAGGAACATGAAGGGAAGAGGTCGCCGTCGTCTACCGCGCGCCGGCGACGCGCAGCTCGGGTTGGCTGGGCAGGACGCCGAACTGCCGGCCGATGCCGGTCATCACCTCGACCATGTGCTCGAGCTGCTCGCGCGTGTGCACGGCGCACAGCGAGCAGCGCAGCAGCGACACGCCGTTGGGCGTGGCCGGCGGCACGGCGACGTTGACGTAGATGCCGGCGTCGAGCATGGCGCGCCAGAAGCCGATCGCCGTCATGCGGTCGGGCAGGTGCACGCCGACCACCGGCCCGTGCTCGGGGCCGAGCGTGAAACCCCGCGCCTTCAGCCCGTCGTAGAGGGTGGCGACGTTGTCCCACAGCTGCGTGCGCAGCTCCGGCCTGGCCTGGACGACCCGGAGCGCCTGGCGCACCGAGGCGACGATCGAGGGCGGCAGCGAGGCGGTGAACATGTAGGCGCGCACGGTGACGCGCAGGATGTCGAAGTCGGGATCGTCCGACACGCAGTAGCCGCCGATCGCCCCCAGGGTCTTGGAGAAGGTGCCGACGATGAAGTGGCAGTCGTCGATCACGCCGGTCGATTCGCAAAGCCCGCGGCCGTGCTCGCCCAGCGCGCCCAGCGAATGCGCCTCGTCGATCAGCACGTAGGCGCCGTATTTCTTGCAGACGTCGACGAATTCCCGGAGCGGCGCGCTGTCGCCCAGCATCGAGTAGATGCCTTCGAGCACGACCACGCGGTTGCCCGGCTTGTCGCCCCTCTGCTGTCCGCCAAGCCGGCGCAGGCGGGCCTCGAGGCTCGTCGGATCGTTGTGCTTGAAGCGCACGACCTCGGCCTGGGTCATCTTGCAGGCGTCGTAGATCGAGGCGTGGCTGTCGGCGTCGATCAGCAGGAAATCGTCCGGGCCGGCCAGGGTCGAGATCACGCCGAGATTGGCCTGATAGCCGGTGGTGAACACCATGCAGTGCTTCTTGCCGTAGAAGGCCGCGATCTCCTTCTCGAGCGCGACATGCTCGCTGTAGCTGCCGTTGGCGATGCGCGAGCCGGTGGTGCCGGTGCCCTCGGCGCGGATCGCCTCGATCGCGGCGTCCATGCAGGACGGATCGAAGGTCAGGCCGAAATAGTTATTGGTGCCGACCAGCAGCGTCTTGCGGCCGTTGATGATCGCCTCGGTCGGCGACAGCACCCGTTCCATGCGAATCTGGAACGGGTCGTAGCCGGTGGTACGAACGTCGCGGTAGGCCTCGAGCAGGCCGGCATGGCGGTCGAACAGGCCCATGGGTGCCCCGCCTGATAGTCGGATACGAGATTGAGGAGCGGCGCCCTAGCTGTTGGCGCTGAGGTCCAGGATCGTGTCGGCGAGCTGGTTCACGGTGTGGATCTCGGCGATGACGCTCATCGGGATCGACACGTCGAAACGGTCCTCGAGCTCCATGACCATGTCCATGATGGCCAGAGAATCGATGGTCAGGTCCTTGGCAATCACCGTGTCGCCCACGATCGGCTGGTCGCCGTTCTGATAGGGTTCCAGATGGTGGCAAATCTCGCGAATCACCTCGCCGCGCGAGACGTCGCGCGCGCGGGTGAAAGTCTCGATCATGCCGTCGTTTGCGACGGTCATTTCGTGGGTGGTGCTCAAAAGCATCTCTCCCGTCCGGGGGGTAGGGTCAGGCGCCAGTGTTGTGACAGAAACGCCAATTCCTTGTGAAATGACAATTTGTTACTCAGTGTTTCACACCTTCTATAGCCACTCGCGACGGCGATACCACAAGACCGTGTCGCGAAAGCCGCTCGCCAGATCGTAACGGGCGGTGAAGCCGATCGCTCCGGCGAGACGGCGGTCATGAACCGTCCAGTCGGGGTGAAAAATCTCGCCGACTTTCCCGGGGGTCAGGATCTGGACCGGGCCTCCCAGACGGTGGCCGAGCTGGTTGAGGCGGGCCAGCCCCGCCATCAGCGGACGCGGCACGGCGACCGACAGGGCCTTGCGGCCGAGCGCGGCGGCGGCCGACTGCTGCATGTCGCGGTAGCCGTAGCCGCCCTCCCGGCCGTCGTCGATTTCGTAGACCGAGCCCGCGGGTGCCCGCTCGACCGCCAGCGCCAGCGCTTCGGCGAGGTCCTCGACATGGATGAGCGAGAGGCGGGCGGCGGCGATCGCCGGGCGCGGCGCCAGCCCGCGCGAGACGGCGCGGAAATAAGCCAAAGTCTCGCGGTCGCCCGGCCCGTAGACCGCGGGGGCACGAACCGCCAGCCACGGCCCGCCCCGGCCGGCGACCGCCTCCTCGGCGGCCCGCTTGCTGGCGGCATAGGGCGAAAGGTGCGGCTCGCGGGCGGCCAGCGACGACAGCAGGAGAAACCGGGCGGGGCCGGCGATGGTCGAGAGGCCGGCCGTGCCGTCGCGATTGATCGCCATGAACTGGCCGGCGTGCCGCGCCTTGATCAGGGCGGCGGCATGGATGACCGTGTCGGCGCCGTCGACCAGGCGCCGCAGGGCGTCGCTGTCGCCAAGATCGCCCAGCACCAGCTCGGCCTCGACGCCCGCGAGCGAGGGCAGCGGCGACCAGCGCCGCACCAGCAACCGCACCCGCCAGCCGCGCCGGCCGAGCGCCGCCACCAGATGCGGCCCGACGAACCCGGTAGCACCGGTGACCGCCACCAGGCGGGGCGAGACGGACATCTATCCTTTCATGCTCCTCTCCCCCGCTAGGGGGAGAGGCTGGGTGAGGGGGATACGCACGTTGTCACCCCCTCACCTAACCTCTCCCCCTAGCGGGGGAGAGGAACATGAGCTTGAACTCGGCTGACCGCACCCTCACGCCGCCGCGATCTTGGGCGCGTAGACGCCGGCCAGGTAGTTGGCCTTGGCGCGGGTCCGCGAGAGCTTGCCGGAGGAGGTCGTGGGCAGGCCGAGGCTCGGCGGCACCAGGGCGACGTCGCAGTCGACGGCGATCATCTCGCGCACCGCGCCGGCGACGTCGCGCGCCAGCGCCTGGCGGCCGTCCTCGCCCGACGCCCGCGCCAGCACGGCGACGACCACGCGCTCGCCGTCGGGCGTGTCGATCGAGAAGGCGGCGGCATCGTCATTCTTCACCACGCCGCGCGATTCGAGCGCCCATTCGATGTCCTGCGGCCAGACATTGCGGCCGTTGACGATGATCAGGTCCTTGGCACGGCCGGTGACGACGACCTCGTCGCCCAGGCGATAGCCGAGATCGCCGGTGTCGAGCCAGCCGTCGGCCGACAGCACCTCGCGCGTCGCGTCGGGCTCGCCGTAGTAGCCCGGCATGATGCTGGGGCCCTGCACGAAGATGCGGCCGACCTCGCGGTCGCCCAGGACCGCGCCGGACTCGCCGCGCACCTCCAGGCGATGGGCGGGCAGCACCCTGCCGCAGACGACGAAACGGCGGGCCCGACGATCCTCGGTTGGGCCGGCGACCGGCAGGGCGCGCTGCGCCTCGGCCAGCGCGGTGCGGTCGACCGTGTCGATGCGCACGCCGGTGCCGCCGGGAGAGAAGGTGATGGCGAGGCAGACCTCGGCCATGCCGTAGCTCGGGATGAAGGCCTTGCGGCTGAAGCCGGCGCCCTCGAAAGTCGCGGCGAAGCGCTCCAGCACGTCGGGCCGGATCATGTCGCCGCCGATGCCGGCATGGCGCCAGCTCGACAGGTCGAGGTCGGCCGGCACCTGGCGGGCGGCGCGCCGGGTGGCGAGGTCGTAGCCGAAGCTCGGGCTGTAAGAGATCGTCCCCCGGTTGCGCGAGATGATGTCGAGCCATTGCATCGGCCGGCGGGCGAAGTCGCGCGGCGTCAGGTAATCGAGCGAGAGCTGGCTGGAGAGCGGCGCCATCAGGAAGCCGATCAGGCCCATGTCGTGATAGAGCGGCAGCCAGCTCACGGCACGGTCGCCCGCCACGACATCGAGCCCGGCCGGCCCGGTCATGCCGGCCAGGTTGGCCATCAGCGCGCGCTGGGTGATCTGCACGCCGTGCGGATGGCGCGTGCTGCCGGAGGAGAATTGCAGGTAGCAGAGGTCACCCGGACCGAGCGGCCGGAGATCGACCGGCTTCTCGGGCAGCGCCTCGAGAGCGGCGAGCCCGCCGTGCAAGCGTACGGCGGGAACATCGGCCGCGGCATCGGCGAGGAAGCCCGTGAGGTCATCGATGCCGAACGCCGCGACCGCGCCCGAGGCGGCGAGCTGGCGGCGCAGCTGGTCGAGATAGGCGTCCTTGCCGCCGATCCCGATAGGGATCGAGACCGGGACCGGCAGCAGGCCGGCATACTGGGCGCCGAAGAACAGGTCGAAGAAGCCCGGCCAGGTGTCGGCGGTGATCAGGAGGCGCTCGCCGGGCGCGAAGCCGGCGCCGATCAGGCGGCGGGCGGCGACTTGGGCGCGCTCGCGCGCCTCGCGCCACGACAGGGACGAAAGAATCTCGCCCCTGACACTATAAAAGGTGATGCCGGTCTCGCCCTCGGCCGCATAGTCCAGCATCTCGGGCACCGAGCGGAAGTCGGCGCGGCGCAAGGCAAGCCGGGAGTTGCGGGTGGGCAGCGGGTTCATCGGAAGGGCGGTCTCCTAGAGCACATTCCGTGCGGCTGGAACAGCCGGGCGGAGTGGGCCTGCAGCAACGACTGACCCGGGTCGGGCGCTTTCCGATTCGAGGCAACCGCCGCAGGCTCCCTCGAATCGGGAAGCGCTCTAGCAGAGGGGTGGGGCACCCTCAAGGCGGCCGCCGACGCCGTATCGGAGCGGGGCGGCCAAGTTGACACACCCAGACCCCGGTTAGATAGTGCCTGCGCCCGCTCAACCTCGGTCTGTCCGTTCCGGAGCCGTGGTCGAAGAGCGGGTTATTCTTTTGATGGAGACTGCCGTGATTACGGCTGTGATGCCGACGTACGGTCGCAAGGACGTCGTGTTCGAACGCGGAGAGGGCAACTATCTCTACGCGACGGACGGCCGACGTTACTTGGACTTTACCTCCGGCATCGCCGTGAACGCGCTGGGCCACTGCCATCCCGCCCTGGTCAAGGCGCTGACCGAGCAGGGCCAGAAGCTGTGGCACACCTCCAACCTGTTCCGCATTGGCAACGGCGAGAAGCTGGCCCAGCGGCTGGTCGAGAACTCGTTCGCCGACACGATGTTCTTCTGCAACTCGGGGGCCGAGGCGATCGAGGGCGGCATCAAGCTGATCCGCAAGTATCAGTTCATGAACGGCAAGCCCAAGCGCTACAAGATCATCTGCTTCCAGGCGGCGTTCCATGGCCGCCTCCTGAACGCGCTCGCCGCCACCGGCAACGAGAAGTATCTCGAAGGCTTCGGCCCGCCGGCGCCCGGCTACAAGCACGCGCCGCTCAACAACACCAACGTCGTGCGCGACATGATCGACGACGAGACCGCCGGCATCCTGGTCGAGCCGATCCAGGGCGAAGGCGGCATCCGCGCCACGACCACGCAGTTCCTCAAGGACCTGCGCGCGATCTGCGACGAGTTCGGCCTGCTGCTGTTCTACGACGAGATCCACACGGGCTTCGGCCGGACCGGCAAGATGTGGGGCTACGACTGGTCGGGTGTGAAGCCCGACGTCGCGGCGATCGCCAAGGGCATGGGCGGCGGCTTCCCGATCGGCGCCTTCATGGCGACCGAGAAGGCGGCGGTCGGCATGGTCCCCGGCACGCACGGCTCCACCTATGGCGGCAACCCGCTGGCGACCGGAGTCGCCAACGCCGTGCTCGACGAGCTGCTGAAGCCCGGTTTCATCGACGCCGTGCGCACCAAGGGCGAGTACCTCAAGGGCCAGCTCGAGGGCCTCGTGAAGAAGCACCCGACGGTCTATGCCGAGCAGCGCGGCATGGGCTTCCTGCAGGGCATCCAGTGCACGCCGGCGGTGCCGGCGGGTGACATGGTGAACCGCCTGCAGTCGCTCGGGATGCTGGTCCCGCCGGCCGGCGAGAACGTGGTCCGCGTCTTCCCGGCGTTGATCGCCGACAAGGCGGCGATCGACGAGGGCATCGACATCCTGAGCAAGGCCGCGCAGTCGTTCGAGGCCGCCAAGGCTGCCGAGTAGGCGCCATGGGGGCACCGAAGCACTTCCTCGATCTCGACCAGGTCGATCCCAAGACGCTGCGCGAGATCCTCGATCGCGGCAAGGCGATGAAGTCGGCGCGACGGAATGGCGGGCCCGCCGGCGGCGGGCACGACAAGCCGCTCGCCGGCAAGACGCTGGCCATGATCTTCGAGAAGCCGTCGACACGCACCCGCGTGTCGTTCGAGGTCGGCATGCGCGAGCTCGGCGGCCAGACCATCATGCTGGGCCGCGGCGACACGCAGCTCGGGCGCGGCGAGACCATCGCCGACACCGCGCGCGTGCTGTCGCGCTATGTCGACATCATCATGATGCGCACCACCGTCGAGGAGAAGCTCCTCGAGATGGCCAAGCATGCCACCGTGCCGGTGATCAACGGGCTCACCGACAAGACGCATCCCTGCCAGCTGATGGCCGACGTCATGACCTACGAGGAGCATCGCGGGCCGATCCAGGGCCGCGCGGTCGCCTGGTCGGGCGACGGCAACAACATGGCGACCAGCTGGATCCACGCCGCCGTGCAGTTCGATTTCGAGCTGCGCGTCGCCTGCCCGCCCGAGCTCAAGCCGCCGGCCGACGTGCTGGCGTGGGCGGAGAGGTCGAAAGGGCGCATCACCATCGGGCACGACCCCGAGGCGGTGGTGCGCGACGCCGACTGCGTCGTCACCGACACCTGGGTGTCGATGGGCGACGAGGATCCGCACAGCCCGAGCGCCTCGCGCCGCCACAACCTGCTGCGCGCCTACCAGGTCGACCAGCGGCTGATGAAGCAGGCCAAGAAGGATGCCATCTTCATGCACTGCCTGCCGGCGCATCGCGGCGAGGAAGTGACGGAAGAGGTCATCGACGGCCCGCAGTCGGTGGTGTTCGACGAGGCCGAGAACCGCCTGCACGCCCAGAAAAGCATCCTCGCCTGGTGCCTATCGTGAGCGCCGCGTCGGAAGCCTGGACTTCCGACGCCTGGGATAGCGTCCTTCCGTTCCAGCTCGACGCGCTCGGCGTGCGCGGGCGGCTGGTCCGGCTGGGACCGTCGCTCGACGAGATCATCGAGCGCCACCACTATCCGCTGGCGGTGGCGCGCCCGCTCGCCGAGGCGATGACCTTGTGCGCTGCGCTGGCGACGTCGCTCAAGTACGACGGCATCTTCACCCTGCAGATCTCGGGCGACGGGCCGGTGCGCCTTCTGGTCACCGACCTCACGACCGACGGCGCGCTGCGCGGCTACGCCCAGTTCGATTCGTGGAAGCTCGCCATCGCGCTCGGCGGCTCGGCCGAGGCGCCGGACGGCTACGTGCCGCGCCTGTTCGGCCACGGCCGGCTCGCCTTCACCGTCGACCAGGGCCAGCACACCGAGCGTTATCAGGGCGTGGTGCCGCTCGAGGGCGCGACCCTGGCCGACTGCGCCCACACCTATTTCCGCCAGTCCGAGCAGCTGCCGACCGGCATCAAGATCACGGCGCGCCGCCACGAGCGCGACGGCAAGGGCCATTGGCGCGCGGCCGCGCTGATGGTCCAGCAGATGCCCGAGTTCGACGCCGGCCGGCTCGACATCGACCCCGAGCAGCGCGAGGACGACTGGCGCAAGGCGGTGATCCTGATGGCCTCGGCGACCGAGGCCGAGATGCTCGACGCCGAGCTGCCCGCTCCCCGGTTGCTGCTGCGCCTGTTCCACGCCGAGCGGCCGCGCGTGTTCGCCCGCCGCGCCTTCGCCGCGCGCTGCCGCTGCAGCCGCGACCGCATCGACCGCGTGCTGCGCTCGCTGAAACGCGAGGAGCTCTCGGACCTGCGCGACGGCTCGGGCAAGGTCGTGGTGAAGTGCGAGTTCTGCTCGACCGAGTACGGCTACGACGACGGCGACCTCGACAGGATCTACGCTTCGGCGGCGTGAGCGACCGAACCACTACTCCCGGCAGCACCATTCCATCATGCGCCGCATGAAGCCCTCGCAGGCGTCGATCTGGGAGGCGAGGATGTACTCGTTGGGCTGGTGCGCCTGGGCGATATCGCCCGGGCCGCAGACCACCGTGGGCACGCCCAGCGTCTTGCGGAAGATGCCGGCCTCGGTGCCGTAGACGACGCTGCCCACCGTGTTGGAGCCCGACCAGGTCGCGGCGAGGCGCTTGGCCTCGTCGTTGCCCTCGGGCGAGAAGGCGGGCGTCGAGGAGCGCAGCACGGTGTCGATCGCGGCGGCCGGGTGCTTGGCCTTCATCTTCGGCAGCAGCTCCTGCTCGAGCCACGCCAGCGCGCGCGTGCCGAGCGTCTCGATCGGCACGGTCGGCAGCTCGCGATAGCCCCACAGCACCTCGCACTCGCGCGCGAGGATGTTGCCCGCGGTGCCGCCCGTGATGGTGCCGACGTTGAAGGTCGCGGCGGCCGGCATGAACTCGCTGTCCTTCGGCGCCTTGGCGTCGAGCTCGTCCTGCACCGTGTTGAGGTAGTGGACGAACTCGCCGGCGAAATGGATGGCGCTGACGCCGAGATGGGTCATCGAGGAATGGGCCTCGAAGCCGGTGAACTTGGTGATGTAAATCTGCGCGCCCTTGTGGGCGTGCACCACCGTCATCATGGTCGGCTCGCCGATGATGATGGCGCGCGGGCGCGGCACCTCCGCCGCCATGCGCGCGGCCAGCGAATGGGCGCCGACGCAGCCGACCTCCTCGTCGTACGACAGGGCGAAGTGGATCGGCTTGCGGAGCGGCGCCTTCGTGAACTCGGGCAGCATGGCGAGTCCGATGGCATAGAACGCCTTCATGTCGCAGGTGCCGCGGCCGTGGTACTTGCCGTCCTTCAGGGTGAGCGTCCACGGATCGGTGTCCCACGGCTGGCCGTCGACCGGCACGACGTCGGTATGGCCGCTCAGCACGACGCCGTCCTTCACCATCGGCCCGATGGTGGCGAACAGGTTGGCCTTCTTGCCGTCATCGCTCGGCACCAGCTTCGAGGCGACGCCGTGGCCCTCGAGGTATTTCTGCACGTACTCGATCAGCGCCAGGTTGGAATTGCGCGAGGTGGTGTCGAATGCCACCAGCCGGCGCAACATCTCGACCGATCCGACGATCTCTCCTGCCATGATACGCGAACGCTCCCCGTTTCGATTGCCGCCTTTCGTCCTACGGCAGAGCCATGGCAAAGGGAAGCACAGCCGCAGGTGGCAGGGTTGCCGCTGCCCCGCCGGCCATGCCGCCGCGGCGCCGGACCGGCCACCGAATCCCGTTCCCAAGACCTTGCAATATCTGGCTTATTCCGGGATCGATTGCACAGCCCGAGAGGGGCGCAGGAAAACCATCGAGGAGCTGCCATGCGATTCGGCATCGTCGCCATCCCCACCGCCCAGGAAGCCGTCGGCCTCTTCGAGCGCGCCATCGCCTTCGCGCAGCGCGTCGAGGCGCTTGGCTTCGCCGGCCTGTGGACCACGGACGCCTTCGCCCGCGGCAGCGCCACGGTCGATCCGCTGATCTTCCTCGGCGCGCTCTGCCAGGCGACCGAGCGCATCGAGCTCGGCACGTGCGTGGTGCAGGTTCCGCTGCGCCATCCGGTCGAGCATGCGCATCGCGCCCAGACCCTCAACCTGATGTCGCGCGGCCGCTTCCGGTTCGGCGTCGGCAGCGGCTCGACCAAGCACGATTTCGACGCCGTTCAGGTCGACTACGAGCGCCGCTTCAAGCTGCTGCCGGACCATCTCGCCGTGATGCGCAAGGTGTGGGCGGGCGAGGCGGTCTACGGCCCCGCGCTTTCGGTCTGGCCGGGCACGGAGGGCGGCCCGCCGGTCTATCTCGGCGCCTGGCGCAGCCCGCGCTGGATCGACCTCGCGGCCCGGCATTGCGACGGCTGGATCGCCTCGGGGATCTATGCCGCCCTGGACGACCTGCCGATCGGGCTCGACATGTTCAGGAAGGCCGGCGGCAAGCGCGCCCTCCTCGCCAACATCTTCACCGACCTGCGTCCCGATCCGCCGGCGCATCCGCTGATTGCCCGCTCGAAGGTGACGCTGGTGTGCGGCAAGGCCGAAGCCCGCGACCGCCTGCGCCGCATCGCCGACCTGGGTTTCGACGACGCGCTGATGATCGTGCCGTTCGGTGCGCCCGCGATGCTCGACGAGATCCGCGAGCTGCTGCCGTAGCATCTTCCTCGCCTCCCCCGATTACGGGGGAGGCATGCACATCTGGAATCTCGTTGCTCACGCCGCGAACAGGCCGTCGGCGACGCCCTCGGCCTGGCGCTGCACGAGGCGGCGGTAGAGGCCGTCCTTGCGCTGCATCAGCAAGGCGTGGCTGCCGTCCTCGACGATGCGGCCCTGGTCGAACACCAGGATGCGATCCAGCGTGCGCACCGTCGAGAGCCGGTGCGCGATCACCAGCGTGGTGCGGCCGCGCATCAGTCGCTCCATCGCCTCCTGGATCAGCGCCTCGGACTCGCTGTCCAGGCTCGACGTCGCCTCGTCGAGGATCAGGATCGGCGTGTCCGCCAGGAAGGCGCGCGCCAGCGCCACGCGCTGGCGCTCGCCGCCCGAGAGCTTGACGCCGCGCTCGCCGACCAGGGTGGCATAGCCCTTGGGCTGGCGCGCGACGAAGTCGTCGGCATGCGCCAGACACGCCGCCGCGCGGATCTGCTCGTGCGACGCCGAAGGCCGGCCGTAGGCGATGTTCTCGGCCAGCGAGCGATGGAACAGCATTGGCTCCTGCTGCACGATCGCCACCTGGCGGCGCAGGCTGTCCTGCGTCACCTTCGCAATGTCCTGGCCGTCGACCAGGATGCGCCCGCCATCGACGTCGTGCAGGCGCTGCACCAGCTTCACGAACGTCGTCTTGCCGGAGCCCGAGACGCCGACCAGGCCGACGCGCTGTCCCGCCGGGATGCGCACGGCGAGCCCGTCATAGACCTGCCGCCCGCGGGCGCGATAGCCGAACGCGACGTCGTCGAACACGATCTCGCCCTTGTGCACCACGATGTCGCGCGCGCCCGCGCGATCGACGACGCCGAGCGGCTGGTCGTGCAGGGCGACCAGCTCGTCGAGATCGTTCACGCAGCGCCGGAAGACGTCGACGTGATGGCCGATGTCGCGCAGGTAGCCGTGGATCACGCCGTATCCGGTGAGCACGAACACGACGTCGCCGACGCTGGCCGCACCCTGCCACCAGAACAGCAGCACGAGGCCGATCACCGTCAGGCGCAGCGCCACCAGCACGATCTGCTGAAGCGTACCGGCCCAGGTCGCGCGCGACCACAGCACGTGCGTGCGCGAACGCCAGCGGTCGACGACGCGGCCGAGCCGCTCGTCCTCGCGCGCCTCCGCGCCGAACGACTTCACGACCGGGTTGCAGGTCACCGAGTCGGCCAGCGTGGCGCCCAGCCGGCTGTCCAGGGCATTCGACAGGCGCGCCGCCGGCGTGACGTAGCGCAGCGCCAGCCAGACGGTCAGCCCGATGTACAGCGCGCTGCCCAGCGCCACCGCCGCGCCCATCGCCGGCCATTGCAGGGCGAACAGCGCCGCGGCGCCCAGCAGGACGACGCAGGAAGGCCACAACGCCACCAGGATCGTGTCGTTGAGGTTGTCGAACGCCCACATGCCACGGCTGATCTTGCGCACCGTCGAGCCGGCGAACGAGCCGGCGTGCCATTCCGACGACAGGCGCTGCACGCGCGCGAACGCCTCGCGCGCGACGTCGGACATCATGCGCAGGGTGAAGGCGATCACGATCATGAACACGCCGTGGCGCAGCGCCACGGCGACGGCGCCGCTGGCGACCATGGCGGCCACCACGAGGGACGCCTCGCGCAGGGTGGCGTCGCGGTCGGCGATCACGCCGCCGATGATGTCGACCAGCCGGCCCGCCAGCATCGGCAGGACGAGCTCGATGACAGCCCCGGCCAGCACGCCCGCCGCGATCAGGCCGGCGCGGCCGGGTTGGCGGCGCCAGCGCGCCGCGACGAAGGCCAGCGTATGCAGGAACGGGTCCGGCCCGCCCTTCGACTTGCGGTTTCTCATGTGTCGACGCCGAACCCCTCTCAGGATCAGGGTCGGCCCTTCAAGCTTGCGGCGCATCGGTCGGCATCGAGAGAAGGCTCGACGCGCGCAAAGGCGCCGACGATTGGTGAAACGGATGGAAGCGGAGGGAAGGCGCCATGACGGCGGCGCCCGGGGCTGCCTTAGTTAGCGAAAGCGCCCGATGCCGAGCCGAAAGGCGGGCGTCGCGCTGATCGAGATGATCGACATCATGCGCCTCCTATCGCTTGGGGTGTCCGTCGATGGCCGGGAATGTACAGTAACTCGATGACCGAAGCAGGACGGGACAAGGACTGGCGAATACAAGGACAGGCTATTCGCCTGCGGCGCTCATGAGCACGCCACTCCCGTAGTGCTCATGGTCTTCTTCCGATCGGCAATCGATACAGCCGCTATCGCTCTGGAGCGCCGCCGGAGTGGCGCGCTCATGGGCGCCATCCTTTCCGGGCTTTCCTAGTCTGAAGTTCCGTTTTCGAGAGAGCAAAATTTTCTGTGCGCCCAATGGGTTGGGCGGTTTTGGCGGTTGGGTTTCTGACTACGGCGAGATGTTGTCGATGAGTTCGAGTGCGCGGCGCTGAAGGGCG
>Ga0268299_1000592_pt1 | contig 103944 bp, 83 predicted proteins | sample NOBtaG_FD_193484 | JGI IMG/M metagenome (GOLD analysis project Ga0268299, IMG submission 193484) | Activated sludge microbial communities from bioreactor in Nijmegen, Gelderland, Netherland - NOB reactor | ecosystem: Engineered > Bioreactor > Aerobic > Activated sludge | place: Netherlands...
CAGCGACGTCGACGGCCTGAACCTGAACGTGGCGGCGACCGCGGTCGACAATGACGGCGGCGAGAGCACGACCAACAACACCAACTTCAACGTCACCGTCGACGCGATCCTGGACCAGTATCTGGACGTGTCGCAGGGCGCCGTCGCGCCGCTGACGGAGAGCGGTTCGCAGCAGGTGGTGGGACTCAACCTGTCGAGCGCCTTCGCCACCGCGGCCTTCGCCAACGCCTTGGCGGGCGGCCCAGACGGCGATAGCTCCGAGGTGGTGAATCTCTCGGTGACGATCACGGTCACCGGAGATGTGGCCGATCTGCAGCTGGCGGCGGCGATTGCCGGCGTGACTTTGACCGAGGGCGTGGCGGGTAGCTGGACTCTGACCGCGGACACGCTTGCCAACCTGCAATCGGCGATCTCGACCCTGCAGGCGGTCGTTCCGGCCGGCTTCGATGGATCGATCAGCGGTTCGATCTCTGTCGGCACGGCGGAAGCGAACACGCCGCAGGGCAGCGCGCCGGCCAGCGGCAATGAACCGGATGTGACCGACAACGCCCAGACCGACATCACGCCGTTCTCGATCGCGGTCAATCCGTCGACGACGGTGACCACGTCTGCGGTGGTCGGCACGGAAGGCGCGGCCTTCCTGAAGGAGGACGTCTACGGCCCGATCACGCTGACCGCGACGCCTGGCGCGACCGACCATGTGACCCAGATCGTGCTCAGCAACGTTCCGGCGGGCTGGGACGTGAAGGACGACAGCAACGCCGACTTCCAGATCGTCGGCGGCAGCATCGTCGGCACGCCGATCTACAATGCGGTCACGCATACCATCACCTTCGACGTCACCGGTACGACCGATGGCGTCCCGGTGTCGATCACGGTCCTGGTGAAGGCCAACGAGGATAGCGACGTCGACGGCCTCAACCTGAACGTCGCCGCGACGGTGGTGGATGGCGACGGCGGCGAGAGTACGTCGAACTCCAGCAACTTCAACGTCACGGTCGACGCGGTGCTGGACGCCTATGCCGGCGTTCTCCAGATCGTCGCGCCGACGGTCGCCGAATCCGCGGTCAACCAGAATGTCGGCCTCGGCCTGCTCACGCAGTTCAACGTGGCGCCGTTTACGTACTCCTTCGAAGGAGCCAATGACGGCGACGGCTCGGAGATCGCGCCGACCTCGGCGATCGTCACGCTGCCGAACCTGGCGATCGACCTGGCGCTGCCGGGGGGCCTGCCGGTGACCACGCTGTTGACGGAAACCGATCCGGGCGTGTGGACGATCTCCGCCGCCAGCTGGTCGGATCTGCACAACGCCATCGTCGGCCTGCAGGCGGTCGTCCCGGCCGGCTTCGACGGGACGATCAACGGCTCGATCAAGCTGGTCACCAAGGAGGCGAATACGCCGGAAGGCAGCGTTCCCGGCAGCGGGCTGGAGCCGGACTTGAGCGACAACGTCCATGAGAGCGAGCGGCCGTTCTCGGTGACGGTGACCAACTCGCATAACACCACGATCTCGGGCGATGTGGGCGTCGCCGAAGACGCCATCTTCAACCAGTATGACCAGACGCTCGCGCAGACCGTCGCGCCAGCGCAGATCAGCTTTGCCGGCGTGGTGACGCTCGGCGTCGGCGAGGCGCTGACCGCGCTCACCATCACCGGCATTCCGGCCGGGGCGACGGTGACCATCAACGGCGTCACAGTCACCAATGGCGTGGCCCTGACCTCGGGCCAGCTGGCCGACTGGATCGGCGGCACTCCCATGCTGGTGACGCCGCCGGCGAACGCCGACACCGACTTCACCCTGGCGCTCAACGGCCAGACTACGGACTCCTCCTCGAGCGCGGTCTCGCCCGTGTCGGGGAACGTGCTGGTGCGCGTCGACGCGGCGGCGGATGACCCGACTGGCGTCTCCATCGACGCAGTCAGCACCTCCGGCGACGAGCAATTCCTCGCCAGCGAGACGGGCACGGTGAAGATCACCGCGAATTTCGGCGACCTGGCCGACGGCACCGAGGCGCACAGCCTGACGATCACGGCGCCCGCGGGCTTCGTGATCACCAGCGTGGCCAATCTCGACGGCCTGGTGATCGGCAACTTCTCCGGTCTCGGCACCGGCACGGTCACCGTGACCGTTCCGGGCGGCGATGCCGGGGTCAGCAACCTGGTCCTGAATGTCCAGGCGCCGGCCAACTATGTCGGGCCGAATCCGCCGACCTTCCAGGTCACGGCGACGGCGGTCGATACGCCGACCGACCAAGGCACCGGCGCGGGCAACGTGGACAATCCGGTTAACAACACCGCGAGCGAAACCGCGACGGATGCGGTCAGCTTCCTCAACGATCCCGCCGAGGGCACCACGTCGGCTGCGGTCTGCGTGAAAGAGGACAGCCGGCCGAACCAGTATCTCGGCGACTTCGCGACCATCGCCAGCGGCACGGTCAACTTCAGCCTGCTGGCGGCGGACAACGAGCAGTTCGTCTCGGTCACCGTCAACAACATCCCGCTCGGTGTCACCATCTCCGACGGCACCCAGAGTGTGGTGGGCACGGGCGCCAACTCGATCACGATCCTGGCGGCCAATCTCGGCACGGTGACGCTGACGCAGCCGAACAACGACGACGCCAACGACTACACGCTGAGCTACACGGCCCAGATCGTCGACCCGACATCGAGCGAGACGGCGACCATCAACGGCTCGCTGGCGGTGACGGTCGACGCGGTGGCCGACCAGCCGACCGCGCTCGATACCACGGTCTCGCCGCGCGGCTTCGCCTATTCGGTGGCCGAGTCCAAGGACACCGGCGAGGCGACGCTGTTCCGCATTGACCTCGACAGCGGCGCGGTGAAGGAAGTGGGCTCGGTCACCATCCCGGGCTCGACCCAGCCCGACATCGAAGGCCTTGCCTTCAATGCCGGCAGCGGCCTGCTCTACGGCTTCGTGACCGGCCCTGGCACCAACAAGTTCCTGGTCTCGATCGATCCGGCGACCGCCACGACCACCGTTATCGGCGGCGCAACGCCGGTTGGCGAGATGGGCACCGAGTTTGTCGGCAACACGCTCTATGCCGTGGTGGCGAGCGGCAACACCAGCCAGCTCTACACCGTCAACACCACGACCGGCGCCTTCACGGCGGTCGGCGGCACGACCGGCGCCAACGTCTCGATCGACGGCCTCGCCTACAACTCCGACACCGGCAAGATGTACGGCCTCGATAAGGACGGCACCAGCACCTACCTCTACGAGATCAACCTGGCGACCGGCGTTGCCTCCAACCCGGTCCTGGTCGGCACCAACCTCGACCTTCAGAACCTGGCCTACGGCCTGGACGAGAAGCTGTGGGCGGTCGATCGCGGCACCGGCGCGGTGTACCAGATCAGCACTTCCGGCGGCGCGACCCTGGTTTCGACGGTGCCGGTCAGCTTCTTCCAGGGCGATGGCTTCGAATCCCTCGCGATCACCCCGAACCTGACCGGCTCGGTCGATGCCGGCAGCAAGTTCGGCTTCGGTTTCACCGCCGATTTCGGCGACTTCACCGACGGCTCGGAGGATCACACGATCCTGATCAAGCTGCCCGACGCGACGTGGGACGACGCCGCGACGGCGCCGGCGCCGACGGTGCTCGCAGGCGGCAACAGCTACGGCGTGCCGGCGGGCACCTACCTGATCATCGACGCCGACGCGCTGATCGACCCGTCGACTGGCATCGCCACCGGCTCGGTGCTGCTCTCGGCTCCGGCGGGGGCCAGCGGCAGCCAGAACTTCACCGTCTACGCGGTGGCGAAAGACGGCGAGCTCCCCGGCGACACGGTTGATCCCGCCTGCGAGATCGAGGGCAACAACCTCTCGGTCGTGTCAACCGTCCAGAGCGTGAACATCACGGCCAACTACGTGCCCAATGCGGTGGACGACGGCAAGACCGCCGAGAACGTGACGACCAACTACCAGCTGATGCTGGTGCTGGACGGATCGACCTCGATGAACGAGATCGTGCCCAACAGCGGCGGCAAGACCCGCTACGAGCTGGCGCGCGACTCCCTGATTGCCCTGATTGAGAGCTACCAGGGGTCGACGACGGGCAACGTGCAGGTCAAGATCGTCGGCTTCGGGTCCAGCGCAAGCTATATGGGCGGCACCTCCGGCGCCTTCATCGATGCCGCCGCGGCGATCGCAATGTTGCAGGGCCTGAACACGACCATCGGCAGTATCAACTACACCGACTACGACGACGCCCTCTATCAGGCCAAGCTGGGCATCGACAACGGCTCCTGGGCGAATTCGTCGGCTTCGACGAAGAGCTTCGTCTATTGGGTCTCGGACGGTCGCCCGACCGATTCCGACGGCTCCAGTCCCTTCGGCGCCAGCGGCAGCGCGGCCAACCCGATCAACGACTACGAGCAGACGCAGTGGCAGAATTCGCTCGATGCCAAGGGCGTCACCTCGATCGCCATCGGTATCGGCAGTGACATCGTCGGCGATCCGCAGGTGACGGACCAGCTCGGCCGTGTCGCCTATACGCCGGGCGGCGGTGCCGACCAGGTGCTCATCATCGACAACATCAACAACCTGTCGGCGGCCCTGGTCTCTACCGTGCCGGCGCCGGTTAGCGGCAACCTCATGGGCAATGACACCGCCGGCGATGCGTCGGATCCGCTGGTCGGCGGGGTCGTTTCGATGCTCGACCTGTCGAACCCCGATGCGCCCGCGGCCGCGGTCCAGGATCTGGTCACGCAGTGGAAGATCGAGACCAATCTCGGCATCCTCATTGTCGATAAGGCCTATCCCGGCAACTACACCTACACGCCGAAACCGGGATCCGAAGGCCACGTCGACACCTTCCAGTACACAATCCAGGATACCAACGGCGCCGATACCGACACCGCGGTCCTGACGATCACCATCGCCGGAGCCGGCCAGACAGTGAACGGCACCGGCTCCGCCGACACCCTGCGCGGCGGCCTGGGCAATGACACGCTGGACGGCAAAGGCGGCAACGACGTGCTGTGGGGCGGCGACGGCGACGACATCATCAAGGGCGATACCGGCAACGACACCCTCTTCGGCGGCGCCGGCAACGATAGCCTGCAGGGCGGGGCCGACGTCGACGCCTACATCTTCCTGCCCGGCAACGGCGATGACACCGTTATCGATACCGGCGGCTCCGACCGGATCAACCTGCTCGGTGGACCGACCGCGCTCGACGCGGCCAATGTCGGCGGCGATCTCGTCATTCGCTACGGCCTAAACGGCCTGAGCGACAAGATCACCGTCGTCGACCACTTCGACGTGGCCGGCAACAAGATGGAGACGATCGAGATCATCGACGGTCCGTTCTCGGGCGTCTACACGATCAGCACGGATGCCACTGGCACGCTCGACGGCAGCGATGGAGTGAACGACTTCGTTGCAGGCACCTCGGCGGGCCAGACGCTGAACGGCGGCACCGGAAACGATCTGTTGTTCGGCGCCGGTGGCATCGACACGCTGAACGGCGGTAGCGGCAACGATCTCCTGGTCGGTGGCGCCGACGGCGTCGTCGATCAGCTGAACGGCGGCAGCGGCAACGACCACTACATCATCGATGAAGGCGGTGTGGCCCTCGACGTCGTGAGCGAAAGCAGCGGCAACGGCACCGATACCGTGTGGGCATCGGTGGACTATTCGCTGACCGCCAACGTGGAGAACCTGAACCTGACCGGCACCGGCAACATCAACGGTACCGGCAACTCGTCGGACAACGTGATCACCGGCAATGCCGGCAACAACACGTTGAACGGCGGCAGCGGCGACGACACGTTGCACGGGGGCGGTGGCATCGACACGCTGAACGGCGATGGCGGCGATGACGTGCTGTTTTTCCAGGGCGTTGGCAGCACCTACAACGGCGGGGCCAACGACAGCAACCCGCTCAGCGGCAGCAACGCGGGCGACATTCTGGACATCTCGTCCGCGGTGACGCTCGATCTCGACAACCTCCTCGGCGGCGGCATCGAGACTCTGCGGATGAACGGCGGCAGCACCAACGCGGTGACGCTGGATGCCGGCGACGTGCTAAGCCTCAGTTCCGGCACCTTCGACCACGACAACAGCGGCGGCACGGCGGCGAAGACGGCGCTGCGGATCGACGGCGATGCTTCTGGCTCCACCTCGAACCAGGACTACGTGACCCTGGAGACCGACGGCGTCGGCAAATGGTGGAACATCGACAGCAAGAGCAGTGAGCCTTCGGGCTACCACGTCTATGCCTATGACGCCGATGGCGGAGTGACCTACGGAGCGGGCCAAGTGACGGCGGCCGTCATCATCCAGGACGACATCATCGTCACCGGCTCGAGCGGCAACGCCTAGGGAAGGGGAAGGGCGCCCGGTGGGGCGCCCTCCCGTCCGCTCCGGTGCAACCGGCCGACGGCCGCCCCCGCCCAATTTGGCCGTATATTCCGGTATTTAGCCCAGGACCTTTAGCTCTTGTTTAAAGATTAAAGGCATTCTCCGGCTTTGACCCCGGGCGCCGATCATGGCATTAACCATGCCGCTTCGGGGTGCGATGGCGGGGCATGATCGCGCCGGAGCGGAATGGGCCGAGCCATTCCGGCGGGGATCTCTCTAGAGGGTGGCATGGACTCCAACTGGTCGCAGGGCTACGTCACGGAGGTGCTCTACACTGAGCATTTCTTTCGCGAATTGTCGCCGGCCTGGCTGAACTACGTCGCCATCCTTAACGGCTGCCAGCCGCGCGCCCTGACCGACGGATTTACCTATCTCGAGCTAGGCTGCGGCCTCGGCCATTCGGTCGGGCTGCTCGCCGGCGCTTATCCGCAGGGCCGCTTTTACGGCGTCGACTTCAATCCGGCGCATATCGACTCCGCCCGCCGCTTCGTCGCCGCCGCCGGCATCGGCAATGTCGACTTCCTCGAGCGCAGCTTCAACGAACTTACCGCCCAGGACGTGCCGGAATGCGACTTCATCGTCCTGCACGGCGTCTATGCCTGGGTCAGCGCAGAGGTGCGCGCCGGGATCCGCCGCGTCATCCGCGAGCGGCTGAAGCCGGGCGGCCTGGTCTATGTCAGCTACAACTGCCTGCCCGGCTGGGCGGCAGACGCGCCGCTGCAGAAGCTGGTGCTGGAAACCGCGCGGCATCTGCCGGGCGACGCCACTCAGCGCACCCAGGCGGCACTGCGTTCGATCGAGGAACTGGTCGGCGCCAAGTTCAGCTTCTTCGGCAGCAACCCCGCGGCCGGCAAGCTGGCCGCCAAGATGGCGGACCGCAACGCGAACTACCTGGCGCATGAATTCCTGAACGAGCACTGGACGCCGTTCTACAGCAGCGACGTCGCCGACGAGCTGGCGGACGCCAAGCTGAGCTATGCCGGCTCCGCGACGCTGGCCGAGAACCACCTGGAACTGCTCGGCAGCGACCAGTTGCAGGCCCAGGTGCGCAAGCAGCCGAATCAGCGGTTGAAGCAGCTGTTCCAGGACCTGGCGATCAACCAGCGCTTCCGCCGCGACATCTTCGTGCGCGGCCATGCCCAGCTCGGGCGCGCCGGCATACAGCGCAACATGGAGGGCGCCGTGTTCGGCGCGATCCGCGACCTGGCCGGAGTCTCCAATGTCGCCAAGGTGGCGCGCGGCGAGGTGAAGTTCGACGAGAAGGGGTTCGCCGCGCTGAAGGACGCGTTGGCCGGCGGCACCTGGACGCTGGCCGAGCTGCGGCAGGAAGTGGCCCGGCGGAAGGTGCCGCAGCTCGACGTCGAGCGCACGCTCAACCTTATGGCGGCGACCGGGATCGTGGTACCCTGCGCCGTCGCGCAACGGCCGCGCGCGATCCCGGCGGCGCCGAAGCAGGTCAACGTACCATCGGAGGCGAACCGGGCGCTGATCCGGCGCATGGCGGACAATCTTGCCGCCGGCAACGCGGTTTCGACGGCCGCCGGCACCGGGCTCGCGATCGATCCGATCTATGCGCTGATCATCACCTTGCTGCAGCAGCCGTGGAAGACGCCGGAGGAGGCCAAGGCGCGCCTCGCCGCGGAGGTCACGCGCCGCCGTATCCGTTTCAACCGCACGGCGCTGCCCGGCGAGAAGGACGGCGACAAGGACGCGGTGACCAAGAGCGGCGCGACGGCTGGTGGCCCGGCGGGAGGCGCTGGGGGCGAGGCGGTGGAGGACAGCGCCGCGCGCGCCGGGCAGTTCCTCGACAAGTTCTTCGCCAGCGAGGCGCCGGTGCTGCACCGGCTGGGCGTGATCGAGCTGGCTTGAGACGCCGGGAAGGGCGGGATTGTGCGCGGCGTCGCTCGCCGGGGCCGCGCGGACGGCTAGATTGGGATCGACGGGGCCGCAGCCTAGTCCGAAAGGATACGGTGCGTGCCTTGGCGACAAGTATTAACCAGAATATAAGTTAAATATGCGGTGCTTGGACGGATTTGCACCGCAGCACACCGGATCGAATCGCATGGAATCTGTTAAGCCGGCCGGCAAGGCCCAACCGTCGAAGCCAGAGAGCGCGGCCGGCGAAACCAAGCCCAAGCCGCCTGTTGGCGCGTCTGCATCGGGCCCCGGTCCGGCAAATGCCCCCGCCGGCGCGGTGCCAGGCTCGCTGTCGACGCCGCCGGCGGGAGCCGGCGGCAAACCGCCGTTCGTGTTCCAGAAGGCTGTCGCCGCGGCCGCCGGAACCCAGGCGCCAGCGAATGCGCCATCTTCCGGCGCTCCGGCGCATTCGGCGCCTCAATCGCCCGCGTCCCACGCCTCCGCGCCACATGCCGCGGCCCCGCAATCCTCGGCGCCTCAGGGGACGCCGCCCCAAGGTGCGGCCGGGCCTTCGCCGGGCGGCGCCCTGGCCGCCCAGCAGCCGGCCGGATTGCCCGTCGAGATGGGCGAGGTCGAGATGCGGCTGGATGCGCTGCTCTCCTGCCTCGTCATCCTGACCCGGCTGTTCGGCAACCCCAAATCACTGGCGGCGCTCGCCGCTGGCCTGCCGATCGGCGAACAGGGCATGACGCCCGATCTGTTCATCCGCGCGGCGGAGAATGCCGGCCTGGCGGCGAACAAGGTCAAGCGCGGCATCGCCGACACCAAGCAGATGAACCTGCCGGCCGTCCTGCTGCTGAAGGACCGCCAGGCGGTGGTGATGCTCTCGCCGGTCAAGAGCGGCCAGGTCGACGTCGCCACCACCGACAATCTCGATGGGATCGTCACCGTCCCGCTGGCGGACCTCGAAGCGCAATTCACCGGAACCATGCTAGTGGTGCGGCCGAAGATCCGCCTCGACACCCGGTCCTCCGACGTCACCGACGCGCCGCCGCGCAACTGGTTCTGGGGCGAGGTGGTCCGCTACACGCCGGTCTATATCGAGGTCGTGCTCGCGGCCTTGATGCTGAACCTGTTCACCATCGCCTCTTCCATCTTCGCCATGCAGGTCTATGACCGCGTGGTGCCGAACAAGGCGGAGGAGACGCTCTGGGTCCTGGCACTCGGCATCGTCATCATCTATGTCGCGGATTTCATGCTGCGCACCATGCGCGCCTATTTCCTCGACCGCGCCGGCAAGGCGCTGGACCGCAAGGTGTCATCCTCGATCTTCGCGCATATCCTGCAGCTCAAGATGGCGGCGGGTCCGCAATCGGCAGGCGCCTTCGCCAGCAACGTGCAGCAATACGAGACGCTGCGCGACTTCTTCACCTCGGCGACGCTGTCGGCGCTGGTCGACCTGCCCTTCGTCCTGGTGTTCCTCGCCATCATCTTCCTGGTCGCCGGCCCGGTGGTGACCGTTCCGGCGGTGCTGATCCCGACCGTGATCCTGGTCAGCGTGCTGGTGCAGTTCCCGATGAAGCGCGCGATCGAGCGGTCCTATCGCGAATCGGCGCAGAAGCACGCCACCCTGGTCGAGGCGATCAACGGCCTCGACATGATCAAGGCGACGTCCTCGGAGGGCCAGCTGCAGCGCGACTGGGACGGCTATGTCGCCGCGTCCTCGTCCTCGGCCATGACGTCGAAGCTGTGGTCGACTCTCGGCATCAATTTCGTGATGCTGGCGTCGAACCTCGCCACCACCGGTGTCATCCTGTGGGGCTGCTACCGGATCTTCGAATCCTCGGTGCCGGACAGCAACGTGCACATGACGACCGGCGCGCTGATCGCCGCCTCGATGCTGACCGGTCGCGCCATGGCGCCGCTGGGCCAGATCGCCGGCCTGATCATCCGCTTCCACCAGTCCTGGACCTCGCTCAAGGGCCTCAACCGCCTGATGGAGCTTCCGGTCGAGCGGCCGCGCGGCAAGGTCTTCATCCGCCGCCCGCGCATCGAGGGCGCGATCGAGTTCCGCAACGTCCAGTTCAAGTATCCCGGCGCGCAGACCGCGGCGCTGGACGGCGTCTCGTTCAAGATTCAGCCGGGCGAACGGGTCGGCATCCTGGGCCGCATCGGCTCCGGCAAGACCACCATCGAGCGGCTTATCCTCGGCCTCTACGAGCCGAACGAGGGCGCGGTGCTGGTCGACGGCACCGACATCCGCCAGCTCGACCCGACCGACCTCCGGCAGAACATCGGCTGCGTGCTGCAGGATCCGCATCTGTTCTTCGGCTCGGTCAAGGACAACATCACCCTGGGCGCGCCCTATGTCGACGAGGCCTCGGTGATCCGCGCCGCGACTATGGCCGGCGTCGACCAGTTCGTGCGCCAGCATCCGTTGGGCTACGACATGCCGGTGGGCGAGAACGGCCGGATGCTGTCGGGCGGCCAGCGCCAGGCGGTCGCGGTGGCGCGGGCCTTGCTGTTGAACCCGCAGATCCTCATGTTCGACGAGCCGACCAGCTCGATGGACAACAGCACCGAGGCCGCGTTCAAGCAGCGCCTGGGCGCTATCGCCAAGGGCCGCACCATCGTGCTGGTGACGCATCGCCATTCCATGCTGGCCCTGGTCGACCGGCTGATCGTGCTCGACCGCGGCAAGGTCGTGGCCGATGGTCCGAAGGCCGGCGTGCTCGAAGCGCTGATGGGCGGCCGCGTGCAGGCGCGCGAATAGCGCCTCGGCCGAGAAGGACGGAAGTGAGATCATGTCGCTGACCAACCGGGACCTGTGGATCGATCCCTCGGAGACGGAGCGCGAGGGCACGCGCCTGTTCGGCCACCTGCTGCTGTTCGCCGTCATCGGCATCGTCGCGGTCGGCCTGATCTGGGCGAATTTCGCCGTGCTCGACGAGATCACGCGCGGCGAAGGCAAGGTCATCCCCTCGAGCCAGACCCAGGTGATCCAGAGCGAGAAGGGCGGCGTGATCCTCGACCTCAAGGTGCGCGAGGGCGACATCGTCAACGCCGGCGACGTGGTCGCGGTCATCGACAACACCCAGCTCGCCACCAACATGGCCGAGCTGCAGCAGCGCTACTGGACCGGCCTTGCCGCCTCGGCGCGACTCCAGGCCGAGCTCGCCGGAGTCGCCGATCCGGAGGAGATCAAGTTCGCGCCGCAGCTGTTGACCCAGGCGCCCGAAGTTGCCGAGACCGAAAAGTCAGTGTTTGTGGTACGGCAGCAACAGGTAGAATCGCAGCGCGTGACGCTGCGCTCGCAGGTCGAAACCAAGCAGCAGGAATTGAGGCAGATCGACACCAAGGTCTCGACCGCGCGCAAAAGCCTGGCCATCGCGCAGGAGCAGGTGGACATCCTGGCACCCCTGGTCAAGACCGGCATCTCTTCCAAGGTCGACCTGCTGCGGGCGCAGCAGGAAGTGCAGGGCTATCAGTCCGAAATCTCCAACGCGGAGGCGTCCCGCGCGCCGGCGCGCGCCGCTTTGGCGGAAGCCGAGGCGAAGCTGAAGGAGATCGACGCCACCTTCCGCGCCGATGCCGCGCAGCAGCTCTCGCAGCACCGGGCCGAGCTCGCCTCGGTCACCCAGCTGCTGACCGGTTCGCAGAAGGAAGCGGGCCGCCAGAATCTGCTTTCCCCGGTCTACGGCACGGTAAAACAGATCCAGATCCATACATTGGGCGGCGTTCTGCAGCCGGCAGAGGCGTTGATGGAGATCGTGCCGATCGAGGACACGCTGCTGATCGAAGCCCAGATCCGGCCGCAGGATCGCGGCTTCATCGCCCCCGCCCAGCCGGCCAAGATCAAGATCACCGCCTATGATTACAGCATCTATGGCGGCCTCGACGCCAAGGTGGAGCAGATCAGCGCCGATGCCATCGAGAACGAGCGCAAGGAACTGTTTTTCCGCGTCCGCCTGCGCACCGACCGGAACTTTCTGATCGGCAAGGACGGCGGCCAGCTGCAGATCATCCCCGGCATGACGGCGACGGTCGACATCCTCACGGGCAAGAAAACAGTCCTAGATTACCTGCTGAAGCCGATCCTCAAGGCGAGGGATACCGCATTGTCGGAACGGTAAAAAACCTGATGCGGCCCAGCCCCAAATCTGGTACTAAATCAAAAGGGACACAATCTTAGTACAGCGTTTACTAGGAGTTAGCGTTGACCGTCTGCCGGCCGCTGACCAGCGGCGTGTAACCTGCTTGGGGGATTCCATGAAGTTTCGAGTGTTTTCGTTTCGTCGTACGAGCCTGCTTGTCAGCACCGCCCTGGTCGCCGGGATGGGCCTGAGCGGCGGGGCCTCAGCCATGTCGCTGCAGGAAGCGGTGGGGCTGGTCATCGCGACCAATCCTGAGGTCGGCGAGACGGTGAAGGATCGCCGGGCCATCGACTTCGAGCTGCGCCAGGCGCGCGCGCTCTACTATCCGCAGATCGACGTCCGGCTCGACGCCGGCATCGAATTCTCCGAGAACGAGACCACCGACACCGGCAACGACCGCACCAATCAGGGCGTTCACGACCACGGCCGCTGGCTCTATGGCCGCCGCGACGCGCAGGTGACCCTGCAGCAGCGCATCTTCGACGGCTTCGAGACCGACAGCGAAGTCGAGCGGCAGAAGAACCGCATCGTGTCGGCCGGTCATCGCATCCAGGATCAGGGCCAGGTTTCCGCGCTCGACGCGACGCAGTCCTATCTCGACGTGCTGCGCCATACCGAGCGCGTGGCGAATGCCGAGCAGAACGTCTCCGCGCATGAAGAGACGCTGAGCCTGGTGCAGCGCCGCGCCGAACTCGGCGGCGGCAACGTCGCCGACGTCCGCCAGGCGGAAGCCCGCCTCGCCACCGCGCGCACCGCGCTGGAGGAGATCCAGGGCGACCTGCGCGACGCGCGCGCCGTGTTCCAGCGCGTCGTCGGCGTGGAGCCGCAGGACCTCGAAGCCGTCACCCTCGACGGATCGATGATTGCCGCGACGGAAGAGGAATCGGTCGCCCGCGGCTTGCAAACCAACCCGAAGGTGCTGCTGGCGCAGGCCGACATCGCCGTCGCCAATGCCGAGATCGACAAGGAAGCGGCGCCGCTCTATCCGCGCCTCGACCTGGAAGTGATTGGCAACAACAATCGCCACAACAACGGCCGCGAGGACACCACCTACAACGCCACCTTCCTGCTGGTGGCGCGCTACAACCTCTATCGCGGCGGTGCCGACCTGGCCCGCGTGCGTGAGTTCAAGTGGCGCAAGGCCGAGGCGCAGGAGCGGCTGCGCAGCCGCGAGCGCGAGGTGGCCGAGGATGTGCGCCTGTCCTGGAGCGCCCGCGACACGCAGAAGAACCGCGTCGTCACGCTGCAGGACCAGGTCGAAGCGAACCAGAACACGCGCGACGTCTACGCGCAGCAGTTCGACATCGGCCAGCGCAGCCTGCTCGACCTCCTGGACGCGACCAACGAGCTGTTCCTGTCCAAGAACGACCTGATCACCGCGCAGTACGAAGAGCTGTTCGCCAACTACCGCATCCTCGCCTCGCAGGGCGAGCTGGTGCAGTCGATGGGCGTCGCCTTCCCGAAGGAAGCGACCCCTGGCGAGGCGGAGTTCGACACCGTGGCGCCGGGCGAGGGCGGCAGCAACTAGCTCCGCGCCTAATCGTCAAGTCGAGGAGCCCCGGCCGCCGGCCGGGGCTCTTTGCATTTCGGGTGCAGGTCGCGGGCAAAGCGCGTGCCGACGCACGAACCGTAGCATTGCGTGCGTATGGTTTCCGGCGCTTGCGCGTTTGAGGTGAGGGTGATTCGGCGCCGGGTTGGGAATGGAGGCCCGGGCCGGAATCGAACCGACGTACGAGGATTTGCAGTCCTCTGCATGGCCACTCTGCCACCGGGCCGGCACGTCCGGCCGCGCGCGGCCGCCCTGCCTGGGCGAGCGCACGTATAGGGCGGAGACGCCGCAGCGGTCAAGCGGGGGCGAGTTTGCCCCGGTACGCAGGTCGCCGGCGCGTTGAGTTTATGCGGCGCGGCCGGTATAAACGCCCGCAGAACCGGACCGCCCCGCGGTGGGCCGGAACAGTCGCCGACCGGTTCGGCAGCGGGACCTCCGGCCGGCTGGAGCAGCCGTCCCGGCAGGGTCGGGAAAGAGGATGAGCATGAACTACGCCGTCGCGCGCCAGCACATGGTGGACAGCCAGATCCGCACCAACAAGGTGACGGATGAGCGCCTGATCGAAACCATTCGCGCCTTGCCGCGCGAGCTTTTCGTGCCCGAGGCGTTGCGCGCGCGCTCGTATCTCGACGACGACGTCGAACTCGCTCCCGGCCGCTTCCTGATGGAGCCGATGGTGGCCGCGCGCCTGATCCAGACCGCCGAGGTCAAGCCCACCGACATGGCGCTGGTGGTCGGCGCGGCCAGCGGCTATGCGGCGGCGCTGTTGTCGCGGCTGGCCAACACGGTGGTGGCGCTGGAAAGCGATGCGTTGCTGGCGCAGCGGGCCGGCGCCGCCTTCTCCGAGCTCGGCATCGACAACGTCGCGATCGTCGAGGGGCCGCTGGCCGCCGGCTGCGGCAAGCATGCGCCCTATGACGTGATCTACCTCGACGGCGCGGTCGAAGCGCTGCCGCAGGCCCTGGTGGACCAGTTGGGCGAGAACGGGCGGATGGTTGGCGTCATGATCGAACAGGGGGTCGGCCGCGCCATGCTTTGGCTGAAGTCCGGCGGTACCGTGTCGCGGCGGGTGCTGTTCGACGCCAATGTGACTCCACTTCCGGGGTTCAAGACCCCCGGTCGGTTCGTCCTTTAGTGGCCTCTCCACGCACACAATCACGGCCTTCGCGCCGGGCCCTGCGATGGCTTGGCCTGCCGGTCGCCCTGTGCGCCGGGCTTGCCGCGCTGCCGGTCGAGGCGGCGACGCTCTACGAAGCGCTCGCCACGGCCTATGCCAGCAACCCGACGCTGGAAGCCGCGCGCGCCGAGTTGCGCGCGACCGACGAGAACGTGCCACAGGTGTTGTCTGAATGGCGGCCCACTTTCCTTGGCGAGGCGCAGGCCGGCCATCAGTGGAATGCGCAGCGAAAGCCGCTGGCGCTGTCCGAGGAGACCGATCCCAGAAGCGTCGGGGTGACGGTTCGACAGCCGATCTTCGACGGCTTCGGCACCGTCTACGGCACGTCCGAGGCGGAGAACCGCGTCGAGGCCGGTCGCGCGCGCCTGATCAGCACCGAACAGGTGGTGCTGCTCGATGCGGTGACCGCGTATATGGCTGTGGTGCGCGACACCGCGGTCCTCGAGCTCAACCGCAACAACGAGAAGGTGCTGGAGGCGCAGCTGCAGGCGACCGAGGCGCGCTTCGAGGTGGGCGAACTCACCCGCACCGACGTGGCGCAGGCGCAGTCGCGTCTGCAGGGTGCCATCGCGGCACGGATCCAGGCGGAAGGTCAGCTGACGTCTTCGCGCGCGATCTACCGCCAAGTGATCGGCGAGGACCCCGTCGGTGTTGCCATGCCCGCCGTCACGCCGCCTCTGCCGGCGAGCCGCGACGAGGCAGTGGCGCTGTCCCAGGCCGCACCCAACGTGCAGGCCACGCAATTTGACGAGCGCGCCGCGAAGGACAATATCGAGGTGCAGTTCAGCGACATGCTGCCCTCGGTGGCGCTCGAAGGCAGGTATGAGCGCCGCCAGGAGTTCGCCACGCGTGAGAGCGAAGCCGATGTGGGCATCATAAGCGGCCAGGTCACCGTTCCGCTCTATCAGGCAGGCGCGCCGGATTCGCGGGTGCGCCAGTCCAAGCAGCGCTACATGCAGAGCCGCCGCCTGACCGACGAGGCGTTGCGCGCGGCCGAGCAGGAGGCGATCACTGCCTGGCAGGGATTGCAGACGGCTTTCGCCCAGTCGCAATCCTTCGAGGAGCAGGTCAAGGCCGCTGAACTGGCCCTGGAGGGCGTCCGGCAGGAGCAGGAAGTGGGCGCCCGGACCATCCTGGACGTGCTCGATGCCGAGCAGGAGGCGCTCAACGCCCGGGTGAGCCTGGTGTCGGCGCAGACCGACCGGGTGGTGGCGCAATACCGGCTCCTGGCCGCCGGTGGCGCCTTGACCGCAGCCAACCTGGCGCTCGATGTCGAATACTACGATCCCCGCCAGCATTATGAGCGGGTGCGCAACAAGTTCTGGGGGACCGGGCCCAGCGTGGAATAGCCGCCGGAGCCCTGAAAAGCGCCCTTCCGGCGCGTTTCCAGGCCAGATAACCCGTTTCTTGAGAAACCCCCGGGAAGTGGCTAGGATTGCTCGGCTTGCGCGCGGTGACGCAAAAGATCAAGCAGCGCGTCGCGTGGAATGCTGTTGTACGCCGGTAACGGCGCCTCCGGGGACGAGGTCATGAACGACGCGAAAGCCACCCAAGAACCGTCGATGGAGGAGATTCTCGCCTCGATCCGGCGGATCATTTCTGAGGAAGGCAGCGCCGAGGAGGCAGCCGAGAAAAAGGCCGAGCCGGCGGCGCCCGTGGCGCCCCCCGCTCCAGCAGCTCCGCCGCCGTCCGCGGCGGCTACCCCGGCGCCGGCGCCCGCCACACCGCCGCAACGGGAGCCAGAGCCAGAGCCGGAGCCGGAGATTGTGGCGGCGCCCGAGGAGGAAGACCTGGTCCTGACGGAAATCGTCGAGGAGCCGGTGGAGGAAGAACAAGTGGTCGCGCAAGCGGCGCCGGTGGAAGAGCCGGTGCCGCCCATGGAAGAGGAAATCGAATTGGCCCAGCCAGCACCAGAACCGACACCCCCGCCCCGGGCGGAGCCGGCCGCGCAGGCCGGCCCGGACCTGGGCGGTGACCCGCTGGTTTCGCCCGATGTGGCGGCCGCATCCGCGGCGGCGATGGCGCAGCTCGTGGCACGGAGGACGCAAACCGTGGTTGAAGTGCATTCGCCCGGACAGGGCCTGCTGGTCGAAACCCTGGTACGCCAAGCCGTCGAGCCGATGCTGCGCGACTGGCTCGATGCGAACCTGCAGGGCATCGTCGAACGCCTGGTCCGGCGCGAGGTCGAACGCCTGGCACGCCGCGCTGAATTGAGCTGACGCGTCCGGAAGGCTCCCGGCGGTGCTGCCCGGGGCGCGGTTGACGCGCCTTCCGCCGCCGCTATAACACCCCCGAATTTCGCGCTTTTTTCGAGGAAAACCAGCGATGCTGGAAAAGACTTTCCGACCCGACGAGGTCGAGAAGAAGCACTACGCCGCGTGGGAAAGCGCCAGCGAATTCGCCGCGCATCCCGAGTCCAACCAGACTCCCTACACCATCATGATGCCGCCGCCGAACGTGACCGGCAGCCTGCACATGGGCCACGCGCTGACCTTCACGCTGCAGGACGTGCTGATCCGCTACGAGCGCATGAAGGGCCGCGACGCGCTGTGGCAGCCCGGCACCGACCATGCCGGCATCGCCACGCAGATGGTGGTGGAGCGCCAGCTGGCGCAGCAGGGCATCAAGCGCACCGATCTCGGCCGCGAGAAATTCCTGGAGAAGGTCTGGGAGTGGAAGGCGGAATCCGGCGGCGCCATCACGCATCAGCTGCGCCGCCTCGGCGCCTCGGCGGACTGGCCGCGCGAGCGCTTCACCATGGACGAGGGGCTGAGCCAGGCGGTGCGCAAGGTCTTCGTCGACCTCTACCGCCAGGGTCTCATCTATCGCGACAAGCGCCTGGTGAACTGGGATCCGAAGCTGCACACCGCGATCTCCGACCTCGAGGTGCAGCAGAAGGAGAGCAAGGGCCATCTCTGGCACCTGCGCTATCCGGTCGAAGGCCAGAAGGACCGCTTCCTGACCGTCGCCACCACGCGACCCGAAACGATGCTGGGCGACACCGCCGTCGCCGTGCATCCGGAGGACGAACGCTACAAGGACCTGATCGGCAAGCATGTGATCCTGCCGATCGTCGGTCGCCGCATTCCCGTGGTCGCCGACGACTACGCCGATCCCGAGACCGGCAGTGGTGCCGTGAAGATCACGCCGGCGCACGACTTCAACGATTTCGAGGTCGGCCGGCGGCACAATCTGGAGATGATCAACATCTTCGACCGCGACGCGCGCATTAACGAGAATGCGCCGGCAGCCTATCGCGGCCTCGACCGCTACAAGGCGCGCGAGAAGGTGATCGCCGAATTCGAAGCCCTCGGCCTGCTGGACAAGGTCGAGGACCACGCCATGACCCTTCCGTACGGCGACCGCTCCGGCGTGGTGGTCGAGCCGTGGCTGACCGACCAGTGGTACTGCGACGCCAAGACCCTCGCCCAGCCCGCGATCAAGGCGGTGGAGGAGGGGCGCACGGTGTTCGTGCCCAAGCAGTGGGAGAACACCTATTACGACTGGATGCGCAACATCCAGCCCTGGTGCATCTCGCGCCAGCTGTGGTGGGGCCACCAGATCCCGGCCTGGTACGCGCCCGACGGCAAGGTGTTCGTGGCGATGGACGAGGACGAGGCGAAGGCACTCGCCCGCAAGGAGCTCGGCAAGGATGTCGAACTGACACGCGATTCCGACGTGCTCGACACCTGGTTCTCCTCCGGACTTTGGCCATTTTCGACTCTCGGATGGCCGCAAGAGACGCCGGAGCTGAAGCGCTATTACCCCGGCGACGTGCTGGTCACCGGCTTCGACATCATCTTTTTCTGGGTCGCCCGCATGATGATGCTGGGCATCCATTTCATGGGCGATGTGCCGTTCCGCACCGTCTACATCCATGCCCTCGTGCGCGACGAGCACGGGCAGAAGATGTCGAAGTCCAAGGGCAACGTCATCGACCCCCTGGAGCTGATCGAGAAATACGGCGCCGACGCGTTGCGCTTCACCCTGGCCGCGCTGGCGGCGCAGGGCCGCGACATCAAGATGTCGGAGAACCGCGTCGAGGGTTATCGCAACTTCGCGACCAAGCTGTGGAACGCGACGCGCTACGCGCAGATGAACGAGTGCCGGCCGGTGGCCGGCTTCACGCCGACGGGCCTCAAGGACCCGGTCAATCGCTGGATCGTCGGCCGCCTCGTCGCGGCGACCCGGGCGCTGGACCAGGCGATGGCGCAGTTCCGCTACAACGACGCGGCGGGCGCACTCTACCACTTCGCCTGGGGCGAGTTCTGCGACTGGTACCTGGAATTCACCAAGCCGGTGCTGCAAGGCGAGGCGGGCGAGGCCGAGAAGGCCGAGACGCGGGCCACCTCGGCCTGGGTGCTGGGCCAGATGCTGCATCTGCTGCATCCCTTCATGCCCTTCATCACCGAGGAATTGTGGGAACAGGTGCGCGGCGAGGATCGCGAGCACCTGATCTCGGCGCATTGGCCCCAGTATCCGGACAGTCTCGTCGACCGCCAGGTGGACGCCGATCTCGGCTGGGTCATCCGCCTGGTGACCGAGGTGCGCGCGCTCAGGGCCGAGATGAACATCGCGCCGGGCGCCCAGCTGACGCTGCTGGTGCGCGACGCCGCGCCGGCAACCGCGGGACGGCTGGAGCAATTCGTCGACCTGATCAAGCGCCTGGCGCGGGTCGAGCGCTTGGAGATTCTTGCGGACGAGGCGCCCAAGGGCGCCGCGCAGATCGTGCTGGACGAGGCCACCATCTTCCTGCCGCTCGCCGGCGTCATCGACGTGGCGCAGGAGCGTAGCCGCCTGAAGCGCGAGCTCGACAAGGCCAAGAGCGAAAGCGAGAAGATCCAGAAGAAGCTCGGCAACGAGCAGTTCCTGGCCAAGGCCAACCCGGACGTGGTCGCCGAGCAGCGCCAGAAACTGGCCGAGGCGAGCCTGGCGGCGACCAAGCTCACCCAGGCGCTGGACCGTCTGGCCGGACTGTAGGGACGCGCCGGCGTCGGATCGGCTTTACGCCGCCACGTTGAGACCGCCATAATAGTCCCATGCGAATGGCCGTTCCTGTCGCGATCTGCATCGTCGGCGCGCTCTGGGCCGGGCCGGTTTTCGCTGTCGAGATTTCGCTCAACGGCCTGACCTTCAGCGACGAAGGCGGCGGCTTCATCCTCAAGGGCGTGACTGGCAGCGGCCGGCTGGACGATCCCTTCGTGATCCTCGAAGAGGTGACGGGGCCGCGCAACGCGATCCTCACCATCCGCGGCCTGAAGGAGGTCGGCAACCGGATCGGCAGCCACCATATCTCGGGAATCGCCGTCACCAAGATCGTGGTCAACGCGACCGAGGAAACCTGGCAGAATTATCAAATGGAATTGCGCGAGGTGCCGACGCGGCACAGTCCCTACGAGGACGGCCTCAGCTTCGCGCAGAACACCGTCATCGCCGGTGCCTTCACCGCCAGCTCTTTTCCCAACCTGCAGCGTTTCGACGAGCCGCAGGACACGCTCGGCTTCTCCGGCAAGTCGGTGGCGCCGGGCGAAAGCGCCGAATTCTCCTTCCTGATCACCGACATGTCGCCGATCTCGAAGTTCTATTTGTTCCAGGAGCCGCTGCAGCCGGTCTCGGATGCGGCGCCGGAGATCGCGCCGGCGGAGGTGCAGCAGGGCTCGGCGACAATGCCGCAAGCGGGCGCCAGCAACTGAGCGCACCGGTCGAGCGCGATGGTTACGCCGCTTCGGCGATCACGCGGTTGCGGCCCTGGTGCTTGGCGCGGTAGAGGGCGGTATCGGCGCGGTGGACGAAGTCCTCAAGCTTCTCGTTCGCGCGATAGACGGCGACGCCGATGCTGACCGTGATCCGGCCCAGGTTCTCGCCCGTCGACTTGTTGCGCAGGTATTGCTCCGCCAAGGCCTGGCGCAGCCGGTCGGCGCGCACGGCGGCGCTCTCCAGCGAGCAGTTCGGCAGCAGCAGGGCGAATTCCTCGCCGCCATAGCGCGCCGGCACTTCGTCGCCGGCGGTCGCCGCCTTCAGCTGCGCGCCGAGCACGCGCAGCACCTGGTCGCCGATGCGGTGGCCATAGGTGTCGTTGAAGCGCTTGAAGTGGTCGATGTCGATCATCACCAGGCAGAGGTCGCCGCTGGTCTCCAGCGCCGTCTGGCTGTGCTCGACCAGCTTCAGATCGAAGCAACGGCGGTTGGCGACGCCGGTCAGGCTGTCGGTCATCGCCTCGTGTCGCACCTGGTGCAGGTGTTCCTGCAGGCGCGAGACCTGGGCGGATGAGCCTTGCAACTGGGTCTGCAGGTCGCGGTTCTGGCTCGCCATGTCCTGGGTCGCCTGGATCAGGCCGAGCACGATCTCCTGCACCCCTTCGCTGTTGTCGGCGCCGACGTTGCGCAGCGAGCCGTCGAAATCGCGCAGGCGATCGACGAAGGCGATGGATTCCCGGCCGGCCTGGCCGATCTGCTTGATCACGCTGCCGATCGTTTGGGTCAGATCACCGCCGATGCGCTCCAGGCCCCTGGTCTCGCGCTCGGTGCCGAAATACTTCTCGAACAGCCGCACGTGGTCTTGCAGCGAGAGTGGGCCGGTGCTGAGGGCGTCATCCATCTCGCGCTTCAAGGACGGCAGCGAGCCGGCGACGTAGTGATACCAGAGACAGTAATTCGCCGGCGTCGGCGCGACCTGATGGCCGATCATGAGATCGAGGCATTGGCGCGCCCAGGCGGCGCTTGCATCAATGCCGGAATCGCCCATCTGCTTGTCGATCGACATGGGTTCCCCGAACGTCGCGCACGAGTCATGATTGTTGCGGCGTTCCCCCTGCCGCTCGGCTGGAAGGATCGGATAGAAAGCTTTAATAAACTTTGAATCACACCCTCTTCATCGAAGGGACTACTGTCCTGTTCCCTTCGGATATGGCGGATCATCGAAATGGCGCGTATCGCAATCGGCGGCTTCCAGCACGAAACCAACACCTTCGCCCCGGTCAAGGCCGGCTTCCATGAATTCGAGATGGCCGATGGCTGGCCGGGCCTGACCCGTGGCGGGGCGATCCTGACCGCCTTCGCGGGCATCAATCTGCCGATCGCCGGCTTCATCGCCGCTTCGGCGGAAGAGCGCTTCGAGCTGCTGCCGACCCTGTGGTGCTCGTCCTCGCCCTCGGCGCATGTGGAATCCTCCGCGTACGAGCGGATCACTGGCGAGTTGCTGGAGCGCATCGGCGCGCTGGGGTCGATTGACGGCATCTATCTCGATCTGCATGGCGCCATGGTGACCGAGCGATTCGAGGACGGCGAGGGCGAGCTGCTGGCGCGGCTGCGCAAGCTGGTCGGCCCCGATCTGCCGATCGTGGTCAGCCTCGACCTGCATGCCAACATCACCCGGCGCATGGTCGAGCATGCCTCGGCGCTGGTCGTCTGCCGCACCTATCCGCATGTCGACCTGGCGGAATCGGGCGTGGCCTCGGCGCAGGTCATGGGCCGGCTGCTGAAGGACGGCAAGCTCGCCAAGGCGATGCGGCGCGCCGACTTCCTGGTGCCGCTCACCTGGCAATGCACGCTGATTGAACCGGCGCGCAGTCTCTATCAAGCCGTCGCCGACAGCGAGCATGGTGATGTGCGCAGCGCCTCCTTTGCCTTCGGCTTCCCGCCGGCCGACATCGCCGAATGCGGCCCGGCGGTGGTGGTCTACGCCGATACCCAGCGCGCCGCGGACGCCGCGGCCGATCAACTGATCGATCTGGTGAACCGGCAGGAAGCGGCCTTCGCCGGCAAGATCTGGCAGCCCGCCGAGGCGGTCGCCTATGCCCGCGCCAAGGGCAACAGCGCGGCAAAGCCCATCATCCTCGCCGACACCCAGGACAATCCCGGCGCCGGCGGCGCCTCCGACACGACGGGATTGCTGAAGGCGCTGGTCGAGGGCGGGGCGGAGGACGCGGTCTTCGCCAATCTCTGCGACCCGAAATCGGCGGAGGTCGCGCATCGTGCTGGCGTGGGCGCCGAGATTTCGCTCGGCATCGGCGGCTGGGCCGGCGGCGCCGGCAATACGCCCTATCGCGGATCCTTCGTCGTCGAGGCGCTGGGCAATGGGGAGTTCATGGCCACCGGGCCGTTCTACCGCGGCAACCGCATGCAGCTTGGGGCCATGGCGGTGCTGAAGCAGAACGGCGTGCGCGTGGTGCTGACCAGCCGCAAGCAGCAGGCGGCGGACCAGGCGATGCTGCGCCATGTCGGGATCGAGCCGACGCGGCAGAAGATCCTGGCATTGAAGAGCTCGGTGCATTTCCGCGCCGATTTTCAGCCCATCGCCGAGGAGATCCTGATCGTCGCCGCACCCGGCGCCAACCCGGTCGACAACCGCGACCTGCCCTACAAGCACCTGCGCAAGGGCCTGCGCCTGATGCCGCTGGGCGAGGCGTTTGGGGGGTAGGGCAGCAGGCCCGCACGCTGCGGCAAATTCTTCATTCGTCGCCTCGGCCTTGCGCCGGGGCCTACTCATCCGCCGCACGAACAGCGGTCGAGCGGCGCGTCCTCACAACCGCTCTTGCAGCGCCGCCATGGATACCGGCGCAGGGCCGGGATGACGAACGAGTGGTCGCGGCACCGCGCGCGGGTGACGAGCGTCAAGCCGCCAGCCTGCACCAGATCGGCGTGTGGTCGGAGGGCTTGTCCTGCTTGCGCGGCTCCTTGTCGATGCCGGCGTCGTCGAGCAAATCGGCGGCCTGCGGCGAGAGCATCAAGTGGTCGATGCGCAGCCCCTCGTCGCGCTGCCAGCGTCCGGCCTGATAATCCCAGAAGGTATACTGGTGCGGCTCCGGATGCAGCGCGTGGAACGCGTCCACCAGCCCGAGATGGGTGAGGGCGCGGAAGCGCTGCCGCGTCGCCGGCTGGCACAAGGCGTCATCGGCCATCGCCACCGTGTCGAACACGTCCTCGTCGGTCGGGCAGACATTGTAGTCGCCGCCCAGCACCAGGATCTCCTCGCGCTTCAGCAGCTCGCGCGCATGGGCGATGAGGCGATCCATCCAGGCCAGCTTGTAGGTGAACTTGTCGGTCGAGATCGGGTTGCCGTTCGGCAGGTAGATCGAGGCGACGCGCAGCGGCCGGCCATGCGGCGCATCCGGCAGGTCGATGACGGCCTCGATGTAGCGCGCTTCGCCGTCATTGGCATCGCCGGGCAACGCGGTCAGCTCCACCCGATGCGGCAGCTTGGAAAGCAACGCGACGCCGTGACGCGCCTTCATGCCGACGGCGGAGACCTGGTAGCCCATGCCCTGGATTTCCAGCCGCGGCACCTCTTCCTCGAGGCACTTGATCTCCTGCAGCAGCACCACGTCGGGCGCGCGTGCTTTCATCCAGGCCAGCAGATGCGGCACGCGGATGCGCAGCGAATTGACGTTGAAGCTGGCAATGGTCAGCTTGCGCCGGGCGTTCTCCACGAGGCGGGCTCAGCCGACGGAGAAGGAGGAGCCGCAGCCGCAGGAGGATTTGGCGTTGGGGTTCTTGACCTGGAACGAGGCGCCGACCAGGTCCTCGACGAAATCGATCTCGGCGCCGGAGAGCAGGTCGAGCGAGGCCTCGTCCACCACGACCTTGACGCCGTCGCGCTCGAAGACGTGATCGTCGACCTGCGCGGTGTTGTCGAAGGAGAAGCCATACTGGAAGCCCGAGCAGCCGCCGCCCGAGACGCTCAGGCGCAGCATCAGCTTGTCGTCGCCTTCGGCGGCGATCAGATGCGCGATGCGCTTCACCGCGCTGTCGGACACGCTGACCTGTCGGTCGGGCATCGGCGTCATGTCGTTCATCGGGTTTCTACAGGCAAGTGAATCATCGTCTTTAATGTAGGGCCGGCCGGGCGAATGTCAAACCCCAGCGCAATGCTAGGGCATCGAGTAACCCCCTGAAATCAGGGGGGAAGATGAGACGGGAGGCGGGTATACCACAGTGGCATGGCGGGGAGCATGGCGGGTGTATGGGGAGGACCGGGATTCGTTGCCAGCGCGGCAAGGGCCGATTAGCTTGCCGAAATGCAGTCCTATGCCAGCCATCCCGAGGCCTCGCGCGGCCGCCTGGTCGCCGAGCCGGAGAGCGCCAACCGCTCGGTGTTCCAACGGGACCGCGACCGCATCATCCATTCGACCGCCTTCCGCCGCCTGAAGCACAAGACCCAGGTCTTCGTCTATCACGAGGGCGATCACTACCGCACGCGGCTGACCCACAGCCTGGAGGTGGCGCAGATCGCCCGCTCGATCGCCCGCTCGCTCGGCCTCAACGAGGATCTGGCGGAAGCCGTGGCGCTGGCGCATGACCTCGGCCACACGCCGTTCGGCCATGCCGGGGAGGAGGCGCTCGATCACTGTATGCACGAGTTCGGCGGCTTCGACCACAACGAGCAGACCTTCCGCATCGTCACCATGCTGGAGCGGCGCTACGCCGAGTTCGACGGCCTGAACCTCACCTGGGAAACGCTGGAAGGCGTCGTGAAGCACAACGGCCCGCTGCTCGGCCCGCACGCCTCGGCCAAGGCGCAGGCGCGGCCGGTGCCGGCCACCATCGCCGCATATTGCAAGCGGAGCGACCTCGAGCTCTCCGGCTTCGCCGGGCTGGAGGCGCAGGTGGCGGCGCTCAGCGACGACATCGCCTACAACAACCATGACATCGACGACGGCCTGCGCGCCGGGCTGTTCGAGCTTGGCGACCTGGCGAATGTGCCGCTAGCCGGTCCGGTGATCGAAGAGGTGATGGGGCGCTATCCCGGATTGGAGACGCCGCGCCTGATCCACGAGGCGGTGCGGCGGATGATCAATCTCATGGTCCGCGACGTGATCGCCGAGACCACGCGCCGACTGGCGGCGGCGCCGGCAAAGGATGTCGCCGACATCCGGGTCCGGACGGCCCCTGTGGCGGCCTTCTCGGAAACCATGCGCGCCAACGACCGGGCGCTCAAGGAGTTCCTGTTCGCCCGCATGTATCGCCATCACCGGGTCAACCAGATGACGCTGAAGGCGAAGCGGGTGGTGAGCGAGCTGTTCGATCTGCACCTCGAACGGCCGCAGCTGCTGCCGCCGGAATGGCACGCCCTGACCGCGGGCGCCGGCAGCGCCGAGACGGCGCGGGTGGTCGGCGACTATATCGCCGGCATGACCGATAAATTTTCGCTAGAGACACACAGGCGTCTGTTCGATCTTTACGAGCGCGCCTGACTCCGCAAAAAATCTAGTCGAATCCGGGATTTACAGGGCCGGGTCCGAGTCGTCACGCTTGACCGACTCGGCGAATCACTGATTCAGTTGTGGATAAGTGCTTGCAGCAATGCCCGGGCGAGCGGGGATCACATCCGGGCGGGGGCTCAATAACGCCGCATTTGTGCGGTAGCGCAGGCCCGAGTCTTGCTGGAGAACCGCCATGTCGCAGGAAAACGTCAAACCCGATCAGATCCAGGCCAGCGTTGCCGCCGCCTTGAGCCGGCTGCGCGGCGACCTCTCGCCGCCAACCGACGCGCCCGCCGATGCGCCTGCCGGCGCGCTCCCCCCGGCCGCGGCGCAAGCCCAGCCGCCGCGGCCCGATCCGGCGCAGCCGGCCAACGACCTGCGGGCGGAACCGGGTTTCAAGCCGGTCCCGGCCGGCATGGCGCCGAGAGCCTCTTCCGAGGGCCAGCCGCCGGCCGAACCGGAATTGCCGCGGGCGATGTTTTCTCGGCCGCGTTTCATGACGTCGGCGGCGCCGGAGGCGACGCCGGGTTCGACGCCGGGCGCGCCCGCCCAGGCGCCAACGGTGCAGCGCCCCGGCAGCCCGCTGGCCCGCATGATGAACAAGGAAGCGCCGCCGGCGGCAAGCGAGCAGCCTGTCTCCGCGACGCCCGCGCCGGCCCAGGCCGCAACTCCGGGCCAGGCCGCAACGCCGGGTCAGGAACAGCAGCCAGACTTGCTGGCCGGCCTGCCGCCGCCGCCGATCGGTGATGCCCTGACCGTGGACCATGAGTCGGCGGTGCAACGCCGCCGGCGCAACCGCAGGATCCTGGCCCTGAGCGTCGCGCTGGTTGCCGTGGTGGCAGGCTTCTGGTTCTGGAGCACGGGCCGCGGCGGGACCAAGGACGTGCCGGTGATAACCGCGGAATCCACGCCGGAAAAGGTGAAGCCGGCCGATGAAGGCGGGCTGCAGGTGCCGAACCAGAACGTCCAGGTGCTGGACAACATGGACAGCACCCAGCCGGCGGCCGAGGCGGAGACCGTGCTGCCGCCGCCGGAGCAGCCGGTGACGCCACCGGCCCCGGCCATCGAGGAGACCCAGCCGGCACCCGAAGCCGCGGCCACCGACAGCGCCGCCGCGACCCTGCAGGACGTGCCGAGCGTGACCGCGCCGCCGGTCGTCGAGGCGCCGGAACCGGTCGTCGAACCGAACGCCGCCGAAGCACCGGCCGCGCCCGCCGCCGAAGCGACCACGGCGGCGGCCGAGCCCGAAGCCCCGGTCGCAACGCCCGAGCCCGCTCCCGCACCGGAAGCCGCGGTGGCGCCGGCGCAATCCGAACCGGCACCAGCGGCAACGCAGGAAGCCAATGTGGCGCCCACCCCCGCGCCGGCACCGGCCACGGGCGGGCCGCGCATCCAGCTCGCCGCGGTGAAATCCGAGGCCGCGGCCAAGGCGGAATGGGCCAAGCTGCAGAAGGCGCATCCCGCGCTGCTGGGCGGGCTGACGCTGACCGTGGAAAAGGTGGACAAGGGCGCCTCGGGCGTCTTCTACCGCATCCAGGCCGGGCCGTTGGCCGACCGGGCGGCCGCCAAGCAGCTCTGCGCCGACCTCAAGGCGCGCAGTCAGGATTGCATTGTTGCCAAGTGACCGCTTGCCGGGTACCCCTCTGCGTCCACGAGTGACGCAGAGGGCAGGGCATAGATGCTGGCGGCGATCTTTGGCGTTTCCGGACTGGCGCTGACCCAGGAAGAGCGGTCGTTCTTCCAGGACGTCCAGCCCCTCGGCTTCATCGTCTTCGCGCGCAACATCGAGACGCCGGACCAGGTCCGGCGGCTGGTGGACGATCTGCGGTCAACGTTATCCCACGCCGACGCGCCGGTGCTGATCGACCAGGAGGGCGGCCGGGTACAGCGCCTGCGTCCGCCGCATTGGCGCGCGGCGGCGCCGGCCGCGCGTTTCGGCGCGCTCGCCCGGCAAAAGGCGCAAGCGGGCGCCAAGGCGGTGTTCCTCAATCACCAGCTGATCGGCGCGGAGCTGGCGGCGCTCGGCATCGACGTCGATTGCGCGCCGCTGATCGACGTGCACCAGCCGGGCGCCCATGACGTGATCGGCGACCGTGCGTTCAGCGGTGACCCGGAGGAAGTCGCGACCCTGGGCCGCGCCGCAGCCGAAGGATTGATGTCGGCCGGCATCACCCCGATTATCAAGCATATTCCCGGCCACGGCCGCTCGATGGTGGACAGCCATCATGACCTGCCGCGGGTCGCCACGCCGCACGCGGAGCTGGCGCGCACGGATTTCCTGCCGTTCCGCAAGCTGAACGATATGCCCTGGGCGATGACCGCCCATATCGTCTACGAGTCGATCGATCCGACCTTGCCCGCGACCCTCTCGCCCAAGGTGATCGCCGAGACCATCCGCGGTGAGATCGGCTTCGACGGCCTGCTTCTCTCCGACGACATGTCGATGAAGGCGTTGAACGGCCCGCTCGACGACCTGACCTACCGCGCGCTGAAGGCGGGCTGCGACGTCGCCCTCCACTGCAACGGCAAGATGGAGGAGATGCGCCTGATCGCCGCCGGCGCCGCGCCCTTGTCCAAGGCCGCTGAAGAGCGCTACACACGGGGCCGCCGCCAGGTCGGCAAGGGCAAGGTTGCCCAGATCGACCAGGTTGAGGCGGAACTGACGGCGCTCCTGGCGTAACGCCGCAGCTGCTCAACTGCTTACTAAGGAACAGCGCGATTGTCCGCTGATATTGTTGGAATTATTCAGACGGCCCTGATTGTCGCGATCCCGATCATCATCGCCATCACCTTTCACGAGGCCGCGCACGGTTTCGTCGCGTGGCGCCTGGGCGACGACACCGCCTATCGCCTGGGCCGGGTGACCTTCAACCCGCTGAAGCACATCGATCCCTTCGGCACCATCATTCTGCCGACGTTGCTCTATCTCACCACCGGCTTCATGTTCGGTTACGCCAAGCCGGTGCCGGTCAATTTCCGGCGGCTGCGCAATCCGCGCCGCGACATGGTCCTGGTGGCCGCGGCGGGTCCGGGCATCAACCTGGTGCTGGCGGTGGTTTCCGCGCTCGCCCTGCACTTGGTGCCGCACCGCGATTCGACGCTGGTCGCCATCATCTATGTGATCCTGTTCCGGTCGGTCTTTCTGAATATCATCCTTGCGGTGTTCAACATGATCCCCCTGCCGCCCCTGGACGGGGGGCGAGTCGCCGTGGGATTGCTTCCGTACCCGTTGTCCCACTACCTAGCGCGGCTGGAGCGGCAGGGGATGATGGTGCTGATCCTCGCCTTGATCGTGCTGCCCTGGATCGGCGCCCAGTTCGGCATGGACCTCCATATCGTGCAGTGGATCATCGGGCCGGTGGCGGACCATATCCAGGATTTCATTTTTCGGATCACGGGCCATGCCGCTGGTTAGTATTCTGCAGGATCCGCAGGTTAGGCGGTTGTGATGATGGTCTTGGGTGAAGAGTTCGACGCGCCGTTCCCGGGCGATGACGAGGTCAGGCCGGCTGCGGGGGAAGAGGGCGAGCTGCACCTCGACCTCGACGGCTACGAAGGCCCGATCGACGTCCTCCTGACCCTGGCGCGCGACCAGAAGGTCGACCTCAAGAAGATCTCCATCCTGGAACTGGCGGACCAGTACCTGGCCTTCGTCGCGCGGGCGCGGAAGCTGCGGCTGGAGCTGGCCGCCGACTACCTGGTCATGGCGGCTTGGCTGGCGTACCTGAAGTCGCGCCTGCTGCTGCCCGAGCCGCCGGCTGATGGCGAGCCCTCCGGCGCCGAACTGGCCGCCGCGCTCGCCTTCCAGCTGCAGCGCCTGGAGGCGATGCAAAAGGCCGGCAAGGCGCTGATGGGCCTGCCGCAATTCGGCCGCGACTTCTTCCAGCGCGGGACGCCGGAGCCGGTGCAGGTCATCGACAAGCCGGTCTGGCAGGTCACGCTCTATGACCTGCTGAAGGCCTATGGCTCCTATCCCGGCCGCGCCAAGCAGGGCCTGCTGCAGATCCAGCCGATGAACCTGTTCTCGATGGACGATGCGCTGCACCGCATCGGCGAGATGCTGGGCCAGGTGCTGGACTGGACCACGCTGCAGAACTTCCTGCCGCCCGGTCTGCAGCGCGGGCTGCCGCGCCGCGCCGCGCTTGCGGCCACCTTCGCCGCCAGCCTGGAGTTGGCGCGCACCGGGCGCATCGAGCTGCGCCAGGAAGCCCTGTTCGGCCCGATCTACATGCGCAAGGGAAGCGGGCCGCAGATCGGCCAGAACGGCGAGACGACGAACACCGAAGGACTGCAATGACCGACGATCGCTTTCAACTCCTGCGCCTCCTCGAGGCGATCCTGTTCGCAACGGCCGAGCCGCTGAGCGAGAAGGAGCTGGCCGGCCGCATGCCCGAGGACACCGACATCCCGGGCCTGCTGCAGGAGCTGAAGGACCTCTATGCCAATCGCGGCGTGCATCTGATGCAGTTCGAGAAGCGCTGGGCCTTCCGCACCGCGCCGGATCTGGCGCCGAAATTCCACATCGAGCGCGAGGTGGGCCGCAAGCTGAGCCGCGCCGCGATCGAGACGCTGGCCATCATCGCCTATCACCAGCCGGTGACCCGCGCCGAGATCGAGGAGATCCGCGGCGTCGCCATCTCCAAGGGCACCCTCGACATGCTGCTGGAGATCGGCTGGATCAGGCCGAAGGGGCGGCGCGAGACGCCGGGCCGGCCGGTCACCTGGGCGACCACAGACACCTTCCTGGAGCAGTTCGGGCTCGAAAGCTGCGAGGTGCTGCCGGGCATGGAAGAACTGAAGGCCGCCGGCCTGCTCGATGCCCGCGCCTCCGTCGCGACGCTGGGCGCACAGGGCACGCTGCCGGGCGGCGGGGCCGTCGGCGAGGAGGCGGAGGACGAAGATGGCAACATCTCCGACATGCTGGCGCAGCGGCCGGAAGAAGGCGCCGAGGATGCCGCCGACGATGCCTATGACAGCGAGGTGCTGTCCCGGCACGAGGCGGGCGCGGAAGAGGCCGACGCCGAGGACGCCGCCGGCGCGGAGGCGGAGTCCGATGGTGACGACGACGATGATGACGATGACGATGACGATGACGACAGCGGCGAGGATGACGACTTCGACGATGATGACGACGACGATGATGACGACGGCGGCGAGGGCGAGGATGCCGAGGCTGCCGCGGAACTAGAGGACGAGGCGGCGACCAAGGCGGCGCGGTCGACCTAGTCTTTGCGTGGGAGGCGGGCGGGGTACCCCTAGGACCGTTTCCCCTGAATTGCAATTCAGAATAAGTCGCACTAGGGTCGGGACACCCGGCGCTATGATGCCGGGGCCACCGTTCGGGCCTTCGCCCGGCATGCGGGATTGAACACGTGACCCTGACCACGCCATCACCCGGCGCCTTGCCCGGCCGTCGCGACCTGCTCCGCCGGATCGCCTGGCCGTCGCGCTGGACCGTGACGGCCATCCTGCTGGCGGCGGTGATCGCGGCGCCGGTCGCGGCGGTGCTGGTGAACGCGCTCCGGCCGCGGACCGAGGTGTGGCAGCACCTGGTCGATACGGTGCTGCAGGACTACGTGGTCAACTCGCTGCTGATTATGGTCGGGGTGGCGGTCGGCGGGCTCATCGTGGGCGTGCCCGCGGCCTGGTTCACCACCCTCTGCCGCTTTCCGGGGCGCAAGTTCTTCAGCTGGGCCATGCTGCTGCCGATGGCGTTTCCGGCCTATGTCATCGCCTACGCCTATACCGGGCTGCTGGACTATGCCGGCCCGGTGCAGACCGCCCTGCGCGACGTCCTCGGCGTGCCCGGCGGCCTGCGCTGGATGCCCGACATCCGCTCGCTGCCCGGCGCGGTGCTGATGCTGGTGCTGGTGCTCTATCCTTACGTCTACCTGCTCGCCCGCGCCGCGTTCCTGGAGCAATCCGCCTGCGTGCTGGAGGTCAGCCGCACCCTCGGCTGCTCGCCGTGGAAGGGGTTTCTGCGTGTCGCGCTGCCGCTGGCGCGGCCGGCCATCGTGGCCGGGGTCGCCCTCGCGCTGATGGAGGCGCTGAACGATTTCGGCACGGTGCAGTATTTCGGCGTCAACACGCTGGCGACCGGCATCTTCCGGGTGTGGCGCGGCATGGGCGATGCCGTCGCCGCCTCGCAGATCGCCGCCATCCTGCTGCTCTTCGTCTTCGCCCTGCTGGCGCTGGAGCGCTGGTCGCGCGGCCGGCGCAGCTATGCGCACACGACGTCGCGCTACCGGCCGCTGCCGCGCTACCGGCTGAAAGGCTGGCGCGCCTTCGGCGCGGTCGTCGGCTGCGCGCTGCCGGTGACGCTCGGCTTCGCGCTGCCGGCGCTGATGCTGCTGCACTGGGCGGCGAGCAATCCGGAATACTGGGCGACCCGGAACTTCCTCTGGCTGCTGCGCAACTCGTTCCTGCTCTCCGGCGTCGGCGCCGCGCTGGTGGTCGGTGTCGCCATCCTGCTCGCCTATGCGCTGCGGCTGCACCCGACGCCGGCGACCCGCTTCGCCGTGCGCGTCGCCAGCGCCGGCTATGCGGTGCCGGGCGCCGTGCTGGCGATCGGCGTCTTGTTGCCGCTCGCCGCCTTCGACCATGCCATCGCCAACTGGGCGAAGCAGCATCTGGGTCTCAGCGTCGGGTTGATCTTCACCGGCTCGCTGGCCGCGGTCCTCTACGCCTATCTCACGCGCTTCCTCACCATCAGCTTCAACGCCATCGAGGCGAGCCTCGGCAAGATCACCCACAGCATGGATTTCGCCGCCCGCTCGCTCGGCCGCTCGCCGGGTGCGACGCTGCTGCAGGTGCATCTGCCGATCATGCGCGGTACGTTGCTGACCGCCGCGATCCTGGTCTTCGTGGACGTGCTGAAGGAGCTTCCCGCCACCTTGGTGCTGCGTCCGTTCAACTTCGACACGCTGGCGACCAAGACCTACGACCTCGCCTCCGACGAGCGGCTGGCGGAGGCGGCGGGGCCGGCGCTCGCCATCGGCCTGGTCGGCATCCTGCCGGTCTATCTGCTGTCGCGCGCTATCCGCGGAGCGCGGCCCGGAACTCGATTGGGGGCGAAGGCCTGACCATGCAGCCGCAAGACGCCCTGGTCCTCGAGGACCTGCAGCACGACTACGCCAACCTGCGCGCGGTCGACGGAGTCTCGCTCTCGATCAAGGCGGGCGAGGTCGTCTGCCTGGTCGGACCGTCGGGCTGCGGCAAGTCCACCGTCCTGCGTCTCGCCGCCGGGCTGGAGCCGCTGCAGAAGGGCCGCGTGGTGATGCGCGGCAGCGTGGTCGGCGATCCGGAGCGGCGCGTGCGGGTGCCGCCGGAACAGCGCCACATCGGCCTGGTGTTCCAGGATTTCGCGCTGTTCCCCCACCTGACCGTGGGCGCCAATGTCGCCTTCGGTGTCAGTCACCTGCCGGCGGCGGCGCGCATGACCCGGGTGCAGGAGACGCTGCGCCAAGTGAACATGGAAACCTATGTCGACGCCTATCCGCACGCGCTGTCCGGCGGCCAGCAGCAGCGCGTGGCGCTGGCCCGGGCGCTGGCGCCGGAGCCGTCGGTGCTGCTGCTCGACGAGCCGTTCTCGGGCCTCGACGAAAGGCTGCGCGAGCAGGTGCGCGACGACACGCTCGGCCTGCTGCGGCGCAACGGCACGGCGGCGCTGCTGGTGACGCACGACCCGGAAGAGGCCCTATTCATGGCCGACCGTCTCTACTTGATGCGCCAGGGGCGGATCGTGCAGAGCGGACCGCCGCAGGAGCTCTATTTCCGTCCCGTCGACCGCTTCGTCGCCGAGTTCTTTTCCCGCGTGAACGAGATGCAGGGCGTGGTTCGCGCTGGCTGGATCGAGAGCCCGCTGGGCCGCCTGCCCGCCGGCGACTGGCAGGAGGGCGCGCGCGTGATCATCGCCTTCCGGCCCGAGGCGGCGGCGCTGCTGTCCGCCGGGGCGGCGGAGGATGGCGCGCAAGCCTTGACAGCGATCGTGCAGGATACCCATTTCCTGGGGACGGGATGGGTGGTTCACGTCCTGGCGCGCGACCTGGACGGCGCGGAGGTGGAACTGGCCGTGAGGCTCGCCGGGCGGCCGCCGCAAGCCGGCCAGAGCGTGCGGGTTCAGGTGCCGCCCGAAGCGTTGTTCCTATTCGCGGAAACGTGAATTCCCAGCGGTTTGCGCTGGAATGATACAGCGCTGTGACAGCCCAGGGGATTATTGCAGCGCCGGGGTCATTCTGCGATAGTCCGCCCCCACAACACCCCGGTATCAAGGAGAGGCCCGGATGGGTAGCTTCAGTATTTGGCATTGGCTGATCGTCTTGGCCGTGGTCCTGGTCCTGTTCGGCGGCGGCGGCAAGATTCCGCGCCTGATGAAGGATCTGGGGCAGGGCATCACCGCCTTCCGCAAGGGCCTGAAAGAGCCCAAGGACGGCGAGCAGGCGCAGGCCGACAGCAGCACCGACAAGCCGGGCGCGATCGACCGTTCCTGATATTCCGGTCGCGTGAGGTTGGAAGGCGTTTCCGATGTTCGATCTCGGCTGGGGCGAACTGCTCTTGGTAGGCGTGGTCGCCCTGGTCGTGCTGGGGCCGAAAGAACTGCCGAACGCGCTGCGCACCATCAGCAACCTGACCAAGACCGCGCGCAAGCTCGCGGGCGAGTTCCAGAGCGGCGTCAACGAGATCGTGCGCGAGGCCGACCTCGAGGATGCGCGCAAGGCGGCGCAATCCATCTCCAAGGGCTCGATCTCCAAGGCGATCGAAAAGGCCGTCGACCCGACCGGCGAGATGAAATCCACGATCACCGGCGTCGAGAAGGAAGCGAAGGCCGCGGCCGCACCGACGACGCTGCCGACGCCGAATTTCACCACGCCGCAGATTGCCCCGACGAAGCCCGCTGAGCCGAAGCCCGCCGACCCGAAGCCCACCGAGCCGGCGGTGGTCGAGCCGCAGCCGGTCGCTGACGCGGCGCCAACCACACCCGCACTTGAAGCCGAGGCGAAATCGTAACAACCATGGCCGGCGCGGAAGAAGACAAGAAGATGCCCCTGCTCGAGCATTTGGTCGAGCTCAGGCGGCGTCTGCTCTATTCGGTGGTGGCGTTCATCATCGCCTTCATCGTGTGCTTCTATTTCGCCCAGCACATGTTCAACTTCCTGGCGGCGCCGCTGGCCGAGTATTTCAGCGACGCAGCGGGGCGGCGCTTCATCTATACCGACTTGACCGAGCCGTTCTTCACCAACGTAAAGCTGGGTGCGTTCGGCGCCTTGTGCGTGTCGTTCCCGATCGTCGCCGCGCAGCTCTGGGCCTTCGTCGCGCCGGGACTTTACAGGAACGAGCGCAACGCCTTCCTGCCGTTCCTGGTGGCGACGCCGTTCATGTTCGCCATCGGCGCGGCGTTTTTCTACTACGTGCTGCTGCCCTTCGCGATCAAGTTCTTCGCCGGTTTCGAGCAGCCCGCCGGCCCGGATGTCCTGCCTGTGCAGATGGAGAACAAGGTCGGCGAGTATATCGGCTTCGTCATGACGCTGATCTTTGCCTTCGGCCTGTGCTTCGAGCTGCCGGTGCTGCTCACCCTGTTGGCGCGGGTCGGGCTGGTGACCTCCGCCGGCCTGGCGTCCAAGCGCCGCTACGCCATCGTCGGCGTGGTGCTGGTGGCCGCGGTGGTGACGCCACCGGACGTTTTCAGCCAGATCAGCCTCGCCGTGCCGCTGATCTTGCTCTACGAGATCTCGATCATCATGGCGAAGCTGGTCGAGAAGAAGCGCGCCGCGCAGGACGCGGAGCTCGAGGCCGACCTCGCCGAGGGCGCCGAGGCCGACAATCCGGTCGCTCGCACCTAAGCCTTCCTAAAATCGAATCCCTGGCGTTCCGCCTGCATCCAGGCGGGCTTCAGCCTGGTGATTTTCCTGTAGACCGGACAATCGGCGTGGTGCGCGCCGGGCAGATAGCCGATGCTCATCAGGAATTCGCCGACGATCTCGCCGCCGGTGAAGACGAAGGTCTTCTTGAACAATTTCACCCACTCCGCCTTGGTTCGCGGGTGATGGGCGGCGATCCAGTCCGCGAACGAACCCTGTTCGCGCTGGAGGACGCGAATGCGTTTCGCGTTCTCCACCGTCGCCTCGATCTTCATCCGGTTGCGGATGATGGAGGCATCCTGCATCAGCCGCTCGACGTCGCGGGCGCTCATCCGCGCCACGCGCTCCACCTCGAAGCCGCGGAAGGCTTTGCGGAAGGCCTCCTGGCGCTTGAGGATGGTGAGCCAGCTCAAGCCCGCCTGGTTGATCTCCAGGATCAGGCGCTCGAACAGCTGGTCGTCATCGGCGATGGGAAAGCCGTAGTGATGCTGGTGATAGGGGCCGTGCCATTCGTGGCCCGGCGCGACTTGGCAATAGCTGCTCATGAAGGTCCGCTGATGCGTGTCAATTCCAGGATCGAGAATCCGAGGATCTGCGTCACGTAGAAATAGACACCCCAGATCAGCAGGGAAATGACAGTAGTCGCGAAGGCCTTGCGCAGCAGGTTCGGATTGGCCGGCGCGCCCGGGTCGTGACCCGGCTTGCTTTCGACGTTGTGCTTGACGCCCCAGGGCAGGACCGCGAACAGCACGACGAACCAGATCAGCAGGAAGATGGCGATTTGCGAGAACCAGTTCATGGCGTCAGGCCTGCTCGAGCTCGATCAGCGTGCCGTGGAAATCCTTCGGGTGCAGGAACAGCACCGGCTTGTCATGGGCGCCGGTCTTCGGCTCGCCGTCGCCGAGCACGCGGGCGCCGGCGGCCTTCAGCTTGTCGCGCGCGGCCAGGATGTCTTCCACCTCATAGCAGACGTGGTGGATGCCGCCGCTCGGGTTGCGGTCGAGGAAGCTCTTGATCGGGGAAGCCTCGCCCAGCGGGTGCAGCAGCTCGATCTTGGTGTTGGGCAATTCGACGAACACGACCGTCACCCCGTGCGCCGGCTGCGGCACCGGGGCGGAGACCTTCGCCCCCAGGGTCGCCCCGTAGGTCGCCGACGCGGCGGCGAGGTCCGGCACTGCGATGGCGACATGGTTCAACCGGCCGATCATGAAACCTCCGTCCTGATGCTGTCCGGAATGTTGCAGCGCAGAAGAGCACTTGCAAGAGGGTCCCGCCGCTCTAGGCAGCCCTGCCGGTTGAGCCTATCGTTTGGCTGCCTTCGCAGGCGCCGGCTGGGCCGGCGGCCCGCGGGCAGGGATGGAAGGGGCGTCGGGATGGCCAAGGTCTCGAGGTGGGCATGAGCGACCTGGCCACGCTGGAATTTGCCAACGGCGCGTTCTATGAGGCTTTCGCGGCCGCCGACCTGGCGCAGATGACGGAGCTGTGGGCCGCGTCCGGCCCGGTGTTCTGCTGCCATCCCGGCTGGCAGCCGATCCAGGGGCGCGCGGCGGTGCTGCGCAGCTGGGCCGAGCTGTTCGCCAATTCCGGGCCCATGCCGATCACCCATCATCTGCTGGCGCGTGACACGATCGGCGAAATGGGCGTCGTCTGCTGCCTGGAATCGGTTTCGGGCCATGGCTTCATCGCCACCAACCTGTTCGTGCGCGACGGCAAGCTGTGGCGCCTGGTGCATCACCATGCGGGGCCGTTCGCCGGCAAGCTGCCCGTCATCGGCGGGACGGCGCGGCCGCCAGCGAATTGAGGCGGCCAATTGATCGGTTCGCGGCGCCAAGTCCCCCGCGTTGCGCGGGAATTTCGCCCGGCGCATATTGAAACGATGGCGAATCGGGCTCCGACCAAGGCGCGCGCGCAGCATAGGCACCGGCCAAGGGCTGCCGTGGCGCGGCTCTGTCTCCTGGCCGTGCTGCTGTTGTGCATGGCGCCGGCGGCCTGGGCCGACTACGCGGCCGGGCTCGCCGCCTTCAACCGCAAGGACTACGCCAAAGCCTATGCCGAGTGGATGGAGCCGGCCAAAGCCGGGGAGGCCCCGGCGCAGCACGGCATCGGGATGCTCTACGACATGGGCGAAGGGGTGCCGAAGAAGGACCCCAAGGCGGCCGCCGAATGGTACCAGAAGGCCGCCGACCAGAACTATGCGCCGGCGATCAACAACCTGGCCCGGCTCTATGCCGATGGCCGCGGCGTGGCCGCCGATCCGGCCAAGGCGATCGTGCTCTGGTCGCGCGCCGCCGAAGCCGGCAACGTCACCGCGCGCTTCAACCTGGGTGTGCAATACGCCAATGGCGCCGGGGTCGAGAAGGACCCGGCCAAGGCGGCGGAATACCTGAAGCAGGCGGCGGAAGGCGGCCTGGCGGAGGCGCAGTTCGCCTTGGCCGGGTTCTACCGCGAGGGGCTGGGCGTGAAGCAGGACGCCGCGGCCGCGCGCCAGTGGTATCAGCGCGCCGCCGATGCCGGGTTCGAGCCGGCCCGCGTCGCCGTCGCCGCGCTGGACCAGGAGGCGGCCGCCAGCGCGGCGGCTGTATCCGATGCCGTGCCGGCTGCCAAACCTGCCGCCGAACCTGCCGCCGAACCCGCGCCCGAGGCGGCTCCGGTGGTCGTGCCGGAGACGGCGCAAGAGGGCGAACCGGTGCCGCCGGCACAACCTGCGGCCGAAGCGGCCACGCCGCCGCCGGCTGAAGACGAGAAGCCCGCCGAGGCGGCCGAGGCGACGCCCGCGCCGGCCGCGGAACCTGCGCCGGCGGAAGCGCCCGCGGATGTTGCCGCAGTCGCCGAAGGGGAGGGCGATGAGACCGCGGACCAGGGCGAGGCGGTGGAGGCGGCTGCGGCGGCCGAAGCGCCTGCGCCACCGGCGGGCGAGGGATCGGCGGCGATGAACTCGCATGACTCGGCCGCCGATTTGCCGCTGGCGGAATCGCTCACCGGCGATGCGATGCTGTATCGGATCTGGCTCTATGACAGCGGCCAGGAAAAGGACGCGAGCTCCTATTGGGCGAAGCTGACCCAGCAATATCCCGCCGTGCTGAAGAACCTGAAGCTCGACCTGCGGCGCTATTTTCTCGGCGAGGCCAAGGGCGCGGTCTATCGCGTCTTCGCCGGGCCGTTCGACGATCTCGCTTCGGCGCAGAGGGCCTGCGAGGACATCAAGCGGCATTTCGGCGACCAGTTCTGCCGCCCGGTCATCAACTAGCGCGCATGCCGCGATGGCAAGGGGCGGCGCGGCATCCATGACAAATCATTCAGACCTGGCGGTGCTGACCGCCGCCGAGATGCGGCGCGTCGAGAGCGCCGCCTTCGCGCGCGGTCTGCCGAGCTTCGAGGCGATGCGCCGGGCCGGTGGCGCGGTGGCCGCGGAGGTCATGCGACGCTGGCCGTCCGGCACGCTCGATACCGTCACCGTGCTGTGCGGGCCGGGCAACAATGGCGGCGACGGCTTCATCGCCGCAGCGGCGTTGGGCGCCGCCGGCTATCCCGTGCGGGTGCAGGCGACCTCGATTGCGGCGCCGCGTTCGGCGGACGCGCAGGCGGCGCTGACGGGCTGGACCGGCGAGGTCGCAGCGCTCGATCCGGACGCGCTGGAAGCGCTGGGGGCGCGGGACCTGGTGATCGACGGCCTGTTCGGCATCGGCCTCACGCGGCTGCTGGATGGCGCGGTGCTGGCCACGGTCGAAGCGGTCAATCGCTCCGGCGCGCCGGTGGTCGCCGTCGATGTGCCGAGCGGCATCGACGCAGATACCGGGCTGGTCCCCGGCGCCGCGATCGACGCAGACGTGACGGTCACCTTCGGCTGGGCGAAGCGGGGGCACCTGTTGCTGCCGGCGGCCGCCCATTGCGGCGAACTGGTGGTGGCCGATGTCGGCTTCACCGCGACCGACCTGGCCGTCATCCCGATCGCGTGCTTCCGCAACGCGCCGGCATTCTGGCGCGATGGCTACCCTCTGCCGGGGCCGCAGGATCACAAATACCGCCGCGGTCATGTGGTGGTGGCCGGCGGCGCGGTGATGACCGGCGCCGCCCGCCTGGCCGCGCGCGCGGCGCGGCGGGTGGGCGTGGGCATGCTGACCCTGGCGGTGCCGCCGGCGGCCTGGGCGGTCTATGCGGCGGACCAGGCGGGGGCGATCGTGCGCCCGGCGGCGGATCGCGACGCGGTACTGGCGCTGGCCGCCGATGACCGGGTGACGGCGCTGCTGGTTGGCAGCGGCCTGGAGCCGGTCGCGGAGACCGCCGCCCTGGTGCGCGGCACCGTGGCGCTGGGCAAGCCGCTGGTGGTCGATGGCGGGGGGTTGACCGCGCTCGCCCTGGACGGCGGGTTGAGCCGGGGAGGATCGTGGCAGGGGCGGCCGGACCTCGTCCTCACACCGCATGAGGGCGAATTCGCCCGGCTGTTTCCCGCGGTGGCGGGACAGGGCGGCAAGCTCGACCGCGCCCGCGCCGCCGCCGCGGCTTCGGGCTGCACCATTGTCCTGAAAGGGGCGGATACGGTCATCGCCGGCCCGGACGGCCGGGCGCTGATGTGCGATCTCGCGCCCGCCACGCTGGCGACGGCGGGTTCCGGCGACGTCCTGGCCGGAGCGGTCGCCGGGCTGCTGGGCCTGCACCTGGCGCCCCTGCCGGCTGCCGCCATGGCGGTCTGGCTGCACGGCGAGGCGGCCCGGGAGCTCGGCCTCGGCCTGATCGCCGAGGACCTGCCGGACCGGTTGGCCCAAATCCTGACCGGGGTGCTGACCGGGGCGCTGACCGGGGCGCTCGCCGGCGACTTGGGGCAAAAAGCCGCAAATCCAGGCCGTTCGCAATAATCTTGCGCCGGCGACTTCGGGCGCCGCCGGGTGGCGCCAGCGCCCGGTTTACGGCTTTTTCCTTGTGCCGCCGCCGGTCCTGCGATACATCCGCGCCCGACAAACGAGCGGCGCTTCGCTTCGGCAGCGCGGAAATCAGCGCCGGGCGGGCGTGGCGGAATTGGCAGACGCGCTGGATTTAGGTTCCAGTGACGCAAGTCGTGGGGGTTCAAGTCCCTCCGCCCGCACCAGACCGGTGCAAGGTTCTCCGGGCCGGTTGCCGGGATCGCCGCACGCGACATTCAGGGAAGTGGATAGAGCCGTCTCATGCAGATCACCGAAACCAACGCCAATGGCTTGAAGCGCGAGTTCAAGGTCGTCATCCCGGCCGACAAGCTCAAGGACCAGGTCGACAGCCGGCTGAAGGAGCTCGGCGAGCGCATCAAGATGCCCGGCTTCCGCCCCGGTAAGGTGCCGCTGCAGCTGCTGAAGCAGCGCTACGAGAAGTCGGTGATGGGCGAGGTGCTCGAGCGCTCGGTGCAGGAAGGCTCCTCGCAGCTGATGACCGAGCACAATCTGCGCCCGGCCGGCCAGCCCAAGGTCGAGATCGTCAAGTTCGAGGATGGCCAGGACCTCGAGTTCAGTGTCGCTCTCGAGGTGATCCCGGAGATCACGCCGGTCGATTTCAAGACCATCAGCCTGCAGAAGACCGTGGTCGAGGTGCCCGAATCCGAGATCGAGGAGAGCCTGCAGCGCCTGGCCAAGCGGCAGCGCAAGGCGGAGCCGGCGGCGGAAGGCCATGCGGCGCAATCGGGCGACGTCGCGGTGATCGATTTCGTCGGCCGCGTCGACGGCAAGGAATTCGACGGCGGCAAGGCCGAGGATTTCCACCTCGAGCTCGGCTCGGGCATGTTCATCCCCGGCTTCGAGGACCAGTTGATCGGCCTGAAGAAGGGTGACAGCCGGACGGTGAAAGTCACATTCCCGGCCGAATACGGCAACAAGGAGCTGGCCGGGAAGCCGGCCGAGTTCGAGGTTACGGCGAAGGAGATCCGCACGCCGGTCGACACGCCGCTGGACGACGAATTGGCCAAGGCGATGGGCGTCGACGACCTCGCCACGCTGCGCAAGCGCGTGCGCGAGCAGATCGAGCGCGATTACGGCATGGCGGCGCGCTCGCGCCTGAAGCGCGGCCTGCTCGACCTGCTGGCCGACAAGCACGATTTCACCCTGCCGGAGAGCCTGGTCGAGGCCGAATTCGAGGCGATCTGGCGCCAGATCGAGGCCGACATCAAGGCCGACCGCCTGGATGCCGAGGACAAGGGCAAGAGCGAGGACCAGCTCAAGTCCGAATACCAGGACATCGCCAAGCGCCGGGTGAAGCTCGGCCTGCTGCTCTCCGAGGTCGGCCGCGCCAACAACATCCAGGTGCCGAACGAGGATTTGACCCGCGCCGTCATCGCCGAGGCGCGCCGCTTCCCGGGCCAGGAGAAGCAGGTCATCGACTACTACCAGAAGAGCGCGGAGGCTTTGAATCAGCTGCGCGCGCCCATATATGAGGACAAGGTGATCGACTTCATCCTCGAGATGGCGCAGGTCTCCGAGCGTCGCACGACGCCCGACGAGTTCCGCAAGGAAGGCGACGAGGCCGCCTGATTCCTGCTCTGGTCGCGATCGATTGCATGCGGGGCGCTCGCCGCTATGATCGGCGGCGACGGGCGATGTCGAGGGTGATTCGCCGCCGGCCGTTGAATGCCCCGACCCTTGATTTCCCGGCCCTTGAATTCGAAGGGGCGGCGAACGCCGTGACGCTCAACCTCCAGACGAGAGTTCTGCATGATTAGGGACCGCGATCCGATCGAAATCTACAACAACATGCTGGTGCCGATGGTGGTCGAGCAGACCGCCCGCGGCGAGCGCGCCTACGACATCTATTCGCGCCTGCTGAAGGAGCGGATCATCTTCGTGGTCGGCCCGGTCAATGACCACATGGCGAGCCTGGTCTGCGCCCAGCTGCTGTTCCTGGAATCGGAGAACCCGAGCAAGGAGATCTCGCTCTACATCAATTCGCCGGGTGGCGTGGTGACCTCGGGCCTCGCGATGTACGACACGATGCAGTATATCCGGCCGACCATCTCGACCATCTGCGTCGGCCTGGCGGCCTCGGCCGGCTCGTTGCTGCTCACCGCCGGCGCCAAGGACAAGCGCTTCAGCCTGCCGCACTCCAACATCATGGTCCACCAGCCCTCCGGCGGCTTCCAGGGCCAGGCGACGGACATCGAGATCCACGCCAAGGAAATCATCAAGACCCGCGACCGGCTGAACAAGATCTACGTGAAGCACACCGGACAGGACTTGAAGACCATCGAGGACGCCATGGAGCGCGACCGCTTCATGACGCCGGAAGAGGCCAAGAATTTCGGCCTGATCGACCAGGTCCTGACCGAGCGGCCAAAGTCCGACGAGGCGGGCGGGGGAAAAGGGTCTTAACCCTTTGCCTACCATTCCGCGCCTAGGCTTGGTGGTGCCTGGATAAGCTGACTCGGACCGGCGTGCCGGGACGGCGCCGACAGGCGGGACCGCCGTGCCGCGGTCGGGAACGAAACCGGGGCCCGGATCGGTTCGGGCGGCGCCCCCGGGCCGAATCCCCGGGAAATGCGGCACAAACCCGTTGTGTTGGCGAATCTTCCAAGGCTAACATGGCTCTAAGGGTGGGTCTGAGTCTCGCCCGCCGAAGCGTGAACGGATAGCGAATGAACAAGTCCACCAGCGGCGATTCGAAGAATACGCTCTACTGCTCGTTCTGCGGCAAGAGCCAGCACGAGGTTCGCAAGCTGATCGCGGGGCCGACCGTCTTCATCTGCGATGAATGCGTCGAACTCTGCATGGACATCATCCGCGAAGAGCACAAGACGACGCTGGTGCGCTCGCGCGACGGCGTGCCCAGCCCGCGCGACATCTGCAAGGTGCTGGACGACTACGTGATCGGCCAGGAACATGCCAAGAAGGTGCTCTCGGTCGCGGTCCACAATCACTACAAGCGTCTCGCGCATGTCGGGAAGCAGAACGACGTCGAGCTGTCGAAGTCGAACATCCTGCTGGTCGGCCCGACCGGCTGCGGCAAGACGCTGCTGGCCCAGACCCTGGCGCGCATCATCGACGTGCCGTTCACCATGGCCGACGCGACGACGTTGACCGAGGCCGGCTATGTCGGCGAGGACGTCGAGAACATCATCCTGAAGCTGCTGCAATCCGCCGATTACAACGTCGAGCGCGCGCAGCGCGGCATCGTCTATATCGACGAAGTCGACAAGATCAGCCGCAAGTCGGACAACCCGTCCATAACCCGCGACGTGTCGGGCGAGGGCGTGCAGCAGGCGCTGCTGAAGATCATGGAAGGCACCATCGCCTCCGTGCCGCCGCAGGGCGGGCGCAAGCATCCGCAGCAGGAGTTCCTGCAGGTCGACACCACCAATATCCTCTTCATCTGCGGCGGCGCTTTCGCCGGCCTGGAGAAGATCATCGCCCAGCGCGGCCGCGGTGGTTCCGCCATCGGCTTCGGCGCCGATGTGCGTGGGCCCGATGACCGCCGCGCCGGCGAGTTGCTGCGCGAGGTGGAGCCCGAGGATCTGCTGAAGTTCGGCCTGATCCCGGAATTTGTCGGCCGCCTGCCGGTGGTCGCCACGCTCGAGGATCTCGACGAGGCCGCGCTGGTCAAGATCCTGACCGAGCCCAAGAACGCGCTGGTGAAGCAGTATCAGCGGCTGTTCGAGATGGAGGACGTTCGTCTCGATTTCGCCGAGGACGCGCTCGGCGCCATCGCCCGCAAGGCGATCGCGCGCAAGACCGGCGCCCGCGGCCTGCGCTCGATCATGGAAGCGATCCTGCTGGAATCGATGTTCGACCTGCCGAGCCTCGACGGCGTCGAAGCGATCGTAATCAGCCGCGAAGTGGTCGAGGGCAAGGCGAAGCCGCTCTACATTTACACCGATCGCCGCGGCGACGTCGGCGCCGGCGCCTGACGCGCCTCAGCCCCGCTTGTCATGCATGGAACGGTGCGGGGGGCGGCTTGCCACTCCCCTTGAACCCGTCCGGCCGGTCCCCCAAATAGGTTAACGAGACAGCAAGCCTAACCTGGCTCGGCATCGGCGCTAAGCCGATTGGACTCCTCGACCGCTTGCCAAATTCTAGGCATGGTTCCTGCAAGGAAGACGGGCCGTACCGGCCTCGAAATCCTTGGCAGTCAAGTGGTTGCGAGGGGTCTGGTCCAGGGCTAGTCTGGCCTTTGAATAGTCGGAGTCTGAAGCGCGATGACGCAAGAAACCCCCACCCAGCCGAAATATCCGGTCCTCCCGCTGCGGGACATCGTGGTCTTCCCGCACATGATCGTGCCGCTTTTCGTCGGCCGGGAGAAGTCGGTCCGCGCGCTGGAAGACGTGATGAAGGACGACAAGCAGATTTTGCTCGTCACCCAGCGAAATGCTGCCCAGGACGATCCGGGCCCGGCAGATATGTACGCCATCGGCACCGTCGGCACCGTGCTGCAGCTGCTGAAGCTGCCTGACGGCACGGTGAAGGTGCTGGTCGAGGGCGGTGCCCGCGCCAGGATTCAGGAATTCACCGAAACCGACCCGTTCTTCGTGGCCCGCGCATCGGCGCTGCCGGAGGCGGAGGCCGAGGGCAAGGAAACCGAAGCCCTGGCGCGCTCGGTCATCACCCAGTTCGAGCAGTACATCAAGCTCAACAAGAAAATCCCGCCCGAGGTGCTGGTCTCGGTCAACCAGATCGAAGACCCTTCGAAGCTGGCCGACACCGTCGCCTCGCATTTGACGCTGAAGATCTCGGACAAGCAGGAACTGCTGGAGATCCCGACCGTCGCCGGCCGGCTGGAGAAGGTCTTCTCCTTCATGGAGGGCGAGATCGGCGTGCTGCAGGTGGAGAAGCGCATCCGCTCCCGCGTCAAGCGGCAGATGGAGAAGACGCAGCGCGAGTACTACCTCAACGAGCAGATGAAGGCGATCCAGAAGGAGCTGGGCGAGGGCGAGGACGGCCGCGACGAGCTGGCCGAGCTCGAGGAACGCATCAAGAAGACCAAGCTCTCCAAGGAAGCGCGCGACAAGGCGGCGGCGGAGGTGAAGAAGCTCCGCACCATGAGCCCGATGTCGGCCGAGGCGACGGTGGTGCGCAACTACCTCGACTGGCTGCTGTCGATTCCGTGGAACAAGCCGACCAAGATCAAGAAGGACATCAAGCTCGCGCAGAAGGTGCTGAACGACGACCATTACGGCCTGGAGAAGGTCAAGGAGCGCATCCTTGAGTATCTCGCGGTGCAGCAGCGCCAGAAGAAGATCAAGGGGCCGATCCTGTGCCTCGTCGGCCCGCCCGGCGTCGGCAAGACCTCGCTCGGCAAGTCGATCGCCAGGGCGACGGGGCGGAACTTCATCCGCATCTCGCTCGGCGGCGTGCGCGACGAGGCGGAGGTGCGCGGCCATCGGCGGACCTATATCGGCTCGATGCCCGGCAAGGTCATCCAGGCGATGAAGAAGGCGAAGTCGTCCAACCCGTTGTTCCTGCTGGACGAGATCGACAAGCTCGGCCAGGACTGGCGCGGCGACCCGTCCTCGGCGCTGCTCGAGGTCCTCGACCCGGAGCAGAACGTCACCTTCAACGACCACTACCTGGAGGTCGACTACGACCTGTCGGACGTGATGTTCATCACCACGGCGAACTCGCTGCGCATGCCGCAGCCGCTGCTCGACCGCATGGAGATCATCCGCATCCCCGGCTACACCGAGGACGAGAAGGTGGAGATCGCCTTCCGCCACCTGATCCCGAAGCAGATCAAGGATCACGCGCTGAAGAAAGAGGAATGGGCGCTCTCGGAGGACGCGGTGCGCGACCTGGTGCGCTACTACACGCGCGAGGCGGGCGTCCGCAACCTGGAGCGCGAGATCGCCAACCTGGCGCGCAAGTCGATCAAAGAGATTCTGATGAAGAATCTCAAGAAGGTGACGATCAACCGGCGCAACCTCGAGAAGTTCGCGGGCGTGAAGAAGTTCCGCTACGGCGAGGCCGAGGCGACAGACATGGTGGGCGTCACCACCGGTCTCGCCTGGACCGAGGTGGGCGGCGACATCCTGACCATCGAAGCGGTGACCGTGCCCGGCAAGGGCCGCGTGATCGCCACCGGCAAGCTCGGCGACGTGATGAAGGAATCCGTGCAGGCCGCGGAATCCTTCGTGAAATCGCGGTCGACCGAATTCGGCATCAAGCCGACCTTGTTCAACCGCAAGGACATCCACGTGCACGTGCCGGAAGGCGCGACGCCCAAGGATGGCCCGTCGGCCGGCGTCGCGATGGTGACCACGATCGTCTCGGTGTTGACCGGCATTCCCGTGCGCCGCGATCTGGCGATGACGGGCGAGGTCACGCTGCGTGGCCGCGTGCTGCCGATCGGCGGCTTGAAGGAGAAGCTGCTCGCCGCGTTGCGCGCCGGTATCAAGACAGTTCTGATCCCCTCGGAGAATGAGAAGGATTTGGCTGACATTCCGGATAACGTGAAGCGTGGCCTGGAGATCGTTCCTGTCTCGGTCGTCGACGAGGTGCTGCGCCGCGCGTTGACCGGACCGCTGACGCCGATCGAATGGATCGAGCCGCCGGAACCGGCGACGCCTGTCGCCGACAAGGGCGATGAGGATGTCGGCATCGTGACGCATTGATGCGCTGCTGAGTTTTTCTCAAGACAAGCACGCAATAAGGGCTGCAAAGAACCGCGATTATCCTGGGGATAATCGCGGTTCTTTCATTGACGGGGTCAAAAACCGGGTTCTAAAATCCGCCCTTCCAAGGGCCAGGCAGAACCAATCCGTTTTCAGAAAAGCAAGGGGGGTTCCACGTGAACAAGAACGACTTGATTGCGGAAGTGGCCGACGACACGGGCCTTTCCAAATCCGATGCGGCGCGTGCGGTCGACGCCGTGTTCGACGCGATCACGAAGGCGCTGAAGAAGAACAACGAGGTTCGCCTGGTCGGCTTCGGCACGTTCAGCGTGGCGAAGCGCGCGAAGTCGAAGGGACGCAATCCGCGCACCGGCGAAGAGATCCAGATTCCCGCCTCGAAGCTGCCGAAGTTCAAGGCCGGCAAGGGCCTGAAGGACGCGGTGAACTGAACGCCACGAATTCCACATCGACGATGTGACGAACCGGCTGCCCGAAAGGCGGCCGGTTTCGTTTTGGGATGAGAGATCGTTGCGCGGCACTGAGTCAGCCGCCGTTTCGAGAAGGCTCGGCCCGAATGCGACTTCAAGTACTGTCGAAGGTCAGCGCCTTGCCCATGCTTGGGCGGGCATACAAACCAGCTGTCCCGGAAACGCTTCGCCCGTCGGGCGTAGCGTGGTGGGCGATGACGGGCTCGAACCGCCGACATCTTCCGTGTAAAGGAAGCGCTCTACCAACTGAGCTAATCGCCCTGCGCTCGCGCCTAGTTACAGAAACCCGCCTGCAGGCACAAGCAGCGGCGCCATTTGTGCGTCCGTATCTGCAAATGGAACGGGCCGCTGCCTTGCGGCAGCGGCCCGGTAGCCGGGCTTCGATGGGGGACGGGGCAATCACCCGGCTGGGACGTTGTCACGGAGACTCGCAGCTCCGAATTGCCCTTGCAGGTTAACCCCGGCGCGTGAATCAAGGGTGAAGGAATGCTCCGGTTTTGTATTTGATTTGATTGAACTATTCTGACTTCAGCGGAACTGCGCGATGGCGCCCAAGGGGCTGTTGCGGCAGGTGGAAATGTCGGGCGAGCGCGCATTGCCGACGGAAATTCGACAAGAAACGGTCGCCTTCAGGCTTTCTCGGGTTGTGGTTTCTCCATAGGCTGCTCGCGTTTTTCAGAGTCCCGCCGCCAGGCGGCAGGGGTTCGTCGTCGGTTCCAAGGAGCAGGGGTCCATGAGCAAGAAAGTCGGCAGCGACATCGAGATCGCGCGCGAAGCCAAGATGAAGCCGGTGCGCGACGTCGCCGCGAAGCTGGGCATTCCGGAAGCAAGTCTGCTGCCCTACGGCCATACCAAGGCCAAGATCGCCATGGACTTCATCGAGGCGCAGAAGGGCAAGCCGGACGGCAAGCTGATCCTGGTGACCGCGATCAGCCCGACCCCGGCCGGCGAGGGCAAGACCACGACGACGGTCGGCCTCGGCGACGGCCTGAACCGGATCGGCAAGAAGGCCATCATCTGCCTGCGCGAGCCCTCGCTCGGCCCGTGCTTCGGCGTGAAGGGCGGCGCCGCCGGCGGCGGCTACGCCCAGGTGGTGCCGATGGAGGACATCAACCTCCACTTCACCGGCGACTTCCACGCCATCGGCACCGCGCACAACCTGCTGGCCGCGCTGATCGACAACCACATCTACTGGGGCAACGATCTCGGCTTCGACACCCGCCGCGTCGCCTGGCGCCGGGTCATGGACATGAACGACCGAGCCTTGCGCTCGATCGTCAGCTCGCTCGGCGGCACACCCAACGGCTTCCCGCGCGAGGACGGCTTCGACATCACCGTCGCCTCGGAAGTCATGGCCATCTTCTGCCTGTCGCGCGATTTGAAGGATCTGACCCAGCGCCTCGGCAACATCATCGTCGGCTATACCCGCGACAAGAAGCCGATCTACGCCCGCGACCTCAAGGCCGAGGGCCCGATGACGGTCCTCTTGAAGGACGCCATCGCGCCCAACCTGGTGCAGACGCTGGAGAACAACCCGGCCTTCATCCATGGCGGCCCCTTCGCCAACATCGCGCATGGCTGCAATTCGGTGATCGCGACGACCACCGCGCTGAAGCTCGCCGATTACGTGGTGACCGAGGCCGGCTTCGGCGCCGATTTGGGCGCCGAGAAGTTCTTCGACATCAAGTGCCGCAAGGCCGGCCTGAAGCCGGCCGCCGCCGTCATCGTCTGCACCATCCGGGCGCTGAAGATGCATGGCGGCGTCGCCAAGGAGGATCTCGGCAAGGAGAACATCGAGGCGCTGAAGAAGGGTGCGGCCAACCTCGCGCGCCACATCGAGAACGTGAAGAAGTTCGGCGTGCCGCCGGTGGTGGCGATCAACCGCTTCGTCGCCGACACCGATGCGGAGCTCGCCACCGTCCGCCAGCTCTGCGGCGAGCTGGGCGCCGAGGCGATCGAGTGCAACCACTGGTCCCAGGGTTCGGCCGGCATCGAGCAGCTCGCTCATGCGGTCGTCAAGCTCGCCGATCAGAAGAGCAGCTTCACCTGCCTCTATCCGGAGAGCATGCCGCTCTGGGACAAGGTGCGGACCATCGCCCAGAACCTCTACGGCGCCCAGGGCATCATCGCCGACAAGGTGGTGCGCGACCGCTTCGCGGAGTTCGAGAAGATGGGCTTCGGCCATTATCCGGTCTGCATGGCGAAGACGCAGTACAGCTTCTCCACCGACCCGAACCTGAAAGGCGCGCCCAGCAATCACGTGGTGCCGGTGCGCGAGATCCGGCTCTCCGCCGGCGCCGAGTTCATCGTCGTGATCTGCGGCGAGATCATGACCATGCCGGGCCTGCCGCGGGTGCCCTCGGCCAATTCGATCAAGCTCAACGCCAAGGGCGAGGTCGAGGGGCTGTTCTAGCTCAACTCGGCATTCGAAAAAGTCACGCGAAAAAGTCACGGGCCGGTCCCTGCGACCGGCCCGTTTTTCTTTGACCGGCGGACGGGGCGGGCGTAGATCTGCGGACTATACCTGTCTATACAAGTGAGACGGTCATGTCCGCCCGCCAGGATGCCCAGCCGATCGTCATCCGCGACAGCGCGCCGCTCGATTGCGCCGAGATTGCGGCGATCGCCCATGGCCGCGCGCGGCTCGCCATCGGCCCCGCCGCCCGGGCCAGGCTCGCCAACGGCCGTGCCATCGTCGCGCGCATCGTCGCCCGGGGCGAGAAGGCCTATGGCATCACCACCGGCCTCGGCGCGCTGAGCGACGTCAAGCTGGCGCCGGACGAGCTGGCGCAGATCTCGCGCAACACGCTGCTCAGCCACGCCTGCGGGGTCGGCGAGAAGCTGCATCCCGCCGAGACGCGCGCCATCATGGTGGCCCTGGTCAACGACATGTGCCACGGCCATTCCGGCATCAGCGTCGCCGTGGTCGACCAGCTGGTCGCCTTCCTCAACCGCGGCATCGATCCGGTGGTGCCGAGCCAGGGATCGGTCGGCTACATCGTGCATGGCGCGCATATCGGTCTCGCCCTGATCGGCATCGGCGAGGTGGAAATGGATGGTCGCCACATGCCGGCCGCCGAAGCCATCGCCGCGGCTGGGTTGCCGATCATCGAACTCGGCCCGAAGGACGGGCTCTGCCTGGTGAATGGCACGCGCTGTCTGGCGGGCCTTTCTTGCCTGGGCGTGGTCGAGGCGGCGCGGCTGGCGGACTGGGCCGACATCGTGGCGGCGCTGTCCTTCGAGGCGCTGAAGGGCCAGAGCGACGCCTTCGACGCGGAGGTGCTGAATCTCAAGCCCCATGCCGGCGTGGTCGCAGTGGGCGGGCGCCTGCGCCGCCTGCTGCAGGGCAGCGAGATGGTCGCGCATTTCCGCGGCCATCGCACCCAGGATGCGCTCTCCATCCGCTCGATTCCGCAGGTCCATGGCGCCACGCGCGACCAACTCGATCACGCCGAGCGGCAGATCGTCATCGAGCTCAAGTCGGCAACCGACAACCCGCTGGTGATCGGCACGCCGGATTCCTACCGCGTCATCTCCAATGCGCATCCGCACGGGCAATCGGTGGCGATGGCGGTGGATCTGATGGCGCTGGCCGTGGCGGAGCTCGGCTCGATCGCCGAGCGGCGCATCGACCGGCTGCTCAATCCGGCGACCAGCGGATTGCCGGCTTTCCTGGTCAAGCAGGGCGGCGTGAATTCCGGCCTCATGATCGTGCAATACGTGGCGGCGTCGCTGGCCGCCGAGAACAAGCGCCTGAGCCAGCCGGCGGTCGCCGACAATTACGTCACCTCGGCGCAGCAGGAGGACCACATCAGCCTGGGCACGCCGGGCGCCTTGAAGGCGCTGAAGGTGATCGACAACACGCGGCGGATTCTGGCGATCGAGTATCTCTGCGCGGCGCAGGCCATCGAGTTCCTGCCGCGCCTGCGTCTCGGGCGGGGCACGCAGGTGGCCTATGACCGGTTGCGGGCGGAGATCCCGTCGCTGGAGCAGGATCGCTTCCTCAGCCCCGAGATCGTCCTGGTCGAACGGGGCCTGCTGGAGCCGGCTTGGCTGGCTGAAATCGAAGCGGCCGTCATATAGTTGTCTATAGCAACTATATTGGTTATCTTGGGCAATCATTTGAGGTTGCCCGGATGGAACAGACGGCTCTTTGCGCCGAGGCGATGCGGCGCTTCTCGCGCTTCTACACCCGCCGGATCGGCGTATTGCAGGATGGCTACAATGGCACGGAGCTCTCGCTGACCGAGGCGCGGGTGATCTACGAACTGGCGCAGCGTGACGGCGCGACGGCCGCCGAGCTGGTGAAAAGCCTCGGCCTCAATCCGGGCTATGTCAGCCGCATCCTGAAAGGCTTCGAGGAGCGCGGCCTGATCACCCGCACGCAGTCCGCCGACGATGCCCGCCAGCAGCTCGTCCGTCTGGCCGAAAGCGGAACGGAGAAATTCGCCGCGCTCAACGCGCGCTCGCGCATGGATATGGAGCATCTGCTGGGCGATCTCACCGGCGGTCAGCAGAAGCGCCTGATCAACGCCATGAGCGAGATCGAGACGCTGCTTTCGGCCGAACCGGAATCGCGCGCGCCCTACATCCTCCGCCCGCACCAGCCGGGCGACATCGGCTGGGCGGTGCAGCAGCACGGCTTGCTCTATGCCCAGCAATATGGCTGGGACGAGAGCTTCGAGGCGCTGGCGGCGGAGGTCGCCGCGAAATTCATCCGCGACTTCGATCCGAAACGGGAGCGCGCCTGGATCGCGGAGAAGGACGGCGAGAATGTCGGCTGCGTCTTCCTGGTGAAGCAATCCGACGAGGTCGCCAAGCTGCGCATGCTGCTGGTGCATCCGAAGGCGCGCGGCCTCGGCATCGGCAAGCGCCTGGTGCAGGAATGCATCAGGTTCGCGCGCGCGCGGGGCTACCAGAAGATCACGCTGTGGACCAACGACATCCTCACCACCGCGCGGCACATCTACAAGCAGACGGGATTCAAGCTGGTCGCCGAAGAACCGCATTTCAGTTTCGGCCACCACATGGTGGGCGAGACGTGGGAGCTGGAGCTGACGACCGTCCCTTCGCCTTGAGACATCTCCTCATTCGTCATCACCGGGCTTGACCCGGTGATCCAAGTTTTCTGCCGGTGCTCTGCGTCGCCGGATTTGGATTGCCGGGTCAAGCCCGGAAATGACGAAGTAAAAGGACCTACAGCGCCTTGAACTTGCCGCGCAGGCGGTAGCGGGCGCCGGGGTAGAGCAGGCGGACGTAGCTGGCGATGCGGCCGTTCGACCAGGTCGTGCGGGTGAGGCACAGGCAGGGCTCGTCAGCCTCGATCTTCAGCAGCTTGCGCTCCGCCGCCGTCGCGTGCACCGCCTCGATGACGTGCTCGGCCTCGGAAATCGGCGCCGCCGCCATCAGATAGACATAGGGCGTCTGGGTGGTGAAATCCTGCGCCAGGTAATCGGGCGCCGAGTGCGGGTCGACGAAGCGGTCCTCGAGCTGCATCGGGATGTCGTCCTCGGCATGCAGCAGGATGGAATGGAACACCGGATCGCCGGCGCGCAGGCCGATCGCACGCGCGATGTCGGCGCTGGCCTTTTCCTTGCGCAAGGTCAGGACCTGGGCGCTGTGCCGGCGGCCGCGGGCGGCGATCTCGTCGGCGATGTTGCGCACCTCGAACAGCGCCGATTGCGCCTTGGGCTCGGCGACGAAGGTGCCGACGCCCTGCACCCGCACCAGGCGGCCTTCCATGGTCAATTCACGCAGTGCGCGGTTGATGGTCATGCGGCTGACGCCGAGGTCGCGCACCAGCTCAGATTCCGAGGGGATGCGGTCGCGCGGCTGCCACTCGCCGGACTCGATCCGCTCGGTGATCATGCGCTTGACGCGCGAATAGCGGGGCAGGAGTTCGTTATTCAACGGATTCATGTCCGATCTTGTCTAGACAGGCTTATGCCAGACATGATCTGTAACCACAAGCATTCCGAGGATTTCGCAGGTTGCGCATGACCACTTTGCACGCGCCGCTGGCCTGGTTCGCCGATGGCTGGCAGGCCGACCTTCGCATCACCATCGATGCGGCGGGCAACATCGCCGCGCTGTCGCATGGCGCGGCGCAGCCGGGCGACGAGCGCCTCGCCGGACCGCTGTTGCCGGGCATGCCGAACTTGCACTCGCACGCCTTCCAGCGCGCCATGGCGGGCCTCGCCGAGGAGGCGCTGAACCCGGAAGACAGCTTCTGGACCTGGCGCGAGCTGATGTATCGCCTGGTCGGCCGCATCACGCCGGAGCACGCGCAGGCGATCGCGACGCATCTCTATATCGAGATGCTGAAGGGCGGCTACACCGGCGTTGCGGAGTTCCACTACCTGCATCACCAGCCGGGTGGCGTGGCTTATGCGAGCCGCGCGGAAATGGCCGAGCGCATCGCGGCAGCGGCGCAGGCTTCCGGCATCGGCCTCACCTTGCTGCCGGCCTTCTATGCCCATGGCGGCTTCGGCGCCAAGCCGCTGGTGGAGAAGCAGCTGCGCTTCCGCAACGACGTCGACGGCTATATGCGCCTGCTCGAGGGCGTGCGCGCGGCCACCGCCGGGTCCGGCGCCGGTTGGGGGCTCTGCTTCCACTCATTGCGCGCGGCCACGGCCGGCGATATCGCCGCGGTGCTCGCCGCGCACGAGGGCGACACGCGGCCGATCCACATCCACATCGCCGAGCAGACCAAGGAGGTCGAGGACTGCCTTGCCTGGTCCAACCAGCGCCCGGTCGAGTGGCTCTACAACACCGCGCCGGTCGATGAACGTTGGTGCCTGATCCATGCGACGCATGTCGATGAATCCGAGGTCGCGCATATGGCGAAGAGCAAGGCGGTCGTCGGCTTGTGTCCGACGACCGAGGCCAATCTCGGCGACGGTCTGTTCCCGGCGCAGGAATATCTCGCGCAGGGCGGGCGCTTCGGCATCGGCTCGGATTCGCATGTCTCGGTCAGCGCGCTCGAGGAGCTGCGCTGGCTGGAATACGGCCAGCGCCTGAAGCATGAGCGGCGCAACCGCCTGGCAGCGGGCAAGACGGAAGTCGCCGAGGCCCTGTTCGCCGCGACCCTCGCCGGCGGCGCGCAGGCGTTAGGCAGTAGGACCGGCGCCATCGCGATCGGCAACCGCGCCGATCTCATCGTGCTCGACGGAGCGCAGGCGATGCTGGCGCATGTGGCACCGGAGAAGCTGCTCGGCCGCTGGCTGTTCGGCGGCAGCGATGCCTGGGTCAGGGACGTGATGGTCGGCGGCAGATGGCTGGTGAAGGACCGCCGCCATGCCGGCGAAGCAGCGGCGCACCGCGCCTTCGCGAAGGCGATGGCGGAGCTGATGGCCGCCTAGACTAGGCCGGTCGCCAGTCGATCATCGCCTGGACGAAGCGGCGCAGGATCGGCTGCACCTGCTCGGCCTGGTCCGGGCGATAGGCGAAGGGCGCATCCTCGTTCATGTAGGTGCGCTGCGCCAGCTCCAGCTGGACCGCGTGCACGCCACGCTGCGGCTGGCCATAGTAGCGGGTGATGTGGCCGCCCTTGAAACGGCCATTGACCACATGGCGATAGCCGGGCGCGGCGCAGATGGCGGCGAGGCGGTCGCTGAGCGCCACGGCGCAGCTGGCACCGTCATTGGTGCCGATGTTGAAATCCGGCAACGCGCCGTCGAACAGGCGCGGCACCTCGCCACGGATGGAATGCGCGTCCAGCAGCACGGCATAGCCGAACTCGGCCTTGATGCGGTTGAGCTCGGCCATCAGCTTGCCGTGATAGGGGCGCCAGATCTGCTCCCGGGCGACGGTCTTCATCATGTCGTTGCGGGTGAAGCCCGGCTTGAAGATCGAGGCGCCGTCGAACAGGGTGTCGGGAAACAGCCCGGTCGTCGCGGTCTGGTAGAGCGCCGCGTCGTTCTCCGGCCGGTTGAGGTCGATGACGAATCGCGAATAGCGGGCGACCAGCGTGCTCGCCCCCAGTTCGCCGGCGAAAGCGTAGAGCCGGGGGATGTGCCAATCGGTGTCGGGCAGGGCGCAGGCCTCGGCGTTCAGCAGATTGGCAAGTTCGCGCGGCACCAGGGTTCCCGGATGCGGCATGGAGATCAGCAGCGGCGTCTCCCCGCGCCGGAAGTCGAAGGGTTGCTCGATGTTCATGCCCTGCGTCAGCCCCCGGTTTGCAGCGTGACGATCGCCAGCCGCGAGGGCCTTAAGGTGCCTGCCACGGGCGGTACCGCCGATCCGGCGATCCAGCTGTCCCCGATTGCGAGCAGGGCCCCCTGCAGCTCGATGGCGCCGTCCAGAAGATGCAGCGCCGCGAGGCCTGGGTCCAGGGTCCTTGTTTCGCCGGCCGCGAGCGCGATCACTCGCAGGTCGCCTTGCGCGTGATCCCGCGCCACCATCAGGTTGAAGTCGCGGATCGGCCCGTCGATCAGGCAGCACTCGGTTTTGGCGTCGCCGGAGAAGGCGAGGGGCTCGAACGGCCGCTCGATCCGGTGCGTGCCTTCGCCGGAGATGCTGAGCTCCATGCCCTTGCCCTCGATCAGCATGATCCAGCGGTCGATGCCGGGAAATTCCGAGAAGGGTCCGTCGCTCGCCACCTCGGCGATGCTGAGCCGCCAGAGCATGGCGCCGTCCGGCGCGCTCGCCTTCCAGATCTCGCTGGTGGTGCCGCCGCCGTTCTTCCACGGCATGCGCTGGTAGTCGCCGCTGCGCAGGATGCGGCCGGTCATGCCTGGAAGGCTCTCCCGACCCAGCGCCCGGCGCGCAGCACGCCGGCGCAGGGATTGCCGCCCAGCCAATAGCTGAGCTCGGCGGGGCGGGCGATGTCCCAGATTGCGAGGTCGGCGGCATATCCCGCGCGCAGCATGCCATGCGTCGCGCCCATGCCGAGCGCAGCCGCGGCGTTACGGGTGACGCCGGCCAGCGTCTCCTCCGGCGTCATGCGGAACAGGGTGCAGGCCATGTTCAGCATCAGCAGCAGCGACAGGGTCGGCGAGGAGCCGGGATTGCTGTCGGTGGAGATCGCCATCGGCACCTTGTGCCTGCGCAGCAGGTCGACGGGCGGCACCTGCTTCTCGCGCAAGAAATAGAAGGCGCCGGGCAGCAGCACGGCAATTGTGCCGCTCGCGGCCATCGCGGCGATGCCGGATTCGGCGGAATACTCGATGTGATCGGCCGAGAGCGCACCGTAGCGCGCCGCCAGCGCCGCGCCACCCATGTCGGAGAGCTGGTCGGCATGCAGCTTCACCGGCAGTCCGAGTGTCTTCGCGGTGTCGAAGACGCGCGCGGTCTGCTCGGGGGTGAAGGCGATGCGCTCGGAGAAGGCATCGACGGCGTCGGCCAGGCCTTCCGCCACGACCGCCGGCAGGATGTCGTTGCAGACCAGGTCGATATAGGCATCGGCGCGCCCGGCATATTCCGGCGGCAAGGCATGGGCGGCGAGGCAAGTGGTCCTGACCGCGGCATTGCCGTCGCGGCCCAGCGCGCGGGCGACGCGCAGCTGCTTCATCTCGTTCGCCAGGTCGAGGCCGTAGCCCGACTTGATCTCGATGGTGGTGAGGCCCTCGGCCGTCAGCCGCGCGAGGCGCCCGCGCGCTGATTCCAGCAGCTCGGCTTCGCTGGCCGCCCGCGTCGCCTTCACGGTTGAGACAATGCCGCCGCCGGCCTTGGCGATATCCTCGTAGCTGGCGCCGCCGAGGCGCAGCTCGAATTCCTGGGCGCGGTCGCCGCCGAACACCAGATGCGTATGGCAGTCGATCAGCCCCGGCGTCACCCAGCGGCCGCCGAGGGAAATAGTCTCTTTCGCGGTGTGCTTCGGCAAATCGGCACGGCGCCCGATCCAGGCGATGCGCGCACCGCTGACGGCGATGGCGGCATCCTCGATCGCACCATAGCCGGCGCCGTCCCCAGCGCCTTCCATGGTGGCGGCGCGGCACTCGGTCAGCAGCAGGTCCCAGGCCATGTCTACGTGTTCAGCATCGGCAGGTTCAGCTTCTGCTCCCGGGCGCAGTCGATGGCGATCTGATAGCCGGCATCAGCATGACGCATAACACCCGTGCCGGGATCGTTGGTCAAGACGCGCGCGATGCGCCGGGCGGCTTCCGCCGTGCCGTCGCAGCAGATCACCATGCCGGAATGCTGTGAGAAGCCCATGCCGACGCCGCCGCCGTGATGCAGGCTGACCCAGGTGGCGCCGGAGGCGCAGTTCAGCAGCGCGTTCAGCAGCGGCCAGTCGGAGACGGCGTCGGAGCCGTCCCGCATGCCTTCGGTCTCGCGGTTCGGGCTGGCGACCGAGCCGGAATCGAGGTGGTCCCGGCCGATGACGATGGGCGCCTGCAATTCGCCTTTGGCCACCATCTCATTGAAGGCGAGGCCGAGACGGGCGCGATCGCCCAGGCCGACCCAGCAGATGCGCGCCGGCAATCCCTGGAACCTGATGCGCGCGGCGGCCATGTCGAGCCAGTTGTGCAGGTGCGGATCGTCGGGGATCAGTTCCTTCACCTTGGCGTCGGTGCGGGCGATGTCCTCCGCTTCGCCGGAAAGGGCCGCCCAGCGGAACGGGCCTACGCCGCGACAGAAGAGGGGGCGGATATAGGCCGGCACGAAGCCGGGGAAGTCGAAGGCGTTGGCGACGCCGGTTTCCTGCGCCATCTGGCGGATGTTGTTGCCGTAGTCGAAGGTCGGGACGCCCTTCTGATGGAAGCCGAGCATGGCGCGGACCTGCACCGCCATCGACTCCTTTGCTGCCTTCACCACCGCATTCGGGTCACGCTGCCGCATTTCGGCCGCGTGGGCGAGCGACCAACCGGCGGGCAGATAGCCGTTCAGCGGATCATGCGCGCTGGTCTGGTCGGTCACCATGTCGGGGCGCAGGCCGCGCTTCAGGATCTCCGGAAACACCTCGGCCGCGTTGCCGAGCAGGCCGATGGAGACCGGTTTGCCGTCCTTCTTGGCGCGCTCGAGCATCGCGAGCGCCTCATCGAGTGAGTTGGTCTTGGTGTCGAGATAGCGCGTCTCCAGCCGCTTCTCGATTCGGGACGGCTCGCATTCGACCGCCAGCATCGATGCACCCGCCATGGTCGCAGCCAGCGGCTGCGCGCCGCCCATGCCGCCGAGCCCGCCGGTCAGGATCCAGCGGCCCTTCAGATCACCGCCGTAATGCTGGCGGCCGGCCTCGGCGAAGGTCTCGTAGGTGCCCTGCACGATGCCCTGGCTGCCGATATAGATCCACGACCCGGCGGTCATCTGGCCGTACATCATCAGGCCCTTGGCATCCAATTCGCGGAAATGCTCCCAGGTCGCCCAATGCGGCACCAGGTTGGAATTGGCGAGCAACACCCGCGGCGCGTCCTTGTGGGTCTTGAACACGCCGACCGGCTTGCCGGACTGGATCAGCAGGGTCTCGTCATCGCCCAGCGTCTTCAGCGTCGCCACGATGCGGTCGTAGCATTCCCAGTTGCGCGCGGCGCGGCCGATGCCGCCATAGACCACGAGCTCGTGCGGGTTCTCCGCCACATCCGGGTCGAGGTTGTTCATCAGCATGCGCAGCGGCGCTTCGGTCAGCCAGGACCTGGCGTTGAGCTGGCGGCCGCGCGGAGCGCGGATGACGCGGGCGTTGTAGCGGGTTCCAGTCATGACGGGCCTCGGTTGGCAACTTGTATATACAAGTCTATACCGCAAGGTTCTGACGGCCTCAAGCGCGAAGCTGGTAGGACCGCCCCGGGATCCTCTAGGGTCGGCGCGGCGCGGGGAAAGTCTCAGTGACGACGGCAACAAGGTCCAGCAAATACGCTCTTGGGGTGGTCTGCTGCTGCCTCGCGACCCTCGGCTGGAGCCTGAGCGGGCTCTTCGTGCGCACAGCGCCGGAACTGGATGGCTGGGCGGTGAACGGCTACCGCGCCCCGGCGACGTCGCTCTTTCTGCTGATCTATCTGGCCCTGCGCTATCGCGGCGAGATCTGGGGGCACCTCTGGCCGCGGCGGCAGCCCCATGCCCTACTGATTGCCGGCGCCTATTTCGCCGCCGGATCGACCCTTTATGTGACGGCGCTGACCAAGGGCACGGTGGCCAGCGTCTCGGTCCTGGGGGCTACCGCGCCATTCTTTGCCGCGTTGCTGGCCTGGCTGCTGATGCGCGAGCGCACCTCGACGGTGTCGCTCGCCGCCACCTTCATCGCCCTCATCGGCGTCGGCGTGGTGGTGCAGGCCGAGACCAGCGCGCTGGCGACCGGCTGGCTCGCGGCGCTGATCTCGCTCGGGTATGCCTTCTGCTTCGCCGGGCAGACGGTGTCGCTGCGCAAATACCGCGAGCTGGAGATGATTCCCGGCATCGTCTATGGCGGATTGATGGTCTTCGCCTTCATCACGCTGTTCATCGGCCTGCCGGCGCTGCCCCGTGAGCAGATCGGCCTGCTGTCGCTGATGGCTCTGGTCCAGCTCGCCTTGCCGCTGATCCTGTTCGCGATCGGGGCCAAGCACCTGCCGGTGGTGCCGGCCATGCTGATCGCGCTGGCCGACGTGGTATTGAATCCGTTCTGGGTCTGGCTGGCCTATGGCGAGCAGCCGCCGCAGGGCACGTTGGCCGGCGGCGCCTTGATCCTGGCGGCGATCATCGGCGCCACGCTGGTGGAGAGCCGACGGCAACGACTGAGCGCGGAGGGGAGGGCATCTTGAGCCATCAGCACCATTTCTCGCCCATGAACGTGATGAGCGAGATCGTCGACGATACCGAGGGCGACTCGCGGCTGTGGATTCAGCTGACCGAGGATGTCCGCCAGCGGCCGCTGCTGTTCGACTGCACCAACGGCGCCTGGTCGAACCTGCTCAGCATACGCCCCGGCGGCCAACTGGCCTGCCACTACCATACCGGCCCGGTACACGCGTTCACCCTCAAGGGCTCGTGGCGTTATCTCGAGCACGATTGGGTGTCGCCGCAGGGCACCTTCGTCTATGAGCCGCCGGGCGAGGTCCACACGCTGCAGGCCGACCCGCAGACCGGCATGACGACCTTTTTCGTCACCCGCGGCGCCCTCATCTACACCGACAAGAGCGGGCACCAGATCGGCTATGAGGACGTCTTCACCCGGCTTGCGAGGTTCCGGCGGCATCTGGCTGAAAACGGGGTCGATCCGGCAATCGCCGACCGCATGATTCGCTAGGTGTTCGGGCTGCCGGCCGATTGTTGACGGCGATTGTTGACACTCCCAGGGGCATCATATAGATGAGCGCCACCGCAGATGCGGTGCCCTATGCGCGGGCGTAGCTCAGTTGGTTAGAGCGCCGGCCTGTCACGCCGGAGGCCGCGGGTTCAAGTCCCGTCGCTCGCGCCATTTCCCCACCCGGTCCGGGTCCGGGGCATGTTTGCGCTATTTCAACCTAACATCCCGTAATTAAACGCGAATTGGCGCCGGATGGCGGCTTTTTACGCTTTCGCACTGCGATACACGGCACTATAGTAGCGGCGCTTTTGATGGGGGCTGAGTCGGCTTCCCCGCGGTCCCGCCAGTGCCGCAGGGGCGAGGGAATGGGTGGCCGGCGGCCACGGGCTGACTGGCCGGTCTCGGGTGATGGGATGAACGAGCTTCTGGGCGAATATCTGCCGGTCCTGATCTTCATCGTGGTGGCGACGGGCCTGGCCGCGATCATGGTCATCGCTTCCCTGATCATCGCCCACCAGAAGCCCGATTCCGAGAAATTGTCACCCTACGAGTGCGGTTTCGAGGCGTTCGACGACGCCCGCCGGCAATTCGACGTGCGCTTCTACCTCGTCTCCATCCTGTTCATCATTTTCGATCTCGAAGTGGCATTTCTCTTTCCCTGGGCGGTTTCCCTGGGCGATATCGGCGTGTTCGGATTCTGGTCGATGATGATCTTCCTCGGCGTGCTCACCGTGGGGTTCATCTACGAGTGGAAAAAGGGCGCGCTGGAGTGGGAGTGACGACATGGCGAATGTCCAGCATCAACTAGGCGCGGGCCAGCCGCTGCCGCCGGGCCCGGCGCAGGACGCGGTGCTGAAATCCGTCACCGACGAGCTGTCCGACAAGGGCTTTGTCGTGGCGCAGCTCGACAAGGTGGTGAACTGGGCGCGCACCGGCTCGCTGTGGCCGATGACCTTCGGCCTCGCTTGCTGCGCCGTCGAGATGATGCATGCCTACATGGCGCGCTACGACCTCGACCGCTTCGGTGTGGTGCCGCGCGGCACGCCCCGGCAGTCCGACGTGATGATCGTCGCCGGCACGCTGACCAACAAGATGGCCCCGGCGCTGCGCAAGGTTTACGACCAGATGGCCGAGCCGCGCTGGGTCATCTCGATGGGCTCCTGCGCCAATGGGGGCGGCTACTATCACTATTCCTACGCCGTGGTGCGCGGCTGCGACCGTGTCGTGCCGGTGGACGTCTACGTGCCGGGCTGCCCGCCGACGGCGGAGGCGCTGGTCTACGGCGTCCTGCAGCTGCAGAAGAAGATCCGCCGCACCGGCACCATTGCGCGCTGACCGTTCAGGGATTGCATCAGCCATCATGACCAACGTCTACCGCGAACTGGGCGACTTCATCTCGGCGGCTCTCGGCGCGTCGCTGGAGTCGATCGAGGTGAAGCTGGGCGAGTTGATGCTGACCTGCGCGCCGGCGCAGCTGCCGAAGGTGATGAAGTTCCTGCGCAACGACAGCAATTGCCGCTTCGAGATGCTGATCGACATCTGCGGAGTGGACTATCCCGACCGCGCAAAGCGCTTCGACGCCGTCTACAACCTGCTCAGCCTGAAGCACAACTACCGCATCCGGGTGAAGGTGGCGGTGAGCGAGGATGAATCCGTGCCCTCGCTGGTCGACCTCTATCCGAGCGCCGGCTGGTTCGAGCGTGAGGCCTATGACCTCTACGGCATCTTCTTCGAGGGCAATCCGGATCTGCGCCGCATCCTCACCGATTACGGCTTCGAGGGGCATCCGTTCCGCAAGGACTTCCCGCTGACCGGCTATGTCGAGGTTCGTTACGACGAGGAGCAGAAGCGCGTCGTCTATGAACCGGTGAAGCTGCAGCAGGAATTCCGCAGCTTCGATTTCGAAAGCCCGTGGGAGGGCATGCTGCAGCCGCGGCGCCCGCTGCCGGGCGACGAGAAGGCGTCGTAAGTCATGGCCGAAACCCAGATCAAGCCGCTGACCATGAATTTCGGGCCGCAGCACCCGGCGGCCCACGGCGTGCTGCGCATGGTGATGGAGATGGACGGCGAGGTGGTGCGCCGCATCGACCCGCATGTCGGCCTCCTGCATCGCGGCACCGAGAAGCTGATCGAATACAAGACCTATCTGCAGGCGATCCCGTATTTCGACCGCCTCGATTACGTCTCGCCGATGTGCCAGGAGCACGCCTTCGTGCTCGCCGTCGAGAAGCTCCTGGGCCTCGAAGTGCCGGCGCGCGGGCAATACATCCGCGTGCTGTTCGACGAGATCACCCGCATCCTCAACCACCTGCTCAACATTCCCGCCTACGCGATGGACGTGGGCGCGGTGACGCCGTTCCTCTGGGCCTTCGAGGAGCGCGAGCTGTTGATGGAGTTCTACGAGCGGGTCAGTGGTGCCCGCCTACATGCGGCCTATTACCGGCCGGGCGGCGTGCACCAGGACCTGCCGGCCGGCATCCTCGACGACATCGCCGCCTGGGCGGCCAAGTTCCCGCGCGTCATCGCCGATCTCGAAGGCCTGCTGACCGAGAACCGCATCTTCAAGCAGCGCCTGGTCGATATCGGCGTGGTCTCCGCCGAGGACGCCATCGCCTGGGGCTTCACCGGGCCGATGCTGCGCGCCTCGGGTGTGCCATGGGATCTGCGCAAGGCGCAGCCCTACATGGTCTACGACAAGATGGATTTCGACATTCCGGTCGGACGCAACGGCGATTGCTACGATCGCTATCTGGTGCGCGTGGCCGAGATGAAGGAATCGCTGAAGATCATCAACCAGTGCATCCAGCAGATGCCGGGCGGGCCGGCGAGCTCGGTCGACCGCAAGGTGACGCCGCCGCCGCGCGGCGAGATGAAGCGCTCGATGGAAGCGCTGATCCACCATTTCAAGCTCTATACAGAGGGCTTCCATGTGCCCGCCGGCGAGACCTATACGGCGGTCGAAGCGCCCAAGGGCGAGTTCGGCGTCTATCTGGTCAGCGACGGCAGCAATCGGCCATACCGTTGCAAGATCCGCGCGCCGGGCTTCCCGCATCTGCAGGCGATGGAGTTCTGCTCCAAGGGTTACATGCTGGCGGATTCGGTAGCGATCCTCGGCTCCATGGATATCGTGTTCGGCGAGATCGATCGATGAGCAGCAGCAACGACAACACGGTGCAGCCGGCGAGCTTCGCCTTCACGCCGGAGAACCGCGCCGAGTGCGACCGCATCATCGCCAAGTATCCGAAGGGCAGGCAGGCGAGCGCGGTGCTGCCGCTGCTCTATGTCGCGCAGCGCCAGGAAGGCTGGGTCCCGCGCGCGGCGATGGACGTGATCGCGGAGATCCTCGACATGGCGCCGATCCGCGTCTACGAGGTCGCGACCTTCTACACCATGTTCAACCTGAAGCCGGTCGGCAAATACCACATCCAGGTCTGCCGCACGACGCCGTGCTGGCTGCGCGGCGCCGACCAGATGAGCGAGACCTGCAAGAAGAAGCTCGGCATCGGCCTGAAGGAGACGACCAAGGACGGCTTGTTCTCGCTGGTCGAGGTCGAATGCCTCGGTGCCTGCGCCAACGCGCCGGTGGTGCAGGTCAACGACGATTTCTACGAAGACCTCGACCCCAAGAAGCTGGAATGGCTGCTGGACGAACTGGCCGCCGGGCGCAAGCCGCAATACGGCTCGCAGACCGGTCGCCAGGGCGCGGCGCCGGAAGGCGGCCCGACCACGCTGAAGGACGTCCCCGCCAAGACGCCGACGTCTCCGGCCGAATGAGCACATCATGCTGAAAGACCAGGATCGCATCTTCCTCAATCTCTACGGTCAGGACGATTGGCGCCTGGCCGGCGCGTGCCGCCGCGGCATCTGGAGCAACACCAAGGACCTGCTGGCGCTGGGCCGCGACGCCATCATCGAGGAGATCAAGAAGTCGGACCTGCGCGGCCGCGGCGGGGCAGGCTTCCCGACCGGTCTCAAATGGTCGTTCATGCCCAAGCAGTCGGACGGGCGGCCGTCCTACCTTGTGGTCAATGCCGACGAATCCGAGCCCGGCACCTGCAAGGACCGCGAGATCCTGCGCTTCGACCCGCATATCCTGCTGGAAGGCTGCCTGGTCGCCGGTTTCGCAATGGGTGCTTCCGCCTGCTACATCTATGTGCGGGGCGAGTTCTACAACGAGGCGCGCCACGTCCAGGCGGCGATCGACGAGGCATATGAAGCCGGTTTGATCGGCAAGAACGCCTGCGGCTCCGGCTACGACTACGACATCTATCTGCATCGCGGCGCCGGCGCCTATATCTGCGGCGAGGAATCGGCGCTGATCGAGAGCCTCGAGGGCAAGAAGGGCCAGCCGCGCCTGAAGCCGCCCTTTCCGGCGGCGATGGGCCTCTATGGCTGCCCGACCACGGTCAACAACGTCGAATCGATCGCGGTGACGCCGACCATCCTGCGGCGCGGTGCCGCCTGGTTCGCTGGCCTCGGCCGGCCGAAGAACACCGGCACCAAGCTGTTCTGCGTCTCCGGTCACGTCAACAAGCCCTGCACCTTCGAAGAAGAGATGGGCATTCCGCTGAAGGAGCTGCTCGAGAAGCACTGCGGCGGCGTGCGCGGCGGCTGGGACAACCTTCTGGCGGTGATCCCCGGCGGGTCCTCCGTGCCGGTGCTGCCGAAATCGATCTGCGACGACGTGCTGATGGATTTCGATTCGCTGCGCGCGGTGCAATCGGGCCTCGGCACCGCCGCGGTCATCGTCATGGACAAGTCGACCGACATCGTCGCCGCCATCGCCCGGCTGTCGCATTTCTACATGCATGAGAGCTGCGGCCAGTGCACGCCGTGCCGCGAGGGCACCGGCTGGATGTACCGGATGATGCAGCGCATGGTGAAGGGCGACGCCGAGCTCTCCGAGATCGACATGCTGCTGGAAGTCACCAAGCAGATCGAGGGCCACACGATCTGCGCCCTGGGCGACGCCGCAGCCTGGCCGATCCAGGGCCTGTTCCGCCATTTCCGTCCCGAAGTCGAGCGCCGCATCCGCGAGTACCGCGGGCGCAAGGCAGCCGAGTAAGAGCCAAGCCCATGCCAAAGATGACCATCGACGGGATCGAGATCGACGTGCCGGCCGGCATCACCGTGCTGCAAGCCTGCGAAATGGCCGGCAAGGAGATCCCGCGCTTCTGCTACCACGAGCGCCTGTCGGTCGCCGGCAATTGCCGCATGTGCCTGGTGGAGCAGGAGAAGGCGCCGAAGCCGATCGCCAGCTGCGCCATGCCGGTGGCCGAGGGCATGGTGATCAAGACGGATTCGCCGCTTGTGAAGAAGGCCCGCCAGGGCGTGATGGAGTTCCTGCTCATCAACCATCCGCTCGACTGCCCGATCTGCGACCAGGGCGGCGAATGCGATTTGCAGGACCAGGCGATGGCCTATGGCCATCACTCCTCGCGCTACAAGGAAGAGAAGCGCGCGGTTTCCGACAAGGAGCTGGGCCCGATCGTCAAGACGATCATGACCCGCTGCATCCAGTGCACCCGCTGCATACGATTTGCGACCGAGGTCGCGGGTGTCGAGGTGTTGGGTGCGACGGGCCGCGGCGAGCACATGGAAGTCGGCACCTATGTCGAGAAGACGATCAACTCGGAGCTCTCTGGCAATCTGGTCGATCTGTGCCCGGTCGGCGCGCTGACCTCCAAGCCCTACGCCTTCATCGCCCGGCCTTGGGAGCTGCGGAAGACGGAATCCATCGACGTCATGGACGCGGTCGGGTCGGCCATCCGGATCGACGCCCGCGGGCGCGAGGTGATGCGGATCCTGCCGCGCACCAATGACGACGTGAACGAGGAATGGCTGGCCGACAAGGCGCGCTACGCCATCGACGGGCTGAAGCGGCAGCGCCTCGACCGGCCCTATGTGCGCGTCGACGGCAAGTTGCGCGCGGCGACCTGGCCCGAGGCGCTCGACGCCGTTGCCAAGCGCCTGTCCGGCCTGTCGGGAAGCAAGATCGCGGCGATCGCCGGCGACCAGGCCGATGTCGAGTCCATGTTCGCGCTGAGAGGCCTGATCGCGGCGCTCGGATCGCCGCATCTTGATTGCCGGCAGGACGGCGCCGCGCTCGACCCGAAGGCGCGTGTCTCCTGGCTGTTCAATTCCACCATCAACGGCATCGAGCAGGCCGACGCGATCCTCATCGTCGGCAGCAATCCGCGCTGGGAAGCGCCGGTGCTGAACGCGCGCATCCGCAAGCGTCATTTGAAGGGCGGCCTCAAGGTCGGCGTCATCGGGCCGAAGCTCGATTTGACCTATCCCTACCAGCATCTCGGCCAGACCGCCGATGTCCTGGGCCAGGTGGCGAGTGGGGCCTTCGGCGAGGTGCTGAAGAACGCCAAGGCGCCGCTGCTGATCCTGGGGCAGGGGGCGCTGCGCGGCGCCGAGGGTGCCGCGGTGCTGGCCCAGGCGCGCAAGCTCGCCGAGAGCTGCAACCTGGTGCGCGAAGGTTGGAACGGCTTCAACGTGCTGCAGACCGCTGCCGCGCGCGTCGGCGGGCTGGAAATCGGCTTCGCGCCGCAGCAGGGCGGCCGTGACGTGGCCGGCATCCTCGATGGTGCCGCGAAGGGCGAGATCGAGTTCGTCTACCTGCTCGGCGCCGACGAGATCGACATGGCAAAGCTGGGCAATGCCTTCGTGGTCTATCAGGGCCATCACGGCGATGCCGGCGCGCACCGCGCCGACGTGGTGCTGCCGGGCTCGGCCTATACCGAGAAGTCCGGCATCTACGTGAACGCGGAAGGCCGGCCGCAGATGACGCGCGTGGCGGCGCTGGCGCCGGGCGAGGCCAAGGAGGATTGGGCGATCCTGCGCGCTCTCTCCGAGAAGCTTGGGAAGGCGCTGCCCTATGACTCGCTCGACCAGCTGCGGAAGGCGCTCTTCGCCGCCGCGCCGCGGCTGCAGCGGCTCAACACGATCGAGCCGGCGCAGTGGACCGGCTTCGGCGCGGAGGGCGCGGTGAGCGCGCGGGCATTCCAGCTGCCGATTGCGAATTACTACCTGACCGATCCGATCAGCCGCGCGTCCGAGACCATGGCCAAATGCACCGAGGCGTTCGTCGCGCCGGCGGGCGGGACGGGCACCCATGGCTGAGCTGATGGCCTTCTTCGACACGCCGGTCGGGCTGACGATCCTCATCCTGATCCAGATCCTGGCGGTCGTCGTGCCGCTGCTGATCGCGGTGGCCTATCTCACCTATGCCGAGCGCAAGGTGATGGCGGCGATGCAGATGCGCCGCGGCCCCAACGTGGTCGGGCCGCTCGGCCTGCTGCAGCCCTTCGCCGACGGGCTGAAGCTGCTGCTGAAGGAAACCATCATCCCCTCGGGCGCCAGCCGCATCCCGTTCCTGGTGGCGCCGATGATCACCTTTACCCTGGGCCTGATCGCCTGGGCGGTGATCCCCTTCGGCGAGGGCATCGTCATCGCCGACCTCAATGTCGGCATCCTCTATCTGTTCGCCATTTCCTCGCTCGGCGTGTATGGCGTGGTGGTCGCGGGCTGGGCCTCGAACTCGAAGTATCCCTTCCTCGGCGCGCTCCGCTCCGCCGCGCAGATGGTGTCTTACGAGGTTTCCATCGGCTTCGTGCTGGTGACGGTGCTGCTCTGCGTCGGCTCGCTCAACCTCTCCGACATCGTGCGGGCGCAGAAGACCATCTGGTTCGTCATTCCGCTGCTGCCGATGGCGGTGATCTTCTTCATCTCGGCGCTGGCCGAGACCAACCGGCCGCCCTTCGATCTGCCGGAAGCGGAATCGGAGCTGGTCGCCGGTTATTTCTCCGAATATTCGGCGATGACCTTCGCGCTCTTCTTCCTCGGCGAATACGCCAACATCTGGCTGATGAGCGCGATGACCTCAATCCTGTTCCTGGGCGGCTGGCTGCCGGTCTTCGGCTGGGAGCCGTTCGCCGAGGGCAGCTGGCTGCAGATCATCTGGCACGGCCTGTGGTTCGCCGCCAAGATCGGCTTCGTCGCCTTCTGCTTCCTGTGGGTGCGCGCGACCTTCCCGCGCTACCGCTATGACCAGTTGATGCGGCTCGGCTGGAAGGTGTTTCTGCCGGTGTCGCTGGGCTTCGTCGTGCTGACTGCCGGCGTGCTGGTCTTCTTTGACCTGCTGCCGAAGAATTGAGGCATCGCATGTCCGTCATCAACCGCGTTGCCAAATCCTTCCTGCTCCAGGAACTCCTGAGCGGCATGTGGCTGACCTTGAGCTACGTGTTCAAGCCGAAGGTCACCATCAACTATCCCTATGAGAAGGGGCCGATCTCGCCGCGCTTCCGGGGCGAGCATGCGCTGCGCCGCTATCCCAACGGCGAGGAGCGCTGCATCGCCTGCAAGCTGTGCGAGGCGGTGTGCCCGGCCCAGGCCATCACCATCGAGGCCGAGCCGCGCGAGGACGGCAGCCGCCGCACCACGCGCTACGACATCGACATGACCAAGTGCATCTATTGCGGCTTCTGCCAGGAGGCATGCCCGGTGGATGCGATCGTCGAGGGGCCGAACTTCGAGTTCGCCGCCGAGACGCACGAGGAACTTTTGTACAACAAGCAGAAGCTGCTGGAGAACGGCGACCGGTGGGAAACCGAAATCGCCGCGAACCTGCGCGCCGACGCGCCGTATCGCTGACGCATGAGCGTCGGGTCCGGGGGAACGGAATGATCGTTCAAGCTCTCGCCTTCTATGTCTTCGCCGTGGTCGCGGTCATTTCCGCCTTCCTGGTGGTGGTCAACCGCAACCCGGTCTATTCGGTGCTGTTCCTGATCCTGACCTTCTTCAACGCGGCCGGGCTCTTCGTGCTGCTGGGCGCCGAGTTCCTGGCGATGATGCTGGTCGTGGTCTATGTCGGCGCCGTCGCGGTGCTGTTCCTGTTCGTCGTCATGATGCTCGACATCAACTTCACCGCGTTGCGCGAGGGCTTCGTGCGCTATGCCGGCATCGGCGCCATCATCGGAATCATCCTGGTAGCGGAGATCATCTTTTTCGTGGTGTCGACGCCACCCGCCACGACGGGCACCGGATCGCCGACCCCCGCCGGAGTCAGCAACACCGAGGCGCTGGGGCGCATCCTCTACACCGACTATTTCTACCTGTTCCAGGCCTCCGGCATGGTGCTGCTGGTCGCCATGATCGGCGCTATCGTGCTGACGCACCGGGAGCGGGAAGGGGTCAAGCGCCAGCGCATCGCCGCCCAGGTGGACCGCGACCGGCGCTCCGTCGAGCTCAAGAAAATTCCGACCGGGACGGGGATCTAGGCCATGGAAATCGGTCTCAGCCACTACCTGACCGTCGCGGCGATCCTGTTCACCATCGGCGTGTTCGGAATCTTCCTCAACCGCAAGAACGTCATCATCATCCTGATGTCTGTCGAGCTGATCCTGCTCTCCGTCAACATCAACCTGGTGGCGTTCTCCAGCTTCCTGGGCGACATGGTCGGCCAGGTCTTCGCCATGCTGGTGCTGACCGTGGCCGCGGCCGAGGCCGCGATCGGCCTCGCCATCCTGGTGGTCTATTTCCGCAATCGCGGCTCCATCGAGGTCGAAGACCTCAATGTGATGAAGGGGTAAGGCAGGATGGACGTCGCAATCGTAGCCCTCCCGCTGCTGGGCGCGCTGATCGCCGGGCTGGGAAACCGCCGCATCGGCGATTTGGCCGCGCAATGGATCACGTCCGGCCTGATGCTGGTTTCCTGCGTGCTGGCCTGGGTTGTCTTCTTCCAGGTCGCCATCGGCGGCGACGCACGCTCGACCGACCTCTTCACCTGGTTCGCCAGCGGCGCCTTCGAGGCGAAATGGGCCGTCCGCGTCGACCAACTTTCCGCGGTCATGCTGGTGGTGGTGACCACCGTGTCGTCGATGGTGCACGTTTATTCCATCGGCTATATGAGTCACGACCATTCCAAGCCGCGCTTCATGGCCTATCTGAGCCTGTTCACCTTCTGCATGCTGATGCTGGTGACGGCCGACAATTTCATGCAGATGTTCTTCGGCTGGGAGGGTGTCGGCCTCTGCTCCTACCTGCTGATCGGCTTCTGGTTCGATCGGCCCAGCGCCAATGCCGCCGCCATCAAGGCCTTCCTGGTCAACCGCGTCGGCGATTTCGGCTTCGCGCTCGGCATCATGGGCGTGTTCCTGCTGTTCGGCACGGTCGATTTCGATGCGGTCTTCTCGGCGACGCCGAACGCCGTCGGCCAGAGCTTCAATTTCCTTGGCGCCGATGTCGATATCCTGACCACGCTCTGCCTGCTGCTCTTCGTCGGCGCCATGGGCAAGTCGGCCCAACTCGGCCTGCACACCTGGCTGCCGGACGCGATGGAAGGCCCGACGCCGGTCTCCGCCCTGATCCACGCCGCGACCATGGTGACGGCCGGCGTGTTCATGGTCTGCCGCCTGTCGCCGATGTTCGAATTTGCGCCGGACGCCAAGATGGTGGTGACAGTCGTCGGCGCCGCCACCGCCTTCTTCGCCGCGACGGTGGGCCTGGTGCAGAACGACATCAAGCGCGTCATCGCCTATTCGACCTGCAGTCAGCTCGGCTACATGTTCTTCGCCGCCGGCGTGGGTGCTTATGGCGCCGCCATGTTCCACCTGTTCACCCACGCCTTCTTCAAGGCGCTGCTGTTCCTCTGTGCAGGCTCGGTCATCCATGCCATGTCGGACGAGCAGGACATGCGCCGGATGGGCGGCATCTGGAAGCTGGTGCCCTATACCTACGCGCTGATGTGGATCGGCAGCCTGGCGCTGGCCGGCATCCCGTTCTTCGCCGGCTACTACTCGAAGGACATCATCCTCGAATCCGCTTTCGCGGCGCATACCGGGGCCGGCACCTTCGCCTTCTGGGTCGGCATCGGGGCCGCGCTGATGACCGCCTTCTATTCCTGGCGCCTGCTGCTGATGACCTTCCACAACGAGACGCGGGCGGACCACGAGACCTATCATCACGTCCATGAGAGCCCGTGGATCATGCTGGCGCCGCTGGTGGTGCTGGCGATCGGCGCGCTGTTCTCCGGCTATCTCGGCTACGAATATTTCGTCGGCCATGACATGGAGCATTTCTGGGGCGCTTCGGTGTTCTTCGCGCCGGACAACCACGTGCCGCACGCGGTGCACGAGGTGGATACCTGGGTGAAGCTCGCGCCGCTGGAGGTTGGCATCCTCGGCATCGCACTCGCCTATCTGCTCTATATGTTCCGTCGCGAGATTCCCGCCAGACTCGCCGGCACCTTCGGCGGCCTGTACCGCTTCCTGCTCAACAAGTGGTATTTCGACGAGCTCTACGAGGCGGTCTTCGTGCGGCCGGCCAAGGCCCTCGGTTTCGGCCTGTGGAAGGGCGGCGACGGCGCCATCATCGACGGGCTCGGCCCCGACGGCATCGCCAGCGTCTCGCAAGCGGTGGCGCGCAAGGCGGCGCGGCTGCAATCCGGTTATGTCTATCACTATGCCTTCGCCATGCTGATCGGCGTGGTGATCCTGGTGACCTGGTATCTGTTCGGCGGCGGTTGGTGAGCGGGGCGATGCACAATATTCCCAACCTCCTGTCGATTATCACCTTCCTGCCGCTGGTGGGCGCCTTCGTCATCGCCACCATCCGCGGCGACGATCTCAATGTCGCGCGCAACGCTCGCTGGGTGGCGCTGTGGACCTCGTCGATCGTCTTCCTGCTGTCGCTTCTGTTGTGGTTCGGCTTCGATCGCGCCAATCCCGGCTTCCAGTTCGAGGAGCGGGCGGAGTGGATCCCGGTCCTCAACATCGCCTATCGCATGGGCGTCGACGGCATCTCGATGCCCTTCGTCATCCTGTCGACCCTGCTGACGCCGATCTGCATCCTGGCCAGCTGGGAAGCGATCGAAGTCCGGGTCAAGGAATACATGATCGCGTTCCTGGCGCTGGAAACGCTGATGATCGGCACCTTCTGCGCGCTGGATTTCGTCGCCTTCTACGTCTTCTTCGAAGGCGTGCTGATCCCGATGTTCATCATCATCGGCATCTGGGGCGGGCCGCGCCGGGTCTATTCGGCGTTCAAGTTCTTCCTGTTCACGCTGGCCGGCTCGGTGCTGATGCTGGTCGCCATCCTGACCATGTATGACATCGCCGGGACCACCGACATCCCGACCCTGATGACGCAGAAATTCGACCCGGGCCTGCAGATCTGGCTGTGGCTGGCGCTGTTCGCCTCCTTCGCGGTCAAGGTGCCGATGTGGCCGGTCCATACCTGGCTGCCCGACGCGCACGTCGAGGCGCCGACGGCGGGCTCGGTCATCCTGGCCGGCGTGCTGCTGAAGATGGGCGGATACGGCTTCCTGCGCTTCTCCATCCCGATGCTGCCGGATGCCTCGCTGACCCTGGCGCCGCTGGTCTTCGCGCTGAGCGTGGTGGCCGTCATCTACACCTCGCTCGTCGCCCTGGCGCAGAGCGACATGAAGAAGCTGATCGCCTATTCCTCGGTCGCGCATATGGGCTTCGTCACCGCCGGCACCTTCACCTTCAACCGGCAGGGCATCGAGGGTGCCATCTTCCAGATGCTGAGCCACGGCATCGTCTCGGCGGCGCTCTTCCTCTGCGTCGGCGTCGTCTACGACCGCCTGCACAGCCGCGAGATCGCGCGCTATGGCGGCCTGGTCAACAACATGCCGCGCTATGCCTTCGCCTTCATGATCTTCACCATGGCCTCGGTCGGCCTGCCGGGCACCAGCGGCTTCATCGGCGAGTTCCTGGTGATGGCCGGCGCGTTCCAGGCCAGCACCTGGCTGGCGCTGTTCATCACCACCGGCATGATCCTGGGCGCCGCCTACATGCTCTGGCTCTACCGCCGGGTTGTGTTCGGCAAGCTGGAGAAGGACGATGTGCGGGCGATGCTGGATCTGAGCCCGCGCGAGATCGCGATCTTCGCGCCGCTGATCCTGATCGTGCTGTGGATGGGCATCTATCCGGCGAGCTTCACCTCGATCACCGGCCCGGCGGTCGACCAGCTGATCGCCAATTATCAGGTCGCGACTGGCACGCAGCCGGTGCCGGCCTTGATCGCGCCCGCGGCCGCCGCGCCTGCGACCGAGCTGCCTGGCACCGAAGCGCCAGCGACGGAGCAGCCCGCCGAAGCGGCCGAGCCGGCCGGGGAGGGCCAGTGACATGGAGATGAATGCCAGCCTTGCTTTGCCGGAGATCTGGGTCGCTGTCGCCGGCATGGCCCTGCTGATCGCCGGCGCCTTCCTCGGCGACCGGGCGATGCGCGCCATCGGCCTGCTCACCATGGCGATCATGGCGGTGGCGGCCGTGATGGTGCTCAGCCTCGACACCGCCATGCCGCAGCAGGCCTTCAACGGCCATTTCGTGGTCGACAGCTTCGCGGTCTTCGCCAAGGTGCTGACGCTGATCGCCGCCGCGTTCGCAATCTGGATGTCGTTTTCCTATGCCGAGCGCGAGGGCATGGCGCGGTTCGAGCTGCCGATCCTGATGCTGCTCGCCACGCTCGGCATGATGATGATGATTTCGGCCAACGATCTCATCTCGCTCTATGTCGGCCTGGAGCTGCAGAGCCTGGCGCTCTACGTGACCGCCGCGATCCGCCGCGACACGGTGAAGTCGACCGAGGCCGGCCTCAAGTATTTCGTCCTCGGCGCGCTGTCTTCGGGCATGCTGCTCTACGGCGCCTCGATGATCTACGGCTTCGTCGGGACGGTCAGCTTCGACGGTCTGGGGCAAGCCTTGACCGGCGGGGCGCCCTCCATCGGCGTGATCATCGGACTGGTGTTCCTGTGCGCCGGCCTCGCCTTCAAGATCTCCGCCGTGCCGTTCCACATGTGGACGCCGGACGTCTATGAGGGCGCGCCGACGCCGATCACCGCCTTCTTCGCGGCGGCGCCAAAGGTGGCGGCGATCGCGCTGTTCACCCGCGTCCTGGTCGAGGCCTTCGGCGGCATCACCCCGCAATGGCAGCAGATCATCGTCGCCATCGCCATCGCCTCCATGGCGCTCGGCGCCTTCGCGGCGCTGGTGCAGAAGAACATCAAGCGCCTGATGGCCTACAGCTCGATCGGCAATATCGGCTACGCCCTGGTCGGCCTCGCCGCCGGCAGCCAGCAGGGCGTCAGCGGCCTGCTGTTCTACATGGCGACCTACGTGCCAATGACGCTCGGCGCCTTCGCGGTGATCCTCGCCATGCGCCAGAAGGGGCAGATGGTGGAAGAGATCGGCGATCTGGCCGGGTTGGCCAAGAGCCAGCCCTGGCTCGCCCACATCTTCGCCGCCATCCTGTTCTCGATGGCGGGCATCCCGCCGCTGGTCGGCTTCTTCGGCAAGTGGATGGTGTTCGCCGCCGCGGTCGATTCCGGCATGTTCGTCCTCGCGGTGATCGGCGTGCTGACCAGCGTGGTGTCGGCCTATTACTACGTGCGCATCGTCAAGGTGATGTATTTCGACGAGCCGGCCGGCGTGTTCGACCGCGTCGACGGATCGCTGAAGCTGGTCCTGGCGTTGTCGCTCGCGGTTGTCGCCATCGGCATCCTGTTCATCAACCCGCTGCAGACCTCGACGGCGGTGGCCGCCGCCTCGCTCTTCGCGGGATGAGCCTCGCGTTCCGCGTCGAGGAAACGCCCGAGATCGACAGCACCAACGAGGCCTGCCGGCGGCGCGCCTTGCGCGGCGAACCGGCCGGCCTGGTGATCCGCGCCGATCTGCAGACCAAGGGGCGCGGCCGGCGCGGGCGGGGCTGGGTGTCGCCGCCGGGCAATCTCTACACCTCGATCCTGTTGCGCCCGTTGCGGCCGATGGCGGAGGTCGCGACCCTCGGCTTCGTCGCCGTGGTGGCGTTGGGCGACGCTATCGCGCCGCTGCTGCCGCCTGCGGTCGCGCTGCGCCACAAATGGCCGAACGACCTGCTGCTGGACGGCGCCAAGGTCAGCGGCATCCTGCTGGAGACGCAGGGAGCGGAGCAGGGCGCGGAGGGTTTCGTGGTGCTCGGCATGGGCGTCAACATCGTCAGCCATCCCTCCGGCACGCCCTATCCGGTGACCGATCTGCAGGAAGCGGGGGCGGCACCCATCGGGCCGCGCACGCTGCTCGACCGGCTGCTGGCGGCCTTCGCGCCGCTCTATAATGCCTGGGAGGCGTCGGGTTTTGCCGCCATCGAGCCGCTCTGGCGCCGGCGCGCGCTGGGGATCGGGCAGTCCATCGAAATCCGGCTGCAAGACACCGCATTGCAGGGGGTGTTTCGCGACCTCGACCGCGATGGCGCGCTGCGCCTGGCGCTGGCGGACGGATCGGAGCGCCGCATCTCCGCCGGTGATGTATACTTTTCCGGGCAATCGGAAAGCCGGGACCGGAGCTGAGTCATGCTGCTGACCATCAACGCCAACAACACCAACGTGAAATTTGCCGTCTGCAGGGACGGCCGGATGATCGCCGATTGGCGGCTGAAGACCGATGCGCAGCGCACGGCGGACCAGTATATCGTCTGGCTCAACCAGCTGATGCAGATGTCGGGCATGGCGCTCTCGGACATCGATGGCTGCATCATCGCCACCGTGGTGCCGCAGAGCTTGTTCCACCTGAACATGCTGTGCGAGAAGCACCTGAAGACCGCCCCGCTGGTGGTCGGCGACCCGGCGGTAGAGCTCGGCATCGAGGTGCTGCTGGACAAGCCGGCCGAGGTCGGCGCCGACCGCCTCGCCAACGCCATCGGCGGCCACATCCACTACAAGAAGCCGCTCGTGGTGGTAGATTTCGGCACCGCGACGACCTTCGACGTGGTGGATGCCGCCGGCAACTACATCGGCGGCGCCATCGCGCCGGGCATCAACCTCAGCCTCGACGCGCTGCACAACGCCACCGCCAAGCTGCCGCGCATCGCGGTGGAGCGGCCGGCCAAGGCGATCGGCAAGGACACGCTGAGCGCCATGCAATCCGGGATCTTCTTCGGTTATGTCGGATTGGTCGAAGGCATCGTCGTCCGCATCGCCACGGAGTTCAAAGCCGAGACCGGGGCGGATCTGGAGGTGGTGGCGACGGGCGGCCTGGCGCCTTTGTTCCACGGCGCGACGCCTGTTCTGCGTCACTTGGACCAGGAGATCACCACGCGCGGGCTGATCGAAATCTACCGCCGTAATCGCGGCTGATCGAAAGACCTGATGACCGAATCCCTGACGCCGAAAAACGACGAACTCCTCTTCCTCGCTTTGGGCGGGGCGGGGGAGATCGGCATGAACCTCAACCTCTACGGCCATGCCGGCAAGTGGCTCATGGTCGATCTCGGCGTCACCTTCGGCGATGAATCGACCCCGGGGATCGAGGTGATCATGCCCGATCCCGAATTCATCCGCGAACGCGCCAAGGACCTGATCGCCCTCGTGCTGACCCACGCGCATGAGGACCATATCGGCGCGGTGCCCTATCTGTGGAGGCAATTGCGCTGCCCGCTCTATGCGACGCCCTTCACCGCCTCGGTGCTGCGGCGCAAGCTGGAGGAGGCGGGACTGCAGCACGAGGCGCCGGTCACCCTGATCCCGATGTCCGGCAAGGTCTTACTCGGGCCCTTCGAGGTCGAGCTCATCACGCTGACGCACTCGATTCCGGAGCCCAACGCCGTCGTCATCCGCACCAAGCTCGGTGCCGTGCTGCATACCGGCGATTGGAAGTTCGACCCGAACCCGCAGCTCGGCCTCACCTCCGACGAGGCCGCGCTTCGCAAGCTGGGCGACGGCGGGGTGCTCGCCATGATCTGCGATTCCACCAACGTCTTCGTCGAGGGCACCTCCGGCTCCGAGGCCGATGTGCGCGAGTCCCTGCGCGACCTGGTCGGCACGCTGGAGAACCGCATCGCCGTCGGCTGTTTCGCCAGCAACGTGGCGCGGCTCGGCACCATCGCCGAGGTGGCGGCGGAGCATGGCCGGCAATGCGCGCTGGTCGGGCGCTCGCTCTGGCGCATGGTGGCCGCGGCGCAGGAGAACGGCTATCTCAACCATCTGCCGGAATTCGTCGCCGAGCACGATGTCGGCTTCTTCCCGCGCGACAAGATCCTGATGATCTGCACCGGCAGCCAGGGCGAGCCGCGCTCGGCGCTCGCCCGCATCGCGCGCAAGGAGCATCCGCATGTGACCTTGGAACCGGGCGATGCGGTGGTGTTCTCCTCGCGCACCATCCCCGGCAACGAGAAGTCCATCGCCCGGCTGCAGAACGATCTTGCCCTGCAGGGCGTCGACGTCATCACCGACCGCGACGAGGACATCCATGTCTCCGGCCATCCGGCGCGTGACGAACTGATCGAGATGTACCAGATGGTGCGCCCGCGCATCGCGATTCCCGTGCATGGCGAGGCGCGCCACATCAAGGAGCATGTGGCGCTCGCCAAGCAATGCCAGGTCCCTGAGGCGATCGAGGCGGCCAATGGCACGGTGATCCGCCTGGCCCCCGGCCCGGCGGAGATCGTGGCGCAGGTGCCCTCGGGCCGGCTCGGCCTCGACGGCAAGAGCCTGATGCGCCTCGACGGCGACATGCTCCGCCACCGCCACCGGATGAGCTTCAACGGGCTCATCATGGTTTCCCTGGCGCTGAACGGGGAGGGCAGGCTGCTGGGCTCGCCCCAGGTCAGCCTGGAGGGTCTGCTGGACGGCGGCGAGGCGGCGGCCGAGGCCATTACCGAGATGTCGGAGGCGGTCGCCGAGGCCATCGGGGCCTTGAGCCGGGCGCAGCTCATCCTGACCGACGAGGTCGCCGAATGCGCCCGCCTGGCCGCCCGCCGCTGGTTCCACAAGGCCTATGACAAGAAGCCGGTGACCAAGGTCCATGTGATGCGGCTATGATCGCCCGCCCGTGATCGCCCGCCCAAGATCGCCCGACTGTGATCGCGGTGAGGCGGGCCTTGTGCTAGCTTGCTGCCATGAAACGAGCCATTCCGATCGCCGCTCTTTGCCTCGCCTTGACGCCCTTGCTGGCCGCGGCCGCCAAGGCTGAGATCGCCGTCTCGCGCAAGGATTGCGAGCGCCTGGTGCGCCACGAGCCGGCGCCGGACGTCGCCTATCAGCCGGGCGTCGACGTACATGGCAATCCGGTGGCGCCGGCCGATCTCGGCGGTGGTCAACAGATCGAGCTGCCGGACGTCATCTACATCCCGATCGAGGTCCTGGTGCAGGACAAATACGGCATCCCGGCCAATTCCGTGCTGTACGAGGCCAAGGCCCAGGTCGGCATCGTCCAGGTCCGCGGCAACCGGGTGTTCTACGAGGACCAGGAACTGACCGCCCCGGAAACGGCTGCCTTGGAGGCCGTCTGCCGCGACCGGCTGAGCATCCGCTAGGCCCGAAAGAGGCGGAATCCCGCGGTTTCCGCTCCTCCGGCCGGTGGACAGACCGGCTGCCTTTGCCTACATTCCGCCCGGATTCCTGTGTATTTCAGCGCTCCCCACCTGCGAGGCCCAATGCGTTCCTCCCGCTTCTTCCTGCCCACGCTCCGCGAAAACCCCGCCGAGGCGCAGATCGTCTCGCACCGCCTGATGCTGCGGGCCGGCATGATCCGCCAAGCCAGCGCCGGCATCTATTCGTGGCTGCCGCTGGGCTTCCGGGTCTTGAAGAACATCGAGCGCATCGTGCGGGAGGAGCAGAACCGCGCCGGCTGTCAGGAAGTGCTGATGCCGACCATCCAATCGGCCGATCTGTGGCGCGAATCCGGCCGCTACGAGGCCTATGGCAAGGAGATGCTGCGCATCACCGACCGCCACGAGCGCGAGATGCTCTACGGCCCGACCAACGAGGAGCAGATCACCCAGATCTTCCGCGATTCGGTGAAGTCGTATCGCGGCCTGCCGCAGATGCTCTATCACATCCAGTGGAAGTTCCGCGACGAGGTGCGCCCGCGCTTCGGCGTGATGCGCGGCCGCGAGTTCCTGATGAAGGACGCCTATTCCTTCGACATGGATTTCGAAGGGGCCAAGCGCGCCTACAACAAGTTCTTCGTCGCCTATTTGCGTACTTTCGCCCGCATGGGCATGCGCGCCATCCCGATGGAGGCCGACACCGGCCCGATCGGCGGCAACCTCAGCCACGAATTCATCCTGCTGGCCGACACCGGCGAGAGCCAGGTGTTCTGCGACCGCGACTTCCTGGAATTCGACGTGCTGGGCAAGGACATCTCGTACGAGGATCCCGGCGCGGTTCAAAGCGTGGTCGACCACTTCACCTCGCTCTATGCCCGCACCGACGAGAAGCACGATGCCGGCCTGTTCGAGAGTCAGGTGCCGGAAGGCCGCCGCTATGTCGGCCGCGGCATCGAGGTCGGCCACATCTTCTATTTCGGCACCAAGTATTCCGAGCCGCTGAAGGCCATCGTCCAGGACAAGGACGGCAACCCGGTCACCGTGCACATGGGCTCCTACGGCATTGGCGTGTCGCGCATGCCGGCCGCCATCATCGAGGCGAGCCACGACGAGGCCGGCATCATCTGGCCGGAGAGCGTGGCGCCGTTCAAAATCGGCCTGATCAACCTCAAGGCCGGCGACGCCGCCTGCGACAAAGTCTGCGAGGACATCTACGCCAAGCTGCAAAGCAATGGCGTCGAGGTGCTCTATGACGATCGCGACGAGCGCGCCGGCGCCAAGTTCGCCGAGATGGATCTGATCGGGCTGCCCTGGCAGATGGTGGTCGGCCCGCGCGGCGCCGCCAAGAACCAGGTCGAGCTGAAGAACCGCAAGAGCGGCGAAAAGCTGGAGCTCAGCGTCGATGCGGCCTTCCAGCGGATCGGCGCATGATCTTTTCCGCCTTCGAACGCCTCGTCGCCTTCCGCTATCTGCGCGCGCGGCGGGAAGAGGGGTTCGTCTCGGTCATCGCCGGCTTCTCGCTGCTCGGCATCGCGCTCGGCGTGGCGACGCTGATCGTCGTCATGTCGGTGATGAATGGCTTCCGCGCCGAGCTGCTGGGCCGCATCCTCGGCGTGCAGAGCCACATCACCGTCACCTCGATGCAGGGGCCGCTGGAGAACTACCAGGAGTTGGCCGAGCGGTTGAAGGGCCTGCCGGGCGTGCTGAGCGTGGCGCCGATGATCGACGGCCAGGTCTTCATCTCCGCCAATGGCGCCGGCGTCGGCGCCTATATGCGCGGCTTCCGCCAGGAGGATCTGAAGAACCGGTCGCTGCTGGCCGACAGCGTCATCGCCGGCACGCTGGACGAGTTCAGCGGCGAGGATGTCGCCATGATCGGCGTCAAGATGGCGCAGAACATGGGCCTGCAGGTGGGCTCGACCTTCAAGGCGATCTCGCCGCAGACCACCGCCACCATGGGCGGCACGCTGCCGCGCATCAAGGAATTCCAGGTCGTCGCCATCTTCGACGTCGGCATGTACGAATACGACAGCTCCTTCATCTACATCCCGCTCGAGGCGGCGCAGGTCTATTTTAAGCAGCGCGGGGCGGTCAGCGATTTCGAGGTCATGGCGCAGAAGCTCGATCAGGTCGAGCCGATCAAGGTCGAGCTGGCGAAGGCGCTCGGCCCCGGCTACCGCCTGTCGGATTGGCAGCTTGCCAATGCCAATCTGTTCGGCGCCATCGAGGTAGAGCGCAACGTGATGTTCCTGATCCTGACCCTCATCATCATCGTCGCCGCCTTCAACATCATCTCCGGCCAGATCATGCTGGTGAAGGAGAAGGGGCGGAACATCGCCATCATGCGCACCATGGGCGCCACCCGCGGCGCGATCCTGCGGGTGTTCCTGCTGTCGGGCGCCAGCATCGGCATCGTCGGCACCATCCTCGGCTGCATCCTCGGGACCGCCTTCGCCACCAACATCGAGACCATCCGGCGCTTCCTCGAGGGCCTGACCGGCGTGCCGCTATTCAACGAGACGATCTATTTCCTCTCCCGCCTGCCGGCGATCGTCGAGCCGCTGGAGGTGGCGCTGATCGTCGGCATGGCGCTGGTGCTGACCCTGTTGGCTTCGCTTTATCCGGCGTGGCGCGCGGCGCGCCTCGACCCGGTGGAGGCGCTGCGCTATGAGTGAGGCCGTGGCGCTGGAACTGAAGGGCGTGCAGCAACGCTTCCGCCAGGCCGGCGACGGCTTCCTGGAAGTGATCCGGAAGGCCGACCTGAAGCTGATGCCGGGCGAGATGGTGGCCCTCGTCGGTCCATCGGGGTCGGGCAAGTCGACCTTGCTGCACATCGCCGGCCTGCTGGAGCACCAGGCCGAGGGCGATGTCATCATCAAGGGGACGCCGACGCGGGCGCTTTCCGACGACAAACGCACGGCCCTGCGCCGCACGACGATGGGGTTCGTCTACCAGTATCATCATCTGCTGCCCGAATTCTCGGCGCTGGAGAACGTGGTCATCCCGCAGATGATCGCCGGCAGGTCGAAGGCCGAAGCGCGGCTGCGTGCCGCCGATCTGTTGAAACGGGTGGGCCTGGGCGAACGCCTGGACCATCGCCCCGCCAAGCTCTCGGGCGGCGAGCAGCAGCGCGTTGCCATCGCCCGCGCGCTGGCGAACGCGCCCGCCATCGTGCTGGCGGACGAGCCAACCGGCAATCTCGACGTCCACACGGCAGAGGGCGTCTTCGACATGCTGGCACAGCTGGTGCGCGAGGATCGCGTCGCCGCCCTGATCGCCACGCACAACATGGAGATCGCGCGGCGCATGGACCGGATCGTCACCATCCGCGAGGGCGTGCTCGGCGCCGCCTAGACCGTCCAGCCGCCGTCATGCAGCTGTCACCCATTTCCAATTAAAGAGTCATGGGCCTGGGCTAACACCCGAAAAGCCCCGCGGCGATCCTATGCGCCGGCCGGGAGATTCCAGGGAGAAGCCGCATGACCTACGATCCGCACTACCGCCTGCCGCGCGTCCTCAAGAACGAGGACGATTCCAACCCCAGCAATACCGCGCCGAATGCCACGTTCTCCGAGATCGCCGCCACGCGGTTCAGCCGCCGCGCCGCGCTGACCGGCCTGCTGGCGACGACCGCGCTGACCGCTGCCGGCGGCCTGGTTCCGACCCGCGCCCGGGCGGCGACGGCCGAGTCCTCGCTGACCTTCACCGAGATCCCGCATGCCATGGACGACAAGCTGCATGTGGCCGAGGGCTACAACGCCCAGGTGCTGCTGCGCTGGGGCGACAAGGTGGCGGCCGATGCCCCGGAATTCGATCCCGCGCAGCAGAGCGCCGAGGCCCAGGCCAGGCAGTTCGGCTACAATTGCGACTTCATCGCCTTTATGCCGCTGCCGGCGGGCTCCAACGCCAGCGACCACGGGCTGCTTTTCGTCAACCACGAATACACCAACCCGCATGTGATGTTTCCCGGCTTTGCCGACGACAAGGCGGCGGCCGAGGGCACCACGGCCGAGACTGCGGCAATCGAGCTGGCGGCGCACGGCGCCTCGATCGTCGAGATCAAGCGGGAAGGGGATGGCTGGATGGTGGTGGACGGCGGCCAGTTCAACCGCCGTCTCAGCCTCAACACCGAAATGGAGCTGAGCGGCCCGGCCGCCGGCCATGATCGCCTGAAAACCTCCGCCGATTCCACCGGCAGGAACGTCCTCGGCATGATCAACAATTGCGGCGGCGGCTCGACCCCCTGGGGCACCGTGCTGACCGCGGAAGAGAACTTCCACCAGTATTTCGGCGGCGACCCCGCCGGCACGGCGGAAGCCGCCAACTACAAGCGCTACGGCATCAAGGGCGAGCCCAGCTATCCCTGGGGCAAGTTCGTCGATCGCTTCGACGTGACCAAGGAGCCGAACGAAGCCAATCGCTTCGGCTGGGTGGTCGAGGTCAATCCGTATGATCCCGCGCAGAAGCCGGTGAAGCGCACCGCCCTCGGTCGCTTCAAGCACGAGGCGGCCACCAGCGTCATCAATGCCGACGGCCGCCTGGTGGTCTATTCCGGCGACGACGAGCGTTTCGAGTATGTCTACAAGTTCGTCTCCAACGGCACCTTCGACCCGGCCAAGGGCCTCGGGAATTCGGCGCTGCTGGATGACGGCACGCTCTATGTTGCCAAGTTTGCCGCAGACGGCAACGTGCAATGGCTGCCGCTGGTCCATGGCGAAGGGCCGTTGACCGAAGCCAACGGCTTCAAGTCGCAGGCCGACATCCTGATCGAAACCCGCCGCGCGGCTGATCTGCTCGAGCCGACGAAGATGGACCGTCCGGAGGACGTCGAGGCCGATCCGGTGAGCGGCAGGGTCTATGTCGTGATGACCAAGAACGACAAGCGCAAGGCAGAGCAGGTCGACGCGATGAACGCCCGCCCCGAGAACAAGTGGGGCCACATCATCGAGCTGACCCCGCCGGCCAAGGACGGCAAGATGGACCATGCCGCCACCGCCTTCGCCTGGGACATGTTCATCCAGGCCGGCAATCCGGCCGATGCGGCGCAACAGGCGAAGTACGGCGGCGAAGTCAGCGAGAGCGGCTGGTTCGCCAATCCGGATAATCTCGCCTTCGACCCGAAGGGCCGCATGTGGATCGCCACCGACGGCTTCCCGGATCACGGCGTGCATGACGGCGTCTGGGCCACCGACACCGCTGGTGCTGGCCGCGCGGCAACCAAGCACTTCCTCGGCTGTCCGCAGGGCGCCGAATTGTGCGGGCCGGCCTTCACGCCGGACGGAAAGACCTTCTTTGTCGCGGTCCAGCACCCGGGCGAGGACGGCAACTACGACCAGCCCACGACGCACTGGCCGGATTTCGCCGACAACATGCCGCCGCGTCCCTCGGTGGTCGCCATCATGAAGAAAGGCGGCGGCGAAATCGGCGCCTGAGCGGGCGCAAGAGTTCCCCCGGAGGATCGCCGTCTCGGCTGGAGCCGGCGATCCCCCTGTTCACTGGGCTCCCCGCACCACGGGCGGGGAGCCATTTTTCTGCGATTACCGTCAAGGCCAGGGCGGTGGGTTCCAAGTTCCAGGGGTAGTCGATAAACTGCCCTGACCTGAGTCTCGCGAGCCAGCATGCCCTACGCCGATTTCGTTCATCTGCGCGTCCATTCCGCCTATTCGCTCTCCGAAGGGGCGATCAAGAACAAGCATCTGGTGGACCTGGCCAAGCGCCAGCAGATGCCGGCCGTGGCGGTGACCGATACCGGCAATTTGTTCGGCGCGATGGAATTTTCCAGCCTGGCCAAGGATGCTGGCATCCAGCCGATCATCGGCTGCCAGCTCGCGGTCAGCCGCTCGGAAGAGGTGGAGCTTGGCGCGCTGCGCCCGCCGCCGGACCAGCTGGTCCTGCTGGTGCAGAACGAGGCCGGCTACCGCAATTTGATGAAGCTCTCCAGCCTGGCCTTTCTGGAGACCGAGCCGGGTTTGCCGCCACAGGTGACGCTCGCAATCGTGGCGCAATATTCCGCCGGCCTGATCGCGCTGACCGGCGGGGTGGCCGGCGAGATCGGCCGACATCTGCTGGAGAACCGGCCGGAGGCGGCCCGCATCGCGCTCGACCGCTTGAAGGTAATCTTCCCCGGCCGGCTCTACATGGAGATCCAGCGTCACGGCTTGCCGGCCGAACAGCAGATCGAGCCCGGTCTGCTCGATCTCGCCTATGCCACCGAGGTGCCGCTGGTCGCCACCAACGACGTCTATTTCAGCGACGAAGGCATGTATGCGGCGCATGACGCGCTGCTCTGCATCGCGCAGGGCTCCTATGTCGACAATTCCGACCGCCGGCGGGTCACCCAGGAACACCGCTTCAAGTCGGCGCGCGAGATGCGCGAGTTGTTCCGCGACCTGCCCGAGGCGGTCGACAACACGATCGTGATCGCGCAGCGCTGTGCCTACATGCCGCCGGCGCGCCAGCCGATCCTGCCCGCCTTCGTCGAGGGCGCGAATGAGGCGGACGTGCTGCGCGAGCAGGCGAAGGCGGGGCTCGAGGCGCGCTTCGCGGCGCTCGGCATCGCGGGCGAGGCGCAGAAACCCTATCGCGACCGGTTGGACTTCGAGCTGGGCGTCATCATCCAGATGGGCTTCCCCGGCTACTTCCTGATCGTCGCCGACTTCATCCAATGGGCGAAACAGCACGGCATTCCGGTCGGCCCCGGCCGCGGCTCCGGCGCCGGCTCGGTGGTGGCTTGGTCGCTGACCATCACCGATCTCGATCCCTTGCGCTGGCACCTGCTGTTCGAGCGCTTCCTCAACCCCGAACGCGTCTCGATGCCGGATTTCGACGTCGATTTCTGCCAGGACCGCCGCGACGAGGTGCTGCACTACGTGCAGGAACGCTACGGCCGCAATCGCGTGGCGCAGATCATCACCTTCGGCAAGCTGCAGGCGCGCGCCGCCCTGCGCGACGTAGGTCGCGTCTTACAAATGCCCTACGGCCAGGTCGACCGCCTGACCAAGATGGTGCCGAACAACCCGGCCAACCCGGTGACGCTGAAGGATGCCATCGCCGGCGAGCCGATGCTGCAGCAGGCGCGCGACGAGGATGCCGGCGTGCGCCGCATGCTGGAAATTGCCATCAAGCTGGAAGGCCTCTACCGCCACGCCTCGACCCACGCGGCGGGCGTGGTGATCGGCGACCGGCCGTTGGACGAGCTGGTGCCGCTCTATCGCGATCCGCGCTCCGACATGCTGGTCACCCAGTTCAACATGAAGGACGTGGAAAAGGCCGGGCTGGTCAAGTTCGACTTCCTCGGCCTCAAGACCCTGACCGTGCTGGCGACGGCGGTCGAGCACATCAGGAAGTCGCAAGGGCAGGACATCGACCTCGCCCATCTGCCGCTCGACGACAAGAAGACCTACGACATGCTGGCGCGGGCGGATTCGACCGGGGTGTTCCAGCTGGAAAGCTCCGGCATGCGCGACGTGCTGAAGAAGCTGAAGGCCGACCGCTTCGAGGACATCATCGCCGTGGTGGCGCTCTATCGCCCCGGCCCGATGGACAACATCCCGCGCTACATCAACTGCAAGCACGGCAAGGAAGAGCCGGATTACCTGCATCCCTCGCTCGAAGGCATCCTGAAGGAAACCTTCGGCATCATGATCTACCAGGAACAGGTGATGCAGATCGCCCAGGTCCTGTCCGGCTACACGCTGGGCGGCGCCGACCTGCTGCGCCGCGCCATGGGCAAGAAGATCAAGGAGGAGATGGAGGCCCAGCGCAAGGCCTTCATCGACGGTGCCGTGGCGCGCGGGGTCAAGGCCGACAATGCCGGGCAGATCTTCGATCAGGTCAACAAGTTCGCCGGCTACGGCTTCAACAAGAGCCACGCCGCCGCCTATGCCCTGGTCGCCTACCAGACCGCGTGGCTGAAGGCGAATTATCCGGTCGAGTTCCTCGCCGCCTCGATGACCTACGAGCTGGCGAACACCGACAAGCTCAACGTCTTCCGCCAGGAGCTGCAGCGCCAGGGCATCCAGCTGCTGCCGCCCGACATCAACAAGTCTTTCCCGACCTTCTCGGTCGAGCGCACCAAGGACGGCACGCTGGCCGTGCGCTATGCCCTGGCCGCGGTGAAGAATGTTGGCCTGGGCGCCATCCAGGTGATGGTGAAGGCACGGGAGGAGGGGGGACCGTTCAGGAGCCTGGCCGATTTCTGCGAGCGCATCGACCCCAAGACGCTCAACAAGCGCCAGCTGGAAAACCTGGTCCTGGCCGGGGCATTCGATTCCCTCCACCCGAACCGCAAGCAGGTGCATGAGGCGGTGGAGCAGATGCTGCGCCAGGCCGTGGCGGTGACCGAGGCCAGGACCAGCAGCCAGAACAGCCTGTTCGGCGACGCCGCCAAGGCGAATGTGACCCTCCCCGGCGGGCCGGACTGGTCGCCCATGGAGCGCCTGCAGCACGAATTCGGCGCGATCGGCTTCTACATGTCCGCCCACCCGCTGGACGCTTATGGCGCCAGCCTGAAGCGGCTGGATGTGGTGCCCTTTGCCGAGCTTGGCGCCTGGCTGAAGGCGCGCGGCCCCCGGGCCAAGATCGCCGGCCTGCTGCTCAGCAAGCAGGAGAGGACCTCGGCCAAGGGCAACCGCTTCGCCTTCCTGCAACTGACCGACCAGACGGGCATGTTCGAGGCGACCATCTTCTCCGACCGCCTGTCGGCGGCGCGCGAGCACCTGGAGCCGGGGCGGCCGCTCCTGCTCTCGGTCGATATCAGGTCGGAGGAGGACAGCCTGCGCCTGATGGTCAACAGCGTGGAGCCGCTGGACAAGGCGGTCGCCAACACCGCGGCGGGCCTCCGGGTCTTCATCCGCGATCCCGGCTCGGTTTCCAGCCTGCGCCAGGTCCTCGACCGTGCCGGCCGGGGCAAGGGCAAGGTGGAACTGGCGCTCGACCTGCCGGACCGTTCCTGGGAGGTGATGCTAACCCTGCCGGGCCGTTACGCCGTGTCCGGCCCGGTGCGGGGTGCCGTCGCCGCTATTCCGGGTATCGTGGCGGTTCAAGATACGTAAACAACTATTTGATTTTGCATAAAAAATATGAGGCGGAGCTGACTGCCCGCCGCGCCCGAGATTTGCCTTGCGAAATATCCACAGCCGGGCTACCTAACCGCCGCTTGAAATCCCATGCGGGTTCGCGCGCTGGCGGGGAGAAATCCCGCCGGTTCGCTCCGGTGCCGGTCCTTTTGGCTGGTCACTTACCCGCAGAGGCCTAACCGGAAAAGGACGTTACCCCATGGCGATGCCATCCTTCACCATGCGCCAGCTGCTGGAAGCTGGCGTGCATTTCGGACATCACACCCGCCGCTGGAACCCGAAGATGGCGCAGTACCTCTTCGGCGTGCGCAACGGCATCCACATCATCGACCTCGAGCAGACCGTGCCGATGCTGGACCAGGCCGTGAAGGCCGTCCGTGACGTCGCCGCGGCCGGCGGCCGCGTGCTGTTCGTCGGCACCAAGCGCGCCGCCTCCGACAAGGTCGCCGACGCGGCCAAGCGCTGCGGCCAGTACTACGTCAACCACCGCTGGCTGGGCGGCATGCTGACCAACTGGAAGACCATCTCCCAGTCGATCAAGCGCCTGCGCGAGCTGGACGAGCGCCTGTCGGGCAACACCCAGGGCCTGACCAAGAAGGAAATGCTGATGCTCACCCGCGACCGCGACAAGCTGGAGCGGGCGCTGGGCGGCATCAAGGACATGGGCGGCCAGCCCGACATCCTGGTGGTGATCGACACCCTCAAGGAGCAGATCGCCATCCAGGAAGCCAATGTGCTGAAGGTGCCGGTCGTCGCCGTCTGCGACAGCAACTCGGACCCCTCGGGCGTCACCTACGCGATCCCGGGCAATGACGACGCGACTCGGGCGATCTCGCTTTATTGCGACCTGTTCGCCGGCGCCGTCCTGGACGGCCTGCAGCAGGAGGCGATCTCCCACGGCAAGGATATCGGCGAAGCCGAGGAATTGCCGTCCGAGGCGCTGCCGACCCCCGAGGCCAGCGAGGCGCCCGCCGCGACCGCCACGGTCTGACGGCTGGGTTTCATTCTGCCGATGGGGTGCTGGGCGGAGACGCGCAGTGCCCCATTGGCGTATTAGACTGACGACAAAGAGCGAATCGGAAAGGATCGAGTCATGGCCGAGATTACTGCGGCGCTGGTCAAGGAACTGCGCGAGGTCTCCGGCGCCGGCATGATGGATTGCAAGAAGGCGCTGGTGGAGAACAACGGCGACCTGGAGGCTTCGGTCGACTGGCTGCGCAAGAAGGGCTTGGCCGCCGCCGCCAAGAAGTCCGGCCGCGTGGCCGCCGAGGGCCTGGTCGGCGCCATCGCCGAGGGCAAGGAAGGCGCCCTGGTCGAGGTCAATTGCGAGACCGACTTCGTCGCCCGCAACGAGCAGTTCCAGGGCTTCGTCGGCGCGGTGACCAAGCTGGCGCTCGGCGCCGGCGGCGACGTCGAGGCGCTGAAGACCAGGCAAATGCCCGGCGAAAATCTCCCCGTTGCCGAAAAGCTGACGCAATTGGTTGCCACCATCGGCGAGAACATGCTGCTGCGCCGCGCGGCGAAGGTCAGCGTGTCCGACGGGGTGGTGGTCGCCTACATGCACAATGCAATCGTTCCCAATCTGGGCAAGATCGGCGTCCTGGTCGGCATCGAGTCGACCGGCGACAAGGCGAAATTGACCGCTCTGGGCAAGCAGATCGCCATGCACGTCGCCGCCAGCAATCCGCAGGCCTTGACCGTCGAGGCGGTCGATCCGGCGGCGCTGGAGCGCGAGCGCGCGGTCCTGGCCGAGCAGGCCAAGGCCTCGGGCAAGCCGGCCGAGATCATCGGCAAGATGGTCGAAGGCCGCCTGCGCAAGTATTATGAGGAAGTTGTTCTCCTCGAGCAGGCCTTCGTCATGGATCCCGACAGCCGGGTGAAGCAGATCGTCGAGAAGGCCGCCAAGGAACTCGGCGCCCCCGTCGCCATTGTCGGCTTCGTCCGCATGGCGCTCGGCGAGGGCATCGACAAGGAGCAGAAGGACGCGGCCTGATCCTTCACGGTGTCGGGCTGGGCCGGAGGCGAACGAACGAAGCGGAGGTCGGTTGATGGCGAAGGCTGGTGGCAAGAACCTGCTCTACAAGCGGGTGCTGCTCAAGATCTCGGGCGAGGCCCTGATGGGCACGCGCGAGTTCGGCCTTGACCCAGCCACCATCCAGCGCGTCGCGGAAGAGGTGAAGCAGGTCCACGCCCTCGGCGTGGAGTGTTGCCTGGTGATCGGCGGCGGCAACATCTTCCGCGGCATCGCCGGCGCCTCCCAGGGCATGCAGCGCGCCTCGGCGGACTATGTCGGCATGCTGGCGACGGTGATGAACGCGCTGGCCATGCAGAACGCCCTCGAGCAGATCGGCGTCGACACCCGGGTGCAATCGGCGATCTCGATGCAGTCGATCTGCGAGCCCTATATCCGCCGCCGGGCCATCCGCCACCTGGAGAAGGGGCGGGTGGTGATCTTCGCCGCCGGCACCGGCAACCCGTTCTTCACCACAGACACAGCGGCGGCCCTCCGCGCCTCGGAGATGGGCTGCCAGGCGCTGCTCAAGGGCACCAAGGTCGATGGCGTCTATACCGCCGACCCGAAGCTGCACCCCGACGCCACGCATTTCGCCCAGCTCAGCCATCACGACGTGCTGTCGCGCGACCTCAAGGTGATGGACGCCGCCGCCATTTCGCTGGCGCGCGAGAACAAGATTCCGATCATCGTCTTCTCGATCCACAAGCCGGGCAATTTCGCCCGCGTCATGCTGGGCGAGGGCAAGCACACCATCATCGGCGACCGGCCAGTTCCGCAGAAGGGGCCGCAGAAGCGCGTTGCCGCGGCGCGGGCCAAGCCGGCGAAGAAGACGAAGCCAGTCAAAGGCAGGAACTGATCCGGGGGTAACGAGACATGGTCGATGCCAGATTGAGCGAATTCAGCCGCCGCATGGATGGCGCGCTGGAAGCCTTGCGCAAGGAATTCGGCGGGCTGCGCACCGGCCGCGCCTCCGTCCATCTGCTGGACCAGATTGTGGTCCAGGCCTATGGCAGCGCCATGCCGCTGAACCAGGTCGGCAACGTCAACGTGCCGGAGCCGCGCATGATCACCGTGCAGGTATGGGATCGCGGCCTGGTCCGCGAGGTGGAAAAGGCGATCCGCGACGCCGGCCTCGGCCTCAACCCGGCGAGCGACGGCCAGCTGGTCCGCGTGCCGATCCCGGAACTGAGCCAGGAGCGCCGTACCGAGCTCAGCAAGATCGCGCACAAATACGCTGAGCAGGCCCGCGTCGCCGTCCGCAACGTCCGCCGCGACGGCATGGAAATGCTGAAGAAGCAGGAAAAGGACGGCAAGATCTCGCAGGACGAGCACAAGGGCCTGCACGACCAGGTGCAGAAGTTGACCGACGAGCACATCAAGAAGGTCGACGAGGCGCTGGCGACCAAGGAAAAAGAAATCCTGCAGGTCTGACGTGAGCCAGCCGATCTCGACCGCCCTCACCATCGGCCCCGCTCCGGAATCCGGAGATGGCGCAGCCCCGCGCCACGTCGCCATCATCATGGACGGCAACGGCCGCTGGGCCCAGGCCAAGGGCCTGCCGCGCACCATCGGCCATCGCGAGGGGGCGGAGGCATTGCGCCGCGCGGTCCGGGCGGCCGCCGATCTCGGCATCGAATACCTGACCGTGTTCGGCTTCTCGTCGGAGAACTGGAAGCGTCCTGCCGCCGAGATCACCGACCTCATGGGCCTGCTGCGGCTGTATCTGCGGCGCGAGATCGACGAGATCGACCGCAACGGGGTGCGCCTGCGGGTCATCGGCGACCGCGACCGCCTGTCCCCCGACATCAACAAGCTGATCGACACCGCCGAGGCGCGTACCGCTGCCAACCGGCGGCTCTGCCTGACCGTGGCCTTGAGCTACGGCGGCCGCGCCGAGATCGTGCGGGCGGCGCAGAAGCTGGCCCAGAAGGTTGCCGCGGGAGAGATCGCCGCCGACAGCATCGACGAGGATGCGTTCCAGCGCTGCCTGTTCACCGCCGACATTCCCGACCCCGACCTGGTCGTGCGCACCAGCGGCGAGAAGCGCATCAGCAATTTTCTGCTCTGGCAGTGCGCCTATGCCGAATACGTGTTCATGGACAAGCTGTGGCCGGATTTCTCCGGCGAAGACCTGAAATCGGCTCTGGCCGAGTTCGCCAGCCGGAAGCGGCGCTATGGCGCCGCCGGCTGACGCCCGCCAGCAGCCATCCGGGCCGGGCGGCCTGAGCAACCTCCAGAAGCGCCTGATCTCCGCAGCCATCCTCCTGCCGCTGGTGATCGCCGACATCTATTTCGGCCATCCCTATTTCGACCTGCTGGTGGCGGCCTTTGCCGGAATCATGGCCTGGGAGTGGACCCGGATCTGCGCCCGGCGGCGCAACCCGGCCGATCCGGCGCCTGCTGCCCGCCTCGGCTCGGAGAAATGGCTGCTGCCCAGCCTGTTCGCGATTGCCGGCGCGGTCGCCGCGGTCCTCGCCGCGGGGTTCGTGACGACGCCGGCCTCGCTCGAGTGGCAGATCCTGGTCGCCGCCGCCCTGCTTTCGGGCGTCACCGCCTGGCCGCATCACCGCGACCGCGCCCTGTGGTTCCTCGCCGGCGCCCTCTATGTCACGCTGCCGGCCCTGGCGTTGATCGCGATCCGCGCCGATCCGGCATATGGCCGCGCCATGCTGCTCTGGACCATCGCCCTGGTGGTGGCGGCCGATACCGGCGGCTACATCGCCGGCCGGTCCATCGGCGGGCCGAAGCTGGCGCCCCGGGTGAGCCCGAACAAGACCTGGGCGGGGTTGCTGGGCGCCGTGGTCGGGGCGGGGCTCGTAGGACTGATCACGGCATTTATCCTAAATCACACCAATGTGTGGATATTGTGCTTGCTGAGCGCGGGTTTAGGTGTCATCGAACAGCTTGGCGACCTTGTGGAATCCGCCTTTAAGCGGCATTTTGGCGTCAAGGATACGAGCCACATCATCCCCGGCCACGGTGGGGTTCTGGATCGCGTAGACGGCCTGCTGGCGGTCGCCGTGGCGGTCCTGGTGATCAACGAATGGTCGGGAGGGAGCGTGATCGCATGGTCATGACAGAGGCTCTCAGGCCGGAGCCTGGGCAACGCCGCGTGACCATCCTGGGCTCCACCGGATCGGTCGGCCGCAACACCATCGACATCATCGTGCGCGAGCCGCAGGCCTATGCGGTCGAGGCGCTGACCGCGCATGGCAATGCCGACCTGCTGATCGAGCAGGCGCGCCTGCTGAAGCCGCGCTATGTCGCCATCGGCAACGAGGGCCACTATGCCAAAGTGAAGGATGCCCTGGCCGGCAGCGGAACCGAAGTGGCGGCGGGCCGCGCCGCGGTAATCGAGGCGGCGGCGCGCCCGTCCGACTGGGTGATGTCGGCCATCGTCGGCGCCGCGGGCCTGGAGCCGACCCTGGCGGCGGTGAAGCGCGGGGCGCTGATCGGGCTTGCCAACAAGGAGACGCTGGTCTGCGCCGGCGCCTTGGTGATGCGCGAGGTGGCGCGGCACAAGGCGGTCATGCTGCCGGTCGATTCCGAGCACAGCGCGATCTTCCAGGTCTTCGAGCGCGACCATGTGGACGCGATCGAGAAGATCATCCTGACCGCGTCCGGCGGCCCGTTCCGCCAGCGCAGCGTCGCCGAGATGGCGGAGATGACGCCGGAGCAGGCGGTGGCGCATCCGAACTGGAGCATGGGCGCCAAGATATCCGTCGATTCCGCCAGCATGATGAACAAGGGGCTGGAACTGATCGAGGCCTATCATCTGTTCGGCTTGCCGGAGAGCCGGATCGAGATCCTGGTGCATCCGCAATCGGTCATCCACTCGATGGTCGCCTACAAGGACGGCTCGGTGCTGGCGCAGCTCGGCAGCCCGGACATGCGCACGCCGATCGCCTATGCGCTGGGCTGGCCAAAGCGCATCGCGGCGCCGGCGGACCGCCTGGATTTCGGCAAGATCAAGCAGCTGACCTTCGAGGCGCCGGACCCGGCGCGTTTTCCGGCCCTGCGCATCGCGCGCGAGGCGCTGAAGGCCGGGGGTGGTGCGCCGGCGGTCCTCAATGCCGCCAACGAGATCGCGGTGGCCGCCTTCCTCGACCGCCAGATCCGCTTCACCGACATCGCCGCGATCTGCGAGCAGGTGCTGGGCGAACTGCCGGGCGGCGAGATCGAGCGGCTGGACCAGATCCTGGCCCTGGATAACGAGGCCAGGCGGCGCGCCGCCGAAGTCGTCGTCCACCGGCGCCGCAACGCGGCAGAGTAGTCACGAGCAACAACGAGCATTAGGCGAATCCCCTCATGGAAGTCCTGGCCGCCATCCCGAAATACGGCTTCTGGTTCCTGCTGCTGCTGACGATCCTGGTGTTCGTCCACGAGATGGGCCACTACCTGGTCGCGCGGCTCTGCGGCGTGCGGGTGGAGGTCTTCTCCATCGGCTTCGGGCCGGAGCTCTTTGGCCGCAACGACCGTCACGGCACGCGCTGGAAGTTCAGCGCCATTCCCCTCGGCGGCTACGTGAAGATGTTCGGCCAGGGCGCCAATCTGCTGGAGGGCGAATCGGGCCACGCCCTGACGCCCGAGGAGCGCGCCGTGGCCTTCGACCACAAGAGCGTCTGGCGGCGCATGGCCATCGTCGCCGCCGGGCCCGCCGCCAATTACATCTTCGCGGCGCTGGTCTTCGCGCTGATTTTCGCCGCGCACGGCAAGGACGTGGCGGCGCCGGTCGTCGGCAAGGTGGTGGAGAACTCGGCGGCGGAACGCCACGGCCTGCAGCCGGGCGACCGGATCGTCGCGCTGGGCGGCTCGGAGGTGCAGACCTTCGACCAGGTCCACGATTTCGTTCGCCTGAACCTGGATCAGGAATTCACGCTGACCTACGAGCGAAACGGCCAGGCCACGTCGGTGCTGGTCAAGCCGGAGATCGCCATCGAAAAGGATATCCGGGGCAAGGACGTGCGCGTGGGACGGCTCGGGATTTCACCGGCGCAGGCCAGCATCCGAATCGAGATGGGGCCGGGCCAGGCGATGGTCGAAGGTGCACACCGCGTGGTCGAGATGAGCGGCCTGATGCTGAAGGGCATCTGGCAGATGGTGACCGGCGTGCGCCCCGCCGAGGAGATCGGCGGCGTCATCCGCATCGGATACTGGTCGGGCGAGCTCGCCCAGGCGGGTATGTGGTCGCTGATCTTTTTCGCGGCCATCCTCTCCGTCAATCTCGGCCTGGTAAATCTGTTCCCGGTGCCGATGCTCGATGGCGGTCATCTGGTCTTCTACGCCTTCGAGGCGATTCGCGGCCGGCCGCTCGGCGAGCGCATTCAGGAATGGGGCTTCCGTGTCGGCATCGCCTTCGTCCTGGGGCTGATGTTGTTCGCCACCTGGAACGACTTGGTTTATTTCGACGTGATCGACTATATTAAGGGCGTCTTTACCTAAGTCGGGCTCAAAAAATGGCGTTTTTCCAGAGGCTTACGCTGATCGTAGGGGTGGTTTGCTGCGCCCTTTTCGGCGTCATGGCCGGGGCTGCGGCGCAGTCCATTTCCTCTGGCGACCCGATTCAGGAAATCCGCATCGAAGGCAACCAGCGCATCGAGCCGGAAACGGTCCGCTCCTACATGCAGATCAACCCCGGCGATCCGTTCGACGCGCAACGCATCGATCAGGCGTTGAAGAACCTCTTTGCCACCGGTCTTTTCGCCGACGTGAACTTCCGCCGCGACGGCAACGCGCTGGTGGTGGCGGTGACCGAGAACCCGATCATCAACAAGCTGGCCTTCGAAGGGAACCAGCGCCTCGACGACGATGCGCTGCAGCAGGAGGTGCAGCTGCGCCCGCGCGTGGTCTATACCCAGGCGCGCGTCCAGGCCGATGTGAAGCGCATCCTCGATCTTTACCGCCGCTCCGGCCGCTTCGCCGCCACGGTCGAGCCGAAGATCATCAAGCTCGACCAGAACCGCGTGAACCTGGTCTTCGAGATCAACGAGGGCGAGGTGACCGAGGTCCGCCGCATCGATTTCGTCGGCAACAAGGTGTTCAGCGACAGCGACCTGCGCGACGAGATCGTGACCCAGGAATACGCCTTCTACCGCTTCCTCAGCACCACCGACACCTATGACCCGGACCGCCTGACGCTCGACAAGGAAGCGCTGCGCAAGTTCTACCTGGCAGAAGGCTATGCCGATTTCCGCGTCGTCTCCGCGGTGGCCGAGCTGTCGCCGGACCAGGAGGCCTTCTTCATCACCTTCACGGTGGAGGAGGGCGAGCGCTACACCTTCGGCACCATCGACATCAAGACGACGCTGAAGGACCTCGACCCCGAATCCCTGCGAAGCGAGCTCAGCACCGATGAGGGCGACTGGTACAACGCCGATCTGGTGGACGAGAGCGTGCAGGCGATCAGCGACCAGGTGGGCAGCCTCGGCTACGCCTTCGTCGACGTCCGGCCGCGCATCGACCGCGATGCCGAGAACAAGATCCTGAACCTGACCTACGACATCCAGGAAGGGCCCAAGGTCTATGTCGAGCGCATCGACATCTCCGGCAACGTGCGCACCCAAGACAAGGTCATCCGCCGCGAGTTCCGCATCGCCGAAGGCGACGCCTTTTCCACCGCCAAGCTGCGCCGCACCGAGCAGCGCCTGAAGAACCTCGGCTTCTTCGAGGCGGTCGACATCCAGGCGGTGCCTTCGGACAGCCCGGACAAGACCGTGATCAAGGTCAAGGTGGCGGAGAAATCGACCGGCGAACTGACCTTCGGCGCGGGCTTCTCGACGGTGGACGGGCCGCTCGGCAATGTCGGCCTGCGCGAACGCAACCTGCTGGGCAAGGGCTACGACCTGCGCGCCCAGTTGAACATCTCCGGCCGCCGCTCGACCGTCGACGTCAGCTTCACCGACCCCTATTTCCTGGACAAGGAACTGTCCGCCGGCTTTGACGTGTTCCACCGCCGGTTCGACCGCCGGGAAAGCTCGTTCAAGGAGCAGAACACCGGCCTGGGCCTGCGCATGGGCTACGATCTTGCCGAATACACCCGGCACACGGTCGGCTATCAGATCTCCTACGACAAGGTCACCGACGTCGACGACGACAACGAGGTGTCGGACGTGATCAAGGACGAGGAAGGCTCCGAGGTGCGTTCGGTCATCGGCCATGACATCCTCTACGACCGCCGTGACAGTAAGTTCGATCCGCGCGAGGGGTACTATGTCCAACTGGGCCAGGATTTCGCCGGCGTCGGCGGCACGGTGACCTATCTGCGGAACACCTTGGGCGGCGGCTACTTCTATTCCTTCGACAAGGACGTCACCCTTGGGGCCACCGGGGAAGTCGGCTATATGTTCGGGATCGGCGACGACGTGCGCGTGACCGACGCCTTTTTCCTGGGCGGCCAGAACCTGCGCGGCTTCGCGACCGGCGGCGTCGGGCCGCGGGATTCGGATACCAACGATTCCCTGGGCGGCAAGTTTCGTTTCGAAGGCACGGTCCAGGCGTCGTTCCCGCTGGGCCTGCCCGAGGAATACGCCATCCGCGGCCGGGTGTTCAGCGATTTTGGTACCTTGACGGGGACCGATTTCGAGAACGATATCGACTTGAACGACGATGCGTCGCTGCGCATGTCGCTGGGTGTCGGATTGACGTGGGTGTCGCCCTTTGGCCCCCTGGCCTTGGATCTGGCCTATCCGATCCTGAAAGAGTCCTATGACGAGGACGAGCTTTTCCGCTTTAGCGTCGGAACGTCGTTCTAGGCGGAAACACCAACTTTAGATGCTGGAGTTCCATAACGTGCGCTCGATGAGATATTGGATCGTGGTCCTTGCCGTGGCGATCGCGGCGGCCGCTGGCGGGACTTCCATTCCGGCCAACCCGGCTCTGGCCCAGGCGGCGACGGGCAAGGACATCCCGATCGTCGTCGGAACGCTGGACGTTCCGGTGCTGCTGACCGAATCGAAGGCCGGCAAGTCGCTGGCTGCGACCCTGCAGCAGAAGGGCAAGGCGATCAACGCCGACATCAGCAAGAAAGAGCAGGGGCTGCGTGCCAAGCGCCAGCAGCTCGAGCAGCAGCGCAGCTCGATGCAGGCCAAGGACTACGAGGCTCAGCTCGCCCAGCTGGAGAAGGACTTCAACGCCCTCCGCAAGGATGCGACCACCAAGCGCAAGGAGATCGAGAAGGCGCAGAACGCCGGGCTCGAGCAGATCCGCAAGGCGCTGGACGGGGTCATCCGCGAGGTTGCCGATAAGCGCGGGCTCACCCTCATCATCAACCGCTCGGCCGTCGTTCTCGGCGCCGACGACTGGGACATCACCAACGAGGTGAAGAAGGCCCTGGACGCCAAGCTCCCGGCCGTGAAGCTCTGAGACGTGGTGCGGCGGGGATGAGCGAGCAAGCTGCGGAGAAAGGCATCGACATCGACGCCAAGGGCGTGATGCGGATGATTCCGCACCGCTATCCGTTCCTGATGATCGACCGGGTGGAGAATGCGATCGCCGACAAGGGTTGTGTCGGGGTCAAGAACGTCTCGATGAACGAGGCGATCTTCCAGGGCCATTTCCCGAGCGATCCGGTGTTCCCCGGCGTGCTGATCATCGAGGCGATGGCGCAAACCGCAGCCGTTCTCGTCGTCTACACGCTGGGCAAGGCCTTCGAGGGCAAGTTGGTCTATTTCATGAGCGTCGACAATGCCCGCTTCCGCCGGCCGGTGATGCCGGGCGACCAGCTGCGCCTGGAAGTGACCAAGGACCGCAACCGCGGTCCGGTCTGGAAGTTCAACGGCGTCGCCAAGGTCGGCGACCAGGTCGTCGCCGAGGCGGATTTCGCCGCGATGATCCGCGACGTGTAGGGAGCCAAGCGATGGAAGGGTCCGGCCAGCTGCTGCACACGATGATCCGGGTCTTCGATCTGGACAAATCGATCGATTTCTACACCAACAAGCTCGGCATGAAGCTGCTGCGCAAGAAGGACTATCCGACCGGCGAGTTCACCCTGGCCTTCGTCGGCTACGGCGACGAGGACAGCAACGCGGTCATCGAGCTGACCCACAACTGGGGCCAGAAGGAGCCGTACCAGCTGGGCACCGCCTTCGGCCACCTGGCGATCGGCGTGCCGGACATCTACGGCACCTGCGAGCAGCTGGCCAAGGCCGGCGTCAAGATCCCGCGCCCGCCCGGACCGATGAAGCATGGCGGCTCGGTCATCGCCTTCGTCGAGGACCCGGACGGCTACAAGATCGAGCTGATCCAGAAATGAGGAAAGGGCGGATCCTTCGATCCGCCCTTTCTACTTGACACGAACTGCCTGATACGAAGCCTACTTCCGCTTCTCGATCGGCAGATAGGGCCGCTCGCCATAGCCGGTGTAGAGCTGGCGCGGGCGGCCGATGCGCTGGGTCGGGTCCTCGATCATTTCCTTCCACTGCGCCACCCAGCCGACGGTGCGCGCGACCGCGAACAGCACGGTGAACATCGAGGTCGGGAAGCCGATCGCCTGCAGGATGATGCCCGAATAGAAATCGACGTTCGGGAACAGCTTGTGGGAGACGAAATAATCGTCCTCCAGCGCGATGCGCTCGAGTTCCATGGCGAGTTCCAGCAGCGGCTCGTCGCGCTTGCCGAGCGCGTCCAGCACCTCGTGGCAGCTCTGGCGCATCACCGAGGCGCGCGGGTCGTAGTTCTTGTAGACCCGGTGGCCGAATCCCATCAGGCGGAAATTGTCGTCCTTCGACTTGGCGCGCTTGATGAATTCCGGGATGCGGTCCTTGCTGCCGATCTCGCGCAGCATGGAGAGCACCGCCTCGTTGGCGCCGCCATGCGCCGGACCCCACAGGCAGGCGATCCCGGCCGCGATGCAGGCGAACGGATTGGCGCCGCTGGAACCGGCGATGCGCACGGTCGAGGTCGAGGCATTCTGCTCGTGGTCGGCGTGCAGGATGAAGATGCGGTCCATCGCCTTGGCGACGACCGGGTTGATCTCGTAATCCTCCGCCGGCACCGCGAAGTGCATGTAGAGGAAGTTCTCGGCGTAGGACAGGTGGTTGCGCGGATAGATGAAGGGCTGGCCGACCGAATACTTGTAGGCCATCGCCGCGATGGTCGGCACCTTGGCGATCAGCCGGTGCGAGGCGATCATGCGCTGGCGCGGGTCATGGATGTCGGTGCTGTCGTGATAGAAGGCGGAAAGGGCGCCCACCACGCTCACCATCACCGCCATCGGGTGCGCGTCGCGGCGGAACCCGCTGAAGAAGCGGGTGATCTGCTCGTGCAGCATGGTGTGGTAGGTGATGTCCTTCTCGAACTGCTTCTTCTGCTTGGCGTTGGGCAACTCGCCCTCGAGCAGCAGGTAGCAGACCTCCATGAAGTCGGATTTCTCGGCCAGTTCCTCGATGCGATAGCCGCGATGCATCAGGACGCCTTCTTCACCGTCGATATAGGTGATGGCGGATTGCGTCGAGCCGGTGGAGCCGTAGCCGGGGTCGTAGGTGAACAGGCCGTGCTCGGTATAGAGCTTGCGCACGTCGACCACGTCGGGGCCGATGGTGCCCTTCAGCACCGGCAGGTCCCAGGTCTGGCCCTTCGGGTCCTTGACGGTGACGGCGGCATAGGCCTTCGGCGCCTGGGGCGTGATCTTCGAATCCGCCACCTTGATCTTGGTCGCGGCCGGCTTGGCGGTTGATTTCTTGGCCTTGCCCTTGGCTGGAGCTTTGGTCTTCGCCATGTCGAATGTTCCCTGGCTGGATCGAAACGGGAAGGTTAACGATCGAAGGGTAGCATCATAAATGTTAAGGCGCGATGACCTATTTTGCCCTGCAGCATAGACCTTCGACGGGTCAGGCCGTCAGGCAATCGTCGATGCGGCCAAGTGTCTCGTCACGGCCAAGCACCTGCATAACCTCGAAAATCGGCGGCGAGGTGGTGGCGCCGGTGAGCGCGGCGCGGAGCGGCTGGGCAACCTGTCCCAGCTTCACCGCCTTCGCCTCCGCGAAACCGCGCGCCAACGCCTCCAGATCGGCCGCCACCCAATTGGCAGCGCCGGCCAGCGCGGCGCGCAAGGCGGTGAGCACGCCGCGCGCCTCGGGCGTCATCTGGCCGCGCGCCTTGTCATCCAGGGTGAGCGGCCGCGCCGCGGCATAGAACTTCGCATTCTCGGCCAGTTCCTTCAGCGTCTTCGCGCGCGCCTTGAGGCCGGGCATGCCGGCCTGCAGCCGCGCCAGCAGGGTGGCATCGCCGGCCCTGCCCAGCCGCTCCGCCACCTCGCGCGCCAGCCGCGCGTCGTCCGTTTCGCGGATGTAGTGGCCGTTCAGGTTGTCGAGCTTGGCGAAGTCGAAGCGCGACGGCGCGCGGCCGACGGCGTCGAGGTCGAACCACTGGATCGCCTGCTCGGTCGAGATGATCTCATCGTCGCCATGACCCCAGCCGAGGCGCAGCAGGTAGTTGCGCAGCGCCTCGGGCAGATAGCCCATCTCGCGATAGGCCTCGACGCCGAGCGCGCCGTGGCGCTTCGAGAGCTTGGCGCCGTCCGCCCCATGGATCAGCGGGATATGGGCGAAGCTCGGCACCTCCCAGCCGGCCGCCTGGTAGATCTGCAGCTGGCGGAAGGTGTTGGTCAGGTGGTCGTCGCCGCGGATCACCTGGGTGATGCCCATGTCGTGGTCGTCGACCACAACGGCGTGCATGTAGGTCGGCGTGCCGTCGCTGCGCAGCAGGATCATGTCGTCCAGCTGGTCGTTGGCGACCTTGACCTCGCCCTGGACCTTGTCGTGCACGATGGTCTCGCCGGTTGTCGGCGCTTTCAGCCGGATCACCGGCTTGACGCCGGCGGGCGCGTCCTTCGGGTCGCGGTCGCGCCAGCGGCCGTCATAGCGCACCGGCTTGCCGGCGGCGCGCGCCGCCTCGCGCATCTGGTCCAGTTCCTCGGCCGAGCAATAGCAGTAATAGGCCTTGCCGGCGGCGAGGAGCTCGCGGGCGACCTCGGCATGGCGCTGGGCGCGGGCGAACTGGAAGACGATCTCGCCGTCCCATTCCAGGCCCAGCCATTTCAGCCCCTCGATGATCGCGTCGATGGCTTCCTTGGTCGAGCGTTGCCGGTCGGTATCCTCGATGCGCAGGCGGTAGGTGCCGCCATGGTGGCGGGCATAGAGCCAGTTGAACAAGGCCGTGCGGGCGCCGCCGATATGGAGGAAGCCGGTGGGCGAGGGGGCGAAGCGCGTGACGATGCTCATGACCAGGTGATCCGATCGAAAATGCGGGCGGGATTGGGGGCTTAATTAGCCATCCATCAGGCCCTTGGCAACCGATAGGAAGATCGGGTCAGATACAGCTAAAGCGTGTGGGGGAGGGCGGGGCGTGTGGTTCGACCGGCTTGAGGCGGTCATCGCCGATCAGCGGCGGGCATGGCCGGTATGGCTGAGCATCGCTTTCGGCGCCGGCATCGCCATCTACTTCGCCCTGTGGCGGGAGCCGCCCTGGCCGGTCGGGATCGCCGCCTTTGCGACGGCCCTGCTGGCCACCCTGACGCTTCGCCGATACGATGCGGCCTGGGCCGCCGGAATCCTGCTCTGCGCCATGGCGGCCGGCTTCGCCGGGGCCCAATGGCGCACCGCGCAGATGGCGGGAATCATGCTGCCGGCGCCGATCGAGCGGGCGCTCTATGTCGGCATCGTCGAGCAGATCGAATTGCTGCCGGCCGGCCAGCGCGTCACCTTGCGCGACGTCGACATCAAGGACCTGCCCCGCGCGGCGACCCCGGAGCGCATCCGCATCCGCGTTGTCGTCAGCCAGCCGGAACTGCGCGTCGGGCAGAAGGTGGGCGGGGTCGCCAGCCTGAACCCGCCGGCGGGGCCGGCCGCGCCCGGCGCCTTCGATTTCCGGCGCCAGGCGTTTTTCGACGATCTCGGCGCGATCGGTTTCGGTTTCGGCCGCCTCAAGGTCCTGAAGCAGCCGGCGGAAGCGGGGCGATTCCAGAGCCTGATGTCCTCCGGCGCGGACGCAATTTCGCGGATGCGCGCGGCCATTGCGCAACGCATCCGCGCCCAGTTGCCCGAGGCCGCCGGCGCCATGGCGATCGCGCTCACCGTAGGCGACCAGACGGCCCTGCGCAGCGCCGACATCAATGCCATGCGCGATTCCGGACTGGCGCATCTGCTGTCG
>Ga0268299_1000593_pt1 | contig 103514 bp, 79 predicted proteins | sample NOBtaG_FD_193484 | JGI IMG/M metagenome (GOLD analysis project Ga0268299, IMG submission 193484) | Activated sludge microbial communities from bioreactor in Nijmegen, Gelderland, Netherland - NOB reactor | ecosystem: Engineered > Bioreactor > Aerobic > Activated sludge | place: Netherlands...
GGCCCATCGCCCGGGTCGCCGAGCTGACTCCCAGCGCCTGGAAAGCGACGCGCATCTCCTGACACCCAGCCAGCCTAGCCTCCTCCGCCAGCCCGACCAGACGCACTTCCCCAGACGGATACCTTTCTTTCAACCCTAGCGCGGAGACCAAGGCAAAGCTGTCCGACTTTCTGGAGGTTGTCGGATACCGCCAGGTATCCGAAGGCACCTTCTCCAACGGCCGGGCCACGATCCGGTTCGACGGGAATGCGTTGATTGCCATCCCTGCCGGAGACGCACCGCCGTGGCGCACCGACCTCTCAGGCGCACATGAACCATCCCTTCGCTACATGCTGGGGCACGTCCTCGCCTCACCGGGGTTTCTCTCGCAGACGGAAATTGAACGCCGCGCCGCCCGGCAGGAATCGGCACGGGAAGCTCTCCAATGGCTCGCTACCGCCGTGCGAGAGAACCCAGAGGGCCACAGCGGAACGGTGATCCGGCGCTTCCTCTGGTCGCTTTACAACGGACACCACGAACTGAACCTGTGGAAGCTGAAGAATGTCCTGGACTCCCAGAACAATGCGGCAGTGGTGGAACTCTTTGTCGCCTGGATGCATGGCTTCGTGCCTGAAGACACGCTACGCGAGGCGCTGATTGCCGCCGGAGAACATGCGCTGTAAGTCGGGCAGAATTCCCGAGGCCGATCAGCATCCCGAAGGTCCCACCTCGACGACAAAGCTAGATCCCCCAGGAAACCCCCTATCGCTGACACGAACCACCGTAGCCTGCCTCAGTCCAATTCCCTGGGCAGGAGCACAATGGTAGCCGACATGCTCTGGTCCGTGAGTATCCAGAACTCGACCCCAGCTTTTGACCGGTACGCTGAGAGAACCGGGCGTCCTTCCTGGAAGGCTTTGTCCCTCGCCGCCTTGTCCTCGGCGCTGAGAATTCCCCAGTCACGCTGCGCGTGGCGCCGAAGAGCGAGAATGCTTTCGTCGCGAGGAATGGCCTCCAGGGCCAAGGCGCTAGCAGACACCCGGCAACGCTCGAACGCCTTTTCGACAGGACTGCCCTCAAGGCCAGCGCCCGACTTCTCCCCGTTGTTTTCGTCCCTGCGACCCCGCTCCCCCCGCTTGTCGAACCCTGGCATACGCGTCCCTCCAGGGTTCGGCATACTACGGCTTGCACTTCGGTCGCAAGGGGCCTCCTGAAACGACCGCCTCGCAACCGGCCTCGCTCATTCATGAGCCGTGGGCCTGAATTCCCCCCATTCCCTCGAAGCCGAGGGAGTGCACTCCCAAGCCGCATTCCCATCCTGCCACTTCGGGCGTCACTCTGGCCCCAAGTGCATTTTCGCATGTTGAACCAGGTCATCAAAGCGCTCCTTCCCGCCAAAATAGACATGGTTTGTAGTTGGGAATAGCCGAACTTGCTTGAGGAATTCTTTCCACTCTCCGCATCGGTAGGCGTAACGCGCATAATTGTGCCGATAGCCGACCTCTTGTGGGTAGAGCTTAAAGAATTGTTCAAATGTTGCCTGAACATCCGGCCACACACCCTTCTGCCTCCAGTAAGCGCCCCGCTCCTGGTCATCCTGAATCTCGCGAGAGACTTCCAAATGAGCATCCGCCAGCAGAAGACGAACGGAGCCCGCGTAGTTGGTATTGAATGTGCACTCTCGGCCAAAATCGATTATGTCCTTTGCGGTTCCATACCACCGCGGACGAAGATATTCGATTTTCGCGTAACACAGATCATAGTTTGACGGATCAAGCTCGATTCCTCGGCGAAACCAAGTCTCCATGCGCTCGCGTCCTTTGCCTTGGCCCATTTCGGTATGAATCATTTCAATGGGAATGCGGACATCTCTTGGATTGAGACGCCAGGCCTCCTCAAGCGAATCGGCAGCAACGGCCAGATACTTTGCAAACTGCTTCCAGCTTTCTCTATCGACAGTGTTCGCATAACCCGTGCCGCGCGCATTCCAAGCACGCGCCAAGTACGCTTGCCCCTTTGCCAAAGCTGCAAAGGATTCGCCCTTCCAATTGTTTGTCAGGGCCGACTCGTACTTTTGAAAGCACTCCCACCGCATTGGATCTGACAACGGAAACAAAGACATCATCGTCTCGACGATGTCATCAGCCTCGCTGGCAGGCATTGCGCGGTCTTCCAACGCCTTTGCCAATTCAGATGTCGCCTTGTCCAAAAGTCCCGGAAGATCCTGATCGTCTTTGTTTACGTTTCGACTGAGCCGATAGGCCCACATGGTGGTGTAGAACTTTCGGAGAGGAGGATACCTACTGCTCTGAATCGCCTTCGCGCATTCTTTGTAAGCTGCTGAAGTTTCTTGTTCGGAATGCGAGGTGCTATAGATGTATCGAGTATACAGATAGCGAACCAGAGGGTCGTCGCATCCAAGCTGTGCAAGACGTGGTAGGATGCTTTGGAGATCGTTGTTAAATCCCTGAATCACACCGTTCGTCGTAGATCGAATCTGTGCGAAGGCCGTCAAGCCTCGGATGGCATCGTCATCCCAAGACGGACGTTTGCTCCCGATATCTTTATAGGAAGCAACGGTGGTGCCCAGGTTGAAAGCCAAGCGCCCGGAATCAATTGCTGGAACGGGTTCTGCCCCGAAGCAAATTGACGCGATAGCGATGCCGACCACCAAGGCCAATGCGCGATGCATGGAGGCAAGGGTTGCCGAAAAGCTGCTCCAGGCAAGGTGGAAAGCGGCGCAAGCCCCCTGTTGTCGAACAACGTGCCCAGCATCAAGTAACGGTAGCGCCCACGAAGTTTCTCACCTTGTCGGTAGTCTTCCAAGACTCCCTCCGCCCTTGTGCCTGGATTTTCTCCTTCACCTGCGGTGGAAAACCTCGATGTGCACTCCCAAGGGCACTGCTCTTCGACCTTCTCCTGAAAGCGGTTTGCGCCAGCCCCTCACCGCGGAAGCTTGCCGCAGCAGGCACGGGCGTCATTTTCGACGAAGGGCGGTACGCTGGCGCGGAGAATAGGCGAAGATCCGCTTCCAGCGGGTGGTCTCCAGCGCCCTCGCAAGCGGTTCTCCCCCGGCTGGGTCGGACCGCGGTTGTCCCTGTGAACAACCCATTGTTGACCGCGTGCGAGTGTGTTACTACTCAGGCGCGTAGCTACGCATTTGAGTAGGTCATGCGATGACAGAGATTCCCACAAGGCAGCGCGAAGTGCTGGAGTTCGTGACGAACGAGCTGGCAAACGGTCGCCCATGCCCAACGCAGCGAGAGATTGCTCTCCATTTCGGCTTTGCGAGTTCGCGCGCCGCAGCCATCCACATTGAGGCCCTCGTCCACCGGGGAGCACTCGTCCGAGAGCCCGGCAAAGCCCGTTCTCTCCGGCCTCCCAAGCCGCCCCTCAGGCGCCAAACCGTGGAAATCTCCATCTTCGGCAGCATTCCGGCAGGACTCCCGGAAGACCAAGCGGAGGAGGCCGAAGGCTGTGTGGCGGTGGACGTGGAAGTGCTCCAGATCAAGCCCACGGCACGCACCTTTGCCCTGCGAGTCCGGGGCGACTCGATGATTGGAAAGGGAATCCTCGACGGGGATCTCGTGCTCCTTGAGCACGGAGCGGAACCGCGGAACGGGGATACGGTGGCGGCACTCGTGGATGGCCAGAGCACCTTGAAAACTTTCCTCGTGAAGAACCGAAAACCCTTCCTGCGGGCAGAGAACCCGCGCTACCCCGATCTCATTCCGGCAAGCGAACTCATGGTTCAAGGTGTCTTCCGTGCTCTCATTCGGAAGGCGAGATGACACTGTGGCGCGGGTTATCGTTCACCTGGATGCCGATGCCTTCTACGCCTCGGTGGAGCAAGCCGCCGATGTGCGGCTTCGAGGGAGGCCGGTAGCGGTAGGCGGCGAGAAGCGAGGCATCATCGCGAGTGCGAGCTACGAGGCGCGGAAGTTCGGCGTGTTCACGCCGATGCCAACGTCTCAGGCGCGGAAACTCTGCCCGAAGCTGATTGTTCTCCCAGGCGATTTCTCTCTCTACGAACAGTTCAGCCGCTGGATGTTCTCCTACGCCCAGGACTTCACCCCGAACGTGGAGATTGCCTCAGTGGACGAGGGATACTTTGACCTTTCGGGCACACGGAAGCCCGCCCATGAGGTTGCTCAGGCGGTCCGCCAGGCGATTCGGCAAAGCCTCAAAATCAGCGTGAGCGAAGGCATCGCGAGCAACAAGGTGGTGAGTCAGATTGCCTCGAAGCTCCACAAGCCTGCTGCCTTCCAGGAAGTCCTCCCTGGATCCGAAGCCTCGTACTTGGCTCCCCTCTCCAACCGATGGTTGCCAGGGATCGGCCCCAAAACGTCCGTGAGACTCACTGCGGCAGGGCTGGAACGGATTGGCCAAATTGCAGAGACGCCCCTGGACCTCCTGGAGCTGCTCCTCGGTCGTCAAGCGGTGACCGTGAGGGAGTTTGCGCGCGGCATTGATGAGCGCGTGGTTGTGGCCTCCGGTGAACCGGCAAAGTCCTTCAGCCAGCAACACACGTTTCCCGCGGACGTGACTGACGAGGCTTTTGTCGAGGCGACGCTTCGGCGCATGAGTGACGACCTCTTTGCGCGAGTCCGGGGAGAGGGAAGGACGGTTCGCACGCTCACTGTAAAGGTTCGCTACAACGATTTCTCGGAAGACGAGCGAAGCGAGAGCCTTCGAGAACCCACAGCACTGGAGACGGACGTTTACGGACGCCTGAGCGCCATGCTGCGGGATGCGTGGAGGCGCCGCGTGAGCCTGCGCCTTGTTTCGCTCAAACTTTCCAATGTGCATGACGGACGCTTCAGCGAGGAACTGCCGCTTGGCCCTGGCATGAAACTCCACGCAGCAAACGACCGACTGGCGGGCGTTGTGGATGACCTAAGGCACCGCTTTGGGCGCTCTGCCATTCTGCGCGGGCACGACTTTCGGCTTCGGGAGCCTCCAGTTGAAGACGTAGGAAGCATTGCAAAGCCCCTCGCAGTTCCGCGGCGCGTCATTCTCCGGCCCCAGGTCAAAGTCCGCTGTGCTCCTCTCCACGTTTACAGCCACTACAGTTTCCTGGACTCGACCCTTTCCCCTGCGGCAATCGTTGATCTTGCCGCCCGGCACGATTGCCCAGGCGTGGCCATTACCGACACGGGGAACCTGCACGGCGCTGCCGAGTTTGCGGAGGCGGCGAAGAAGGCGGGCATCAAACCCATCATTGGGGCAAAGCTCTCTGTCGGTGGACGGACGCTTCTCGCCTACGCAGAGACGGGAAGGGGGTACGCAAACCTTTGCCGCCTGCTCTCGCGGGAGAAGAAGGCGGTCGAGGACGAATCCGTTGCCACGCAACAGGCGGCTCCCCTTCGCTTGACCGACCTTGCCGGCATGACGGACGGCTTGCTTGCCGTCTCTGATGACGTGTCCCTGGCAGACCTTTTCCCAGGCCGATTCTACGAAGCGGCAACGAACCGCGCTGCAAGCGGGCGTTTCCCTGTGGCTGCATGCCCTGCGATTCGGTACGGGGCATCAGGCGACCGGCTGAAGTTCGATATCGTCCAAAGCATCCGCACCCGCACGCTTCTTCGGCAGACCCATCCGGAGAAGCGAAGCGAAGGAAGCCTCCATTTCCGTTCGCCGCCTGAACTTGCGGCAATGTTCTCGCGGCATCCGAACGCACTCGCACACTCCCTCGAACTCGCAGAGCGGTGCTCCTTCGCCTTTCCGTTTGGGCCGCCGCAGTTTCCGGATTTTGTGCCCCCGGATGGTTCCACGCCACGTGCCTTTCTTCGCCGCTTGGTCATGGCTGGGCTTCATGAACGCTACGGGAGCCGCGCAGGGAGCTTTGCGCCTCAGGTGGAAGAAGAACTCCGCATCATCGCGGAAGTGGGCTACGAGCCCTATTTCCTCGTCGTTTGGGAGATGCTTCAAAAGTGCCGAGAGCGCGGGATTGAATGGATTACGCGCGGCAGCGCCGCGGATTCCCTGGTGTGCTACTGCCTTCGCATCAGCGACGTGTGCCCGATTCGGTTTGACCTGTATTTCCGCCGCTTCCTGAACCGGGAGCGAATGGGGCAAAACAAGCTTCCCGACATCGACATTGATTTCGCGCACGACGTGAAGGACGAGGTGGTGAAGCTCTTGTTTGAGCGCTACGGGGAGAGGCAATGCGCCGTGGTCGGCGGTTTTTCTACATTCCGGGCACGGGCAGCGTTCGCGGACGTGGCCAAAACCCTTGGCGTGAGCGAACGCCAGGTGCGGAAGATCACTGAACACTTCGGCTGGAATTTTGGCGGCGGGTGGGTGCCGGATGAGTCCACGCCAAACGGCGAGACTCGCCTACGGGAGATGCTGGCGTCCTCCCCCGTGAGTTCCGACCTGCCGCTCAACGAGGAGCCATTCAAGACGGCTCTGGAGCTTGCGGAATTCCTGGATGGAGTTCCGCGGAATCCCAAGATGCATCCGTGTGGGGTTGTGCTGTCGAGACAGCCGATGCACGAACTGACACCGACCTTCGTTTCTGCCAAGGGCTACCCCACAACGCACCTGGACATGGATGCCGTGGAGGCAGTGGGGCTTGTGAAGCTTGATGTGCTGGCCCAAGGGGGCCTCGCAGTGCTGCGAGATGCGAAAAGGTCCCTGGCTGTTCGCGGAATCGGCGTGGACTTCGCTTCCCTTGAGCCGTGGGAAGATTCGGCGGTGTGGCAGATGATTGCGGGGGGCGGTGCCCGGGCAGTGCATCACATCGAGAGCCCGGCCATGACTTCGCTCTGCCAGATGACGAACGTCCGAGAGATTGACGGCCTCATCGGAATTGTCGCCGTGATAAGGCCAGGGGCAGCGAACGAGGACAAAAAGCGGAAGTTTGCGAGGCGTTACCAAGGCTTGGAACCGGTCACGTATCCAGATCCCTCACTCGAAGCGTGCCTGCGAAGCACCTTCGGCCTCGTCACCTTCGAGGAGCACGTCCTCCAAGTGTGCGATGCCTTCGCTGGGCTTCCTCCGGGGCGCGCGGATGTCCTGCGGCGTGCCTTGAACAAGCACAAACGCGAAGTCATTTCGACCATTCACGGGGAGTTCATGGCGTCCGCGCTTGGGCGAAGGCACACGGAAGCGAAGGCAACCGAAGTGTGGGAAGCGATAACGGGCTTTGCGGGCTACGCCTTCAACAAGGCCCACTCCACCGCATACGGCGTTGAGGCGTTTTGGGGCGCGTGGATGAAGCGCTACCACCCTGCCGAGTTCCTGGCCTCCGTCCTCACGCACGGGAAGGGTTTCTACCCGGCATTGGTGTACGTTTTGGAAGCGCGGCGCTTGGGGCTTTCGTTTCTCTCCCCGTCCGTGAATGAGCCTGGCCCAGCTTTCACCGTGCATGGGAACTCCATCCGGGTGCCGTTTCTCCGGGTGAAGGGGATAACGGAACGCACGACCAAAGCGATACAGGCGGAGCGAGAACGAGGGTGCTTTTCGTCTCTCTCGGATTTCTTCCATCGGGTACGGCCCTCGGCGGAGGAAATGGAGTCAGCCATTCGCGTTGGTGCGTTCGATGAGTTTGGGACAGCACGAACTGCGCAGTTCTGGGAAGCGCAGTGGCTCCACCGAACATTTCAGGGCGTGAAGGATTCGCGCCAGGGGTGGCTCCTTCCGCCGCCGGGATTGGAAAGGTTCCCGGAAGTGGCTTTGAAGGAGCCAACCCGCCTGGAGCGGCTCATCGCAGAGAACGAATTGTTCGGCTTCACCGTGAGCGCGCACCAGTTGGAACTCTTCCCGGATGTGGCCTGGGAGACGTACTGCCCGGTTTCGAGGCTTGGGGCACACGTTGGGCAGGAAGTTGTCACCTGTGGCCTCGTCGTCGAGCAACGCACGCACCACCAGATCACGGGGGAGCCCATGAAGTTCCTGACGCTTGCAGACTGGAACGGCATGGTGGAAAGCGAGCTTTTCGCTGCAACGTACCGTAGCCACGGGCTTGCCACGGTGCGTTATCCAGTTCTGGAAGTGACGGCGAAAGTGGAGCCGTTCGAGAATGGACTAGGGTTCACCTTGCGCGTAGCATGTGCGGGAAAGCCACGCCTCTCGACGAGAATCGGAAGCGCAGTAACCCAAGGGAGACCAGGGCCGCAACTGTCCGAGATAAACGACACCCGATGAACACAACTGGAGACGATTGGCAGCGCGCGGAGCTTGCAGGTGCAGCCAAGCCGACAGAAGCCTGGGCAGCAGGGCAGAAGATCGAGGAACTTCACCGGCAAGTCACGGGTGCATACGCTGAGGTGAGGAAGACGGAGAAGGGAACGCTACTCGTCGGGCGTGCTTAAGGAAATCGAGTGACCGTTTCGTACACCAAAAACCCATTGCAGCATCTCGCGACGTCGGATCGAAGTCGTAAACAAAGCCAGCAAGAGCTCTCCATTCAGGAGGGCGGCATGTCGAGAGATGCGCTGAGCCCCGGATTCACAATCTGGCTCTCGAAGGCTTGGACAACAAAGTGTCCACCCTCCAACCGGACGTGAAAATCCACGTCACCGCGTTCGATGCCCCAGGAGTTGGCAGATCTGACTTGGCGATAACGGCCATGGTGAACAATCGCTCTTCATGCCGACTGTTTTTACACCAATTTCAGATGGAGATGGAAAGCAGTCCTTTTGCCGCAACGTAGCGCATCACCGTGCACTATCCTGTCTTGGAGGTCACCACAAAATTGGAAAACATTCGAAAATTCAACAAGACAGTGCTGAGACATTCTCCACGCGGAAAAACCGCCCAGTGGAAGATGAGCCGACCCATGCGGCTGCAAGATCATTGAGAGGTGAACGCGGCTTCCCGCTCGGATTTCCACAAGAAACAGGAAGCCGCGCACGCTAGACATCCAGTTGGAGGCAGCCAGAGATTCTGAGTGCCTCCGTTCGCTATCGAGAGCAGTACCTCTCACGCGACAAGACGGCTCTACTCGCCATCTTCATCCGCAATGGTATCTGCCACCAATTCATTCATCCATTTGAAGCCCTCACCTTCCGGTTTAAACTTGGACAAGTCCTCACCGAAACGAGCACGGAAACCGGCTTGGAAGCCTTTGCTGGCGATGGCCACCCGCTGGGCCTTGGTTCCATGGGAATGTGCAGCAAGCCATCCTTCACCAACGGAAAATGAAGCTTCCGTTATGGCGTCCGCTGCGACGCGCCGAGCCGTGCCTTCATCCAGTCTCCGCTCGTCAATGAATTGCTTTGTGCGAACACCCATCCAGTACGCGCCGAGCAGGTCGGCTTGGAGTTCGATTTTGCGAGAGTCTCTTTGATAGTCCTGCACGGCAAACCTCAAATGTTTGAATTGAAACTGATGGGCGTACTCGTGAGCGAGGACGAAGCCAAACCCTATTCCATAGATTTCTGAGTTCCCCCTTTCCTGTGACATCTGGATGAATTTCTTTCCCAACGGATCACCCATTTTGATACCTTCAACCGGGTGCGATGTGGCATTCATCATCATAGCCCAAACGAGCCGAGTCCGTGGCAAGTCGTAGGCTCTTTCAATAAACGACGCCTCCCTACTCATCGCCTGGCTCCAAGAATCACTTGCTCCCCAGACGTCCATGGTGGCGCTCCCAGCAGTTGCACCGCCCCCTGCGCCTGCGGCAATCCCCATGCATTGAGGATACGCCCAGGTCGCAGTCAGTGCAACAATGATAATGATCAGTATTTTTTTCATCTCTTTCAATTTCAATGTTTCTTGTTGGTGAACTCCCGCAGTTGTTATACCGTGGGAAATTTATAAGCTGGCATTTCGTATAGCGCTCAGTCGTTTAAGGACTCCCCCTCCTTCAATTGGAAATCAATGAACGTAAGCATACTGTGCACGAGAACACAGACCTTGGCCGGATCTGGGCAGTTGTCCGTAACAGCGTTCCCCGGCAGGAGGCCAAACTCTCCGCAGGCAGCCCTAATCTGCACCCTTAGGTGTTCGAGTGCCCTCCTTTGCTTGGTAGCAACCGCCCTAACCACCGTTAATTTGTTGACCTCTTGACGAAGCTCAGTTAGCCTCTTGCCATTCCCAGCCTCAACGAAGGCCAAAGTGCGAGAGTATGTCTCGGAGAGAACCATAACAATCAGGACAATGAGACTGAACCGTAGGACAGAAGTTAACGCCTTTCGATTCTCAGCGCCTACAGTTTGATGGCGCATCAGATATTGGTAGCTTAGGAAGGCAACAATGCCAGCGAGCCCTAGGGTTCCGTACTTTAGGGATTCAAGAATTGATGGTGTCATGAGTTGCGTTTAATGTTAGTAGCAAGTGGAGGGCTGGTGAGGCCACAAAACGAGTGGTGCTCACACAGAGCATGAGATTACGGAGTTCTAACTAAAAAAACTGATGGGTTGGCGCCCAAGCCTAAGCTCAGCGCACAGGACGCATCCTCTCTCGGTGGAGAAGAATCGCATTTGGCTGCCCGGCGGATTTCGCCAAGCAGGAAAGTCAGACCGAAAAGCCGAAACTGGCTTTGTCGAGGAATCGAAAGTTCACCTTGTTGCTTTCCTCCCGTTTGCTGACAAGAAGGTCTTGAAGCTTTTTCATGTGCCTCTTGTTGTCCGTTTTCGCGGTAGCCTCTTCACTACTGTTGAACCAGAGAGTGAATGGCTTACCCACTTCGGGATTCTTGCTTCGCTTCTCGGCGGGGCCAATCCGGGAATCGAGAACGAGTTGAACGACATCAAGTTCGGGGTTTGTGTGCTCGCCATTCCCCATGAAAATGTAGTGGTCGGCAGTTACGGCTTTGACGAAATCTTCGTGCCAGTTGGCTTTTGCTCCATGGTGCTGGCCTTTTAGCACATCGATATGGATTCCAGCTTCACCTCCCTCTGAGAGAAGCCCGTGGTGGCGAAGACCTTTCAAAACATCCCCGTAGTGGCCGTCTCCCGTGAGGAGAAGCTTTTTATTCCCGTCGGGACGCTTCTCTTCCACGTAGAACATGAGGGAGGCAAGATTGGGAGTCGTGACACCAGTCCTGTTTCCAAACTTCCCCGCAGCAAGCTCAAGACTTCCAAGGAGTGCGGCCACGCCATTCTTAAGGTTACGCTCATCCCGCTCCGCCTGCTCTCGAAGCCCTGCAATCGTTGACTGGGCCTTTTCGAGCCAGTTGTTCCACTCTGTCCGTAGCTTCTTGAGGTCAGCCTCAAAGGGGCCAATCACAAAGAGTTTGAGGTCGCCAAGCACAACGGCAGCTTTGTCCTCGCGAACCATCATAAGTTTGCCAGCGGATGGAGCGTTGAGTGGAATCCCGAGTTGCTTCCCGGAAACCCGCTGCGAGAGCCGAAGGGCTTGGGGCTTACTGAGAGCCAGTTCCGCGTGCTCCGCTGCGAGGTCAAGGATCTCGGGATTCGATGAAGCCGAGAGGATGCGCGCACTGGCTGCAAGCATGTCACCAATGGGACCCGCGTTCTTCTCCACTTGGTCGTAAAACGAGTTGTGCCACACGGCCTTTACGACTGGAGGACGAGCCACCTTGGGTTTCTTGACGGACGTGTTGCCATTTGCCTTCTGGTGCTCGTACACGCGCCAGGCAACCTCGTTGTCCATGAGTTCAAGGACTCCTGCGATGTGGTCCTCGTCAATGTGGGAGACGTAGGCGACATCCAGTTCTCTCCCGGCCTCCCGAAGCTTCCCAAGGGCTGGGGCGACGAAGGTCTCGTAGGAACGACGGATGCCACCGTCACAAAGGATGGTCTTGCCTCCTTTGCTTTCGAGAAGGAGGCAGTCTCCCTCTTCGGACTGGAATATTGTGAAGGTCATACGGTCTTGTCTTTGCGGTTGAAAATCTGGCTCGCTTCGAGCACGCAAACCTTGGGGTCAAGAACTCCAAAGCCTGAGTCTTTTCTCCAGGCGTAGGTTGTACCGGGGAGAGGTTTTGCTGTGCGCCGAATGATGGCTTCGATTTGAGCGGCGGTGAGCTTGGGCTCGGTGGCGAGCATGAGCGCCACAACTCCGCAGACAAAGGGGCTTGCCATGCTGGTTCCCGTCATGGTGACCCACGCCTCGCTTTCGTCGGAGAAGCCGTTCGCTGCGAGGATTTCTGTGCCAGGAGCCGCGACATCCGGCTTCGTTCGACCGTCGCGTGTGGGGCCTTCGCTGCTTGAGATGTTCACCTGGTCGGCTGCCTCGTCGTGGTTTGCCACGGCGATGACGTACCTTCCGCAGCCAAGGGAACTGATGGAACTGTCGTCCACGTTCGAGGTTTCACTGAAGAAGGAGGGAAAGCTCCACGCTTCGCGGTCTCCGACGGGACCTAAAGGGCGGGGGTCGTCCCGTTCGATCCAGCAGTGGAAGTTTCCGTCCCGAACCTCGGCACCGCGCAACCGGACTGTCCACGTACCCGCAGGAATGCCTACCACGCCCGACTTCGTGAGCAGGGGGCTCAAGTACACGGCCAGAATGTTCGCCCCGTTTGCCGGATGGTAGGGCTCGTTGTAGATGCTGACCATGGAGCCATCGGGGAGTTGCTGATTTTCCACAAACTCCCCCGGCCCAACGGGGCCAATCCAGGCACCTCCCGGAGGGCGCAGGGAGACCTCGAACCTGTCTTGGGCTGGATACCAGACTTCAAGCTCGTTTTCGGAGAGATCCAGGATGCCGTTCCCTACCACATTGAGTTCGAGGTCTCTCGTGAGGCCCTTGGCAGGGATCTGCCCAGAACTGTGAATCCGTCCCATGACGTACCCAAAGTCGCCTGCGTGAAGGGCTCGCTCCTGCCCGGCGTTGCCTGCGGCGACGCAGACAGCGCGCCCCGGGGTGGCAAGGGCTGCGTCAATCCAGCGGGAGATAGCGGCAGAACCGTCATGGGCACCGCCGTTTGTGCCGAGGCTGACGTTGATGGAGACGGGAAGACCGAGTTCCTCGCCAACGCGAAGGAGGTAGTCCACGGCGTGAGCAATCCGGGTCGAGTCGTAGAAGGATTTTCGACGTTCCTCGTCCTCTTCGGGCAGCGAAATGAGGACTCCAGCCAGCTTGGCGTTCCGTGCGACACCAAGGTTTCCTGCCGCAATGCTTGCCACGTGGGTGCCGTGGGAGCCTGTGGCGATCTGGGATTGGCGCTCAATCTCGTAGGCCGGTGCGCCAACGGCACTTGCGGCGGCGATGGCTGCGTTTAGCTGAGTGTCGAAGAATTCGGCACCGTAGCCATACGCCTCAGGGGAAGGGCGTGCTGAGCCGCCCTGGTCCCAAATCCTCACGAACCGGGTCTTCCCGGCACTGTCCAAGAAGTCAGGGTGGGAGAAGTCGAAGCCCTGCACGTCAATGATGCCCACCAAAACGCCTTTCCCATCGTGGTGGAGCCCTTCCTCCTCCACTTTTCGGAGAGCCGTGCCAGGCGCTGTTGACTCGGTGCCGAGAACGAGAGGCACTGGGTCTTTCAGGGATTCGCCAGGCTCAATGTACGTAACCTTCTCGTCTTCAGCCACCTTGGGGAGTTCGGCGAGTGGAACGGTTGCTGTGGCGACACGGCCACATCGTCCAGTTTCGCCATCTACCTTTTTCGCGTCCGCTTCGCGCAGGTGGACGAAAACATTCGCGAGAACGTCCTCCGGAACTTTCCGAAGGGTTTTGGGCTTGGCGTCTGCGGTCTTGAGCACGGAAAGCGCCGTGGCGGTGATTCCCACGTCTCGTAGCATGGGGGTATCGCCTAGGAGTTTGGGAGCCCTTACGGCAAGGCAGCCTGTCTGCTCTGCCCGGAGCGCGTTCACGACATTGCTGCCATTTCCGACCATGCGGAGCTTGGGCTGGAGCTTCCTTGCAGCTCGAAAGAATTGAGCGGGAGTTGTCATAGTTGCTTTGAGTCAGCAGTTGCGATGAGTGATTCCGGAGCCCGCAAGACGTTCAAGAAATTAGGTAAGAAAATGGAAAATGTTTCAGATTCATTCATCCGGATATGTTGAAACGAGGTTAGCAGTCTCATTGGGAAATCGGTGGCTTTTTGGTCGGACCATTCCGACCAGTCCCAGGTACTTTACACGCATGAACGCGTCTCCAAGACAGAAATTTACATGCGTGATACTGAACAACTTTCCAGAGAAGACTTCGACACTTGCCTAACCATGTGGGGAAAATGGGATTGCCCTCACGCGGTTTGAGAGCCCAAGCTTTCACCCGCACATGAAAGATCCGCTAAAGAAGTTCATTCGGCTCCGGGAAGCACTCACAAAGCGCCGAGGAGAAATTGAGGCAGAGTTGGCAAAAGTCTCCGAAGCGTTGGGCACACTTGCTCCGATTGGAATCCCTCTTCCGCCTACCGCTCCAAGAGCGTCGAAACCAGAAAGCCACACGGCGCGGCGGTCTGGGAAGCTCTCACTCGCCGAGGCCGTGCTCACCGTCACAAAGACAAAGCCGCTCCCCAAGGCAGAGATTCTGGAGGCGGTTACGAAACTGGGTTACACGTTCAAGACCAAAGACCCGCTGAACTCCTTGGGTGCGACCCTGTACACCAACAGGAAAATAAAGAATTTTGGCAGAGGCGTCTTTGGCCCCAAGTGGCTCATCCGCCCGAGTTCTCCCACAGGAGCCTAGTGCTTGAGTAAGCCAGGCGGATTTGGATTAGGCATGGCCAAGTCAGGATGAAGTCGCTCCACGAGTGCCGTGGCGAGAATTGATGCCCCGTCCTGCTCTCGGTTGCGGGCAACGTGAAGGACGGTTTCTGCAACCCCACGGTCAGCACGTACAGCAGAGAATTGTTCCCGCCCAGTCCTGCACTCCTCGGTCAAGGGCAGAGTCCACGGCAGCCGCAGTCCAATTCTGGATCGTAATGTGCCGGTGTTCCATAGGTTACTCTCCTCCCAGAATCAACGCCTCGCCGAGCATGGCTCCAATACCCTGGCAGAATGGCACGGTGGTTTCCCGGCCAAGCAGCATTACAAGAGGGATCGAATTTCTTCCATGCTGACCAAGACTTCCTCCCAAGACGGGAATGTCCCGAAGCAGAGCACTCGGCACTGGGTCTCGAATTCCTTCCCCAAGGCCGCCCTGAGATCATCAGACGGAAACAATGCCTCACTCTTCGCAAAGCTCATGTCGGGCGGCGGCACATAGCTCTTTGGGAAGTGGGCAGTGCTGACACGGTGGTAGTCGGCTTTGATGGCGTGGTATTCGTCCGACCGGAGCATTGCCAGCACCTCTGGGCGCTTTACTAGACAAGCCAGGTCATAGTAGTGTCTAGCGTACACTCCAATCGGCTTTCCTGTCTGCTTGAACCTTTCCACCTTCGCATGGATAGCGAACAGCTTCTCCACGAAAGTCCTGCGAAAGTGCAGGAGCCGCATCTCGAAAGGACCTTCGTCGTCCGCCCCGAGACTTACTCCGATCTCCTCGAGAAATTGCCCTAAGTAAGATTGAAGCCGAACCTGTTCGGTGGGTTCTCGACCGCTTGCCGTGCCAGCTTCCACAAAGACTCGATTTCGGATTTTGCCTGTACCCGCAAACTTCTGAACCTCTGGCAGTTGAAGAACGTCCTGGACTCACAGAACAATGCGGCGGTCGTGGAGGCCTTCGTCGCCTGGATGGAAGGCTTTGTCTCGGAGGGGACGCTGCGAGAGGCGCTCATTGCCGCCGGGGAGGCGCCGCTGTAGAGCACTGCCAAACCTCAGCCCGGAACCTTTCGCTCCTGCCCCCTCCTGCATGCCCACTATTCTTCAATCTTCCTCGAAAAAGCAGACGGCGCTGGCACAGCTTTCCTCGGTCATTGACGGCCTGAGAAAATCCCGGGGCCAGTCCATTATTCTGAGGGGACACGACCTGCGCCTGAAGCGCACCCCCCGGGAGGCACTGGAGAAGCCCCCAAAGCCGCGAGCTGCTATCCGGATTCACCTTACTCCTGCGGCGACCTACGTGCCGCTTCGCGTACACAGTCATTACTCCTTCCTGGATTCGACACTTTCGCCTGCTGCGATTGTGAAGCAGGCGAAGGAGTTTGGGATGCGTTCAGTGGCCATGACGGATACGGGGAACCTCCATGGGGCTGTTCAGTTCGTCCAAGCGGCAAGGAAGGAAGGAATAAAGCCCATCCTTAGGACAGAACTCTCTGTCGAAGGAAAGCCGCTTCTTCTCTACGTTGAGTCTTCGCGGGGCTACACGAACCTTTGCCGGATTCTCTCGGCGCATCTTGCGCACACGAGGGATGTCGAAAGAGAGGAAGCCGTTTCGACCCAAGAGCGGCGGAGCATCCGCCGCAGGGAACTCGAAGGTTTTACCGAGGGGCTCATTGCCGTAAGTGGTGACAGTACCCTTTCCCATCTTTTTCCAAAGGCGTTCTATGCCCTCGTCACCCAGGAAGCGCAAAGTGGGAGTATCCCATACGTTGCTTGTCCCTCCATTCACTATGGAGCGTCCGAAGATCGGCAGAAGTACGACATCCTTCAGAGCATTCGCACGTTGACTCTTCTTCGGGAAAAGCATCCAGAGAAGCGCCCCGATGGGCGCTTCCATTTCCGCTCCCCCCGAGAGCTTTCGGTCTCTTGCCGGGAGCATCCAGAATGGCTTTCCCACAGCCTTGAAATTGGAGAGCGCTGCAACTTTGACCTCCCCCTTGGCGCGCCTCTCCAATTCCCGGATTTCTCTCCCCCTGACGGGAGTACACCACGAGCATTTTTGCGGAGTCTTGTTCTGTCTGGGCTTCAGCGCAGATACAGGGAAAAGGCAAAGAAACACCTTCCACAAATTGAGGAAGAGCTACGAACCATCGCCACGGTAGGCTACGAAGGCTATTTCCTCATCACTTGGGAACTACTTGAGCAGTGCAAAGCACACGGCATCGAGTGGATAACGCGCGGCTCTGCCGCAGATTCCCTCGTTTGCTACTGCCTTGGGATTTCCGATGTTTGTCCTATCCGGTTTGACCTCTATTTCAAGAGGTTTCTAAACGCCGAGCGGATGGCGCTCAACAAGGCTGCCGACATTGACCTCGACTTTCCGCACGACAGAAAGGACGATGTGGTGAGGCTTCTGTTTTCAAAGTACGGGAGCGCTCACTGTGCGGTCGTTGGTGGCTTTTCGACGTTTCAATCAAGGAGTGCCTTTGCCGAGACGGCCAAGGTCTTGGGGGTTTCGGAGAGGGAAGTCCGAAAGTTTAGCGAACATTTCCCGTGGCATTTTGGAGGCGGCTGGGTTCCTGACGGGCCAGCTCCCACCGGAGGGAGCGAACTAGTGCAGCTTCTGCGAGAGAGACCAGAAACGAAGAACCTTCCCTTTACGGAAGAGCCCTACCGGACAGCCCTCGAAATGGCGTCATTCCTAAACACGGTTCCCAGGTATCCCAAGATGCACCCCTGCGGCCTTGTCCTCTCAAGGCAGCCGATGCACGAACTCACCCCGACGTTTACTTCAGCCAAGGGGCTTCCCACGACGCACTTCGACATGGACGGGGTTGAGGAAATGGGCCTCGTGAAGATGGACATCTTGGCCCAAGGGGGGCTTGCCGTGATGCGGGACACGCGCGAGTCCCTGCACCGGCGTGGAGTAACGGTTGACCTTGGGGCTTTGGAACCGTGGGAGGATCCGACGGTGTGGGAGATGATTTCAAGTGGAGGGGCGCGTGCCGTGCATCACATCGAGAGCCCTGCCATGACGACGCTCCACAAGATGACAAACGTGAAGGAGATTGATGGCTTGGTTGCCATTGTGTCCGTCATTCGTCCCGGGGCAGCCAATGAGCAAAAGAAGCTTTCCTTCACGCGGCGCTACCAGGGCTTGGAGCCGGTCACCTATCCCGATCCGACGCTTCAAGAGTGTCTGCGGAGCACTTACGGACTCGTCGTGTACGAGGAGCACATTTTGCAGATTTCGGAAGCCTTCGCGCGGCTTGCCGCCGGGCGAGCAGACGTGCTCCGAAGGGCGCTCGTGAAGCAGAAGAAAGATGCGGTAGCGGAAATTGGGAAGGAGTTCTTTGCCTCGGCACGCGCTCGTGGGCACACGGAAGAAAGAATCCAAAGTGTCTGGGAACTCGTGACGGGTTTTAGCGGGTATGCCTTCAACCGGGCGCACTCGACTGCCTACGGGATCGAGGCGTACCAAGCGGCGTGGCTCAAGCTCAACTTTCCGACCGAGTTCATGGCGGGAGTTCTTACGCACGGAAAGGGTTTCTACCATCCGCTCGTGTACGTGCTCGAATGCCACCGCCTGGGCTTGAAGCTTCTTCCGCCGTCAGTGAACGAGCCTGGTCCCGCCTTCGTGCCCCATGAGGAGGCCATTCGAGTACCGGTGACCCGGATGAAGGGCATGACGGAAATAACCCGAGAGAGCATTCTCAAAGCCTTCTCCGCCAGGCCGTTCCTTTCCATGGGAGACTTCTTCCGGCGCGTCTTCCCGACGGGGGAGGAGTTGGAAGGGATGATTCGGCTGGGAGCTTTTGACGAGTTCGGTGAAACGAGAACCAGACAGTTTTGGCAAGGGCAGCATCTCCTTCGCACCTTTGGGGGGCGAGCCGAAGGTGGCCAGGGGTGGCTACTGCCGCCGCCAGTCCTTGAGGCGACCCCAAAGACGCCTCTCAGCGAACCAACGCGCATGGAGCGGCTCCGGGTCGAAACGGAACTCCTGGGGTTTGCGGCGAGTTGGCATCCACTTGAGCTTTGGCCCGAGGTTGCTTGGGAGACCTACTGTCCCGTTGAGCGGCTTGGAGAGTTTGCCGGCCAAACGGTCGTCACCTGTGGCCTTGTCGTCGAGCAGCGCACGCACCACCAGATTACGGGCGAACCGATGAAATTCCTCACCATTGCCGACTGGACAGGAATGGCGGAGACGGAGCTTTTTGCCAAAACCTACCGCGCCTATGGGCTCTCCACGGTGCGCTACCCGGTGCTTGAGATTGAGGCGAAGGTGGAGTCATTCGAGAATGGACGAGGGTTCTCCCTGCGTGTATTGCGTGCTGGAAAGCCGAGGATTGTTAACAAGAATCGAAACACGGAGCAAAGCGAAGAGCAGTAAACTCACGATAGGGACACGCCCGAGGCACGAGGAAGGAACATAGCCCCATGAACACCACCGGAGACGAATGGCTGAAAGCAGACGAAGCGGGTGCTGCTGAGGCGACGGCCACTTGGGCACGGGGCCAGAAGATTCAGGAACTCCCTAGTCGGGAACGAACATTTCGCAGCAAAGCCAATCCCTAGGTACAACTCAAGTCTTAACCACCAACCCAGGATCAATCAATGCCTGCGAACTTGAACCCGAATGCCGTATTTGTGCTCCTCCAGAATGAGAGTCACCTTATCAGGGGGTCGCTTTGGACCGGCATGACCTGCTTGCGGAGATCGACGATGGGAGTTGAAGAGTCAATTATGTACCCAGGGTTCTTCCTCCTTGCGACAGCAGTTGAACGCATCCTTAAATTAATTCTGATTATCGACAACATTGGGCAAAATGGTTTGAGCGCGTCACAGTCAATGCGCAGGTACAATCATGGCATTTCTAGGTTACTTGAAGAATGCGAGAAAGTGGCGCATAGAATCTCATTTTCAGATTTCAAGCTCCCTGAAGCATCAAGTCCTGAGGGCAAGGTCCTTGCTTTTTTCGAGTCCTTCGCGAATGGCGCTCGTTATTTCAATATTGACGCTCTGTGTGGAGAAACGCCGAAGTTTGCATCCCCGATTGATGAATGGGACGGCATCCTTGCCACATTGCTTGTCACCAATGGACAAAGGTTGTCATCAACTCCACCAGACGACCCATTCATCTTGCCTACATTTCGCGCACAGGCGTCGTCCTTTGCCGTGGTTGCATTGCATGAAGTAATTAGGCCACCAATCAAGCTACTCCTTGAAATCGGGGACATTACACGGAATCGTTTTCGAGACGTGACTGTCGTCCCATTCTTAGAGGAGTTCTTTAATACGTTCTGGGGTCCTCGTCGGGAGCTTCTGACGAAAAGGCGGTGGCCCTAGTCGCGAGAGAGCAGGACTACCGCCAAGGTGCCCCACTTGAGGAGAATGAGATTGCTTTCTCAAGCTTTTAGAGCCCAACCTTCAAGCCGTACATGAAAGATCCGTTAAAGAAGTTCATTCGGCTCAGGGAAGCACTGACAAAGCGTCGAGGAGAAATTGAGGCAGAGTTGGCAAGAGTCTCAGAAGCGTTGGGCGCACTCGTCCCGATAGGAATCCCTCTTTCGCCTGCCGCTCCAAGCGCGTCGAAACCAGAAAGCCACACGATACGGCGGTCGGGGAAGCTATCGCTCGCCGAGGTTGTGCTGAGCGTCACAAAGACAAAGCCGCTCCCCAAGGCAGAGATTCTGAAGGAGGTCACAAAACTTGGCTACACCTTCAAGACCAAAGACCCGCTGAACTCCTTGGGTTCTACCCTGTACACCAACAAGAAGATCAAGAATTTCGGTGGAGGAGTCTTTGGCCCCAAATGGCTTATCCGCCCGAGTTCTCCCACAAGGGCCTGAAGCGGAGGTACGGGCTACCAAACATGACACTTTGGGAATTGGCATAAAATGAAACAGTACTCGAACGCATGACTAATTGGACCTACCTCTTATGCACATAAAGCGAGTAATAATCAAAAACTACAGAGCGTTGGAGGATGTTGATGTTCAGCTAAACGCAGGAATGAACATTCTAGTTGGAAACAACGAAGCAGGAAAATCGACATTCCTCGAAGCAATCAATTTGGCGCTTACTTGTCAACTCAGTGGTCGCGGCGCGGCGAACGAGCTACATCCACATTTATTTACCTATGGAGTGGTAGCGACCTATTTAAACAAATTAGAGCGAAAGCAACCCACTGAGCCACCTTCAATTCTAATTGAACTGTATTTCGACGACGATCCACGTCTATCTCAGTGGAAAGGCACTCACAATAGCACTCAAGCCGATTGTCCAGGCGTCGCCCTTTCTATTCGCTTGAACGAAGACTACAGAGAATTTTTTCAAGATTACGTCAAAAAACCGTCAGAGGTTCGGGCCTTACCAATAGATTACTATAGATTGGAGTGGCTGGGGTTCCACGGTGGGTATCTTTCTCCTCGCAATCGACCGCTACGCTGTAGCTCAGTTGATGCGAGCACTCTGCGAAGCAACACTGCGTCAGCAGCACGCTACGTGCTGGATATCGCTGACAGCACCTTGACGGAATTGGAACGCATTGGACTTTCGATTTCGTATCGTGGGCTACGAGAACAGTTTCTTCAGGACCCTCGTGTCAATGCAATCAACAACAAGTTGAAAACAAAGCAAGGATTTCTCTCAGCAAAGCAGGTGTCCTTAGCGCTTGACGCCACTCAAAAATCACAGTGGGAGAGCTTTGTTCTACCGCACCTGGACGAAATACCAATTTCCCTAATCGGAAAAGGCGAACAAAACAACTTAAAGATTCGCCTGGCCATGGATGCTGCCTCATCAGTCAACGTTCTCCTAGTTGAAGAACCTGAGAATCACTTGTCGCATACCAATATGAGCAAATTGATTGACTCAATTCGAATGAATGCCGGAAAGAGGCAGATTATTATCACGACCCACAGTAGCTACGTCATCAACAAACTTGGGCTCAATGAGACGATATTGCTTTCATCCAACAGGTTCATCCGACTCAACGAATTGCCTCCTGACACTGCGGACTATTTCATGAAGCTTCCCGGATATGACACTCTGCGAATGCTGCTAGCGAAGCGTTCGATTTTGGTAGAAGGGCCGTCCGACGAACTTGTTGTGCAGAAAGCATACCTTATGCAGCATAACAAATTGCCCTTGGAGGATGGAGTGGAGGTAATTTCCGTCCGAGGGCTTGCATTCAAGAGATTCTTGGATCTCGCCAAGCCACTGAGGCTAGCGGTTTGTGTGCTTACCGACAACGACGGGGACGCCAACGCAGTGAAAGCGAAGTACGTCGATTACGAAAGTGCTTGGGGAATTACAATTCAATGTTCCGGGAACGAGTCGCTCGCAACACTGGAGCCGCAACTCCTTTCGGCGAACGGGAGGAATGCGCTCAACATTATCTTTGGAACATCTTACTCTACAGACGATGCACTATTGGCATATATGAGCAAGAATAAAACAGAGTGCGCTTTGCAAATTTTTTCAACTCAAGAGATGGTAAAGATGCCGCAATATATCCTCGATGCAATCAAATAACCGTGCAATCATCGCCTGCGCTGGATCAGGCAAGACAACCGAAATCGTGCGGTGCTGTGGCGCAAAGGACGTGAGATTAGCAGCAGCGGTCACTTACACGCGCAAGAACCATGCTGAAATTCTCCAGCGATTCCATGATTTGCACGGGCGGGTATTGCCGAATGTTCGGATTAACACTTGGTTTACCTTCCTGCTTTCAGAACTTGTCCGTCCCTACCAACGCTACTTGCGAGAGCCAAGAATATCCTACATTACTTGGGTTACCGGTAGATCGGTACCCTACATGAAGAAACAGTTCATTGACAAATACTACTTCTCACCCAATGGAGGCATATACAGCGACAAACTGTCGGAGTTCACTTTGCATTGCGACAGTTCTTGTGGAGGGAAGGTAATTCGCCGACTGGCGAGTATCTACAGCGACATCTTTATTGACGAGGTACAGGATTTGGGAGGCTATGATCTCGATCTGCTTGAGCGGTTCTTTCTATCGGAGATTAGAACAACTATCGTTGGAGATCATCGCCAAATTACTTACAAGACGAACTATTCAGCGAGAAACAAGCAGTTTTCCGATGAGCGGATAGTAGATTGGATAACTCAGTGTGCTGAAAAGAGGCTTTGCCGAGTAGAGGACCGAAGTGTGAATCTTCGCGGCATTCAAGATATCTGTAAACTCAGTGATTCCATTTTCCCACACATTGCTCAAACAACCTCGGGCGTTAACGAACGGTCTGCGCACGATGGGGTCTTCCTTGTATCGAGGAGTGACGTTCAATTCTATTACCAACTTTACAGGCCCATGGTGCTCAGGTGGGATACTCGAACCCAAACTGGGGGGCTCCCAGCAATGAATTTTGGAGAATCTAAAGGCCTTTCATTTGAGAGAGTGCTGATATATCCGACAGGCCCAATCAGAAAATTCCTGACTACTGGGGATGTCACGCATATCAAGGACTCCCGCGCCAAACTTTATGTCGCGGTGACTCGCGCTAAGTTCAGCGTTGCATTTGTTTTTGACGGGATCTGCAAAGTCCCAGGCGTGCAGCGATTCACACCTAGCGAATAGCCCGCGCCATCGGCGATGCGCCGCGCCTTGGGAAGTCTATGCTTCAAGCAAGATGGGGTGGCGTTTTGGAGATGCGCCACGCAAGTGTTTGAAACCCTATCTTACGAATATCGTAAGATTGACCAGTCGTCCCAATTACTCGGAAGTGATCCGGAAGTGCCGTCTTCGCAATTGAGCACCACTTTTCGACTTCCTTTGGAGCTAAGGCGTGAAGGTCAGTTAAATTGAGACGCCGTTGCAGACCGTGTTTGTCAGACTTGAAAGATAGGCATGGAAGCTTACGTTTCAGTTTTTCGATTGCTTTTTTTGTCCAGCAAGAAGGAAAATGCTCGTAATGTCATATGTCTGAGAAACCAATGACAACCGAATCAAGTCCGCTACTATGGCATCAACTGATGGTATTGACCAACTAGCCCATTTGGTCTCTACGACTAGAGTAGGCCTCGCAGGATCTCCAACGAGATAGTCAAGCTGATAGGGTCTGCCGCGATCCGGCTGCTTGAGCAGAGGATGGGTTATCTCCCCTGAAATCCTCTGACCGCCTGCATACCCTAGAAGTATCTGGCCAACAGCGGTCCCCATGTATTGTTCTGAAAACAGTCTGCCGCGTTGTGCGTGAAACTCAAAAGTCAACCAAGCAGCTACGCCTTCGGCAAGCGCTCGTGCAAGTCTGGTATCGTCGATCAGGGCTCGTTCCACGTGGCTTTCTGAGGTCACACTGGTACTTGGCATCTTGGTGTTCTCCATTTCAGCATAGACTTTAGGATCTCGGTCAGCGGCTACTCTGTCTTCTGAGAAGACACTGGCAGCTTCCAAGGGTAAGCAGAATCGCTGAGAGAAACCTTTCCCTGCCCGTCGCCCAGGTACGGGCAGAGGCCTTCCCAACCTTCGGCGACGTAGGCTTGGGCAACGTCCATGAAGGGAATCGCCATGGGGCGAGTGTTCTCCGCCAGATGTCCCCGCTCAAGCCTTTCGGAGAATCGAAAACATGGCTGAAGGAGGCCAGGATTCGGCTCCGAGTATCGCCGAAGGTGTCGCGATGCGTTGGGCGCTCTCCAGCGGGGGACAGGATGGAGAGCCCTTCGGCGAGGCAGTTGGGAGATGCCATGAGCCTCCAAGAAGCTCCCATGCTTCCCTCGTAGCGAAGGGACGCGGTACGGTGTCGTCGAGCGCCGTATTCGGCCACCTCGTACTGGCGCTAATCGAGGCAATTCTGCTACCTAAGGTGGCGCCAGATGCACCGAGCAAAACTGCGACAACCGGATGGCCTTCCCAGGGTTGGATTGCCAGCCCTGTTGCTCGCAGCATCCTGATGCATCCTCACCGCCGAAGCCGCCACCGCGCCGCCGTCGAGTTTGGTCGAGGCGATGCTGGCCCCAGGCTTTGTGGTGGAATCCGCGCCCCTCGTGCTGCCTGCCGGGCGTCACCATACGTGGTTGGGAATTGGACTGAGCGGGGGCGCTTGGGCTCGTCTCTGGCGGCGGGCGAGTGTGACTTGAAATGGTGGTGCGGCTTGATCGCCCGTTCGAAGATCCTGCTGTTGAAGAAAGTGACTCACACCTTCCGTGCGCATTAGGACGGTGTCGGTGCCGGCCTCACCAACGGCGCCTCCGAAGCCCCCAATGGCCACCTCACCAGTTCCCATCTGAATCTCGATCGCCCCAATCCCTTTTCCACTACCCACCCAAAGTCATAGTGAGGCTTAAAAACCTTCCTCTCCATCGTTGAGCAGCCCTCCAACCCACTCAAACTCACTTGGATGACACCATGCGGACTTGACAAAGACCGGGCGCAGGTGTTTGAACATCTCCGGTGATTCCGTATTAGTGAATCCAGTTTACGCCACCAACATGCGTGACCAATTTCCACAATTATTAAAGCAACTCATCCAGGCTCGGTCGGGCTGGCGCGACGCACTGCCCGGTTGCCTGCGTCCAACCATTGGCGCCACCCACACTACCGCGCCCTCGTTTTTATGGCCACGCTTACGCCCCGTTTCAACATCCGGAGATGGAGACTGAACTGACAACCAATGCGTGACACGGTATTCCAAATCGCTTGGCGGGATCCGAGCAGAACTACTCCGTGTGTGCCAGCTTTGGCTATAACTGCATCAACAGCCTTGCTCACGAAGGTTTATGGAACAACTTTGCAAAGCCCCTGTTGCAAGATTGTTAGATAGTAATTCAAACGGTGCCGAAGTTCAAGAACTTCTGTGGCCGAGGTAGGAATACTCTGCCCCGAAGTGATTGAAGACGTCATCCCGCGTGATGTGAATCGGGCGACATCTTTGCTAGAGTACGCAGAACTTCCATGCACCAACGCATTTCGTATCAAGCTCACTTCCAAAATTCCCTCCCTACCACATTGAACTGCTGGCCAATCTCTGCCGACCGTACGCAACAGTGTATCGGACCAGCACTCGATCCCGCCCACCAGATAGTCGTCTAGCTTTTGATACCTTCCAGCGGACGCTAGAGCTTCGAACGCATCGTTACAGTATCCTTCAAAGAGAGCATATGAACATAAGAATACCATCTGAGCCAGCGGATCACGATTGCTGAGCAATGTGCGAAAATCGCCCGTGCGCTTTCTAAACTCCGAAATGCCACGCTGCTTTACAACAGTTGTGTCGTCGAGACTGTCGATTGGAATAAGCCTCCAAAGCGCAGAATACCAATCACATGCAACGTCAAGCGCATTGTAATAGGCGGTTAATTTCCCCCATTGATTCCACAAGGGGTGTTTTTCCCAATTGTTGCTCACGTTTCGCCTCAACGGGTAGACCACGATACGATTCTATGGCTTCCGAAGAAGCTTAGGCCAATGCTCCTCGGCATTTCTTTCGCGAATTTCGCCTTCAACCTTCTCCCAATCCGAATCTTCAGAAATTGGCCCGCAGAGAGCCGAGGATTGGCGTACCAGTCCACGAAATTTAGAATTAATCAGATGCTTTAAGATGTCAGAATCTTTACCCCAAAGTTCGGGGGAGATGATGATTTCCTCGATCCAGTCGGTAGCTGAAACGGAGTCCACCTCAATGCTTGGCATCTCCTTCGGGTCAACGGTCACCAAACGAACTTCATTCTCGTAGCTGTATTCTCTTCCCTTGAGAAAGAAAGGTCTGCGAAGAGCCTCTTTTAGTTCTTTATCGCGAAAAACGGCATCCGGGCTTACCTCTTTGCTCGCATCAATGTATTTCATTTTGCTAATACGCCATTCTTTTTTGGTACCCGATAAGCCTCGTTCCAATGAGTTGAGGTTGGTCCGGATTGCAAATCCCTGCGGTGCGTAGAGTCGCCACATGGCGATTGACTGATGGTCGGATCGGAAAAAGCAAAGAGCATAGCGAGTTGATGTTACCAACCTGTGCCAGTGATCGAAGATTTTACGCTGGTTCGTGTCTGGGTGGTCACTGTTTGCGTCGAGGAGTTTTTTATCCGCGGGTGTAAGTTCGTGGTCTCGGACGTATTCGAATAATTCTACATACTCATTTCCCTGAAGGGCCGCCGTCTGCGTGACATGGTCCCAATACCTGCTGCCCTCCAGAGGGTCCAATCCTCGAAGCCTGTTGATAGAAGAGAGACGCAGCCTCCCATCCAGGTAAAGCAGCAATGTCGGGAGAGAGACGTATCGCCAAAGCGTTGCTATTCTGTCCACTGGCAACGGGCCGTTTTCGATTGTGCTTGTTCCCATATTGTCAGACCTCCGCCAACACATCATCCAGCTTCGCTCCCTTGAACAGACTCGCTGGTTTGTCCATGCCCTGCACTAGCACGACCAGGTCCGCCTCCCCGCATTTCAGTGGATCGTCCGTCAATACCGAAGTCTCTGTCGGTATCGAATTGGCTGAACTCGTCACGGGCAACAGGATACGACCGAGCGCGTGTGGCATGCAACATCGAGCGATGTGGGTTGTTGCGGCATTGAAGGATGTCGCTCTTCTTCCGCATCCGTGGCCTCCCAGCCGCAAGCACCCGAAGCGTGCAGCCACGTCCGTTCTCGAACGACTGGACTTTAGCCCGAACCTCCAAGCTCGGATTCTTTGACGATATTCGGGAGACAGGTGCGATCTGGAGCGAGGCGAGTCACTTCAGTTCCAGAACCTTCGTGCGTGGCTTCGGAAGTTCGTGGGCGAACTATGACAAAGCGACACCTGGCACATTCCGTCTCGTGCCGCCCCCAGTGCGCATTCCCGCGTTGAAGCGCGACTACGAGGCGATGCGGGACATGTACCTTAGCGAGCCGCCAAACTTTGACGAGATTCTTGCTGTTTTGGCAGAACTCGAAGCGAAGGTGAACGGCTGAAGCGGAACGGGGCATTGTGGACACCAAAACGGACACCACCGAGCCAGTTTGAGCACGCGCAGAGCCGGTGCGAATTGGTTTGAATCGCCCAAAAAAACGGCCACTTTACCGCTACAGATCGCGCCTGAGAGGTCGGAACGCGACCCTACCGCGCCCAATCAATCTTCGAGGACTTCGCGGGCGGTGGCGATGTCGGCGGTGATTTGGTGGCGGAGGGATTCCGGATCGGGGAAGCGGCGTTCGTCGCGCAGGCGCTGGATGGGGGTGACTTCCAATTCTTCGCCGTAGAGCGCGGCATCGAAGTCGAGGAAATGGATTTCGAAGCGGGTCTCGCCTCCGCTACCGGAGACGGTCGGACGGGTGCCGATGTTCAGGACGGCCGGATAGTCGGTGGAGGTTGCGAGCCGTCGCGCGCGGACGGCATAGACGCCGTGTGGCGGGAGTTCCAGGCCGCGGATGTCGAGGTTGGCGGTGGGGAAACCAAGGCGGCGGCCCAGTTGATCCCCGGCAATCACGACGCCGGAGACGGAGTAGGGCCGCCCCAGCAATTCCCCGGCTTCCTCCAGTCGACCGTCGCGCAAGTGCTGGCGGATGCGGGAGCTGCTCACCGTGTCGCCGTCCAGCGCGACGGATGGGGCGGCGTGGACTTGGAATCCATGGATCGTCCCCAGCTCACGAAGCAGATCCACCGTCCCGCTGCGGTGACGCCCGAAGAGGAAGCCGTCGCCGACGCTGAGACTGCGGATGCGTCCAACACCGCGCAGGAGTCCTTCGATGAATTCCCGTCCTTCGAGCGCGGCGACCTCGGGGGTGAAGGAAATGACCAGGACGGCATCCAGTCCGAGGGCCTGGAGCGCCCGCAGGCGCTGCGGGAGCGTCTGGAGTAGGCGGGGGGCGCGATCCGGACGGACCACTGCGAGCGGATGGGGATCGAAGGTGAGCGCGACGGAGGCGCCGGCGACCGTGGCGGCGTGGGCCAGGGCGTGGCGGAGGACGTGCTGATGGCCGAGATGCACGCCGTCAAACATGCCCAGCGCCAGGCACAGGCCATGGGCCGGGCGGGGGAGTTCGGAAGGGGTGCGGGTGACCAGCATGGTATCGTCCGCGGGATTGCCTCGGACTAGCCTTACTCCCAGTTGCGTAGCCGCACCAGCGGCAGAATCCGGGCGGCCAGCGCGTTGCGGTCCAGCGCGAGGATTTCGGACAGCGGCAGCGCCTCCGCCACGTCGAACCGTCCGGACCCCACCCGCCGCAGGGCGGTGAGGTGGGCGCCACAGCCAAAGGCCTGCCCCAGTTCATGCGCCAGCGACCGCACGTAGGTGCCCTTGGTGCAACTGACGCGGAAGTAGGCGAAGGGCTCCTCGTATTCGTGGAAACGAAAGGTGTGGATGTGCACCAGGCGCGGCTCCCGGGGCACTTCCTTGCCCTGGCGCGCGAGCTTGTAGAGGGCGGTTCCCCCGACCTTCTTCGCGCTGACCATCGGTGGCACCTGCATCAGGTCGCCGATGAAACGCGTCGCGGCTTCGTTGAGGGCCTCGAGCGTCAGGGGCGGGACGGGACGGGTATCGGTGAGTTCGCCGTCGGCGTCGTAGCTGTCGGTGGTCTCACCGAGCCGCAGGGTGCCGTCGTAGATCTTGTCCGCCGCCATGAAGCGTTCCGACATCCGGGTGGCCTTGCCGAGCACCAGGACCAGCAGCCCGGTGGCCATGGGGTCCAAGGTTCCGCAATGGCCGACCTTTTCGAACCGGAAGTGGTTGCGGATCTTCGCAACGACGTCGTGGGAGGTCCATCCGGACGGCTTGTCCACCAGCAGGGCGCCGTCGAATGGCGTGTGGGCCGGAGTCATTTCGGAGCCGGGAGAGGAAGAGGACGTCCGCTCAGCGCGAGGCGGATCGCGGACAGCAGGCGCCGTTGCAGGGCGATCGGGGAGCCTTGGACCCGGGCGCCGGCCGCCGCTTTGTGGCCGCCGCCGCCGAAGAGCGCGGCGATGGCGCTCACGTCCACGCGGTCGCTCTTGCTGCGAAGGCTCAGCCGGGTGAGGTCGGGCCCCATCTCCTCCAGCATCACCGCCACGATCACGCCCTCGATGGCGCGAATGTGGTCAATGAGCCCCTCGCTTTCCTCCGGCGCCGCGCCGGCGCGGGCGTAGTCGGACTGCTTGAGCCAGAAATAGCCCACCTGGTTGTCGGCGGTGAGGCGGAATTTGTTGTACACGTGGCGCAGCAGCTTCACCCGGGTGAGCGGGTAGCTCTGGTACACCTCCTCGCAGAGGCGCCCGAGATCCGCCCCGGCCTCCACCAGTTCGGCGGCGGTGCGCAGGGTGTCCGGCGTGGTGGTGGCGTATTGGAAGCTCCCGGTGTCGGTGCTGACCGCGGTGAACAGGCAGTCGGCGATCGGACGGGTGATCTTCCATCCGGCCCAGCCGCAAAGGTCGTAGATCAGCTCGCCCGTGCTCGGCTCGCGCGGGGAGATCCAGTTGATGTCGGCGTACCGCGTGTTGCTGCGGTGATGGTCAATGTTGAGGAAGATCTTCCGGTCGCCGATGTGCTGTCCGCAGCGGCCCAGCCGTTCGAAGCTCGCGCAGTCGGTGGCCACCACGGCGTCGAACTGCTGTCCGGACTGCGGACGCCGCACGCGGCGGTCGGGATCCAGGATCCGGAGCTTGTCGGGGCAGCCGTCGTCATTCCAGATGGTCACCGTCTTGCCGGCATTCTCGAGGGCGAGGGCGATTCCGATCTGCGAGCCGATACAGTCGCCGTCGGGGCGGATGTGCCCGACCACGCAGACGGTTTGGGCTGCGTTCAGGGCTTCGAGGATTTGCTCGGCGGCTTTGGGAGCGGATTTCATCAAGGCGTGGGGGACGGGCCGGGGGGCTGGCGTTCGAGTTCATCCAGCAGGGCGAGCACCCGGTTGCCCTGCTCGATCGAGTCGTCAATCTGGAAGCGCAATTCCGGGGTGAATTTCAGGCGCACACTCGCCCCGACCCGGGCGCGGATCAGTCCCGCCCGCTCCGCGAGCACCTCGGGCGCGCGCTTGCGCTGGGCGCTGGTTCCGACGAATCCGAGGAAGACGATGGCGGAGCGGAGGTCGCGTCCGACCCCCACGGCGTTGACCGTGAGCAGGCCAACCTCCTCGATGGACAGTTCCTCGCGGAGGATTCCGGCCACTTCCTGCTTGAGCAGTTCCCGAACCCGGGCAATGCGGCGATTGTCTGATTCCATAAAAGGATGGAGCCGCCGGGCGGACGGAGAAGGTCCGGAAGCCGGCGGCCCGCCGGAGCTTATTCCAGCTTTTGGGCGATCTTCTCGACCGTGTAGCACTCGATGATGTCGCCCTCCTGGGGATCATCGAAACCATCCAGGCGGACGCCGCACTCGAGCCCGGCGCGCACCTCGTTCACTTCGTCTTGGAAGCGCTTCAGCGTGAGCGACAGGCCCTCGTAGGCCACATGGCCCTTGCGGCGGAGGCGCATTTTGCCGCGCACCAGGCGGCCCTGGGTCACATAGCATCCGGCCACCTTGCCGCCCTTGGAGAGGTCGAACACCTTGCGGACTTCGGCCTGCCCGACCACGACTTCCTTCAGCAGCGGATCCAGCAGGCCGGCCATGGCCTCCTTTACCTGGTCCACCAGTTCGTAGATGATGGCGTAGAGCTTGATCTGCACGCCCTCCCGCTTGGCGGTTTCGGCGGCGATGGTGTCCACCCGGGTGTGGAACCCGAGGATGACGGCGTCGGACGCACTGGCCATGGAGACGTCGTCGCGGGTGATGGCGCCCACGGCATCCTGGATGATGTCGAGGGAGATCTTGGTGGATTCGATTTTGCGCAGTGCTTCGCAAATGGCCTCGACGGATCCCTGGGTGTCCGCCTTGACCACCACGCGCAGGACCTTGCTGCTGGCGTCCTTGATGTCGCCGAAGATGTCCTCGAGCGTCTGCCGCTTGGGGCGCACGCCATCGAGCTCCGCGCGCTTGGCCTCCTGGGCTCGCTCCTCGGCGAGGTCGCGGGCGGCCTTCTCGTTGTCCACCGCCACAAATTCGGATCCCGCCTCCGGCACGCCGTTGAGTCCGAGCACGCGCACGGCGACCGAGGGTCCGGCCTCCTTCAGGCGCTGCCCTTCCTCGTCCATCATGGACCGGACCTTGCCGTGGTGGACGCCGCACAGGATGACGTCGCCCTGGCGCAGGGTGCCCTTGCGGATCAGCACCGTGGCGACAGGGCCGCCCGGATCGATGCCGGACTCGATCACGTTGCCGCGCGCCTTGCGGTCGGGATTGGCCTTGAGTTCGAGGAGTTCCGCCTGCAGGAGGATGTTCTCGATCAGTTTGTCCACACCCAACCCGGTGAGCCCGGAACAATCCACATACAGCGTCTCGCCCCCCCAGTCGTCTGGCACCAGGCCCTTTTCCTGAAGCTGCTGGCGGACCTTCATGCCGTTGGCGTTGGGGTGATCCGCCTTGTTGACCGCGACGATGATCGGGACCTTGGCCGCCTTGGCGTGGGCGAGGGCCTCCAGGGTTTGCGGCATCACGCCGTCGTTGGCGGCCACCACCAGCACCACGATGTCGGTGACATTGGCGCCGCGGGCGCGCATGGCCGAGAAGGCCGCGTGTCCGGGAGTGTCGAGGAAGGTGAGCTGGCCCAGTTGGCCGGTGACCGGATGCGGATACGAGATCGTGTAGGCGCCGATGTGCTGGGTGATGCCGCCCGCCTCGCCGGCGGCGACGTCGGACTTCCGGATCCGGTCCAGGAGTGTGGTTTTGCCGTGATCCACGTGACCCATGATGGTGATCACTGGAGGCCGGGGCTTGAGGTCCTCCGGCTTGTCCTCCTGGTCGAGCAGATCGAGCTTCTGTTCCCGGGGCTGGATGGCGACCTGGTGCGCGCCCAGGTTTCGTTTCTCGCTTTCGAAACGGAATCCGTTCTTGGCGCAGACCCGCTGGGCGATCTCGCCGTCAATGGTCTGGTTGACCGTGACAAACACCCCCATGCCCATCAGGTCGGCGATCAACTGGAAAGGCTTCTTCCCCATCTTGTCCGCGAGTTCGCGGATGGCGATGGGCGGCTTCATGGTGATCACCGGGCCGTCCACCGGCGCGGCAATCCGCGGCGCCGCAGGCTTGGCCGAAGGCGCCGCCGGGCCGCGTTGCCCCCCGGACCGGCCCTGCGCTCCCATTGCGCCCGGCCGTCCAGGGGCCTGGCCGGGTCGTCCAGAGAGACCGCCTCCGGTGCGCGCGCCGCCGCGATCGGAGCCGCCGCGTCCGCGATCGTCGCGTCCCCCTCCGCCGCCAGTCCGGGGCCGGAACTGATTGAGGTCAATGCGTCCCACCAACTGGCCGATCTGCGGCTTTGGCGGCGCGGCGGGAGGCGGGGGCGGAGGCACGGGCGGCGATTGCGGGGGCGTCGGGGCGGAGGCGGCATCCGCAATGCCGGTGTCCCCGGCGTCCGCGCCTGCGGCTGGGGTGGAGTCCGTGACGGGAGCCGGGGCCGGGGTTCCCTCCGCCGTGACGACCGGTGCGGGCGGGACCACGGGTTCGCCGGACGCCTCGGGTTCGGCTTCGGGCTCGGTGACCGCCTCGTCCGCGGCATCCGCCGAGATTTCGGGGGTGGTGGGCGGCGGTGGCGGGGCGATGAAATTGGGGCGCTCCGGTTCCGGCGGCGGCGCAGCGGGCTCGGGAGGAGCGGGTTCCGGCGGGGGCGTTCCGTCGGCGGCAGCCGTGGCCAGCGGCAGCAGTTGCTCGCGCAAATACTCGGCGGTGATCTTGTCGAGGGAACTCGACGCGACCTTGGCGGCAGGAATGCCCAGTTCCTTGGCCTTCGCCAGCACGGTCTTGCTGTCGAGGTTCAAGTCCTTGGCAATCTCGTAGATGCGAACGGGCATAGATTCGTATGGACCAAATTCGACCGCCCCGCGCCAGACCGGCCAGGTCCGGGCAACGGGGCGGTCTCGAAGAAACCGACGTCGTTAATGAGCCCCCAGCCTATTCCAGCGCGGCCGCGGCGGCTATTGGTTTCCGCGGCGACGGCGTTCGACTTCAAAGCGGGTAGCTTCGAGGACAGCGGCCGCCGCGTCGCCGATTTCCGGTGCCTTGGACAGCGTGTCCACGTCCACTTCCAACAAATCTTCGACCGCATGGAAGCCCATGTGGACCAGCGCGCGCGCCTGAATTTCGGAAACACCCGGCACGCTCATCAGATCGCGAACGGCATGATCCACGCGCGCCTCAAAGCTCGTCGGGTCGGCCTCGGCCTCGATGTCAATCTGCCAGCCGATCAACTTGGAGGCGAGCCGGGCATTCTGCCCGCGCCGCCCGACCGCCAGGGGCAACTGCTCCTGGGCGGTGGTGACCCGGATGCGCTTGCGGTCCTCATCCACCGTGATGCTTTTGAGCACCGCCGGATCCAGCGCCTTGGTCACCAGCGTCTTGATGTCCGGCGACCACGGAATGATGTCCACCTTCTCGTTGTTGAGCTCGCGGACGATGTTCTTCACCCGCTGGCCGCGCAGGCCGACACAGGCGCCGACGGGATCCACCTTCGAATCCTTGGAGTACACGGCGAGCTTGGTCCGGAACCCCGGTTCCCGGGCGATGGCCCGGACCTCGATGGTGCCGTCGTTGAGTTCGGCGACTTCGAGCTTGAAGAGCTTGAGCACGAAGGCGGGATCGGCGCGGGTCAGGATGATCTCCGGCCCGTGCGGCGTCTGGTCCACGGCCTTGACGAAACAGCGGATCCGCTCCCCCACCTGGTATTCCTCGGTGGGCACCCGTTCCCGGTTGGGCAGCAAGGCCTCGAACTTGCCGAGATCGAGGACCACGTCCGACTTTTCGAAGCGCCGGACCGTGCCGCTGACGATGTCTCCGACCCGGTCCTTGAATTCCTCGTAGATCATCGCCTTCTCGGCCCGTTTGAGCTGCATGCTCAGGGCCTGCTTGGCGGATTGTGTGGCGATCCGGCCAAAGCCGGCCGGCGTCACCTCGATCTCCACTTCGTCGCCCACCTTGGCCTCCGGGTGTCCGGCCCGGCGCGCGTCGAAGACCGTGATCTGGTCGTGTTTGGAAATGATCCGCTCGGCAACGACCAATTTGGCCCAGGCGCGGATGTCGCCGCTCTTGGAGTCAATCACCACCCGGAGTTCCCGGGCCGGTCCCACTGCCTTCTTGGCCGCCGCCAGCAGGGATTCCTCCACGGCAGACAGCAGGGTCTGCCGGGGGATCCCCTTCTCCTTTTCAAAGAATTCTAAAATGGCAAGCAACTCGGCGTTCATGCGTCAGCTTCCTGCGTCCCACTGGGATAACAAAAAAGCCGGTTGAGAAACCGACTTTTCCGAGGCGGCAACCACCCGCCAGTAAGACGTTTACGGTTGGAGGCTAGCCTTTGGCGATTCCGACCGTCAAGCGTTTCGTGCTCTGCGGACGTGTTTCGGGCGCCTCTCAGGTTGTTGAAAGGAGGACGGCAGCCGGTCCCCCTTTGATGGGGCAGCGCTTTGCCGAGCCCGAGCCGTCCGCAAGTGGAGTCGCCGCAGCGTTGCGGCTTAGCTCTCGCCCAATTGCAACGAACCGAGGGTGCCTCCTCAGGCGTACGGCTCGTTGAAAACTGGCCCCACCGGGAAACGGCTCAGTGGCCTTAAATTGCACGGAGAAGCCTCTTTTTTCCCTCCGTGAAAATCCCTGCAATCCGTGTCTCAATCCCCCCGGGTGAAGGAAAGACGGGAACAGGTTCCCGCGCTCCAAAAGCCGCCAGCCGGAACTCCGGATGTTCCACAGAGCTTTCGTCCGGCTCCGGCCAGCCTCACCACCAGGTGAATCCAGAGTCCGGGCGCTGCTGCCAGAAGGTGTCGGTATCGCGTTTCAGCGGAAATTTGTAGGCCTCGGAATGTCCGTCGCCGAAGGCGATTACTGAAAGGCTCTTGCCCCGAACGTTGTGCCATTGGCTTTTCTTGTCCTCCCACCCCCGGTTCGGATGCCAGGGCCAGTCGCCGATCATGATCTTATTCGCGGCGCTCAGGGCCACCTCAGACGACTTCATGGAGTTGCCGTCGTACTGGGTCCTGGACGCTCCGATGTTGCCGGTGATGCGTTTCACCCGGAAGTAATCTGCGGCCCATTGCATCAGGTAGCTGGTGCCGTATTGCACGTAACAGTTGGTCGCCTTCCGGCCGAAGTTGCGCTCATAGAAGATGTCGCCCTTGTCGGCCGGGCAGCGGAAAATCTCCGGCGATCCCTGGTAGCGGAACAACGGTTTGTTGCTCAGGGCGGTGAACACGTCGTAGGTGCCGTCCTTGCCGCCCGCCGAGGCCCAGTCGCGGCACAGGGGGTAGGTGTCTTGATGGTCGTCGGCATACAACTGAAAGGCGAGGATCACCTGCCGCAGGTTGCTCACGCAACGGGTCTGGTTGGCCTTGGCCTTGGCCCGCGCCAGGGCCGGCAACAGCAATCCGGCCAGGATGGCGATGATGGCGATGACCACCAGAAGCTCGATCAGGGTGAAGGCGCCAGTGCCCGGCACGAAGCGGCTGCGGGAGAATCTCAAGGCCATGAAGGCATCGTTGGCGAGGCGGTGGGAGCAGTAAAGCCCAAGTTGCCGCTCCAAGGGATCCCGCCCGCCTACCCCTCCCGGCTTGCCTGTTGGCGCGGACGGGCGGACGCTGGCGCCATGCACGAAGCCTACGTCGAACGCGTTGTGGATCTCCTGGATCCCGCGACCCACCGGCTGTTCAACGTCACCCTCGAGGAGGCCCGCGCCCGGGTGCTCAGCGGGGATGCGTCCCAGGTGGCCGGCATTGAGGGATCCTTTGCGATCCTGGCGCGCGAGGGAAAGACCGTGCGCATGGCGCGCTCCCTGGACCGTCCCATGCGGTACTTCCTGGCCAAGCGCGCGGAGGGGCCGGCGTTGATCGTGGCGGACCGCATGGACGCCATCCTGGAACAGCTCCGGAAGGAGGGCCTCGCCGACCAGTTCCATCCCAGCTACACGCGCATGGTGCCCGCGCATTACGTGGTGGAGATCCAATTGGTGGGATGTCCGGACCCCGACCCGGTGTACACCCGTTTCTTCACCCCAGAACGCAACGCGCTCCCGGCCGACCTGGACGTCATCGGGCGGTCGTACGTCGGGGCGGTGGCGGACGAAGTGTCACGGATTCTCCGGACCCTGCCGCCGGAGGCCCCGATCGGGGTGGCGTTTTCGGGCGGCGTGGACAGCGGGTTGGTCTTCCTGACGACCTACCTGATGCTGCGCAAGGCGGGCATGAATCCGGCGCGCCTCAAGGCGTTCACGCTGAGCTTTGGCGATGGTCCCGACCTCGGGCAGTCCCGCGAGTTCTTGGAACGTCTGGGGCTGGCCATGTTCCTCGAGCCCATCCAGGCGGACCCGGCGGATTTGGACCTGACCGTGACGCTCCAGGTATTGGAGGACTACAAGCCCCTCGATGTCGAGTGCGGCGCCATGGCCCTCGCCCTGTGCCGGGGCATCCGCCAGCGGTATCCCGACTGGAAGATCCTGTTGGACGGCGACGGCGGTGACGAGAACCTCAAGGACTATCCCATCGAGGAGAACCCCGAACTGACCATCCGATCCGTGGTTCACAACCTCATGCTCTATCACGAAGGGTGGGGGGTCGGCCGGATCAAGCATTCCCTGACCTACAGCGGCGGGCTGAGCCGCGGATACGTGCGCACCTATGCGCCGCTGCGCCGCTACGGGTTTGAAGGGTACAGTCCACTCATGAGCCGCGACGTGATGCGCGTCAGCGAAGGCATTCCGTTCATCGAACTCACCCGGTACGACGTGCCCACGCTGTATTCCCTGAAGGGCGAGGTGGTTTCGCGGGGCGTGAAGCAATTGTTCGGACTCGACATGCCGGTATTTGAGAAGCGCCGGTTCCAGCATGGCGCCCTGGAGGTGGGCACCCTGCGCGACCGTCTCGCCGGCACCGCGACGCAGTACCGCCGCCAGTTTCACGCGCTCTTTGAGTGAGCGGCCCGCGTTTTTCCATTGTCGGCAGAGGACCGGTCAGAGGGCCTGGCACTTTGTGCGCCACCCTCTGCGGCCCTCGCGTCCTCTGCGTGAGGCCTCACGCAATGGCCGCGAAGGCCGCAGAGGGAATATGGAGGGGAACAGGAGGCATAGATGACCTGGCACTTTGTGCGCGATTGCAGGCAGTCGGTGGCATCCCTGGATTTCGGGAGGAGTCGGACATGCGCGTGGATGCGTCGGGCGACGGATTGGCTTTGTAGTCACTTTATGTTTACGCCGACCGCCATCCGCGAACGCCTGATTTGTCCACTGTTCCTTGGTCAACGTCACGGAACTCGTGGATTTGCCGGCCAAAGCGGCTCACGGGCGTTGAGTTCGTCGGGGCGAACGGATGCCGGGCACTGGGTGCCGTTTCCCCACGGACTACTTCCGCATTCTGACTTCATCATTCCTCCTTTGCCCCGCCGGGCCTTCCCCGGCCAAGCTTGCCCGGAGTGCGCGACGATTTCTCCGATTCCACCCTGGTGCTGGTGGGCCATGGGTCCACCCTCAATGCCGAGTCTTCGCGTCCCACCTGGATTCAGGCGGCGGCGCTCCGGGACCGCCGAATCTTCGCCCGTGTGGTGACCGCGTTCTGGAAGGAGCATCCGACCCTCGCGGGCGCGCTGCGGCAGGCGTTCACGCCGCGGGTTTTCGTGGTGCCGCTGTTCATCAGTGAAGGATACTTCACCGAAGAGGTGATCCCCCGGGAGTTGGGCATGCGTCCGGCTGAGGGGGGTTCCTGGGATCGGGTCCAGTCACTGGGAGGGCGGCAGGTGCACTATTGCGGCCCTGTGGGCACGCACGGCAGCATGACCCAGGTCATCCTGTCCCGCGCAGAGGGGATTGTTCGGCAGCATTCGATGCCGGATGGCCGGAGGCCCGTCCCGTCGGAGATCTCACTGTTCATCGCCGGACACGGGACGGGGAGCAATGAGAACTCCCGGCGCGCCATCGAGGTCCAGGTGGATCGCATTCGCGGGATGGAAATTCATGCCGCGGTGCATGGGGTGTTCATGGAGGAGGAACCCCGGATCGCGGCGGTGCATCGGCTCGCGACGACGCCGTTTCGTGTGGTCGTGCCGTTCTTCATCAGCGACGGACTGCACAGCTACGAGGATATTCCCGTGATGCTGGGGGCGCCGGAACACGAGGTGCGGGGACGCTTTGACCGGGGCGAACCGACTTGGATCAACCCCACTGCGGTGGAGGAGGGATGGGTGTGGTACACGCCCAGTATCGGACTCGAGCCGCACCTGTCCGAGGTCATCCTTGAACGTGTCCGCGAATCGGCGGAATCAACGGCCTGCAAGTAGCTGGGATGGGCGGGACGGGAAAGGGAAGCGGCTGGGACTGACCGGGGACCACGCTTTCCTCGTTCCTTCGCGTGAGCCTCACGTCAAGGGCATCCAGGGCGCAAGGGACGCAGAGGTTTTTGGGGGAAATGCTGCGGCTGCCTGGGAGTCCGTCCGCTGCTGCCTCCGCGCTCTCCGCGGTCTTTGCGTGAGGCTCAGGATTTCCCACCGGCAGTGATCAGGACCTGGCTGAGCCCCCGGCGGCGGCGTCCCCGCGCCGCAGGTCGGCGACGCATTCGACGTGCTGGGTTTGCGGAAAGAGGTCCACGGGCTGCACATCCACCAGCCGGTAGCGGCCGTCGGCGCATAGCATCTTCAGGTCCCGGGCCAGCGTGGCCGGATGGCAACTGACGTACAGGACCTGCGCGGGTCCGGCTTCGCGGAGCACGGCGAGCGAGGGCGGCCGGCAGCCGACCCGCGGCGGATCGAGCAGCACCGCAGTGCGATGGGGATCCAATTTCTGCAGCAGGGACGGGAGCAGGGCGTCGGTGTCCCCGGATACATACTCGCCATGCGTCACCCCGCGACGGCGCTGGTTCTCGCGGGCGGCGCGGATCGCCGGCGCGTCGAGTTCCACGCCGATGAAGGAGTCCACGGCATCGGCCAGCGAGAGACTGAAAAAGCCAACGCCGCAGTAGGCGTCCAGCAGATGGCGGACCCCCGAATCCCGAAGGCGCCCGCGCACGGCATCCATCAGGGCGGGCAGGACGAAGAAGTTGTTCTGAAAGAAGCTGTGTTCGGGAACCACCCAGTCGTCGGGTGGGATGCGCAGGAGGGTCTTGATGCCGCCCTTGGGCGGCGGGTGCTGCCGCCACCGGCGCAGCGCATCGTTTAGCGCAGGCTCCGCAATGGCGCAGGAGGCGACGTCGCACACGAGTCCGCAATCCCAGCGGACGAATCCCAGGTTCAGTTTTTGCGCGGGCTTGTTCCACTGACTGCGAACCAGGATCCGGTTGCGGTAGCCGTAGGGGCGCGGACAGGGAAGGACCTCGCGGACCGGCGGTTCCGCGAAACCGCCCACCCGTTGGAAAAGGTCGGCGATCTGCTTGCGCTTCCAGCGCAACTGCGCGGGGTAGTCCAGATGCTGATACTGGCAACCGCCACATTCGCCGAAATAGGGGCAGGGGGGCTCCACCCGTTCCGGGGCGTCGTTCAGGCGGCGCACGACCACCGCGCGTCCAAAGCTCTTTCGCACCTCGGTGAGCTTCACCTCGGCCCGTTCTCCCGGAAGGAGGAAGGGGATGAAGACCACGAAGTCCCCGATGCGGCCGACTCCTTCGCCGCCAAAGGCCAGATCAGAGATTTCGACCAGCGCCCGGTCCCCCGCATGCGGCGGAGGGGTTGCGGGCTTGGTCTGTTGTGAAGCTTCCGACAAGCCGTCAGCCTATCCCGGCCGCCGCCCGCGGAGCAATCGCCCGCCTTTCGATGGGGCGTTTCCTTTGCTTGAACCTCACGCCGGCCCGGGGCGCAAGGAACGCGGAGGAAGGGGAAGGAGGCGAGGGGGCAGGGCGGCCTTCCCGGTCATTGATGGGAGGGACCGCATGCTGCGGTTCCGGGTCCAATGGCCGCCTTCGTTGACCCCCGGGGCGAAGCGCCGTACCGTTTCTGCGTCATGATTGCAGGAAAGATCGGGTCCAAGACCGCGGCCACCGCCGCGCCGGGATTCCGCGTCGGGGATGAACGGTTGATCAAGCTAACGACCTCGGCCGGGAGCAAGGTGACGTCGTTGCTCAACAAACAGGGGCGTCCGTCGGGTGTCCTGCGGGTGGCGGTGGTCGGGGGCGGCTGCTCCGGGCTCCAATACAAGATGGATCTCCAGGATCAGCCGCAGAACCGGGACATCCTGGTGGAGAGCGCGGGGGTGCGCGTGGTCGTGGATCCCAAGAGCGCGCTGTACGTGACCGGTTCGGAACTGGACTACGTGGACGCCCTGACCGAGGGCGGTTTCAAGGTGACGAATCCGAACGCCGCCACCAGTTGCTCCTGCGGGGAGAGTTTCAGCGCGTGACCGACGCCTTTGCCCTGCTGTCCGAACCGCGCCGTCCGTGGCTGGATCCGGAACGGCTCAAATCCCGTGTGCTGCCCCTGCTGGCGGCGACGCATCCCGACCGCATTCATGGGGCCTCGGAGGCGGAGCGGCAGGCGGCCAACGCCCGGCATGCCGATCTCAACGAAGCGTTCAACCTGCTGAAGGAGCCCCGGGACCGGTTGCTCCATCTCTACACGCTGGAGGCGGGAGAGAGGCCAAAGGACATCCAGCGAATCCCGCCCGGCACCATGGATCTGTTTGTGGAGGTGGGCCAGACCTGCCGCGACCTGGACGCCTTTCTCAAGCGCAAGTCGGAGGCGCAGTCCCCCATGGTGCGCGTGGCGTTGATGGAAGAAGGCTTCCCTTGGCTCGACAAGGTGCAGGCCCTGCAGGCGCGAGTGAACGCGCGGCGGGACGAGCTGGCCTCCGAACTTCAAGCCCTCAACGCCGTGTGGGATGCCGCGCCGGCAGTCGGGTCTCCGGACCGGGTGTCCACCCTGCCGCTGGAGCGGTTGGAGCAACTGTACCGCTCCATGAGCTACGTGGCCCGCTGGACCGAGCAGTTGCAGGAGCGGTGGGTGGGTTTGGCGGAGTAGGGGGGGCGCGGAGGATTTTCACCGCAGAGACTCAGAGACTCGGAGGCGCAGAGAGGGAAGTCCGATGACGGGAGGGGACCGCATGTTGTGGTCTCCAAATTTCCTCGCGACCGGAGGCAGGAAATCCCTCCCCAGTGTAAGCCACGCTCCCGGCGCGGACCCGATCAGGGACGGCGACACGCCATCCTCCCGTGGATGAGCACAAAGGGACAGGTCCTCTGTCATCACGACCTGCCTTTCGCGTTAACGATAGCTCCTGACCGGGAATGGGAGCGGATAGAGGACCTGTCACTCTGTTCGCGGGACGTCATTCCGATCCCGGCGCAGGTGGATACGGACACTTGGTCCTGGGCGAGCCACCAAGCTGCGGTGACTGCCGACGGACGTCTTTATCTGTGGGATGTGAATTTCGGAGGCGAACTGCTGCTGCCCCCGGTGTGGAAGCCCGCAGCGGTGCGCAGCAACCTCACCTGCCGCCTGCCCCCCGCTCTCTAATGGTTGGTCACCGGTTGTCCTGGCCGCCGGACAGGATGCCTGTCACCGGCAGCCCGACAAACGCCACCGTGAACTGGCCGACGCCGTCAACCCTCCGAGAGCCCCTCTTCCGGCCTCGACGCGGTGCTGTGGAGGGCCGACGCCGGGGTGACTCTCCGTGAGTGCAGGACACTGTCGAACCCCTTGAGGAGAGAGACGCCGAGCAGTGTATGCCTGCCAGGCCCAATCACGCGCATCTTTGCCGGTGCCTCCAGCCAACCCCGAGCCGGCTCGGGCCAGGGATGGCCGCCTTGGATGGGGAGCAGGTAAGCCTCCTGATGCACCGCTCCGAGCACCGCCTCAACGTGGTCGGCCGGCGGTTCGTCCACCCGGAGGGGTTGAGTCAGGCCGTGGTGGAACGTCAGCGCAATGGACATGTACTGCCGGCCAAATCGCTCCTGAAGGTGGCTGCCGAGGTTCATTCCGGTCGTCAGACTGGTGGCCGTATGCGCCAAGCCACCCCAATAGACGATTCGGCTGCCGGTGCGCGCATGCCACTGGATCGTCGCATTCGCCGCGCTCCGCTCGAGGTCTCCACCGCCGTCGGCCCGGGGGATTGCGACCTGCGGGTGGACCACGCGAACGGGGTCGCCCGGATTCCGCTCGTTGCGCGCGCGAATCCAGCAGACCGCCGCCAGGATTTCCTCGAATCGCCAGAAGGGTCGTGCCGAAGCCAAGATGGCGCGTGGATCGCCCGCGCCCGTGAGGACGTAGATATCAAGATGGAGACTGGCGGTCTCATCGCCTTCGAGGACGAGCGCTCGGAATCCGTGCCGCTCGATCAGGAAGCGCATGATCCAGGCACTGAGGGTGGACAGTTCACGCGACTGACGGGCCGCCGAACCCAGGGCCACCACCGTCGCGTCTCGCACCCGAGCCGCCAGGGGTTCGAGGGGATCGAATGGCGCATCCGCAGCGATCCTCAGTGGAATCATCCGGTCCCGGAGTTGAGCCACCACGGCCGAGTTCATGAACCCGACCATGGTGGTGCCGCACCGGCAAGGCAACCCACGACCCCGGCAGCCGCCAGGCGGGGCGCCTCTCCATCTTTGTCATCTGGGGGCCGGAGCGGGAGGCTCCGACGCGGTGGGTCGCCACACGCCGCCGGGGGTGACGGGCTTCGGGCTCCATCTGCTGCCCGACATGGAAACCAAGGCGGGCGGCGCGGCTCTGCAGAGGTTGGCGTTGGATTCCGCGCCTCGCGTCGCGGATTCCGGTTGGGGGTCGGTGCCGGCTCCGGATAGACTCCGCCCATGACCACGTTCCAGGGGCGGGCGGCATCTTGGCTGGCGGGCGCGGCGCTGCTCGGAGGGATGGCCTTGCAGGCGGGGGATGACCTCCAATGGACCCAGTTTCGCGGGCCCCGCGGCGATGGTGTGACGGCGTCCACCGGGCTTCCCCTGCGATGGAGCGAAACGCAGGGGACGAAATGGAAGACGCCCATCCACGGGCGCGCCTGGTCGTCGCCGGTGATTTGGGACAACCAGGTGTGGGTCACCACGGCGACCGAGGACGGACGACAGCTGTCCGCCGTCGCGGTGGACCGCGACTCCGGCAAGGTAATCCACGACCTGGCCTTGTTCGATGTCGAGAACCCCCAGTTCGCGCACAAGTTCAACTCCTACGCCTCGCCCACGCCGGTGATCGAGTCGGGGCGCGTCTATGTCACCTTCGGATCCCCGGGCACGGCCTGTCTCGACACGCGGACGGGGGCCAAGCTCTGGGAGCGCCGGGATTTTGTCTGCAACCATTATCGCGGCGCCGGTTCCTCGCCGATTTTGCACCAGGGCCGGATCTTCCTGAACTTCGACGGCAGCGATCACCAGTTCGTCGTGGCCCTGGATGCCGCGACGGGAACAACGATCTGGGAGGTCCAACGGGGCATTGATTTCAAGGACCTGGGACCGGACGGGAAACCTGAAAGTGAAGGCGACTGGCGGAAGGCGTTTGCCACCTGCCACGTGGCGGTGTTCGGCGGCCGCGAGCATCTGTTAAGCCAGGGTGCCAAAGCCATGTACGGATACGATCCCCGGTCCGGCGCCGAACTCTGGCGGGTGGAAGAACGCACCAGCCATTCCGGAGGGACGCGTCCGGCGGTGGGCCATGGGTTGGTCTTCGTGCCCACCGGATGGTCGCAGGGACAGGTGCTGGCCATCCGGCCGGGCGCGGATGATGAGGTGCTCGACGCCAATGGGAGCCCGACTTCGGACGGGCGGCTGGCCATTGTGTGGCGCTCCAAGCGTAATGTGCCCAAGAAGCCGGCACTGACCCTTCTAGGAGATCTGCTCTACGGACTCGACGACAATGGCGTGGCCACTTGTTGGGAGGCGGCCAGCGGGGCGGTGGTGTGGAATGAGCGCGTCGGGGGCAATTATTCCGCATCGCCCATCGCGGGGGACGGACGCCTCTACTTCTGCAGCGAGGAGGGCAAGACGGTGGTGGTGGCCGCTGGGCGCGAGTTTCGAAAGCTGGCGGAGAATCAACTGGAGGATGGGTTCATGGCATCGCCCGCGGTCTCCGGAAAGGCGCTCTACCTGCGGACCAAGTCGGCGCTGTACCGCGTGGAGGATTGAGGAAACCGCGAAGGGATTTTTTTCCGCAGAGACTCGGAGATCAACAGAGGAAGGATGAGGAATGAGGAATCGGTGGATGGACGCGCGGCAGGTTTGGGGATGCCTCCTGTGGATTTCGATTGGATGGGCGGCGGCGGGCGCCGATGCGGTGGTCCATGAGCCGGATCGGGGACGCGTCGTGCTTCGGGTGGCGGACGCCGTTCTCGAAGGAGCGGGACTGAGGCGGGACACCGTGGGTGGGGCGATGGCGATCACGGGCTGGGATTCGCCCGGAGACAGGGTCCAGTGGGAGTATCAACCTACACGTTGGGGCCGTTACGACGTCTTCGCCGAGTGCGCGGGGCCGGGGAATCTCCCGGGACGCGTCGAAGTCGTGGTCGCCGGCCGCAGCCTGTCGGCGACCCTTGAGAGATCCACGACGGGCGGTGGGGATGCCCAGGTGCCGCTGGGCCGCTGGTATCTTGCCGAGGCCAAGCCGTTTTCCGTCACCGCGCATTGCGAGCCCGCCGGCCTGGCGCTGCGTTCGGTATCCCTTGTGCCTGCTCCGGAGGGCCGTCCCATCGCGCAGGCCGCGGATGGCAGTGTCACCTTGGAGTCGTCCGAGGCGACGACCCACAGCGTCCTGATGCGATACGAGCCGGCCACCAACAAGAACTGCCTGGGCTATTGGGCGAATCCTTCGGACTGGGCGGACTGGGAGTTCTCCCTCGCCAATCCGACGGTCTTCGACATCGAGGTTTGGCAGGGGTGCGGACGCGATCACGGCGGCAGCGATGTCGTGATCGAAGTCGGCGGAAAGACCTTCCCGATGCGAGTCGAGGAGACCGGGCACTTCCAGAACTTTGTGCCGCGGCACGTGGGCCGGATCGCCCTGAAACCGGGCGACGGACAGCGACTGGCCATCAAACCCCAGCGCAAGCAGGGCGGGGCGGTGATGGACATCCGGCGGATCCGCCTGGTGCCGTCCACCACCGCCGCTGAGCCGGCGCCGGGGGCGCGTGATTGGGTCGCGGCCCGGCGGGTGGTGGTGCTCGGGGACAGCATCACTTACGGCGGGGAATGGGTGGAGCTGCTCGCGACATGGATGCGGCTGGCGTATCCCGATGCCCGGACCGAGTTCCTGAATCTCGGCCTGCCGAGCGAGACCGCGTCGGGCCTCTCGGAGCCCGGGCATGCCGGCGGGGCGTTTCCGCGTCCCGATGTGCATGAGCGTCTGGCCCGCGTCCTGGCCCGGACCCAGCCCGACCTGATCCTCGCCTGTTACGGCATGAATGACGGGATCTACTTCCCGTTCCGCGAGGAACGTTTCCAGAAGTTCCGCGAGGGCATCACCCGCCTTCGTGAAGCGGCGGCGCATGAGGGCGTGCGCGTGATCCACCTGACGCCGCCCGTCTTTGACCCCGTGCCGCTCGCGGGCCGGACGCTTCCGGACGGACTGGAGTCCTATCCCCAGCCCTTCGAGGGATACAACGCCGTGCTCGACCGGTACTCGGAATGGCTGCTGTCGCGGCGGAGCGCCGGCTGGGAGGTGGTGGACATTCACGGTCCGATGAACCGGTTTCTCGCGGAGCAACGGGCGCGGGATCCGAAGTTCCTGCTGGCGGGCGACGGCGTTCATGCCAACGCGCAAGGGCATTGGCTCATCGCCCGGGAGATGTTGCGTCAGGGGGGGGCATCGGAAGCGGTGGTGACGTCGGACACTTCGGCCGGCCTTCTGGATTCCGATTCGAAGGCGCGGAAGATTCTGGCGTTGGAGCAACAGCGCCATTGGGCGCTCAAGGATGCCTGGCTGACCGCCGTCGGGCATCAGCGCCCGGGCATGCCGCCGGGGTTATCCTTGGAGGAGGCGGAGCGCGTGGCCGCAGCCGCAGCCCTGCCGTTGGACCCTGGGCGCTGACATTCCCCCGCCGTGGAGGGACGAGCTTTGCGAGTCCCTGGCGTCTCCCATCGGGTGGAAGATCTCACTTCGCTTTGATCTGCGTCCAAAGCTCGTCGTAGAGCCGCGTCTTCTCGCCGAGATCAGTGGCGTATTCCAGGCGGCTCATGATTTCCGGGGGCGGGTAAATGGCGGGATTCTTGAGATCCGCCGGGGGGATGAACTCCAGGGCCGCCCGGTTGGGGGTGCCGAATTGATTGAAGTTCGAGAGACGGGCGCCGACTTTGGGGTCGAGAATGTAGTTGATGAACTTTTCGGCAAGATCCCGATGCGGGGCTTGCGCCGCCACGCTCAGGTTATCGAGGAAGATCTCGCTCCCTTCCCTGGGGACAACGTAATGGGTATCCGGGTCTTCGGTGATGCCGCGTGCGGCGTCGCCATTGACCACCATCGCCATCCTCGCGCCTCTGGCGAGAACGCGATTCTTGCCCGGAACGGTTCCTTCAAAGCCGAGGGAACGTCCCTTGGACTCTATGAGAAGATCTCGAATCTCGGCCAGCTCGTTCGTGTCCGTGCTGTTCAGGCTGAACCCTTTGTATTTGAGGGCGGCACAAATGCAGTGACGTGCGTCGTTGATGAGGAGAAATGGCCCCGCCTGTTTCTTCGGATCGAAGAGCAACCCCCACGTTTCCTCCAAGGATTGGTCCTTTACCTGGCGGAAATAAATGCCAGTGGTGCCCCATTGATAAGGCGCTCCGTACTCGTTGCCAGGATTGAAGGATGGGCTGGCAAACCGCGGGTCGAGGTTTTTCAGATTGGGAATGTTCTCCGGGCGCAATGGGGCCAGGAGCCCCCGTTGGACCAAAATGGGAAGCGTGAGGTTGCTCGGTACTACAAGGTCGTAGATCGAGGCGCCGCCGGCGGTGAATTTCGCGACCATGCTGTCCGAGTCCTCATACAGATCCACCATCACCTTGCAGTCGAACTGTCTTTCGAAATCAGCGATGATCTGGGGGTCTATGTATTCGCTCCAAATGAAAAGGTTCAGTTGCTGTTTGGGCTTGTCACACCCCCCGAGGAGCACGGCAAGCGCCACCAGAAGCAGCGGAACAGGATTCGCCATCGAGCTAAGGCGTTTCATTTTGCTTTGATCTGTGTCCAGATTTCGTCGTAGAGCCGGTTTTGGCTGCCCAGGTCCCGGACGACTTCAATCCGTGCCCGAAGTTCCGGGGGCGGGTAGATCGCTGGATTCTTCCGGTCGGCCGGGTTGATGAATTCCAAAGCGGCCTGGTTTGGCGTCGCGGCCCGGAGGAAGGTGGCGGTCTGCGCGCCGATGCGGGGATCCAAAAGGTAGTTGATGAATTTCTCCGCCAGGTCGCGATGGGGCGCCTTGGCCGGGATGCCCAGGCCGTCCAGAATCATCGGACAGCCCTCGCGAGGCATGAAATAGTGGGTTTCGGGATCTTCGCTTTCTCCGATGATTTCATTCCACGCCATGGCCATGTCGGCACCCTTCGTCTGGATACGGTTTCGGACCGCCGTGCCGTCCAGAAACCCCAGCGACCGCCTCTTGGCTTCGATCACCAGATCGCGCGCCTCGGCCAGTTCCTTGGGGTCTGTGCTATTGACGCTGTAACCTTTGTAGCGCAGGGCCGCGCCAATGCAGGTGCGATGTTCGTTGACCAGGAAGAAGGAACCCCGCTGTTGGGCCGGGTCGAACAGGAGGCCCCAGGATTCCTCAAGGGGGCCATTCGTCGGCTTTCGGACATAGAGGCCGGTCGTTCCCCAAAGATAGGGAGCGCTGTAGCGCACAGGGCCATCGAACGAAAGCAGGTCGAATTGCGGATCGATATTCTTGAGATTGGGAATGTTCTCCAGGCGCAACGGCGACAGAAGGCCTTGCTTGCTGAAGGTGGTCGAATCGCCGATGCCTCCCAGGAGGTCATAGACGGACGCGCCCCCCGCGGCAAGTTTGGCGACCGCCGCATCTCCGCTGTCCATGTAGTCAAATTTGACCTGGCAGTGGAACGCCTTTTCAAAGCCCGCGATGACCTGGGGATCGAAGTAGTCGGGAAAACTGAGGATATTCAGGGTCGGCCGGGATGGGTTGCAGCCGACCAGCAATAAGGCCAGCGTTGGGAGAAGACGTCTGAGCATGGGATGGGTGGGCTACTTCGCTTTAATCTGTGTCCAGAGTTCATCGTAGAGCCTGTTCTGATCCCCCAGATCATTGGCATACTCGAGTCGCCGCATGATCTCGGGCGGCGGATAGATGGCGGGGTTGCCTCGGTCCGCCGGGTCAATGAATTGCAAAGCGGTCTGGTTGGGAGTGGCGAAGTGCGACCAGCGGGAAAACTGGGCGCTGACTTTCGGATCGAGCACAAAGTTGATGAACTTTTCCGCCAGGTCGCGGTGGGGAGCCCGGGCGGGAATGCTCAGAGTATCCATATACATCACACTGCCTTCCCGCGGGAAAACATAAGTCGTTTCCGAATCCTCCTGGGTGCCGCGGATGGCATCTCCGTTGTAGGCCACCGCCAGGGCGACGCCTCCAGCCAGCACCCGATTTCGACAGCCGGTTCCCCCTTCGAAGCCCAGCGAACGCTGCTTCGTTGCGATCAATAGATCCCGCGCTTCCGCCAATTCCTGGGCGTTGGTCGTGTTGAGGCTGTATCCCCGGTAGCGCAACGCGGCGCCAATACTCGTGCGAATGTCCTCCAGGAGCAGGAACGGCCCCATCTGCTTGGCGGGATCGAAGATCAGGCCCCATGAATCCTCGACCGATTGGTCTTTGGGCCGGCGCAGATAGATTCCCGCGGTGCCCCAGGTGATTGGCGCGCTGAATTGATTGCCGGGATCGAACGGCGCATTGGTGAATTGCGGATCCAGATGGCGCAGGTTGGGGATATTTTCGCGCCGCAACGGAGCCAACAACCCGCGGCGGCTCATCGCGGGGAGTGTGGTGTCGCTCGGCACGACGATGTCATAGGTGGACACGCCGCCCGCCACGAGTTTGGCGATCATGCTGTCCGGGTCTTCGAAGAAATCAACGTTGACCCTGCATGCGAACTGCTTCTCGAAGTCCGCGATGATCTGGGGGTCCAGAAATTCGCTCCAGATGAAGAGGTTCAGTTGCTGCTTCGGTGGATCGCAGCCGGCCAACAGAGTGATGGCCAATAAGAGGACGAGCCTGAACATGGAATGAGATCTACTTCGATTTAATCTGCGTCCAGAGTTCATCGTAGAGCTTGTTCTGATCCCCGAGGTCGCGGGCAAACTCCAATCGTTGCATCACCTCCGGCGGCGGATAGATCGCGGGATTGTTGCGATCGTCCGGGTTGATGAACTCCAACGCCGCCTGGTTTGCTGTCGCAGTGCCGAGGGAGTCGGCAAGCCTGGCTCCCACCTTCGCGTCCAGGAGGTAGTTGATGAACTTTTCAGCCAGATCACGATGGGGCGCCTGGGCCGGAATACTCAGAACATCCACCGACATCCCGTTACCTTCGCAAGGCACGAAATAGTAAGTGTCTGGGTCTTCCTTCACGCCGCGAATGTCCACATAGGTCATCGCCATGGTGGCGCCCCGGGCCAGAACGCGATTTTTGGCGGCGGTATGGCCTTCAAAGCCCAAAGAACGCTTCTTCGCTCCGATGATCAGGTCGCGCGCTTCGATCAGCTCCTCCAAATTGGTTGAATTCAAACTGTGCCCTTTGTAGCGGAGCGCGGCGCCCACGCAGGCGCGCACATCGTCGCTGAGGAGAAACGGGCCAGGTTGTTTGCTCGCGTCAAAAACCAGACCCCAGGTTTCCTCGACCAGCTTGCCTTTCGACTTTCGCAAGTAGAGGCCGGCCGTATCCCAGGAAAAGGGCGCCCCGAAGCGATTTCCTGGATCAAAGGGCGGATTCACGAACTGCGGAGCGACATTGGCGAGGTTGGGAATGTTTTCCCGTCGCAGCGGCAAGAGCAGACCGCTTCTGACCAAAATCGGAAGCGTGCGACTGCTGGGGACAACGATGTCGTAGATGGAAGCACCGCCTGCGGCCATTTTCGCCAGCATACTCTCAGAAGTTTCGTAAAGATCCACCGTCACTCGACAATCAAACTTTTGCTCGAAGTCGGCGATCAGTTCAGGAGTGAGGTATTCGCTCCAAATGAAGACATGGAGTTGTTGTTTCGGTTTGCCGCAGCCGGCGAACAGCAACACTAGCAGAATGAGCAGGCACTGTTTCACGGGTTCCCTCGTTTCATTGCCGCCGACGGAGCAGCGTGACGGTGAGGGTGCCGAGGATGGATGCCAGCACGATCAACGTGGACAGCGCATTGATGTCGGGCGTGATGCCGCGCTTGACGGACGAGTAGATCAGGATCGGCAACGTGGTCGAGCCGGGGCCGGCGGTGAAGAAGCTGACCACGAAGTCGTCAATGCTCAGGGTGAATGCCAGCGCCGCTCCCGCCAAGACGCCCGGCATCATCAGTGGCAGGGTGACGTGGCGGAACGTTTGCCAGGGATCGGCGCCCAGGTCGTGCGCCGCTTCTTCCATTGCCGGATCCAGGTCGGTCAGCCGGGACCGCACAATGATGCCAATGAACGGAGTCTGAAAGGTGATATGCGCGATGATCATCGTGGGCAGACCCAGCTCGAACAGGCCGGTCAGGTTTCGCAGCAGGGCGAAGAACATCAGCATGGCCACCGCCGCCACGATGTCCGGAATGACCACCGGGATGTACATCAGCCAGGCGAAAAATCGCTTGGCCGGGAAGGCATAGCGGCTCAACCCGTAGCCCAACATCGTTCCGAGCACGGTGGACACGGCGGTGCTGGCGACGGCCAGGATGAGCGTGTTGCGAAGGGCGGAGAGTTTATCGGGACTGTGAAGCAGTCGGCCATACCATTCGGTCGTGAAGCCGCGCCAGGGACCGCCGCGCCGGGCCGAATTTAAGGAATAGGTGACCACCACCGCAATCGGCGCATAGAGGAAGACGTAGAGCACCACGGCGTTGATCCAGAGCGGAAGCGAAGGGCGTTTCACAGAATCGTCTTCCTCCCCTCCTCTCCCGCGCTGCGGGCGAAGAGCCACAAACCGATCAACACAATGCCCATTGCGAGACAGGCGATGGCCGAGCCGAAGGGCCAGTCGCGGCTGAAGCCGAATTGCTGCTGGATGGCATTCCCGATCAGGACCGTCTTGGCGCCTCCCATGAGATCGGGAATGGCGAACTGGCCCGTGGCGGCGATATAGACCAGGATGGAGCCCGCGATCAGGCCCGGTTTGATCTGGGGCAGCAAGGCGTGCCAGAAGACACGCCAGCGGTCCGCGCCCAGGTCGCTGGCCGCCTCGGCGATGCTCCAGTCAATCTTTTCCACGGACGCATAGAGCGGCAGCGCCAGCACCGGCAGGAAGTCGCACGTCAGCACGACGAAGACCGCGAAGGAGCTCGGGTAAAGCGCATCGCCCGGCGCGATCCAACCCAGGTGCGCAGCGGACCGGGCGAGCCAACCCGTGCTGGAGAAAATGATCTGCCACGCGTAGGTGCGGATGAGCATATTCGTCCAGAAGGGAATCACCAACAGCATCAATCCCAGTTGCTTGAAACGGCCCGGCAATCTGGAGATGAACAAGGTCAGCGGCAGCGCGGCCAGAATGCACAGCATCGTCGTCGCGGCCGCCATGGCCAGGCTGCGGGCGATGATCTTGGGATAGAGGGGGTCGAATCCGAAAGCTCCGAAGCCCAGGAACCTTCTAAAGTTTTCCAGGGTGAATTTCCACTGCACGTCGCCATAAGTGCCACGGCTGGCGAAGCTGATCGCCACAATGCCGAGCAGCGGCAGCAGCAGGAACAAGGTCACCCAGGCGATGCCGGGTCCGCTGGTCAACAACGATCGCCGCCACTCCTGCCGGAGGGTGAGGCGTTCGCCGAACTGCACTTTGCCGCGGTCAGTCATCGAGGACGATCAAGGCCCCCGGAGGAAGGTGCGCCCATCCTTCCTGATGCGGGGCAAACTCGGTCGAGCCCACCTGCGTATTCATTACTTCGGCCCGCAGCGTTTGCGAGCCCGTCCGCAGTTCATACTGAGTTCCGGAGCCGACGTAGGTGGCTTGTTCAATCCGCACCGGAACCCAGTTCACGGCGTCGGACGGCCGTGCCCGCGCCAGTTGCACTTTCTCCGGGCGGATGGCCAGGGTGATCCGGTCCCGCGCTGGAATGGGGCGGGTGACCTGAAGTTCTCCGCTGGCCGTTTCCACGACGTGATTTTCCGAGTCGGACCGTTTGCAGGTGGCCTCCAACAGGCTGCAGGAGCCGAGGAATTGGCTGACGAATCGCGTCCGGGGGCGTTCATATAGTTCTTTGGCCTCCCCAAGCTGCTCGACGTTTCCGGCGCGCATGACCGCGATGCGGTCGCTGAGGGCGAGCGCTTCATCCTGGTCGTGGGTCACGTAGAGGAAGGTGATGCCGAGGCGGCGCTGAAGATTTCGCAGTTCCATCTGGAGTTGCTTGCGCAGTTTCAGATCGAGCGCCCCCAGGGGTTCATCCAGCAGGAGCACCTGGGGTTCATTGACGATGGCGCGCGCCAGCGCGACGCGTTGTTTCTGTCCGCCGGAAAGCTGCGAGGGCTTTCGGGTTGCGAGTGATTCGATCTCCACCAGCGCCATCACCCGTTGAACACGCTCCTGCATCTCAGATCGCGGCACCTTCTTCATGCGCAATCCGAACGCGACATTGTTCCAGACGTCGAGATGCGGAAAGAGGGCATAGGATTGGAACACGGTGTTGACGGGCCGCCGGCAGGCGGGCAGGTCCTGCGCGTTGAATCCGCCGATGCGCACAGTGCCCCCGTCGGGAACCTCCAACCCGGCAATGATGCGCAGCAGCGTCGTCTTCCCGCAGCCGGAAGGCCCCAGCAGGGAGAAGAACTCGCCCGGATGGATGGACAAATGGATTTGCTGAAGCGCCGTGATCTCGCCAAATCGCCGGGTCAGATTCTCAACCTCCACTGCGGGGGGGGAACCGTGCGGGTGGACCATGGTGGAACGCACTGTCATCGAACTCCTTCTGCCAGTCCACGGCAAAACACAGTGGCTCTTTGAAGGGGGCGCATCTCCATTTCTTGGATGAGGCGGGAAGGCCCTCCAGGTCCAAGTGCTCCCGTTTCAAGAGAGCCACGAACCCAACCTGGTGGGACGAGTTTTCAACGAGCCATGCGTCCCCACGGCGAAGGGATCAAGGATGAAAGCAGAGGGGCAAGAGGTCAGTGACCAGTGACCACTGACCACTGACTACGGGCCACTCACCTCTGTACGAATTGGCGAACTGCCACCTTGGCGACTGCCCCTGCGTACTGCTCGGCGACGACTCGCCCACCAAATTCTAAGATGCGCCGCTTCAGAGGCTCGGAAGAGAACGGCCGGGCGGCCCTTCTTATGCCGTGTCTCCCACCCAGCGGCGGGCGATGGATTCCAGGTCGGCGTGGCCATTGCCATTGCCGGTGGCGGAGGACAGGGCGGTCGGACTGAAGTAGCGGGTTTCGAGTTCTCGGATCACGGCATTCAGCTCGGCGCGACGCTCGGGTCCGAGGTTCAGGGTTCGATCGGCGGCGAGCCGCTGCAGGAGCTGCAGGACGCTGAACGGGCTGATTTGTGAGGGAAGCTCGTACCGGCGCGCCTGGGCGGCGGTGGCAGTGGCGGCCGGGCGGGTCCGGAGCCAGAGGACGATCGCCGTCGCCGCGACGGCGAGTCCGGCCAGCCAGGGCCAGACCGGACTCGGCCTCAAGCGCAATCCTTCCAACGCCACTTCCGGCTTCACTTCGACGATGTCGGCATCGGCATAGCGCTTGAAGATATTGGTCATGCCTTCGAGTCGCGGGGTGGCGAAGCGGAAGGCGGCGGGTTGGCCGCGGCCCGGTTCCGGGATGAGGTTGAGCACCAGGCTGCGTTCGGTGACCGGCGCCACGGCGTCACCGGAGGCGTCCAGTTGGGTCAGGGTGAGCGGGGCATCCGGTTTCTTCTCGATTCGGAATCCCGGAAGACTGAGATCCACGAGTCCGTCCAGCGGCGGCAGGATGCCGCGTCCGGTGGCCTTGATTTCCAACCCGAGCCGGCCCTGCGCCGCCTCGCGATCGTCGAGAATCTGGACGCATTCCACCCCATCAAGCGGACGCGTGGGCACGTGGTCGGCGCGGGCGTCCACCAGCAGCACCTGGGATTGCACCGGGAGGATCACCGGACCGCGGCGATCCACGAAGTCGAGGTCGAGGCGGAGCGGCGGCAGGCGGTCCACCGAGGCGTCGCGTGCCTTGAGCAGCACGTAGGCGTAGGGGGTCTCGCGCCAGCCGGGGCGTCCGAACCCGCGCGGCTCGACCTTTTCGTCATGGAAGGTGACGGCGAGGATTTCGAAACCCGGATCCCAGGTGGACTTGACCTGCTTTTCGAAATCCTCCCGATAGTTCATCGGCGGGGTACCGTAGGGATTATAATAATAATTCTGGCCCTGCTGGTTTTGGAGATACTTGGTGAAGTTGCCGCCCTCGCGTCCGAGCGCCTCGGTGTAGCGGATTCCGATGAACACGCCGAATGGATCGGTGTGGCCCACCTCGGCGGGGCCGTCCAGATGGACGTCGAGCGCCACCTCCTGCAGCAGGTCCTCGTAGTGCTCCACGACCTTGCGGACCTCGGCGACCGAGGGGTGGTCGCCGACGACCTGGAGGCCCGCCCGGAGGTAGCGGGGCTTCAGCTCCGGCTTGATGCTCTCCATGCTCCCGGCAAGCCCGCTGCCGAAGGCGGCGATATGCCGCTCGGCCACCGCCGCGGGCAGGCCGTGGAGGGCGGTGCGGACGCGCGCCAGGTGGTTGGTGTCGGCTTCCTGCTGGCGGGTCAGATAGGATAGGTCGCTGGCGCCGAGGGTGACGTTGAACCATTGCTGGAACACCTGGGGCGTCTGCTCGGAATCCTCCAACGAGAGGACCTGCGCCGCGTAAAGGGCGGCCGCCTTCTCGAAGCCGCGAAACGCCTGGTCCCGCTTCTCCGTGTAAATCTTCAGATCCACCTTTTTGCCGTAATCGAACTCGGCCCAGTCGAAGAGGGTGGCGCCCCGGACGAGTTGCAGCCGCCAGTCGTCCGGACGCTCCTGCAGAGCGCGGTCCTCGAGTTCGGTGAGCAGTTCGTAGCCGCGCGTCACCTCGGCTTCGACCTCCTTGTCGGTGCGCTTGGTCTTGGCCTCCTGCTGCACGCGCGCCGCGCGCCATTGTCCGGCCAGCCGTTCGCGCATGGTCTGCAACAGCCCGGAGAGCGTGGAGGCCTTGAGCCTTCCGGCCGGACCGAACACGCGTTCGATGTCTTCCTCGCGAAATACCTCGGCCGGGCTGTGGGCGGCGCTGAAGGCGGCGATGACCGCGGTGTCGTCGAGTTGGAGGGAGAGCTTCCGCAGGCGGTCCAGATTGGCCGACAGCTCCCGCAGGTTGCGTCCCTGAAGCGAACGGGTGAGCGGGATGCCCGTGGGCTGCATCATCCCGGGGTAGTAATACCGGGGATAGTTGTACTGCGGCTGCGGATTCGGATCGTGGGTGCGGGCCCAGACCCGCAGGTAGTCGTTGGCGAGGCGGGTCGCGGCTTTGGCGTCCAAGGGCGCCAGCGCCTCGATGTGCGGCAGGGCCTTGGCGTCTTCCTCGGCCTTGATCTGGAGATCGGCGATCAGCGCGCGGAGGCGCGGCATCAGGCTCGGGTCCACGGCCCCGAGCCAGCGTTCGTCGGGCGCCGTGGGCAGCAACTGGTCCACCGGCACCGGCGGGAGTTGGTTGGGATCCTGATACATCATCGGTTCCATCTCGTCGCCGAGGAAAACCTGGTTGCCGAACTGGTCGAACTGCGGGAAGCGGTTGTTGCGGCGCGGACGGTGTCGCGCGCGGCTGTAATCGCCCTCCCGCATCCAGCCCGAAGCCAGCAGATTGAGGGCGGAACCCCAGGCGGCGCGGGCGTCGGGGGTGACGGCCAGCAGTTCCTCCACGATGCGCCGCTGCAGTTCGAAGTTGGCGCGGCGGCGCTCGATGTCGTGGTTCGCGGCGTCGGCGGCCACCATGCCGGCCACGGCGGACAGGAGGGTCAAGCCCTCGTCCGGACGGTGGGTAAAGGTGTCGCGAAGCCAGTTCGTGCCGAGATCGGCCTTGACGCGAGGGAGCAGTTCGAAGGTGCGGTTCAATGCGGCGGTGCGCACTTCGGGCGAGGCATCCGGAGTGCGGAGGATGCGCAGATTGAGATCCCAGGCCTGCTCCACAGCCTCCTTCCGGGACTCCAGCGAACCCTGGGCCGCCAGGCTCTGGGCGTGCATCGCCAGTTGCGGCAGGTCGTTGGTTCCCGTCAGGGATTCGATGGGCGGCAGATACGCGCCTGCCTCCACCGGCCGTCCAGCGGCGAACAGCAGCGTAGCGGTCCGCAGGCGATTGGTGGTATCGGATCCGCCAAACCGGGGCGTGCCCTCCGCGAGGCGCTTCAGGACGGAATCCATCGAAGTCCCCTTGGAAGCCGCGCGCTGCAGCAACTGGCCCAGGGCCTGCACGTCGCCGTCGTTGAGCGGGGCGGGTTTGAGTTCGGAGAGCACCAGCACCTCGTCGGGCAGGAGAAATGCCTCGGGCCGCGGCGCGCCCCGCATCATCATCATCGCCATGGCCTCGGCGTCCGGCTGCCCGGAGTTTTCCTGCGGCACGCGCTGGAGTCCGCGCAGGAGGTGGAGATACACGCGGTCCACCTGGTTGGTGGGCAGGGTCTTGAGAAACTCGCCCACCGCGGGCCAGTTGCCCGAGTCCACCGCCTTCTTGAATCGAGGCAGATCATTGGTATCCGCCGCTCCCCGGTCCGCCATGGATTGCAGGATGGCCGACGGACGGCGGTCGAACTGAAGCTGCAGGATTTCCTGGAGCCGAGCGTCCTCGGGCGAAGCCGGGGCGGACGGTACGCCCGCTGGCACCTCTTGGCCTTCGGCAAGCTGGATTCCGGGTGGGAGCCCCGCGGGAAAGCCTGCCGGCGCGCCCCGGATCACCACCTGGGTGGGAACCACGATGGTCTGGGCGAGCGCCTGGGCCGCGACGACGAGCAAAACCGCCGCCATCCGAAGGGAGTTCTTGGTTGTCAAGTTCAAGGGTTCAGTGGGGCGTTGCGAATCCCCACAAACAGGGTGAGGCGACGCTTCGCGGAGCTGTACGTGGGTGGAGTGGTCTGAGCGGAGGTTCCCGGCGACGCCTACGGCTCGTTGTAAACTCGCCCCACCAACTGGCTCGTCCCTCCGGCTTCATCCTTCATCCCTCCTCCTTCCTTCCCTCACGACCCTCCCGAGGCGGGACGGGGGTTCTGGCCGGCACCGCGAGCGTCCTTAGGTTCCTTCTTTTCCGTGCGCTGCTTGCTTTCCCGCTGGGCGCGACATTTCTGGCTGCAGTTCTTGCATCCCGAACACTTCTTCGGCAGGGGCAGGCCCTGGAGTTCGGAGAGATCCATCTGCGCCAGCCGGATGGTCGCCTCGAGGTTTTTCTGCAGGTCGGCGGTGCGCGTGCCTCCACCGGCGGCGGATTGCTCGGCCAGCAGACGGTAGTTCTGGCGCGCCTGGTCGGTCTGCACGGTCCATTCAGACCGGTCCGCGCCTTCCAGCCGCATGAGCCAGGCCGCATAATACTGGCTCGAGGCCAGGGCTTCGCGCACCTCACCGGTCAGCGAGCCCTCGCCGTTGGACTTCAGGACGTCTTCGAGGAGGCCGTCCAGGTCCTGCATGGCTTCGGGGAGTTCGCCGGTGTAAATCCGGGCATTGGCCTGCGCGAGGCGGATGCGGGCCCGGGCTTCGAAATCCTCCTGGGGCACCAGCGCGAGGGCTTCCTCGTAGGCCTTGAGCGCGACGGCCCAGTCTTCGGACACCTCGGCCTGGCGGGCGGCCTGCAGGCGATCGGCGCTGCGGTCCCGCGCGAGTTCGTCGCGGCCGGGGCCGAAATGGTAGGCGAGCAGCGCCACCGGAAGGAGGAGCCACAGGGTGAGAAACAGTTTGCGTTTCATGGGAGCGGAGGGGTGGAGCGGTTCAGGAAATTCGGGCGGTGGCCGCCGGGAAGGAGGCCGACCGGGACGGACTCATGGGCTTTTCCAAGCGAAACCCAGGCTGCCAGCGGCTGCCGGCGAAGGCAAGGGCAACGGGGAGCAGCGCGAGCACGCCCGCGCCGGCGCCGCAGGCGGCGAAGGCGGCGTGGCGGCGTCCCAGTCCGGAAGTGTCTCGCATGGGCATGACGCGGGCGAGGGCCTGAAGGGCGGCCGAGGGCAGATGCCGGTCGTTGCCGTCGTGATAGGTGCCGCGAAGGCGCCCGGCGAGCTGGCGTAGCGCACTGGCGTTCTGACGGGATTGATGGCCGTCAATGAACTTTCCGCTCGCCGCGTCGCCGACCCCGACCACCAGCGTGTGTCCGTAGGCGGACGGCAGTGGCGTCAGGCCCCGGTCGGGCGTGACGTCCCCATCGCTCACCACCAGCAGGGTGGCCGACCCCTGGGGCCAGGGCTTGGCCAGTTGGCCGGCTTCGTGGACGCCTTCGATCAGGCGGGTTTTGCCGCTGTCGAAGGCGATTTCCAGCGGCAGGTCGTCGAGGATGTTGCGGATAACTTCCACATCCATGCAGTCCACCACCACCCGCTTGGCGCCGGTATAGAACGCCACCACGCTGACCCGCACCTGGTCCAGGGCGATGCGCTGGAGCAGGGACATCACCAGGTCGCTGGCGCGGCGGGAGCGGGTCTGTGTCCGGTCCGGTCCGGCGTCCTTCAATTGCATGCTGGGCGACACGTCGAGCACCAGCACCAGGTGCCGCCAGCCGCCCTCCGGGATTTCCCGCGCTTTGACGAAAAGGGCGCCCAGAGTCCATAGCGTGGCGAGTCCCCAGGCCAGGCAGGCGACCGCCAGGGCGCGGATGAAGGGCACGCCGCGCACCCAGGTCCGGGGCGCGGCGTGCGGACCAAAGCTCAGGCGCCCCAACCGGCGGATGCGCGCCGCATGCCAGGCCTCGGCCGCACCGGCCAGCACCAGCGCGACCGCGGCTAGCACTTCTGGAGAGGGCAGCGTCATGAGATCACCAGGGCGAGGTCACCAGGGTGTATAGCGGAGTCCGAAGAGGGTCAGCAGGTGGAGACCCAGCAGGCCCAGCCCTCCGGCGGCGAGCGGGCGGTAGTCGTCCACCCACTCGGGGGACGCCGGCTTCAGGCGCGCCTTCTGCATGCTGTCAATTTTCCGGAACACTTCCTTGAGCGCCATCGGATCGCCCGCGGCAAAGGCCTGGCCGCCGGTGAGGCCGGCGACGGTGAAGGTTTCCTCCTGCGGCTGGCCTTCGGCGACGTGGATGTAATACACCACGATGCCGGACTGGTTCAGATCGTTGCCGATTTCTTCCGCCTCCCCGCCGTACAGGTCGGCGCTTTGGCCGTCGGAGACCAGGATGATCATGCGGTCGCCCTCGGGACGCGCCGTCAGCACCTTCTTCACCTCGCGGAGCGCCTTGCCGATCTGGGTGCCCCAGAGGTAGCTGGGCATTTTGTCCGGACGCAGAAACGGCGCGGCGAGACGGAGCGCCGAGAGATCGTGGGTCACGGGAACCCAGTGGAGGACCTCATTGCCGAAGATGGTCAGCCCGAAGGCGTCCCCGGTGCGATAACTGGTGAAGTCCTGGATGGCCCGGATGGCGGCGTCCGCCCGATTCCCGTCGCCATACGTCGCATTCATGCTGCCGGAGACATCGAGGCAGAACTGGATGTTAGTCACCAGCCGTTCGTTCTTCGGAACCGCGGCGCGCTGCGGCCGGGCCAGCAAAAGGATCACCACGGCCAGCAGCGCCGCGGGAATAAGATTGGCCAGATCCACGGTGCGCCGAAGCCAGCGTCCGCGCGGCGCCCGCGCATGATCGAAGGGAAGGACCAGGGGATGCCCCCGCCGCTGCCATTCCCACAATGCCAGTCCGATGGGAAGGGCCAGGAGCAGCAATAGTTGGGGATGGACGAATTGAATCATGCGCCCGTCCCCGGGGAATGAGCCTCCTGGCGGTAGGGAGCCAGCACCGCGGCGACGTCCACCGAAACCGAGCCGGGCGGACGATGGAGCCAGGACTCCAGGCTGCGAAGCAGCGCGCCGGCGTCCGGATGCGACCGCAAGCGGGCGAGGGCGTCATCCATGGGCAATTCCTCCCAGCCCAGCTTCAGGCGCCAATACCCGAGGAGCAGCCGTTCCAACTGGGCCTGGCCCTCGGGACCCAGTTCCCTTCGAGCCGCCGACTCCACCAGCGGCCGCAGCCGGTCTTCGATGGATGGCTCCGCGGCTTCCGCGGCGACGGTTGGGTCCGACACCGGACGCTTCCGCGTCCAGAACCACACACCGAGACCCGCGATCCAGAGTCCGCAGAGGATCCCCATGGCTATCCGGTATCCGCCGAGGCCGGACGCGCGGGCAGGGGAGCTTTCGATCAGACGTCCGTCATGCTTCGGCGAGAGCAGTCCGGCGACATGCACCGGAATCGGAGGCAGGTTGGTGGGGGCAGCGCCGTCTGCGGTCACAAGGAAATCGCGCAGATCATGATCTCCGGGACGCAGGCCCACGTAGCGCAGGTCATAGCGGGTGAGCGTGCCGTGAGGAAAGGCGTTGGCTACCCGGACGATCACCGGCGAGCGGTCGGTGACCGGCCGTCCTGCCAGCCCGGCCAGCGGCAGCAGGACCTCCAGGCGGCCTTCCATGCCGACGGTGGGCGCGACGTTGGTGTCGGCCGCCTGACCGACCGCGGCGGATAGCAACAGCGTGGAAAGGATGAGGGATGAGGGATGAAGGAGGAAGTGAAGCCCTGACCCCCGCAGGGTGGGGCGAGGCTCCCGCCGGTCATTCTTGAATCCCCAGGTGGCCACCGACTGGGGAATGTGTTCAATTTCCTGGGAAATCCAAGACTATTCCCATCGTTTGCCCCCACTTTCCCTCTCAGTCCTAGGGGTCGAATTCAAGGGTTGTGCACGATGAAGGATGAGCATCTTGGAGCCGGCGATTCGCACGCGATGCAAAGCAATCTCGGCCGCGGCTTCGACAACTGGCTATACATTCCGCTCCGGAAGAATGCCTTGGCCTCATGGCTTGCCCGCGGTGGCACTGGGAAAAGATTGGGCCGAAAGCAGCCCCAAATCGATCAAAGTCCCTTCGCTCTCCTCCGGCACCACGAATGTATGACTTATTCTGACGCTCGGTCGCGGCGCGGGCTGAACTCCGCCGCCGGATTGAGGCTGGGGAAACGACAACCTCAGTCCAAGCTGATACTCACCGGGCTCGACCGAGTCCAAGACGAACCGGCCATCGGCTGCGACGACTACCACTCGCGATTTGGCGACCTTAAGTTGCGCCTGGATCTCCGGTTGTTGCCGCCAATGTTGGATCGCCTCTTGATCGCCAAGAATCTCATCCGGTGGGATGGGCTGGCCGGACGAAATCTGGCCAAACCAGCGGATTCGCGATGACAACGTTGAGAGATCATCGGGCAGTGCAACTTTGCCAACCACCCGACACCCGCCTCCGAAATGGATCTGAACGATTTCGCCCGCGGAGAGGCTGACGGATCGGGATTGCCCCGGCATGGATGAGGTCTCGCCTGTAGCGATGACCACGGGCCGCACCTGGCTCACGATCCAGTCGCCTGGGGCCACCTGCGGATAGGCAAATCTCCGGTGTGGATCAGCCTTTAGTATGGCCGCTGCCAGGTCAATATCCAGGTCCTTGGCTCCCTCCGAAGGCGCGCGTATCCAAGTAAAGTTGGCTTCCGGATCGTCCTGGCTGAACTCACCTTCGATCCGTCCCCACGGTTGCAATCGCAAATAGGGATCGGCCTCCAGTGCCTCGAATGTGGTCCGCGCAAACCCATGCGGATGCACCGCGAGAATGGAGGCGACCGAGGCGTCAGTCGCCAGGGTCAGCATCCCCCTCGCGTCGGCCTGACGCAGCAGTTCAGGATCTTCACCTCGACCGCGACTGATCTGGGTTCCATTGAGATGTAGGCGATCGCCTCGCCGCACTAGCCCGATCTCGGCACCTGCAGCCGCGCTTCCCTCGGGGTCCAGCACCGTAAGCTGCAGCACCTTGGACTTGCTTAGCTCCATATCGAGCGTGACCAGGCCGGCATTGAGACGGATGGGTGGCGAAAGAAACGACTGATACTCGGGAACTTCGCATTTGATCATCACTTGTGGATCCTGCATCCGCTCGAGCGGCGCACTACGAAACTGATGCTGGTATTGTCCGCCTTGGAACCGGACCCACTCCATGTCAGAACTGCCGAAACGGGCGTTGGTGCGATTGTTGATGGGATCCCATTCGGGCCAGCCGAAGGCCAATCGGAAGACGGGGATCGGTTTGCCGGTCACGGCGTCGGTCACTCGGCCCTGAATCGCCAGATTGATTGCCGGCTCCAGAACGATTCGATGCTCGCTGCCGTCGGCAGCCAGCGAGATTTTTTTTAGGTCTTGATAGCCCACGGCCCCGACCAAGAACTGATGGATGCCCGCCGGCGCGTTGCTCCACTCCCCCTTTCCCTCAAGGTCGGTGAATCCGAGAAATTCCGTGGGAGTGGTCGGCGGTGCTAGCGACACATTCGTCTGCCCAATCGCTTGGTTCATCGACAAGGTGAACCAAGCATTTGTTACAGGTGCTCCCACCGGATTGACCACGCGGATCCGGAGGACCTGAGCCGGCATCAAGGTGACCTGCACCGGGTCGCCACCCACCTCGATTCGCACAGGGAGGGTGGCGGGAGCGTATCCGCTGGCTTCTACCAGCAACCAATGCTCTCCCGTGGGACAGCCCGAGAGAGTGAACTCGCCGGTCGGCGTCGTCTGAGTTTTCCGCCCGGCGACCTGATTCAACCGGACAATGGCGCCTTCGAGCCGCTCGCCTGCTGAATCGGCGACAACCCCGGTCAACGACGTTCCTCGCGTCAGGCGAAAGACATGACTTTGATTTCGCATGGCGAGTTGAGTTTCCGATTCTGCCATGCTTCGTCGTGAAGAGGGCAAGTGGTCCGGGTGGGTCGCCTCCGCTTCCGTCTTATCCAGCATGTCTGCCGCAATGCGCGCCAACCGCCAACGGCCGTCGGCATCCGTCTGGGTCGAAATTGAGCCAAACTCATGGCTTTCGATCCCTTTCCGATCCGGTCCCAATTCACGGTGACTGAATTCCACCTTGGCTCCTTCGATCGGCTGACCTTCGGAATCCACTACGCGGCCGCCCAAAGCCGCCGCCCGGTCCAGTTCGACGATCTGGTTGGTGGGAATGTGTTCACCGTTCGGCGGATGCCAGGTAAGACGGGTATCGGCGAATCCTTCGGCCTGGCTGGTCAACTGAAGGCGAAGCGGATCGGGGACAACCCGGATGACCGCCCGGCCGTCGCGAGTGGCGATAAAGGATCCTTGGACCACGCCGCTCCAACTGAACTGGGTCCAGCCACGATAGTTCACGAGGACGCTGGGGACTGGCTTGCCGGAATCGCGGGTGACAAAATGCAAGGTCAGCAACGAGCCGTTGGCGAAACCGGGGTTCACACCCGCTTGGAGTGCGGCTTCACTCCCAGTGAGGTCGGGTGCCACGGCAGCGACCACGGATTCGTTACCGGCAACCCTTTGAGCGCGATCCGCCGAAATTGAGCCCGGCGACGAATCTGCGTCGGGAACGCGCCTCGCGAGCCAGCCCAGAGTCGCCAGGCTCACGGTCAAGATGGCCGAGATTGGGAGGGTCCACTCCCTCCAGCGAACAGACCGTGCTGTGAAGGTGGACGATGCAGCCGGATTCCGTCGTGCTGAGATTTGTTGCACGATACGGCCCGCCATGTCGGCTGGTGCGGCCGCCACTGCGCGTTGGCTGAGTATGACCCCGAGACTCGCTGCGCTGTAAGAAACCCCACGTTGGCTCAGGACCGTCCTAAGCCGATCCAACGCCCGTTGGACCCGCATTCGGGCCGCATTTTCGCTCAACCCAAGGAGGGCTCCAATGTCCTTGAAGGGCCGGCTGTCGAAGAAGCGCCAGAGGACGGCCTCGCGGTCCAACGGCGGGAGTTCATTCATGGCATCGTCCAGAATCGGCCGGAGCGCGCTCCATTCCAATTCGACTTCTTCTCCGGTGTTTTCCCCCATGGCGTGAAAAGCGGTTTCCCGAACTCGCCTGCGATGCTCAGACCGACGAAGATGGGCGGCCTCCTTATAGGTGCTGGCATAAAGCCATCCGGTTAGTGTTGGATGACCCTGGAGTTTCCGCGCCTTCCGGGCGACGGTGAGGAACACCGTTTGGGTGACTTCCCGCGCGGACTCCAGGTCCTCGAGTTGCCGAAGTGCTGCGGAATACACCAAATTTAGATGCCGCCGGATCAGTTCGGCAAAGGCATCTTCCTCGCCCAGCTGAACGTACCTGGCCAGTAATGACGAATCCGAATTCTGCATTCTATTTCAACAACTGCCGAGGTTCCCAAAATCACACAGACAATGCGTCACACGGCACTCCCGTGGATGGAAGGGAATCGATGTCTAGCTGGAAACACTGTGCCTAACCCGTTGAGCTACAGGTGATCAGGGTTCAGGCTGAAGGCTCCCGAGCCGAATGGGGGGCCGCGGACGATGGGGGGGCTACTTCACATGCGCACGGCTCACCGGGAGGTTCGCCCCACCGAAAGCAATCGAAGCGCTTCATCGGGTGCCCTTTCCCATCAGCCCGCGACGGCGGAGGAATCCGCGGAGGCGGGGAACGAAGGGCTGGTCAATGGGAAGCACCAGGTGATCCACCGCGCCTTGCTTCAGACCATGCGAGGCCGCTGCGGGATCCAGCCAGCGGCGGCGTCCGTGGCTGACGAATGCCTCGCCGGTCTCGGCCTCCTCGGCCCGGAAGATGCCGCCGCCGAGGCGTCCGGCCTCCGCCGGATCCTGGAATTGCAGCACGACCACATCGTGCTCCTGCGCCAGCGACTTCAGCGCCGGCACCGCCCCCGGATCGTGGAGGTCGCTGAGGACGATGATCAGGCAGCGATTCTCGGCCACCGCGGACACCTGCCGCACCCGCTGCGCGAGGCGGGTCTGTTCGCCGGGATGGAAGCGCCGGAGCTGGTGCAGCCAGAGGTACACCCGGGTGCGGGAAAGGGTGGGCTGGATGTCGAGCGGACGTTCGCCGCAGCCCAGCAGGCCCACGGGGCTGACCCGGGCCAGGGCGGCGAGGGCCAGGGCGCCGGCGACCTGGACGGCCCAGGCGTATTTGGTGAGGCGTCCGGAACCGACGCACATCGAGGCCGAGGTGTCGAGCAGCAGCCAGACCGACATGCGCTTGGGCGCCTCGTACTCCTTCACGTGGAGGCGTCCGCTCCGCGCCGTGACGCGCCAGTCAATCGCCTTGACCGGATCGCCGGGCTGGTAGGGACGCGACTGAACGTACTCGATGCCCGAGCCGAGAAAGGGGGAGTTGTCGGCGCCGTAGCTCAGGCTGTCCGCCAGCCGCCGGATCGCCAGCGAGAACTGGCGTTCGTCGAGGTGGTCCTGGGGATCGAGCTGATACATGGGGCGCGGGGTGAACGGCCCGGGGCGCGGCTCAGTGCAGGTCGGACATCAATTTCTTGAGGACGGCGGCCCCGGTCAGGCCCTCGGCGAGCGCCTCGTATTTGAGGCGGATCCGGTGCAGCAGGACGTCCTCGGCCAGGGCGAAGAGATCCTCCGGCACGGCGTAGTCGCGTCCCTGCACAAACGCCCGGGCGCGCGCCGCCTGGACGAGCGCGATGCCGGCGCGCGGGCTGGCCCCGACCTCGATTTCGCCGGTGGTCCGGGTGCGCCGAACCAATTCCACGACGTGCTTCAGGAACACCTCACTGACGAACACCTTTTGGACGGCACCCATGGTCCGCACCAGGTCTTCGATGGAGACCACCGGTGCCTGGCCCAGCAGGTCGAAGGAGGTCTTGGGTACAGCGCCGCGGCCGTCTTCCTTGAGTCCGAGCGCCAGCGTGCGCCGGAGAACTTCCTCTTCTTCGCCGGCGGCCGGGTAACCGAGCCGGTGGCAGAGCATGAACCGGTCGAGTTGCGCTTCGGGCAGCTCGAAGGTGCCGCTTTGCTCGATGGGATTCTGCGTGGCAATGACCAGGAAGGGGGCCGGCAGCGTGAAGGTCTGGTTGCCGATGGTCACCCGGCGCTCCTGCATGGCTTCCAGGAGGGCGCTTTGGACCTTCGGGGCGGCGCGGTTGATTTCGTCCGCCAGCAGCAGGTTGGTGAAGACCGGCCCCCGATGGATGCGGAATTCGCCGGCCCGCTGGTCGAGGATCTCCGACCCGACGATGTCGGATGGCAGCAGGTCAATGGTGAACTGGACGCGGCTGAACTGGAGATCAATCGCGCGGGCCACCGTGTTGACCAGCAGCGTCTTGGCCAGCCCCGGCATGCCTTGAAGGAGGAGGTGGCCTCCGGTGAAGAGGGCGATCAGCAGGCGTTCGACCACCACATCCTGGCCCACCACCACCTGGGCGACCCGCTCGCGAACGGCGGTGACAAAGGGGGGGACTGCGGCGGAGCCCGAGGTGCCGGGGGCGGATGCGGGTGCCGGCGCGGCTTGGGCGGGACAGTCGGCGGATTCCATGCGGAGATCGGGCTGGGATTCTGTCGGGCACTGCTTCGACGCGGCGGGCAATGCGGTGTTCAATTGGCGGACGGATCGTGCCCGGGGCGGTTCCATCACGCCGTTTTTTTCTGCCGAAAAATTTTTCGAAGGGACCGGGATCTCGGTGCGTCGGCCTGTGCGGTGGTTGCTTCTCCCCAGTTTCTCGCCAAGGCGTCTCTCGGACGCTCATCGAACGAGCCCTCCGGTCCGCGGATCTCGTTTCCGAGGGTGCGGCCGCTGGCGTCCGAGGGGTATCACTTGGTCTCCGAATCGGCTCTTCCGGCCGATGAACGCGCCGTCCGGCGGTCTTTCATGGGACGGCGGCAGGGAGGGTTGCGGCAGTTTCTGGGTGCGTTGAGATGAGGTGGGGGATGTGGGTAGTCGGCGGTCTGTAGTCTGTCGTCAGTTGTCGTTGGCCCCTCGCCCCGCCGCCTTCATCATTCAGCGTTCCTCGTTCCTCCTTTTGGCTTGGGCGCACGCTCTTGTTTGCATCTTTCACAGTTTCCAACGGCTTGGATCCGCCCTCATTTGCTTGCCGGCGGCCTCAAAAAGGGGATAGCGAGATGGCGTGCTGTCTGGACGTTCACCCGCTACCCGCACTTCTCACTCGCGTCCGCATCCGGCGCACGAGTCGCCGCCGGTGGATCGCTCTCAATGGCGCCGTCCGTGGGTGCATTTGAAGAATGCGGCTTTCCGTCCGGCGGTGTACCCGGCGATGATTCGCGACGCCTCCGACGACGCCGCGCCGGGGGCTCTGGTGCAGGTGTACGACCGGGGCGGAACGGAGTTCGGGTGGGGACTGTGGAATCCGCAGGCGCGGGTGCCGCTCCGGATGGTTCATTGGGGAACGGGGCCTGCGGACGAAGGGGTGTTTGGCGCCCTGCTGGAGCGTTCCGTGGCGCATCGCCTGGAGACCTTGAAGCTGCCGGCGGTGACCGACGCCTTCCGGGTGGTGAATTCCGACGGCGACGGGCTGGGCGGGCTGATCGTGGACCGCTATGCCGACGTGCTCAGCATTCAGGTGCACAGCCTGGGCATCGCCCAGCGGGTGGGGGCCTGGCTGCCGGGATTGCATGAGCGGTTGGGCACGCGCCGGGTGGTTTTCGAGGTGGACCCGGCCATCGCCCGCCAGGAACGGATCGCCCCGGCGATGCTGCGGTCGGATCCGGCGCGGACCGTCAAGATCCAGGAGCACGGGCTGCGCTATGAAGTGGACTTTGCCGCGGGCCACAAGACGGGTTTCTTCTGTGACCAGCGGGACAACCGCCGGCGGCTCGCGGAGTTCACCTCCGGACGCCGGGTGCTGGATCTGTGCTGCTACACCGGCGGGTTCTCCCTCTCGGCCAAGGTGACCGGAGGCGCGTCGGAGGTGACCGGCGTGGACCTCGACGAACGCGCCATCGCCCAGGCTAAACGGAACGGGAATCTGAATTCTGCCCGGGTGAACTGGGTGCACTGCGACGCCTTCAGCTACGCCCGCCAGATGCGCCAGGATAGCCGGCGGTTCGATGTGGTAATCCTCGATCCGCCCAAGCTGGTGGGCGGAGTCGAGGACGAGGCGGAGGGGTTGCGCCGCTACGAGGACCTCAACATTCTCGGCGCTTCCATCACCGAGCCCGGCGGGATGCTGGTCACCTGTTCCTGCTCCGGACAACTGTCGGCCGAAGCGTTCGAGGAATTGGTGGTCCGGGGTGTCCACAGGTTGGACCGCCGCCTTCAGATCCTCGATCGGACTGGTCCCGGCTGGGACCATCCGGTGATGTCCAACTGCCCGGAGGGCCGCTACCTGAAAGTCCTTTGGGCTCGGGTGCTCGGGTAGCACGCATCCCGTGCAAGCGTTCGCGTTCCCTTGCCGGGTCTCACGCAAAGGATCGGGCAAGAGTGGCCGGGGCTCGCCCGACATGCAGCTCCCTCGAAGATCCGGTTTCAGGCCCTCTGCGTCCTTGGTGCCCCTTGCGTGAGACCGGAGTCTCATCGCAACCAGCACCGGGTAGCGGCCGGGACGAGCAGCTACCGCATCGAATCCGCCCAATGCCGCAGGAAAAGCTTCTTTTCGGCCGGCAGCAGGGTGTCCGCCTTGCCGACGATCGGCCGGAGGGCGGTGGTCATTTGCAGGACCACGATGATGAAGAGTCCGGTCCAGAACAGGAAGGCCCCCGGGTCGCGGGTACCGAACCGGCTCATGCCCATGAGCAGGAAGCGCGCGCCGAACAGCGTGGCCACCAGCCAGAGGGCCAGGTGCAGGGCGCCCATGGCCGCGACGGATTCCGTGGACTGGGAAAAGACCCACGCCACCGGCGCGAAGCTGGCCATCATGACCGCGGTCAGCGCCAGCAGGCCGGCCAGGAGCCCGAGAACTTCGGTGACGCGGGCGGTGGAACCGGTCAGGCAGGCGAGCACAAAGAGGCTCGGAAAGCAGATGAGTCCGGAAATCAATAGTCCGCCGGCGACCTTCAAAGGGGCGGCCCACAACTGGATGCCGCCGGAGTAGGTGCCGACGATGAACCCATAACCCGCCAAGCCGGCGGCGGCGATCAGCGCGAGAACGAGTCCGAGCGCGGGACCCCTCGGCTGATGGAGATGGTGCAGCACGCCGCGCGGGCGTCGCAGCAGGGCTTCGATGGCGCCGCCGAACCCGGAGATGGGATCGGTTTCCTCGGCTTGGGGCATGCCGCCGCCGGTGACCGGCGGCGCGGACGCGGGGGACAGATCGTTGGACATGTCTGGAGGGAAGTTCAGGGGTTGAAGAAATGCCGAAGGTTGTAGGCCACGGCTTCGAAAAAGTTTCCGCGAAAAGCGTCGGGCCGGAGAAACTGGACGGCCAGGTCCGGTTGCCCGAAGAACGGGCGCGCAATCCATCCCAATTGGCCGCCCAGGAGCAGGTTGGCCGCCAGCCAGGCCCAGAGCAGGCGCGTCGCGGGGGCGCGTCCGGCCAGGGCTTCCAGCAATTGATGAAGCCGGATGTTGGCGGCGATGCCGGCGAAGGCGACCGCGGCCACGGACGCCAGTTGGACCGCGCGAAAAGCCAGGCGGCTGCTTTCGACCCCCGTGGCCATGGGCGGCAGGTTCCACACCAGAAACGCCAGCACCGGGGCGAAGCTGCCGAGGATCACGGCCGCCAGGGTGAAGCTGAGCAGGACGGCCATGGAGGCCTGGCGGAATCGGATCTGGACACCCAGCAATGGGGCGAGCAGCGCGTTCAGCAGGGCGTTGCCCAGGGCGGTTCCCAGCAGGATGAGCGGCAGCTTGAGGGCGGTGAAAAGAGCCTGGGACGGCGAGCGCCAGCTTCCCACCGCGGCGCCGAATATGCCGGCGCCGAGGAGGAGGGTCGCCACGCAGAATCCGAGCTGCCGCCCGCGAGCCTGGGCGAGCCAGTCGCGGAGGAAATCCGGACGTCCCCTCAGGAGTTCGGGAATCTGGCCGGGCGTGGCGGTGACGGCGGGAGCGGCCATGTGAAGCGGCTCGGGGACCCGCGATGCCGGGTGGGGACGTCCCGGATTCCCGGGGCCGGCGCACCGCGCGTCTTACCGAGATGGAACCTCCGCGCTCCCCCGTGTTCAAAAACGGGGATTGCCCTGTCCCCTGTTGGGTCCAAAAGGGGAGCGCACGCGCCTCGCGTGTGCTCCCCAAGAATTCTACCGCAGGTTTCGACTCAGGTGTTCCAGCCTGCCCGGTTCTCCCGTTTCACAAAGCGGGCGGCTTCGGGGATGTTGGGAGAGCGCATGTTGGGACCGTCCCAATCCATCACCCGGCCTTCGCCGACCCGCACCGCAATGCATCCCAGGAGAATGATCTCCGTCAGGTAGGCCGCGATGTCGAAATTGGAATAGGCCGGCGTGCCGTCGCGCATCATCCGGAACCACTCCTCATTGTGTCCGGGGGACCGGGGAATGGACTCTGGCACGGCGTTCGCCGCCTCATGTTGGTCTCCGGGGGTGTAGGCCTTCTCGGCGTCCACCATGAGGAAGAACTTGGAGCCATAGTCGTCGGGCGAGAACAGCTTCCCGCGTTCGCCCACCAGGAGGCATCCGCTCGCCGGCAGCGACTTCTGGAGTGTGACGATCTCCCGGGTGAGATCGGCCGGCGGGCGCAGCGGGGCGAGGTCCTGGTCGCCGGGGTTGCCGTCGTACCACCAGAACTTGAGTGGCGGGAGCCCTTCGCGCTCGGGGAACTCAAAACGCAACCGCGAGGTCTTGGGAAAGGTCTCCGGGAACATCTCGGAGGTGATCTCGGCGACCACGCGCGTGGGATATCCGAGCTTCAGCGCGCGGAACGGCATGTTCACCGTATGGCAGGCCATGTCGCCCAGCGCTCCGGTGCCGAAGTCGTTCCAGCCGCGCCAGGCAAACGCGTGATAGACGTCCTTCTTGTACGGACGGAAGGCGGCGGGCCCCAACCACAGGTCCCAATTCAAGTTGGCGGGCACGGGATCGGATCCCTCCGGCCGCGCGAGGCCCTGGGGCCAGACCGGGCGGTTAGACCAGACATGGAGTTCGCGGACCGGCCCGATCACCCCGGACTGGATCACCTCGACGGCACGGCGGAGCCCGGTCCCCGCGCTGCCCTGGTTGCCCATTTGCGTCGCGAGCTTCCGGTCGCGGGCGAGTTGGCGCAGTTCGCGCGCCTCCTGGACGGTTTGGGTGAGCGGCTTCTGGCAATAGATGTGTTTGCCCATCTTCATCGCCATGGCCGCGGCGATGCCATGAACGTGGTCGGGCGTGGAGAGGGTGACGGCGTCCACCGAGGATCCGAGTTCCTCCAGCATTTTGCGGAAATCGGCGTACCGGCGGGCTTCGGGAAACTTCTCGGCCTTCTTCGCGAGCGAATCGGAGTCCACGTCGCACAGACCGACGATCACCCCGCCGCAACGCGCGGCGTCATCGGTGTCGCTGGAACCCTTGCCGCCGACGCCGATGCAGGCGACCTGGATGCGGTCGTTGGCGCCGAGCACGTTTCCGACATACGGGAAGGCCAGCGCGGCGCCGGCGGCAGCGGTGCTTCGGCGGAGGAATTGGCGGCGGCTGGGATGCCGCGGGAGTGCGTTTCCGGGAGTCTTCATGGGAGCGTGGAGGTGATCATGCGGGGAATGGGGCGTGGGATGAAGGGGAAAACTCGCAGGAATGGCAGGTGGATCTCAGCTTTTTGGAGGATGGGGATCCGGCGGCCGGTGTGGAACCGCAGGCTTTTCCGATGGCCTTTTGGATTCACCCTGGCTGAAGAGGAGACACGGATTTCACGGAGGAACACGGAGGAAGACAGAGAGGGTGCCCTCCGTGAGAATCCGCGAAATCCGTGTCCAGATCCTGCAGTCCCCAAAAAAGTGAGAGATGCCCGAGCGGTCGGCGCCCGAGGTTTCGGCTTCCGCCACGGGACGAAATCCGGCAGTCTGGAAGCCGTGGATTCCGGTTCGGTGTCGCAGCTCAATCGTGTCCGTTCTGCGCGGGAGGGTGCTTCGGGTTTGGCTTCGGTAAACGCCTCCGAAGCCTCTCGCTGGCTGGCGGTGTATCGCGTCATGGTCGCGTCGCGGGCGGTGGATCAGGTGGAGATGGAACTGGTCCACCGCGGCGAGGGGTTTTTCCACGTGGGCGGCGCCGGGCACGAGGCCTGCGCGGTCCTCAACCGCTTCCTGACCCCTGACGACTGGCTCCACCTGCATTACCGGGACAAAGCCCTGATGCTGGCGCGCGGGATGCCCGTGGAGGAGTTCTTCCACAGCTTGTTGTGCACCGGCGGCTCGCATTCGGCGGGCCGCCAGATGAGCGCGCACCTGAGCGCTCCGGACCTCCGGATCCTGAGCCTGGTCGGCCCCGTCGGGAACAATGCGCTGCAGGCGGTGGGCGTCGCCCAAGAGGTGGTTGCGCAACGGCGCGCCGCGGCGGCCAACGGGCGTTCGCCGCTGGTGGTGTGCGCGGTGGGCGACGGCACCAGCCAGCAGGGGGAATTCCTGGAGGCCGTCGCGGAGGCGGTCCGCTCCCGGCTTCCGGTCCTGTTCTGGATCGAAGACAACCAACTCGCGATCTCCACCCCGACGGCAGGCCGGACGCTTTACAGCCTGCCCTCGGGTCCGGCGGATTCCTTCTACGGACTTCCCATTCACCGCCTTGATGGGCGGGACGCCGTCGAATGCGACCGGCGGTTGGAGGCGATCGTGCCCACGGTGCGGGCGGGCGGTCCGGCCCTGGTGGTCTTCGAGGTGCAGCGGTTGACCCACCACACCAATGCGGACGACGAACGGGTGTATCGGACCGAGGAGGAGATCCGCCGGGTGCGCGGGGAGGCGGATCCGGTGGCCGCTTTGCGCCGGGCGTTGCTCGATTCGGGCGTGGCCCCGGAAGTCTTGGAGGCGTCGGAAGCGGAGGTGTTGCGCGAGGTCCGCGCCGCCGCGGATCGCGCCCTGACGGCGGCCAATCCGGTGGCCAACCTCAGCGCGCGTCCGGACCTGCCCGCCGACCTGGCCGCGGCCCCCGAGTATCGCGGCCGGCCCGACGGGCCGCGAATGACGCTGCTGGAGACGCTGCGCGAGACGCTGCGGAGGCACCTGGAGGGCGATCCGCGGGTCAGCCTCTACGGACAGGACCTCGAGGATCCCAAAGGAGATGTCTTCGGACTCACCCGCGGCCTGTCCCGGGCGTTTCCCGGACGGGTCGTCAATGCGCCGCTCACGGAGAGCACGATTGCCGGCGTGAGCATCGGACGCGCCCTCGCGGGCGGGCATCCGGTGGCCTTCCTGCAGTTCGCGGATTTCGTGCCCCTCGCCTTCAACCAGATCGCCAGCGAGTTGGGCTCGCTGCACTGGCGGACCGTCGGGGGTTGGCGGGCGCCGGTGATCCTGATGATGCCCTGCGGCGGTTATCGCCCGGGCTTGGGGCCCTTCCATGCGCAGACCTTTGAGAGCGTGCTGGCGCATGTGCCCGGCGTGGACGTCGTCATGCCGAGCACGGCCGGCGATGCCGCGGGCCTGCTCAACGCCGCCTTCCGCAGCGGACGGCCCACGGTGTTTCTCTATCCCAAGGTCTGCCTCAACGACCCGGCGCTCGCGACCAGCGCGGATGTGGCCGAACATCTGGTCCTGCCGGGCGTGGCGCGCCGGGTGCGGACGGGAGACGATCTCACCCTGGTGACCTGGGGCGGCACCGTGCCGCTTTGCGTGCGGGTGGCGGCGGCGCTCGACGAGGCGGGGGTGGCGGTGGATCTCCTGGATTTGCGGAGTTTGAGCCCGTGGGACGCCGATGCCGTATGCGAAAGCGCGGCGAAGACCGGGCGCCTGCTCGTGGTGCATGAGGACAACCACACGTGCGGCTTCGGGGCCGAAGTGCTGGCCACCGTGGCGGAGCGCGCGAGCCGCCCGATCGAGTCGCGCCGGGTCACCCGTCCCGACACCTACGTTCCCTGCAACTACTCCAACCAACTCGAAGTGCTCCCGAGTTTCCGGCGAATTCTGGAGGCCGCCTGCGCGATGACGGGGGTGCCGTTGGAATGGGAGGCCGAAGCGGCGCCCACGGCTGGAATCTTCGTGGTCGAGGCGGTGGGGTCGAGTCCGGCAGACCAGAACGTGTCGGTAGTGGAGTGGAAGATACGGTCGGGACAATCCGTCGCGGCCGGCGACCTGATTGCGGATTGCGAGGCGGATAAAGCGACCTTCGAGTTGCGCGCGCCGGTGGGCGGGGTGATCACGGATCTGTTGTCCGCGGACGAAAAGGTGCCGGTGGGCAGTCCGCTGGCGCGGATCCAGATTCCGGCGTCCCAGGTCATCGCCCCCAAACGCGTACCGGCGGATCCCCGGCCCCGGCTGGGGCGCCGCGAACCGGTGCCCCCGGCGGCTCCGGTCGCAACGGGCGTTCGCAGCCGTCCGCAGGTCCTCGGCGGACTCGGCCGCAACGTGGTGGCGTTGTCGTCCATCACCGCCGCGCCGGCGAGCCGGGTGGTGACCAACGAGGAATTGGTCCGGCGCTTTGCCGGCCGGTCGGCGCACGACGTGTTCCAGCGCACCGGCATCGAATCGCGTCCCCTGCTGGCTCCGGGCGAGTCGGCCCTCACCCTGGCGGCGAAGGCTTCGCGCGCGGCGCTGAAGGAACTGGGGCTGACCCTGGCCGACCTCGACGCCATCCTGGTCAGCACGAGCTCGCCTCTCTCGATCAGCCCGAGCCTTGCCTGCCTGCTCCACCACGAACTCAGCCAGGACGGCCCGACGCGCGACATCCCGGCCAGCGACCTCCTGGCCGCCTGCACCGGATACCTCTACGCGTTGCAGGCCGCCTTCGACTTCTGCCATTCGCAGCCATCCGCCCAGGTGCTGGTGGTCACCGCCGAGGCGATGAGCACGTTTACGAATCCCGACGACTTCGACACCGCTGTGGTTTTTGCCGACGCCGCCACGGCGACCGTGGTGCACGGGCCGGAATCGCCCGGATTCGGACGCGGGCGGGTCCTGCTGCATCGTCCGGTGCTCAGCGCCCGAGGCGAGGACGGCACCATTCTGCACCACGGCCGGCGCGGGGATCCGAATGTGAACATGGATGGCCTGAAGGTGTTTCCGATGGCGGTCCGGCAATTGATCGCCCTGCTGAAGCAGGCCTGCGCCGAGAGCGCCGTGTCCGTGGACTCGCTGGATTACATCATCCCGCACCAGGCCAACGGCCGGATTCTCGAGGCGGTGGACCAGCGGTTGAAGCTGCCCAAGGGGCGCCTGGTGAACCGGGTGCGCCACAGCGGCAACACCAGCAGCAGCACCATTCCGCTGGTGCTGGCCGAACTGCTGCGCGAGACGCCGGGTCCGAAGGGCACGGCGGGACTCTGCGCCTTTGGCGGCGGCTTCACCTTCGGCGCCGCGGTGCTGGAGTTCGTCTGACGCGGCGCGGCGGTTTTCCATTGGAACCGGGGCTCGCTGCGGATTTCCTGCCCGCGTGCTGGCGCCGCTGGTGGATGAGTTCCTGGTGCACCTCCGTCATGAGCGGGGGCAGGCGGCGCACACGCAGCGCACCTATGCGCATCTGCTCGGGGAGTTCGTGTCCTGGGCCGAACCGCGCGGGCGCCGCCAGTGGACCGAGGTGACCTTTGCGGACCTCATGGCCTTCCTGGAGCATCAGCGGATGCGTCCCACCCGCGCCCCGGGCGAGGAACCAGCGACACTGAGTTCCGCCAGCCTCTACCTGCAAGTGGCGGCGTTGCGCGCGTTCTTTCGTTTCGCGGAGTCCGAGGGGTTGGTGACCCCGAATCCGGCGATGAATCTCTCCCTTCCGCGGCGCTGGAAGACCCTGCCCAAATCGTTGGGCGACGAAGAAATCCGGCGCCTGCTGCAGCCGCCCGCAACGGACGCCACCCCCGCCGCGCTGTGCGATCACGCCGTGCTCGAACTGGCCTACGCCAGCGGACTCCGCCTCGCCGAACTTCGCGGGCTGCGCCTCGAACAACTGCATCTCGACGCCGGCTTCCTCTCGGTGATCGGCAAAGGCAACAAGGAGCGGGTGGTGCCGGTGGGGCGGAAGGCGGTGGAGGCGTTGCGGCGTTACCTGGAATCGGGGCGCCCCAAGCTGGTGCGTCCGCGATCCCCCGCGTCGGTATTCCTCACCCGCCGCGGCGGCGCCTTCGCCCCGGTGACGCTGTGGCTGCGCATCAAGGAATGCGTGCGCCGGGCCGGCCTCCCGACGAACATCACCCCGCACACGCTGCGGCACAGCTTTGCCACGCACCTGCTGGAGCACGGCGCCGACCTGCGGGTCATCCAGGAACTGCTGGGCCATGCCCGGATCAGCACCACGGAGATCTACACCCACGTGGCCGGACACCGGCTGCGTGAAGTGCACGAACAATTTCACCCGCGCGCCTGACGGCGCCCCGCCTGGAGGCTCGAGCATTGCGAGTCCCTGACTTCTCCCGCAGCGCGTGTGCAGTCATTGCGGGGAACGCCGGAAGCCACCGGGCGTTCCTCCCCGGCCCGATTCTTGACGCCGGACGAGCGTTGAGCGAGGACTGCCGGCATGAAGCTGACGTGGAAGGATTCGGACGAAATCGCGTGGGCGTTGATGGACAAATTTCCAGACCAGGATCCGCTCAAGCTGAGCTTTCCCAAGCTCCACAAAATGGTCTGCGAACTGGAGGACTTCAGCGACGCACCCGACGCCTCCAACGAGAAGATCCTCGAGAACATTCAGATGGCGTGGTTTGAGGAGAAGAAGTAGTGAAGCAGGGGTCATTGGTCGTTCGTCCGTGGTCCATGGTCGGATTTTAGCTTCACTTCATCCCTCACCCTTCATCTTTTCCCTTACGTGCCCAAGATTCCTGTCCAACCTCCGGGAGCGGCTCCGGCCCTCGGTCCTTACACTCACGGCATTCGCGTCGGCGACCTGCTGTTCTGTTCGGGACAGGTGCCGATCGATCCGGCCCATCCGGGCGGGCCCGTCCCGGACGACATTCGCGCGCAGACCCGGCGGGTGCTGGAGAACGTGAAGTTGATCCTGGCGAGCCAGGGGCTGGGGTTCGGACACGTGGTGAAGACGACGGTCTTCATGACCAACCTCGCCGAGTTTCAGGGAATGAACGAGGTGTACGGCGAGTATTTCACGGCGCCCTATCCGGCCCGATCCACCGTGCAGGTGGCCGCGCTCCCCCGCGGATCGGCGGTGGAGATCGAGGTGACCGCGAGCGCTGCGGCGTGAGGGAGGCGGCGGGGACGCATCGGAAGCAGCTCCGGCGATGAACCCCACGCAGCAGCGCCTCCTGCCCGACGCCCGTCCGTTGCTCGATCACCTCGGTCCGGCCTTTTTCCGCGCCATTCCCACCGGCGCGGGCGTGTATCGGCTGCGGGATGCCCGGGGATCGGTCCTGTACGTCGGCAAGGCCCGGAATCTCCGCAAGCGCCTCGCCAGCTACCGCGTGGCCAATCCGGACACCCAGCCCCGGCGCCGCCTGCGGTTGCTTCATGAGGCGCGCTCCGTGGACTGGGAAGTCACCTCCGATGAGGCCGCGGCCTTCGCCCTCGAACGGGAACTGCTGCGGACACTCCGCCCGCGGTATAACCGGGCCGGGGTCTGGCCCGGTCCTTCGAGGCGCCTCGCCTGGCGTGCGGAGGGATCGCAACTCCACCTGACGGTGATGGCGGATCCAGAGGCCGGCTGGCACACCACCGATCCGCTGGGAATGGCGGCGCCCTGGAGGCGCGCGGCCTTGGTGCGGCTGTTGTGGATCGCCTGGGTGGACCCGGGCCGCATCGAACGACTTCCTGCCGGTTGGGCCGAAGGCCGGCTTCCCGAGATCGTGTCCCTGGAACCGTCCGCACCGGCATCGGCCTCCGCGGACGCCGAAGCTGCGACCGTCGCCCGCCGTCTCGGCCAGTGCTTCGCAGGGGATCCGGAGTCCTGGACGGATTGGATTCAGGCGTCGCTTCCGGAAACGGCATGCCCATTCGTGCGCGCTCTCATGGCGGCGGACCTGGAAACCGTGGTTCCCAAGGCGCCCACCTCCAGTTCATGATTCGCGGCGTTCAGCCATGAGCGATTCCTCACAGAAACGTCCATTCTCCCCGCAGACCTCACGCCGGCGTTTCCTTCAGTCCACCGCCGCGGGCGGCCTGGCCCTGGGTGGGCTGCGCGGTTCTCTCCACACCGTCCGGGCGGCGCCGTCGCGTCCCCAGGCCCTCGCCCAGTGGGTGGACGGGGTTCACGGATATGCCGATGCCCACAGCGTGGCTGCGGGCGAACGCCTCCGTTTCTTTCTCAGCACGGATGTCTCCTGCCGGCTCCAGATGGTCCGGCTCGGGCTCGAGGTGGATGATCCCGGCGGAGACACGGTGGTTCACGACGCCGGATCGCTTCCCGCAAAGCGCCAGCCGATCCATCCCGGCAGTTACGTGCACGTGTCGCAGGGCCTTCGCGGACGGCCCCGCGCGCTGACGGTCGAAGGCTGGGTGCGTCCGTGGACCCTGGATCGGCTCCAAGGGCTCATCACCCAGGAGGACAAGACCAGCGATGCCGGGTTTGCGCTGGGTTTGGGCAAGGACGGCTATGTAGGTTGGTTCACCGGCAACGGGATCGGCCCCGACGACGCGGTGGTCCATCGGACGGAGCCCGGTGTCGTCGTTCGGGGTCGCTGGCATCACCTGGTGGCCCGCTGGGATGGCGTGACCAAGGAGGTTTGGGTGGATGGCCGGCGGGCGGGTTCCTGGCCGTTTGTCGGTCCCCTCGTTTCAGGACGCCACCCGATCCGGTTGGGCGCGATGGGAGAGGAGGGCGCGGCCCTGCGATTTCTCGACGGGGATCTGGCGGCCTGCGCCGTGTATCGGCGGGCGCTCTCCGACGCGGAGATCGCCGCCCGCTTCGAAGGCCGCGGGTTGGTCCGTCCCCCGGGCCGCGACGTCGTCGCCTATTGGGATTTTGAAGAGGAACGGGGCGAACGGGTGGCGGATCGGTCGGGGTCCGGACGCCACGGACGCCTCATCAATCACGGCACCTGGATGATTGGCGGTCCTTCGTGGAACGCCGAGGTGCCGCGATTCGGGGACTATGACCCGGCACGCGATCCCGAGCGCGGACACGGTCTCCGGCTCGCTTCCGACGACCTCTACGACTGCGCATGGTCACCCACGGCCGCCTGGAAAGTGCCCGCCGACGCCCGGCCCGGGGTTTACTCCGCCCGGCTTCGGTTCGCCCGGGAAGGGCGGGAGCGGCAGTACGACATCACCTTCCTGGTGCGCCGCGCGGCGCGGCGGCGTCCGGCCCCGATCCTGGTGCTCTGTTCCTCGAATACCTGGCGCGCCTACAATGGCGCCCCCTTTGGGGTGTGGCCCGACTCGCAGCACGCGGTGATCGGCACCGACGGACTTCCGAATGCAGCCGGCGATCCGCCCGCCTTCTGCCTCTATCGGCGGCATGCCGCGGGGCAGGGCACCTACCAGGTGGGATTCCGCATGCCCTGGCCCGTGGCCGGACCCTATGTGCTTTATGGCGGCCCCACCCGCTACAGCCATCTGATGCGTGCCGAGCGGTTCCTGCACACCTGGCTGGAGCGGAGCGGATACGCCTTCGACCTGGTCGCCGATGACGATCTCCACCGGCGCCCCGGAATGCTCCGGGAGCATTCCGTGGTCCTTCTCAACGGACACAGCGAATACTGGTCGTTGCCAATGCTGGAGGGATTGCGTGCCTACCTCGCCGAGGGCGGCAACGTGGTGGTGCTGTCGGGGAACTCGTTGTTCTGGCGGGTGAGTTTCGATCCGACCGGCACGGTCATGGAATGCCGCAAGGTGGATGCGCCCGGCGACCAGATGTTGCCGCGCGAGCGGGGGGAGTGCTGGCACAGCCAGGACGGCCAGCGCGGCGGCATGCTGCGCGAATGCGGCCATCCGGGTTGGAGCTACATCGGACTTGAGACGCTGGGGTGGAATAATCAGGGGAATCCGAAAAACTTCGGGCCGTACGTCGCGACGGGGACCGACCATTTCTTCTATCACCGCCCCGAGGAGACCGGCATTCAGTCCGGAGATCGCTTTGGGCAGGGTCCGGACGGCAGCCTGCCGCTGGCCAACGGGCATGAGTTCGACCTGCGATTGTCCACCCTGGCCGCCCTTCAGGAACAGCCCAACCCGCCCGGCGCCATCCTGCCGGGCGATCCCACGGGCCTAACGCCGCTGGCCAACGGCATCATTCCGTGGCGCGAGGGCGGTGCGGCGTTTGACTACTTCTTCCGTCCGATCCGTCCCAAGACCGATCAGGGCGGGGAGATGATCTATTGGGAGCGCCCGGAGGGCGGGCGCGTCTTCAACGCCGGCAGCATCGGCTCGGGTTGGGCGCTGGCGTCCGATCCCAAGTTCCAGACCCTGCTGCGCAATGTCCTGGCGCACTTCGGGGTGCCGCGGCCTGCCTGAAGCGTCGGTGGGGTCGCGTTCCATCCGCGACCTGCAACGGCGATGTCGCGTCCCGGCGTCACTTGACCGGAACGCCCAACTCGAACACCACTTCGGCGCCGCGTCCGGCGGCGACCTCGATCGCCTGGGTGGCCGAGCCCGCGCGCGGGTGGTTTACTTCCAGGTCATAGGTTCCGGGAGGCAACCCCGCCGGCAGCTCAAAGGCGCCTGTCGCGTCGGTGACCACGAAGAACGGATGGTCAATCACGTGAACGAAGGCGGTCATCCAGGGGTGGACGTTGCAGGCAAAGCGAACGGCCAGTTCCGGAGTCTCAAAAACCTTCTCGTCCACTTTCCCCGCGGTCGCCTGGCCGACGTTGAATCCCTTGTTCCCGGCCTGCTTGGGAGTGCAGTTGACGTTGTGCATGAAGGGATCCGAATTTCGGATCTGGAGCGTCTGGCCGGTCTGGATCGCAGAAATATAGGGCTCGTACATGCAGCCCGCCTGGTCGAGCAGGGCCGGAGCGGCGGACTTGCCGCTGCCGCCCGGCGCCTGGGTCACCCGAACCAGGACGTAGCGCAGCCCGCCGTCGGGTCCGACGACGAAATTGCGGGTCATGGCCGTTCCCGTCGCGACTTTCCCGCAGTTGCTGTCGCTCTTCACCGCCCCGATGATCCGTTCAGGCAAGGGCGTCCCCTTGAGCACCACGCGTCCGCGAACCTTGCCATCGGTCGTGGGCGTGACCACCGGGGCTGCGAGAGTCACCGCTGCGGCGGCGGGCGCTGCGGGCTTTGTTTCGGTCGGCTCCGCCGGCTTGGGCTCGGCGCCGTGGGCGGACGCACCGGCCGCGGGAGCGGCGTGGCCGTGTCCGGACGCCGGAGCCGCGACCACTTCCTCCACCGTCACGACCACTATCTGATTGGTGATCACCGGCCGGGGGCGGGCGCCGGGTTCGATGGCGTAGCTCTTGGAGGCACCGGCCGGGATAAAATACAGCGTGGCCGCGGTGGCGAGGACCAACAGCAGGGCGATCAGGATCAACAGGGGATCTGCCAGCGGAGACTTGCGATCAGCGTCGGACGACATGCGGGCGAAGCATCTGGCACCGGCAGTTCCGTGCAAGTCCTGACTCAGCGTCGTTCCGCGCCCGTCACCCGGACGTTGCCGACCGCTGCCTTGACACTGTCGAATCGTCGGTGGGAGCGTTCCCCGCACCAAGACGGTTTCCCGCGGATGGCGCCACCCCTCTTCTGAGGAAATGGCGTGTGGTCCGGGGGGTGAGCTGTCGTCGTATATTGAATTACCCCCATGAAACCTCCGATGTCTTGCAAGTCCGTGTCGTTCCTCGGACTCCTGTGCACCAGCCTGCTGGCGGCCCATTCGGGACTCGCCCAGGATTATCCGGCCGCCGTCCTGCGGGATGGTCCGCTGGCCTACTATCGGCTGAACGATTCGCTGGTGCGCAGCAACATCCAGTTCAACACGGGCTCCCTGGGAAGTCCCGGAAACGCGACGAACGTCAACGCGCGGCCGTTCCCCGGGGCGGTGGCGGGCGAAGTCAACGGGTCGCAGTTTTACAATTCGACCGCCTGGGCGCTGATTCCCTGGAATGCGGCGCTCAACCCGACCAACACCGAGCCGTTTACCATGGAGGCGTGGCTGTATCCGGCTTCGGACCAGATCAACGGAGGCCAGGCGCCAATCATGAATCGGTACTCCTATCCCGACGTGAACCGCCAGGGCTGGGTGATCTTCCAGCGGGCGCCCAATGACTCCTACACCGGAGCCCCCGGATTCGAAGGGGTCGGCTGGAACTTCCGGATGTATCGCGGGGAAGGCGGAAGTTCGGGCCTGGATGTGACCAGCGGAGTGCCATTCGACGTGGGCACCTGGACTCACCTGGTGGTGGTGTACGACCCGGCGGAGGTCCTCAACGCCTCGATCACCATGTACATCAACGGGGTGGCCGCGGCCACGAATGTCTGGGCCGGCGAGACCGCGGGTTACGTGGCCAACACCGACGATCATCCGGAATCCGAGGCTCCCAACGGGCCGGCGGCCCTGGCTCTGGGCGCTTACAACAACACCAGCCCCGGAGGGAATCCGTATTTCGGCGCGGTGGACGAATTTGCGTTCTATTCCACGATGCTCAGTCCGGAGCGCATCCTTGCCCACTATCAGAACGGCACCAACGCGGCGCGATCCGTGCCCTATCCCGCAGTGGTCCAGGAGGACTCCCCGGTCGCGTACCTCCGCCTCGACGAGCTCTCGGACGGCCCGCCGGCGACCCTTAACTTGGGCAACTCCCGCAACACCGGCGTGGCGACGCCCACCGCGGAGGTGGTCCAGCCGGTGCCCAGCGCCATCGCCGGCGGCGGCAACGACACCGCCTACGGATTCCATCAGCGCAACGGAGGCTCTGTGACCACCATTCCCTGGATTCAGGAGAACAATCCCGATGCCAGCATCCCGTTCAGCTTCGAGACGTGGTTTCGTCCGACCTCCGGACGCCAGAATCCGGGCGCGTCCCCGGTCAACAACCGCTTCGTCGCCTCCGGTAACCGCACCGGTTGGGTGATCTTCCAGCGAGCGCCGGATGAGGAGTCCGCCGGCGGTGACGGCGTGGGTTGGAACTTCCGGATGTTCACCGGCAGCGGCGGCAGCGGACAAGATGTCGTCACCGGCGTTCCTTACACCCTGGGCGAATGGCAGCATGTGGTGGTCACCTGGACGCCTGTGTCGGATTCCGGGCAGGGCAACGGCAGTTGGTTCGGCGTGCTGGCGTCCTACGTCAACGGCGAACCCGCGGGCGTCAATGAGTCGGCGCTGTATGCGGCGAACACCAATCCCACGGAGGACGGCAGCACGCCGGCCGACCTGGGCGTGGGCGCCTATAACGCGGCTTCCGGGCTGGGGGACAATCCCTTCGAGGGCGACATTGACGAGGTGGCCTTCTACAACAACTACCTGCTCACCCCGGATCAAATCCGCGCCCACTATGAAGCCGGCACGAACGCCCTCGCATCGCCGCCCTACGCCACCCAGGTGTTCATGGCGGCTTACGACGGCGCGGGGACGCAGCGCAGCATGCCCGCCACGTATCTGCGTCTGAGTGATCCTGCGCTCTTTCCGGCCGCCAACCACGGCACTCTCGGATCCACGGCGAACGGCAGCCTGGTGGTGACCACGAACGACATCGCCGGGCCGGTTCCGCCCGCGTTTGCCGGCTTCAACGCGGCCAATACCGCAGTGCCGCTCGATGGGACGAAAGGATGGATCCATCTGAACAATCCTTCCGGCCTCAACGTCACCGGCGCGATCACGCTGGAAGCGTGGGTGAAGCCCGGGGCAACCCAGGGATCCACCGCGAACATCGTGGCGCACGGCACCAATGGCGTCGGCGCCGAGGTCTTCCTGCGCATCAACGAGGAGGGTGCCTATGCCGTGGGTTCCTCGGACGGCGTTACGCCCCAGGGTGTCGCCCTTCCGGTGCCGGAGGGCGACCTTGGCAGCGACTCTTGGATCCACTTGGTCGGCACCTTCGACGGTTCCGCATGGCACCTGTATCGCAACGGTGTTCCCGTCGCGACGGCCCCGGGCACCGGGGGCGCCGTGGCCGTGAATGACACCGGTTGGGCCATCGGATCCACCGGAAGCGGCTGGGAGAATTACTTCACGGGATCTGTGGACGAAGTCGCCATCTACGGCAAGGCCCTGACGGCTGATCAAGTGCTGGCCCACTACAACGTCGGCGTCTCCGGGGAACAGTCCCTCGCGCTCAACATCGCCCTCTCCGGCAACGTGGTGACGCTGACGTGGACCTCCGGGACCTTGCAGCAATCCGATACCCTCGGGGGCAATTACCAGCCGGTGGCCGGAGCAACCTCGCCGTATTCTCCGCAGCTCGGAGACAATGGTAAGTTTTACCGGCTCGTTCCCTGACCTTGACCGGGAGGGGAAGTTGAAGAATTCGTGAAACCCGTCCCTCCAGGAACGCGCATCCTGGAGGGACGAGGTATCCGATTCCCCATTTGTCCGGGTCTCATTCAAACCATAGCGCGCGTTCCCCAGAAAATTCTACCGCGTCGTTGCCGCTTAGCGAGCGTTCGCGATGGCCTCGTCTTCCGTGTCGCCTGCCGAAGCGCAGCCGGGCAGTTTAGGAAACACGGCAGACCAGCGTTGGGTCTCCGGACCGGTTCGACCACCAATAACAAGACAAAGTGCCAGGTCCTCTGTCATGGAGTTTCCCGTTAACGATATCTTCATCGCTGAGGATAGATGACCTGGCACTCAATTTGGTTCCCGATTTCTCAAGGTGCCAGTCGTTCCCGATGAGGCTGGTTGTCCCGGTTCCACCAGCTCAAGGACTCCTCGCTGACGTCGGCAAACAGCGTGGCCAATGAGAGTGTCTCCGCATGGCCATCGGCAAACACGGCATTGGCTCGGCGCCGGTGGCGCGACGGATTGAAAGGCAAATGGTCTCGCCGGTCGCGGCTGGGCTTTTCGCGGGAGAAACGAGAGTTCTTCCACAGGAAGTCTCCCCACCCCGACACCCCGTCTCCGAAGGCCAGCATCCGGCTGGGACGGAGCACCTCGCCTTCCTTAACGGGTATGCGCGAAGGCTCCGGGGATCCCACCAGGGTCGCTGCGCGGATCTTTCCGCCAAGCCCCAATGGCGCCTGGTTCAAGTCGGAGGTCAGGCCCCAAAGATTGTAGCCATAGTCAAAATGAACACCGGCCTGACCGGGGGGTTCTGCCGGACAATCCCAAACTGAATTCTCTAAATTGCCCCGGAATCGCGGTGGCAGATGCTGATCACTGGAGGTCATTTCGCGTTCCAGGAGGTGAGGCCAGAGCCAGGCGTTGGTCGTTCCTTCGACGATCTCCGGGTTGGTTCTCTGAGGGTATTCTCCATGACTTCCCACATAAGAAGCCATGGCGGTGGAGAGTTGCTTCAGATTGCTCCGGCACCGGGTCTCGCGGGCCTTGTGCAGCGCCCCGCTGACTGCGCTGGCAGCCAGTGCGGCGAGGATGCCGACCACCGCGATGACGGCGAGCAGTTCGACGAGGGTGAACGCTATTACCGGGGAAATCCGCCAGCTGGATTGGGCCTCAAGGACACCTGCGTTTGCTGGTTTCATGGCCGAAGAAGAGCTGTGGTCGGGAAGTGGGAATCAGGCTAGTTGGCGAAGAGAGTCCAGTCCATTCGGACGGGCCTGCTGGGTCTGAACCCACGGATCCAAATCGGGACGGCGACCGAATGAATGATGAGTTCATCGGTGGGAGCGAACTGAGGACCTGGCACTTTGTCGAGGCGTTGGGATCAAGGAGAACACACACACAAAGTGACAGGTCCTCTGTCTGGAGTTTCCCGTTAACGATATCCTCATCGCTGAGGATAGATGACCTGGCACTCAGTTTGGTTCCACAGGGGTAGTCCGTAGTCACTGGTCACTGGCTACGGGTCACTCGGTGCCTCAGGTTGTGGGCCGAACAGCCCGGCGAGTTCCGGCTGTTCAGCCGTCGTTCCCCGGCGCCGTCGGGGGCGAGCGGCGACCGGCGGTCCGGAGACGTCCACAGTCTCGACTGAGACCGGAAGCGGCGGTCCCCAATCGAGCAGGGGAGGCGCCACTCCCGGCGTTACCCCCCTCATGGCCGCGAAGGGTGTGGAACCGCCCGTCGAAATCTTCCGCCGGCGCGGTGCAACTTTCGACCCAGTCGCCGCAGTTCAGATAGCGGAGTCCTTGAATGTGGCGCTCCTCCGCCCGGTGGATGTATCCGCAGATCACTCCATGGACCCGATGCTTCCGGGCCAGTCGCACCATCCCTTCCTCGAAGCCGGTGAGGTACCGCACCGCGGACTTGGTGTTCTGCTTCAACCAGGCCGGGACCGACCAATGCCCGAAGCCCAGACGCCGCCGCACGCGGTTGAACTGGGTGTTCACGGAGAGCACCACGTCATGGAGGTTCCTCCCGGGGAGGTATGGCTCAGGCGCTTGACGGATCCAGCCGATCTCCGGTGGATTCCGCCATGCGTCTTCAATGGTTGTTCCTTGGGATCGCCTTCGCATGCCTTGGCTCCGCCTGGGCCGGGCCGCTGGCTGGCGGCCGGCCGCATATCGTGATCCTCCTCACCGATGACCAGGGCTATGGCGACGTCTCCTGCCACGGGCATCCCGTCCTGCGGACGCCGAATCTCGATCGTCTGCATGGCGAAGGCGTCCGCTTCACCGATTTCCATGTCAGTCCCACCTGCGCGCCGACCCGGAGTGCGCTGCTCACCGGACGCCATGAATTTCGGAACGGGGTCACCCACACGATCCTGGAGCGGGAACGCCTGGCGCCGGGAGCCGTGACCCTTGCCGACGCGTTGCGCGGGGCAGGGTATCGGACCGGCATCTTTGGCAAGTGGCATCTTGGCGACGAGGCAGCGTACCGTCCGGACCGCCGCGGTTTCGACGAAACCTTCATTCACGGCGCCGGCGGCGTCGGACAGACCTATCCCGGGTCCTGCGGCGACGCTCCCGGGAACACGTATTTCGATCCCGTGATCCTGCACAACGGTGTGTTTGAAAAGACGCAGGGCTATTGCACCGACGTCTTTTTTGCCGAAGCGATGCGTTGGATGGAGGCGGTCGCCGGGCAAGGACCGAGCTTCACCTGGATCGCCTGCAACGCGCCGCATGTCCCCCTGCAGGTGCGTCCGGAGGACGAGGCCCGCTATGCCGGAAAGGTCGCCAACACCAATGCCGCCAAGTTTCTCGGGATGGTGGCCAACATTGACGACAATGTCGGCCGGTTGCTGGACTCCCTGGCGCGGCGCGGGCGTGATCGCGACACATTGGTGATCTTCCTCACCGACAACGGCGCCGACGGCGGCATCCTCGCTGGATACAACGCCGGAATGCGCGGCAAGAAGGGCACGCCGTTCCTCGGCGGCACCCGGGCCGCCTCCTTCTGGCGGTGGCCGGGCACGATTTCCCCGGGAGACTGCCATGCGCTGTCGGCGCATGTGGACCTCTTCCCGACGCTGCTGGAGATCGCCGGTGTCGAACCTTCGGAGGCCATCCGCCGGCAGGTGGAAGGACGTAGCTTGGTGCCCCTGCTCGAGAATCCCAATGCGCCCTGGCCGGACCGCACGCTGTTCACCCATGTCGGACGCTGGACCCGCTGGGAGGAGCCGGCGGAGGCTATGTACCGGGCGTGTGCCGTCCGCACCACCCGCTGGCATCTGGTGTCTCCCGACGGCGGACGCGGTCCGCATTGGATGCTCTTCGACGTGAAGGCCGACCCTGGGGAATTGGTCGAGGTCACCAGCCGTTTTCCCGAGGTGGTGCGCGACTTGGCGTCCCGGTTCGACCACTGGTGGACCTCGGTGCAGCCGCAATGGGTCAACGAGCGAGTCCAGGGCCCCCCGGTGAATCCCTTCAAGGAGCTTTATTGGCGCCAGTTTGGCGGCGGTCCCACCGAGGAGGACCGCCGCCTGATGGATCTGGAGCAGAACCCGGCCACGCGCCGTCCCCGGCCGTAGGCGGCGCCGGCGGATGCCCAACCGCCTATTTATTTCTTCCCGCGATACACTTCGAGGGCCTGGTTCAGAAACCGGTCGGCCGTCTCGGAGAGCCATTGTGGCGCGGCGCCGCCCGCGGACGGGATGCCGCGGTCGGCAAAGGGTTGGAACACCTGCCGCTTGAAGTCTTCGGGCCAGTTCTCCTGGTCGGCCCAGAGTTTTTTCAACCCTTCGTCAATGGCCGCGTGACCTCCGGTGAACGATTCGATCAACCGAGCATGCCGGGCCGCCAGGGACTGGCCTTCGGGTCCGGCCGGATGGCATCCGGAGCCGGCTGCGGACTCCAGATCGCGGATGAGCGATGCCCAGGCGTCCTCGGTCTCGCGCTGAAGTTCCGGTGACCAGAGGGCCCCTCGTTCCGCGAGCAACTGGCGGGCCTCTTCGTTATAGTATTCTTTCATGGTTTTGGTGTGTGCCTGCTGCTGCAGGGCTTCGATGATTTGGAAAAAGACCTCGGAATCGGAGCCGTCTGCGCACGATGCCGATGCTTCGGCCCGGGAGAGGGCCTCGATCGCGCGGTCGAGGTGACGGCGCTGCTCCTCCAAGGTCCGGCGTTGCGCTTGAAGGGCGTCCTGGAGGACCGCACCCCGCCGCGTCAGCAGACTCCGAATCTCCCGGAGCGAGAATCCAATGTGGCGGAGGGTGACGATCTGCTGGAGCCGGACGAAGGCCTCGCGACCGTATCGCCGCGCCCCACCGGCGGAGCGTCCCCGCGGCTTGAGCAGTCCGATGCGGTCGTAATGATGAAGGGTGCGAACCGTAACGCTGGCGCGACTGGCCAATTCCCGGGGCGAGAGCAGGGGAAGTTCAGATGACGGTCGCGGCGATCCCGCCTGTTTCGTTACGGGAGCGGGCCGAGCCGGGGGGCCTGGGATCCGAGGGGAGCGATTCATGGGGTGCAGCGCGGTTTCCTCGCACCCTGATTCCTGACGCAAGGTGAGGGGCAAGGGGTTTCTTCCGCTGGGCTGGCCAGGATCTCGCCCAAGTTCGAGACTTCTTCGCCGAATGCCCGGTGGAGAACGCCCAACCGGAAACGGCGACCGATCCGGCCGCCCGCAGCGCGCACGGGGCCACTCCCCGCGGCCTCGGCGGCGCATCGCTCCGTTGAGAAGGAAACGGGCGGCCCGGCGTGGGATCATCGTTCCGCACTCCGGACCACCCAGGGAGGCAGGATGACTTCCCCCCGCCTGGTGGAACGGACGGGCGGGGAGGTTTCTTACGGACTTTTACCCCGCGGCAGGCGAGCGCCGAACAGCCTCCGGTTGGGCTTGCCCGAAGGCCTCCACCCGGCGTAGAGCCCTGGGATCGCGCGGCGCGGTGGGAATTCGCCACGGTTCTGGCGTGGTGGACTGCGCATGAACGACATTCCGGCCGCAAAAGCCTCGCCCATCCTCCCGCGGATTCTTCTGGCAGCCGCGGCATTGACGGTCGGGACGGCGTCTGGCCGGACGGCTCCGGCGCCCGGGACCGTGGTCGCTCACTCCCCGGCGGCGACGCGCCAGTACCTCGGGTCCCCCAGCCTGGTCGTCCTGCCCGACGGGGCGCTGCTGGCGGCCCACGATCTCTTCGGTCCGGGCACCACGAGCGACCTGCTCCGCGTCCACCGTTCCACGGATCGAGGCGCGACCTGGGGCCTGCTTTCCGAGACGCGTGGATTTTGGTCCACGCTTTTTTTCCATCGCGGCGATCTCTACCTCATCGGCTCGCGGCGTCAGGATGGCTCGGCCGTGATCCGGCGCTCCACCGACGGGGGGCGCACCTGGACCGAACCTGTGGATGGCCGCAGGGGATTGCTGGCCCTCGGACGCTACCATGGCGCGCCCATGCCGGTGGTGGAGCATGGCGGACGCCTCTGGCGCGCCATGGAGGACACCGAGGGCCCGGGCGGGTGGGGCAGCAACTTCCGATCCTTCATGCTGTCGGTCCCTGTGGACGCCGACCTGCTCGATGCCCGCGCCTGGACCTTCAGCAACCGGCTGGGGCGCGATTCCTCCTGGCACCATGGCACCTTCGGCGGCTGGCTCGAGGGCAACGCCGTGGTGGCTCCCGACGGATCGCTGGTGAATCTGCTCCGCGCGGATGTCCGCAAGGAAGTCGAGGTGGCGGCGCGGATCACGGTCAGCCACGACGGACGAACCATCCGGTTCGATCCCGCAACGGGCCTTCTGCCGTTCCCCGGGGGTTGCAAGAAGTTTGCCGTGCGGCGGGATCCCCGCGGAGACGGCTATTGGTCGCTATCCAATTGGATCCCGCCCTCGCAACGGGGCGGCAACGTGGAGCGCACGCGCAACACGCTAGCCCTGCTGCATTCGACCGACCTGGAACGATGGGAGATCCGCTGCGTGTTGCTGCACCATCCGGATCGCGAGCGGCACGGGTACCAGTACGCCGACTTCCAGTTCGATGGCGACGATCTGCTGGGCCTGGTGCGGACCGCCCACGACGACGAGACGGGCGGAGCGCATTCTGCGCACGACGCCAACTACATCACCTTTCACCGTTGGCCGGGCTTCCGCGCCCTGCGGATGCGCGATGCCGCCCGGTGGTCCGGATGGGTCCCCGCCTCCGGAGATCTTCCTCCGGACATTGCGGAGGATTGAGGCAGGGACGGTTTCCCCGAGCCGCTATGGATCGGCGCGGAGGGGACCCCGGAGTTCGGCGGTGGGCACCCGGCGTTTCTGAGCCAGCGGATCGAGGTGCCAGCGGAAGCCGCCCGCCTCCAGGGCAAACAAATACGGCGCATTCTTCTTCCACCACTGCTCCCAGGCTTTGGCATCGCTGTCGGCGGGGCCGTCTGGGAGGTACCGGGACAGGAGGAGCGCCGCCCGCCGGGCCGCCTCGCCGTCCGCTCTCAATTGCTCGATCGCCCGGGCGACGAAGGCGGGGGTGTCGAAGGGTTCGCCCAGGGCCTGCAAGTCGCGGTCCACCGTCAGGCGGCCCTCCGGGTCCGGATGCAGAAATCGTCCGGACGCTTTCCACCACGCGGCGACTTCGCTGGCGGCGAGTTTTGAAACTTCGGCAAAGGTGGCCGGATCCAGCATGCGCGCCGCATCGGAGATTCCGCCATTGCGGCCCTCCAGGCGGGATTGGACCTGGCTGCGCAGATACCAGGGGCTGGCGACGACAACCGACGGGGTCACGGCGATGGGATGGTCGTCGCCGAAGCGGCTGATGTAGGCGATGGCGTTGAGCAGCAGGGCCTGCCCAGTCTCGTTCATCTCCGCCGGCGATTGCTCGAATCCGAAATGGAACAGGTTGCCCTGCCGCCACAGCGCGGCGGCTGTCGGGGTCTTGTCGTTGATCCCGCTGCAAAACCACTCCACTTCGGGATGCCGCTCGAAATCCCCGCTGTAGGTGCACCAGCCGGAGCTCCAGGAGCGGGAGCGGTCTTCCACGAGCGGAACGATCTCGATTTCGGTGGCCTTGATTTCGCCGGCCCAGACCCCGGGCGTGGGCCGGCGGACCCGCGTCAAGGGCACCGCCAGCGGCCGTTGGAACAGTTCATGTTGGGTGGCGCCATAGACGAAGGGATACAGGCAGGTGCAGCCCGAGCCACCACGCACCTGCCACGCCACCGCCGTGCGCAGCCCGGCGCTGCCCAGCAGAACCGTCGGCCGGCGCCATTCATGCAGAGGGCCGAAGGGATGCCCCTTCTGGTCCCGCAATTCTCCCTCCTGCGGCCAGTCGAGCAGCACGACATCGTAACCCTCGGCCTCCGCAGGCCGGAAGGTGTGGCGGCTGGCGACGCCGATGGCGGCGAGGTTGGGCTGGAGAAACTCCTGGAAATCCCGGGCGCGATCCGATTGCGGAATGCCGACGTAGAGCACGCGGATTTCTCCGAGGTCTTTGCTGGCGGAGGCGCTGACCGGGGGGACGAGCATGGCCAGCAGAAGGGAGGCAAGCAGGGCGGGTTTCATGGCGACTTGGAGGAATGGGTCGCGGGCGGAAACGAGACCAGGGCAGTCGTCGTCACCGTGCGCGGTGGCCAGCAGAAATCGGCATTGCACGCCTGCACCTTGAGGTCGCAGGACAGGGGGGCGGCGCCGGTGGCGTTGCGAGGCACCACGAGGAGGCGCCGGAACATCAGATCGCCCGCCAGGATGGAGTGACCGTCCTTGTGGGCGGCCGCCGGCTCGTTCCATTCGCCGAACTCCTCCCAGCCTTCAGGAAGTGTCAGCTTTAGCGTGAGGGGAGTGTAGGTCTTCGCGGGTTCCTCCGGCGCGTAGATGTGGTGTCCGGGAGCGACGCGGACCCGCAACCGCAGTACGACGAGGCTCCCGGGAGCCGGCGTGGGATCCGCGAGGGCGAGACCCGCGGTGACCGGCTCGCGGTCCGTCGGCGCCGGCGTAGTCACGTCGGCCAGGCTGTTGGTCCAGCCAATCCTGCCCAGGGACCATTCCTCTCCGGCGTCGTCGGGGACGGTAAAACGCAGGGAGAGATTTTCCCACAATTGAGGCTCGAGGTTCTTGCCGCGGACCTGGAGCACTGAGCGCACGTTGTAGTCACCCGGGGGAAGGGCTCGGAAGCGGAACAACCCGCCGGGCTGCACCGGCACGGAGCGGCCCTCCGGGAACAGCCGGCCCCGGGCTCCGAGTGCCGTCCGGAAGGAAATCCAAGGCCGCAGCGGGGCGGCGGCTTCGCTGTGGAACCAGTCCAGAAACCAGCGGGCGCGCGCCGCGTCGTCCAGGCCGGGCGGCGCTGCGATCTCGGGCAGCATGCGAGTCAGATATAATTGGGCATAATTCCAGTCGTAGTTTGGCGGCGCATCCGGGGGCAGCACGAGGACTCCGGAAACATCCGTGCCGGTCAGGTGGAGTTCGAGCGGGGTCCTGGCACCCGCTTGAACGGACACCACCCCCACGGTGGCGGCATGGCGCGGCTGGCCCACGGGCCTTCCCATGCCTGGGACAGCGGCTTCCGGTTCAACCAGGGCGAGGCCGGCGTTTCCGGGCGGCACCCGATCGAACTGAAATCGTCCTGCCTCGTCGGTGACGGCCCGTTGGTTGGCGAGGGGATGCGGATACCACACCACATTGGTGCCGGAAGGAATCGGCAGGAAGGCCGGCAACAGGGCAACAGGCTCGCGGGCCAGCGGTTTTCCATGCCGGGACAGGGTTCCGGACACGCTGCCCCAGGGCGTGAGGGTCACCGGTTCGGCCAGGGAGGAGGCGGGGGACAGCCATTGAAAACCGGAGTCATGGATCGCCAGCCCAAACCGGGGCTCCAGCGCCTCGTCGAGGACCAGTTCTCCGCGAGCGTCGGCGGTGCCGGCGAAGATCGGGCGCCCGCTCCAGGCTGCCTTGGGCGCGAAGCTCCCATTCGTCGTCTGGAATGAGTGGGCATTCTCAGCGAGTTGCAGTTCCGCCCCGGCGGCCGGCCTGCCGTCGGGTTGCAGGATCCGCACGGTGCGCTTCTCCAACGGCTTGAGCCGCGCCACCAGGGTTTCATTCGTGGAATCGAACGGTCCCAACGTCTCCGGTTGGAACCCTTCGGCGACGATCCGCAGGCCATGCCGGATGGGAGGCGGCACCTGCATGATTGCCGGAGCCTCCACCACCAGGGAAAAGGCGCCGTCTGCAAAGCTCCGGCTGTCATATTCATTCCCGAAGAATCGTTCCGGAGCCCCGGGGATCCCCCCGCGGAACAATCCGGGAATCAGCTTGAAGGACTTCACCGGGCGGCCCGACGCGGCCTCCACCACGGTGCCGGCGAAGCGAACCACGGGAGGCAGGACCAAGGTCTGCTCCTCGGCTCCCGGCGTCAGCCGCGCGGACATCCGGAGGAAACCGCCCTTGGTGAGGTCCACGGTGATCTCCCCGGCGATGCAGTTGGTGATCTGGAACCGGCCTGTGGCGTCGGTCTGGCCGGTCCAGCCAGGATAACGAAGCAGGCCGGCTTCGTCCCAACGCACGCTGACCCCCTCCATGCCGCGGCCGTCCTGATCCACCACGCGCGCCGCCAGGGTCCGGGGCCTTTCCAGTTGGAGCGTGATGGGGGCGGAGTCCGGCTTCAGGTCCACCACCAGGGCGACCGGCGCCAGCGCCGCCGTGTAGGCGGCAAAGGCGGTCCGCTTCATGGGCAGGCCGGCGAAGCGAAAGCGTCCGGAGGCGTCCGTGCGGGTCTTCCGGTTCTCTTCGATGCCCCAAAGCATGAACTCCTCTCCATAAAAGACGTCGGCTTCCGGGACGGGGTTGCCATCGGGACTGAGGACGACTCCTTCGACGCGGGCGAGGGGGTGGAGGACCATGCGCGCAGACCGATTCCGCAGTTCTTCCATCAAAAAGGCCGGGGCCTCGGCGGTTTCGAAGTCCGGATGCCGGAATTGAACCCGCACTTGGGACGCGTTGGCCGGGACCCAATCCGCCTGCCAGCGTCCGGAGGCGTCGGTGACCACCGGCAGGGATTCGATGGGCACGCGCGGCCCCGCCAGCTTGCGGGGAAAGTTGAGGAAGACCTCAACTCCGCCGACCGGTTGCCCGGCGTCGTCGGCGACGGTCCCGCCCAGGATTTGTGCTGGTGGCAGAGCGACGAGAACCTCGGCCACCCCATCGGCGGGTCGAGACTGGAGGGGCGTGTGCCCCGGCGCGGAGACGGTCAGCCGAAGCCCCGCGGCCTCCGGCGGCAACGCCAGCCGGAGGGGAGCCGGCCCCGGCCCGGCGGCGAGGCGGCCGGTCGGGTCCCATTCGGCGACCACCGTGGCGTTGGTCAGGGCTGGACCGCCGGGCTGGGAGGTCACCGTCACTTTCAGGTCCGCGGCCTGGGCCAGGACTTGGGCCAGGACTTGGGCCATCAAGGCCAGAAGACAGGGCCACCGCAAAAGGGGTCCGCGGCGGATCTGGTGGCGTGGACAAACGGTCATATCCCGTCGGGGCTGAAGTAACGATCAAGCGGCGTTTCCGGTCAGAGCCGTTGGCGCGGATTCCTGTTCAACCGAAGCCGGAGATCGGCCTAGCCTCGGGCGGGTCAGGCGAGGGGCCGTTTTCGATTTGAGAACGCTCGCAGCGCAGGGATGCACGACCTCAGTACCGAATGCCCTTTTTCCGAAAAACGCGATCTGCAAAGCCGCCGTCGCCACACGCGCTGGATCGGGGCGGATGGGCCCGAGGTTGCCTCCGGTTCGGTCGGTGGGTCGTGATCCCGGTCGCCTTGGTCCTGGGAGGGTGTGCCAGCTCCCCTGCACCGACACGGTCCTCGCCTCCTTCGTCGGTGTCTCCGCCCCCGCAAAATTTTCCGGGAAGCCAGCGAGGGATGGCGAGCTACTACGGCGGAAAGTACCATGGGCGCCGGACGGCCAATGGCGAAACGTTTGACAAGAACGCCCTGACAGCGGCCCACCGCGACATTCCCTTTGGCACCCTCCTTCGGGTCACGAACTTGGAAAACGGCAAAAGTGTGATCGTACGGGTCAACGACCGTTACCATCCCATCAAGGGGCGCATCATTGACCTCAGCGAAGGCGCCTTTCGCCGCATTGCCCCGCTGGCGCAGGGCATTATCCCGGTGCGGATCGAACTCGCGCGATAGGAGATCTGCCCGGCCGGCTCCAGGTCACCTTGGGCCGCGCGAGACCGGGGCGATCTGGGTCATCCGTCACCGCTATTGAACCGCGCTCGATATGCCTGGACTGATCGCCTCCCTCACCCGCCCGAACCCGGCTTCCAGTTTCCGTCGGCCGAACCGTCGGGACTCGCCAGGACCACCGTATAGCCGTCCGGATCGCGCAGCCAGAGCTCCCAGTGGTTCGGGCCGCCGTCGCCTTCGGGAGGATTCCGGTGGCGCGGCAAGACGATCTCCACGCCCAGGGCCATCGCGCGGGCGACGGCCGCGTCGAAATCCTCCATTTCGAACCACAGCAGCACCCCGTTTCCATGGGCCTTCCCGGGATCGCCGATGGGCCCGTGGTGATGCTCAACGTCCCAGTGATGCAGTTGGAGGATGAGGCCGGATGGCGTCTCCAGGCGTTCGTAGTGGGGCCCGCCATGGGCACTCCGGCATCCGAGAAGGCGCTGATACCAGCGGCTGCTCGCCTCGACATCCCGGACGCAGATCAGGGGCTGGGGACGCATGGAGTGGCCGGTTACTGGGCTGACGGAAACCCGCAGGACTCGTTTTGGAAAGCGAATCCGTGAAAGGATTTCCGGGGGCCAAACCAAGGACCTGGCACTCTGTTCGCCGTTGCGCGCCCGCCCTCGCCGCCTTCGCAGGGACCCGAATGAGCCTCACGCGATGGCCGCAATGGCCGCCAAGAATGGGCTGAGAATGCCCCAAGGCCTGGCACGACCTCCGCATTTACCTCCGGCACTCAAGTCCTGGCGCCGAACAGCAGCCAGGCCAGCAGCAATGTCCAGACGATGTTGGCCGCCTGACCGCCCAGAAAGGCGAGCAATGGGCGAATCCCCTCGAGCTTGGCCAGGTCGCCAAGGCGCGTCTCCAGGCCGATGCAGACGAAGGCGGCAGAAAACCAGATTTCCCGCAGGCCCTTGAGGGGCTTGTCGCAGGCCTTGACCACGTCCGGCGGCAGCAGGAATGAAAACACCAGCGAGGCGCCGACGAAACCGAGCACAAACTTGGGGAAGCGTTCCCAGATGACGCCCAGGCCCGGACGCGGTGAATGGGGATCGGTGCGGCGCTCACGAAAGGTCCACCAGATCGAGATGACGAAGGCCGCCACACCGATGAGCACGTTCTGGGAGAGCTTCACCACGGTGCCGATTTTGGTGGCGGTCTCGCCGACCAATTCGGTGGCGGCCAGCACGGACCCGCTGGTGTCCAGCGTCCCCCCGAGCCAGGCCCCGCCCACGGCCTCGCTCAATCCCATCCATCGCACGCACCACGGCATGAGGATCATCATGGGCACGGAGCACAGCAGCACCACCGAGGTCACATAGGAGAGCTTCTTCTTGTCCCCCTGGATGGCGCCGCAACTGGCGATGGCGGCCGACACGCCGCAGATCGAAACGGCGGTGGACAGCATGACGCCAAACTCGTCGTCCACCTTGAGCCATCGCGCGAGGCGAAACGTGATCTGCCACACGACCGGGATCACGAGCAATGCCTGGACCATTCCGGGCATGCCGGCCTTGAGCAGATCTCCAAACAGCATTCCTGCTCCAAGGATCACGATGCCGATCTTGATGAAGAACTCCGTGCGCACGGCGTTTCGCAGCCATTCGGGCTGCGGCAGCAAATGGCTCCAGAGCAGGCCGAGGCCGAGGGCGAAGAGGACGTACTCCAGTCCCAAGGCCTTGATGGCCCCGTTTGCGGCCAGCCACTGCGCCAGCCACGCGAGCGCGAAAACGATGCCGCCGCCTCCCACGTATCCGACCACGCGTTTCCCCAGCAGGGGAATCAGCAGCAGCGCCGACAGGGCGATGAGCGCGAGGCTGATCGTGAAGACACCGGCCAGATTGCCGGCCGAGAAGATCGTTCCGAGATCGGCAGCGGACTTCCAGGCCAGGGTGGGCCATTTCACTCTCCAGCCGCCCACGACCGCGACGATGAGGGCGGCGGCGGCGATTACCGCGAGCCAGTCTTCGTTATGCCACCTGGAGGGACGGGTGAGGTTGGGAGTGGGGGTTGCGGGGAGGGCGGGCTTTACGGGCTGCATTCAGAGGTCGGACCTGTGGACATCGTGTGGGCAGATTTGATAAGCGCCTCGAGGAGGCGATGCAATGCTGCCTTGGTCTCGGGATCGGGAAGTCCGGACTGCAGCATCTGCGCCTCCCCTTGCACGAAGCGGCCCGGCGTGATGTCCGAGCGTCCGTGTTCGATCAGCGCGGCGACTCCGGACGCGTTCATTTCGAGGTGAAACTGCAATCCCACGACGTGGGGTCCCACGCTGAAGGCCTGGTGCCTGCAGGCCTCGCTCCGGGCCAGCCAGGCGGCGCCGGCCGGAAGATCGAAAGTGTCTCCGTGCCAGTGAAACGCGGCCAGGGTCGAAGGCGCGCCATCGAAGAACGATGCGGCGCCGGGCAACACCTGGATTGGAAACCAGCCGATCTCCTTTTCAGGATTCTGGTACACCTTCGCTCCGAGGACGTCGGCAATCAGTTGCGCTCCCAGGCAGATGCCCAGCACCCGTTTCTTCTGCGCAATCGCCCGTTCCAGGAACTGCTTTTCCTCCCGGAGCCAGGGATGATTCCGGTACTCATAGACGTTCATCGGCCCCCCCAACACAATGAGCCAGTCCACCTCCTCGAGAGGAGGCAATGGGTCGCCGCGGAAGAACTGCGTGCCCGTCAGCCGATGCCGGCGATCCGCCAGCCAGGGCCCGATCTCGCCCAAGCCCTCGAAGGGGACGTGCTGCAATACGTGGATTTTCATTCGGGGGCCTGCACGCAGGCGGGGCGTGCATTATCGAAGTGAATTGCCGTTGGCTCGAAGCTTCATGGACACGAGCCGCGCCGGGGAATCCGCCGCGAGAAGGAGAAGCGATGGGCCGCGAGGAACGGTGCGCTTCTCGACGCAGGGGCGGCTGGGCCCCTTCAAATCAAATCCGGCCGCCTCCGGTCAATTTCCGCCGACAGGAGCCGGAACGTCGGCCGAGGACTGCGCCTGGCGGCCGGCTTCCCAGGCCGAATGGTCTCCGTCGTCACTCGCGTGGATTTCGCTGTGGCCGTCGGCGAATCCATAAGTGCGAGCCCAGCGACCGTTGTGAGTCTGCCACGCCTGGCGCTCGCGGAGGACAATTGCCCGGGCGGGATTGGCGATCTCCTTCAGGGAGCCGTGGAAGACCAGTTCATAGTCGCTGGTCTGCAAAGAATCGAAGACAGCCTGTTGCTCCGGATTGGAATCCTCGGTGCGCGCGCGGGACAGCGCCGACTCCAGCGATTCCAGGCGTCCATCATCGCGTTCGCCGGCCATCAAATGAAACCCGAGCATCAGCAGCTTGGCTTCGTTCATACGCCGGATGCCCAATTGCTTGTTGGCTTCCTCGGCTTCCTCGGTTTCGGACGCGGACTCCGAAGGTTGCGGATTCGCCGCGCGAGCCCTGGCGGAGTCCGCGCGACGAGATTGGGCCAACTGTCCCCGAAGCCGGCCGACTTCGCCGCGCAATTGCAGAAGCTCGGCCTGGGCCTGGGGATCCGGGGCGGCCTGATCCGTCTGGCGGCCGAGGGCGTCCCGCAAGCCGCTGTTTTCGACAGCCAATTGGGTGATGCGTCCTTCCAGATCCGCATTGGCCTCCCGGAGGCGTCCGGCGGTTCGATGCTGGAGAACGACGAGGGTTCCTGCGGTCGCCAATGCGGCGACGCCGGCGGTCAGTTTGAGATGTGCCTGTGCCATAAAATTCAGGAGTTGAAATCCGGCGGCCGATGAATGGGTCACGGCCAGGGCTGCGGAGGCGGTCCAGCCGGCCAACATGGGCGGCGCGGCATTTACCGCCCCGGCGGCCAGCGCGGCCGCCAGCGCCGATTCGGTGGAGGTGACGCCGTGTCGCGCCAGCCGCGCGCGCAGGCGCTCCAGGGCCCGGGCGACCCGCATGCGCGCGGCGTTGTCGCTGAGCCCGAGGCGGCGCCCCACTTCACTCAACGGCTGCTGTTCAAAAAAGCGCAGCAGAACGGCCCGGCGGTCGGCTTCGCCCAGCTCGTGCATCGCGGCGTCCAGCACTGGCCGGATCCGGTTCCAGGGCGCCTCCGGTTCCCCGGAGTCTTGGGTGAGTTCCTGCATGAGATGGGCCCTGCGTTCCCGATCCTGACGGCGGCTCTCGCTTCGGACGAACCGGGCGGCCATCCAGTGGGCGGTCTTGTACAGCCAACCGCTCAACACCGGGTGGTTCTGAAGCCGCGCCGCATGGCGGGCGAGTTCGATGAAGACCGACTGGGTGACATCGGCGGCGCTCGCCGGATTGTCCCCGACCTGTCGCAGAGCCGCCGAGAACACCAGGGACACATGGCGCCGCACCAGTTCCTCGAAGTCCGCCTCCGAGCGTCGCTCCACATAGCTGCGGAGCAGTTGCCCATCGTCCCGGGGAATGTCGGCCACCGTCATAGTCCTCACCCAATGCCCGCGCGCGCCGAAACCGCACGGCAAAAATCGCGGCAGTAAAGAGGGAACCGCGTTGGCGCGGCACGTGCCTCCCTGCCGATCGGAACGGAGTCCCGGCGTGGCCGGCTTTGCTCCAGCAACGTCCTGCGTCCTGCGATGCCCCGGACGCCTGGGCTGGCTTACCCGTGACCGCCTGAAGGGGGGATTCCGGACTCCCAAAGGCGGAGTGTGTCGAGCACGGCCCGGGTTTTGGGGACTTCGTGGGTGCGAAACAGATCGGTCCCCCCGAGCGCGGCCAGGACGGCAAAGAAGGGCTCAGCGCAACGCACCTCCTCGCCGAAGCATTCGAAGGCATGGGGCAGGGCGTGGCATACCGGCCAGCCCAGGGCGCGCAGCCGAAAGGTGTTCAGGAAGACCTGCATCTGGTGGCGGATGCGTCTCGCGGAGTCCTGGAGGTTCCGGTAGTAGAATCCGAGGCCGGGATCTATCCACAGGCGCCGCACGCCGGCGGCGACCGCTGCGTCCACCTGGCGCGCAAAGGAATCCCGCAGGCCGGCGGCGGCGTCGGGTCCGAACGCGAGGTCCCCCACCGCGCGAACGTTAGAGCCCTGCACATGGCAGAGGATCACTGCGGCGTCGTGGTCGGCGACCATCCGGCACATCTCGGCGGAGCATTCGTTGCCCGTGAGGTTCAGGACCTTCGCGCCGGCTTCCAGACAGGCCCGGACGACGTCCGGATGGTAGGTTTCCACCGACACGAGACGTCCGGCGGACGCGAGTTCACGCACCACCGGGAGAAGCTGCGAAGTTTGCAGCACCGCATCGGCCCGGGCGGCGTGGGCCAGGGTGGATTCGGCGCCGATGTCCAGGATCGCCGCGCCCTGGGCGGCCAGCACATGTCCCCGGCGGATCGCGGCCTCGGCGCTCAGACAGACCGACTCCCGGTACCAGGAGTCCGCGGAGAGGTTGATGACCCCCATGATCGCGGGGCCCACAGTTCCACCGAAAGAGCGTCCGCCCAGGGTGAATTCGGCGACGGGCGCGGACAGGCTGCCGGCATGGTCCCGGGCGAGCGCCGCCAGATCTTCAAGCGTGAGCATTGGGGAAGGGGGCAGGCCGGGCGGGAAACGCGCGCGGGAGAGGCCAGACGGATCGAGCGCCGCCGGCGGTTGGCGTTCTGGCGGAGGAGGCCGAGCACCGCGGAAAACTCACCCAGGATTTCGCAGGCGGTGGCATGCGTCGCCTCCCGGGGGGACCACCCGCCGTCGGCCGCCGACCGCGACGGAATGTCGAAGCGTTGTCCCGGACATTTCCGGTGAGGCTAGTCAGGAACTAAACAAACTCAACTCAAACCCAGGCGGATGAATCCGGACTTAAACTTCGGCGGAGTTTCAGCGGACTGATTCCGGCATGGAATTACACGAATTGCGCAGTTTAATCATGAACAGTATATAAACAAAACGTTGACATTCAGTGAGATACATGATGTCCTACCGAGGTCGCGGCGAACGTTCGTCGTGTGGTGGACGGACGGAAACCCTCGATCAAGTCCCGGGTCATCATCTCGATGAAACCTCACCCCTCATCGGCAAAGCCTCTCCGCCGCTTCCGGAAGTCGAATCCCCCTGCGGCGGCCCGTCCCGAACACGTTGCCGGTCTGCCCAAAAGTTCCGAATCCCAGGCTGCCGTCGAGGTTCCGCGCAACGCCTCCGGAGGAGTGCCGGCTGTGGCGGCGCCCTATGAATCGAAGTCGGCGTTGAGCCTCTACCTGCGCGATGCGGTGGAGGTGCCGCTGTTGACCGTTGAGGAGGAGAACGCGCTGGCGGCCCGCATCCATCGAGGGGATCTGGCGGCCCGGGAACACATGATCCGCGCCAACCTGCGACTGGTGGTCAAGATCGCCCGGGATTACGAGGGATTCGGACTGCCGCTCCTGGACCTGATCAACGAGGGTAACATCGGGCTGATGAAGGGGGTGGAGCGGTTTGATCCGGCCAAGGGAGGCAAGCTTTCGACCTATGCCGCCTGGTGGATCAAGCAATCCATCCGGCGGGCGCTGGCCAACCAGTCCAAGACCATCCGGCTGCCGGTCCACCTGGTGGACAAGGTGGCCCGGATGAAGCGGGTGGCGCATCAGTTGCAGGAATTGCTGGGCCGGGAGGCGACCGACGAGGAATTGGCGGAAGAGATGGACACGCCGGTGAAAAAGATCCGTTTCTGGCGGCGGGCGTCCCAGAAGACCGCGTCCCTGGACGCACCGCTGGGGGACGACGAGTCCAGCCGGCTTGCCGACGTGGTGCCGGACCCGGAGTCCGGCGATCCCTACGGACGCCTGGAGGAGAAGACCACGCACCGCATGGTGGGACAGTTCCTGGCCATCCTGAACTCGCGGGAGTTGAGCATTCTGCGCCAGCGGTTTGGTCTGGACGGTCAGAAGGAGAAGACCCTGGACGAGATCGGCCGGAGTTTCGGAGTGACGCGGGAGCGGATTCGGCAGTTGCAAAACATCGCGCTGGCCAAGCTCCGGGAGCGCATCGAACGGCACGAAGCCGTCCACCGGCCGTCCGCCGGGGAGTCCCCGTGTGCGCCGCCGGTCTCGGTCACGCTGTGACGGGCGGGGAGGTGACGCGGCGGTGAAAACCCGGCGGGCCGGCAAATGCGCATTGCCAACTGGCGGCGCTTTTGGATACACGAACCGGCGTTCCAGTTTATGGCGAACGCTTACCACGCTTCCATCGAAGGCGCCCAGCATGGCGGAAAATCCCTCGAACAGTTCCTCGACTATGCCAAGGCCAACGGGGCGGCGGGAGCGCAGCCCAGCAATTACATGCTGGGCGATGGCAAGGGCGGTTTCCGCAAGGCGAAGGACATCCGCGCCGTGTTCGAGGGGCGCGGCATGCGCCTCGACGGCATCAGTTCGCACTGTCCCTTTTGGGTCCACACCTCGGCCTGGACCGGCACCAAGTCGGGCAATCCATTCATCCCGCCCGACGTCGTCAAGCTGTCCCCCGAGAAGATCGAAGCCTGGCACGAGAAATACCTGCT